>Ga0315279_10002451_pt1 | contig 27815 bp, 20 predicted proteins | sample YL17G06_20_MG_FD_203694 | JGI IMG/M metagenome (GOLD analysis project Ga0315279, IMG submission 203694) | Sediment microbial communities from Yellowstone Lake, YNP, Wyoming, USA - YL17G06_20 | ecosystem: Environmental > Aquatic > Freshwater > Lake > Sediment | place: USA: Wyoming | collected... | reverse complement strand
CGGGAGATGAATCTGCCGGAGAAGTATCACGGGCAATGGGACGGCGGCATGCACAGGATTTATGTGTACAGGGTGAAACATGGAGTCATCTGGGGTCTGACGGCGCGAATTGTCCGTGATATTGTCAGGCGGCTGAAGCCCTGACCCTCAGCAAACCCGCCGGAAATATGAAGGCGTTTATATCATGAACTGGATCATCTTTGCCTTTTTAACGGCAATATGTGAGTCCATAAAGGATGTCTTCAGCAAGAGGGGACTTCGCCTCACTGATGAATATATTGTCTCGTGGGCGTGGAGCCTCTGCACACTTGTCTTTTTATCGCCCCTTTTTTTCTTCATCAAAATCCCCGATGTTGACAGGGCTTTCTGGTTGATTCTATTATGCTCGGGTCCTCTGAACCTCGTGGCGAATCTGCTCTTCATCAAGGCAATCAAATCCTCCGACCTGTCACTGACGATTCCAATGATAACATTCACACCGCTTTTTTTGCTCATCACCTCACCGCTCATGCTTCATGAATTTCCCGCCTTTTTCAGCCTTATCGGGATTCTCCTCATTGTTGCCGGTTCTTATGTTTTGAATGTGGGAGAGATAAAAAAGAATCCTCTGGCGCCCATTCAGGCTCTCCTCAGGCAAAAGGGACCGCGGCTCATGCTGCTTGTTGCCTTCATCTGGAGCATCAGCGGCAATCTTGACAAACTCGGGGTGAGGCATTCATCTGCGCTTTTCTGGCCCATTGCGGTGAACGCCTTTATCGCCATTGGCATGATACCCGTTGTCCTGTGCAAATCCCGCTCGGACTGGAAGGGGATTTTGCAGAATGCCCCCAACCTTGTGCCAATCGGTTTTTGCATAGCGCTCGGCAGCTCATCCCAGATGCTCGCCATCAGTCTCACACAGGTCACCTATGTCATATCAGTCAAGCGGATGAGTGTGGTCTTTGGGGTCTTGTTCGGCACCCTGTTTTTCAAGGAAAAGGGTCTGAGGGAAAGGCTGGCGGGAGCTATGCTCATGGTTGTCGGCGTCGTGATGATAACCCTCCTGCAGGCGAAGTAATTCACATTGAGCATGATTCCATTTATCATCTCTTTTCAAACAGGAAGGCGCACCTGTGAGAGCAGTTCAATGATGAGGAGGATATTGCGCATGATGTGGTAGGGGTCTTTAACCGGCAGAGCCACCACCTTCTGGATGGGTTTTCCAATGCGGTCGCGAATCTGAATCCATTCCCCCACCTTTTTATCATCATTGGGGAATGTGCGAAAGGTGTATTCATGCGCCATATCATAAAGGCTGTGAAAATCATCGTCGCCTGTCAGTTCATATCCCAGAAGGGTGGAGTAAAGCGCCTCCGAGTGAGGCCACCAGAGTTTCGTGTCCCATGTATCAAGGATGAGGCGTTCGAAGGCGCTTCCGCTGATGTTTCCCTTAGGTTTGCCTCCCTCGCGGTCAATGAAACGAAAAAGCCCGCCGTAGTCGTCATCCCATCCCAGTTTAAACATGGTCTTTATTGTGCGGCAGGCTTTTTTAAAAAAATTTCTGTTACCCGTCCTTTCAGCGATCGTTATAATAAACCACATGCACTCAATGGCATGGCCAGGGTTCAGATGCCGGGCAAAGACCGTATTCGCATCTGCGCCTTCCGGCGGATTGATTTCGGCAATCTTTCCATTTTCAGAATAAAAATTCTCCATGATTTCGGTCATATAGCGGACTGACGCCTCTTCGAGTTCGCGCACGCGCTCATGCCCAAGCGTCTTTGCGGCGGCGGAGAGTTCCTGGGTTACATTGAGCATTATCATGGGCATGGAGTGCGCCCTGAATCCGGCGGGGATGGGATATGGCTCACTGCGCACATTGCCGGATTTTAACCTTCCATTCAGGTTGTCATAAAGCGCAAGTGCTTCGCCGATTATCTCACCGTCTTTCGCCACCCGCGCGTATTCTGTAAATCCGAGGATGACAAAACAATCCGCAAAATAGCTTGTGTCATATCCCTCGCCGGCGATGCTCTCCTTTTTTTTGCCGGTCTCTGTCAAAAGGAAGGCGCAATGACCGTTTTCCATGATTACGTTGCGCCGAAGGAAATTCACGGTTTTTCCGGCGTGGCTTAAATACTCATCCGCTTCGCCGTCCAGAAGCCTCCGCTGGCACATATCGGCAATCCTTGCCCACACCCAGACAAAACGCCCCTGAGACCATGTATATTTGTCCGTGCTCACAAGCCCTGAGCCGGTGTTATCGAAACAGGTAAAAATCCCGCCATGTTCTTTATCAATCGCCCGCTGCCAGAATGGGATTATCTCCTGTGCGAGATGCTGCCGGTAAAAGTCATGAAGGCTCATAAATTCCACCCCTGATTGTAACATTCCTTATCTCTGCTCGCGCTCTCTTATGACCAGTGCCATCTTTAAAGGGACGCCGTTTCAGAAAGAAAGGATTCCGCTGCCGGCGACAGGATGACATATAAACATGTCCGGTTCAAGATTCGCCGCATCATAATAGTGGCGTCCAAGGGCATACTGGAGGTTTTCCCAGGCATCCTTATGCACCAGAGCCATCATACAGCCCCCCAGTCCGGCGCCGAGAATCTGCGCCCCGATAACGCCCTCCACCGAGAGGGCAATGTCCGCCATGTGGTCAATCTGCGGGATACTGCACCCATAGGCGCCCGGCTGATTGACCAGTTCTGCCTGTGCCAGACCCTTACGGGCGTCCAGGATGAGTTGCTCAATGGCGTCATCTGAGTAGTCGATGCGGAAAGGACGCGAGATACCCCCGCGCCCCCATATTGCCACCCTGTCGCCATTGTGGGAGACATTCATCCATCTTCCAAATGTCTCCGCTTCACCCCTGATGAGCAGTTCGGGACACATCCGACTGCGTTCACACTCTGCCAGACCATAAAGGACAATCGCACGTATTGGATAGGAATCAAAGATGCCTTCATGGGCGCCTGAATATTGTTCCACCAGAGCATGGGGAAGATGTGTCATCACTTCCTTCCTGGTCAGTATTTTCGGGAGCGCCTTGAGCATGGAGAGGAGTTCTGGATAGGAGATGCCTATGGTCCGGATATTGATGTCTCTTAAATGGTGGATGTTCATGGCATGGCTGGGGAATTTCATTTTGAGAAATTCCCTCCCGATATGATAGCAGGCGACCCTGTGGTTGAAAATGTCCTTTGCCTCTGCCGTCTTGCGCGCCTTTTCGTGGGAATTGCAGATGACGAAGAGGTAATTTGTCGGGAATGGGACGACATTTGTCACGCCGAATGGGAAGAAACCAACCTGGACAACGTGATTTCTCTTTGCGAATTTCATTGCGGCATGGTCGCCTGCGCCGCCCCGTGTTCCCACATACCATTCCGCCTCGCCGCACAATTCCACAAACTCCTCAGGGAGAACCTCAAGACCGTTGAGGTGTAAAATTGCCTCGGTGGTGGCAACCACGACGGCAGAGGAGGAGCTCACACCCGCCGCAATGGGGATGCTTCCAGATGCAAGAATATTCATACCGCAGAGGCGCTTGCGCGGAAACTTTGCCTGAAAACGGATGATTGGGGAGATGATATATTGAGACCAATCCCCGTGCGATGCCTCCACCCTCCTGCGCACCTCGTTGCTGTTCACATAATCGAGCCAATCACCGCCCGTGTATCCTGAGAACAGTTCATCGATATTCAGAAGCCTGTCGGGGAAATGGTGGGGTTCCATATTGCACAGGCGAATTTCCCGGTCATCCCTGGCGCCGGCTATAATGAAAAAGTCGCGGTCAATTGCTATCATATTGCCATGACCGCCCTGGTGGTCGATATGGCGACCCATGATATTAACGCGTCCCGGGGCTCTTGAAATAAGGACGTCCTCATCCCGGAAAATCTCGCTGTATCTCTTCAGCATTGCCACGAGTTGACGTCGTTTCCCCTGCACATTGGGATGCCCTTCTCCATAGATTTGCCCCAGGGCGCGGATGGCGGAAGGGCTTTCATCCTGAAGCGCCTTGAGCCATTCACCGGCTTGCCGGATAGTCTTCGGCGTCGCCGCCAGCTCAATATCTTTTTTCTTGCGGGAGTAATAATCCTGGATTGCGCTCAGTTCCTCCGGCGTGTTGTAAGTCATGACCTCCTCTGGACAGGCGAGATGCACCATGTCAAGCCGTCGACCCTGAGCGGTCAGGATGGCAATCACATCGGGCAGGTATTCCTCCTCCTGGGCATTATCGGCGGTGAGATGTTCCACGGCGGAATAAAGGGCATCCGCCTTGAAGAGATAGATGGACTGGTTGGCATATTTTGCCCTGACAATCTGTTCCGGCGTGATATGATGTCCGCATGAATAGAGTGTAAAATCCGACTCTGCAAAGCATGATTGTATCACTTCGGTGGTGATGGGATTTCCCGCCTTGATGATATCCCAGAGTGAGCCCAGGGCAAGCGATGCCTTCCCTTCCTGCTTCAGATAGGAGAGGGCAAGACTTTCAGCCTCCCGGGCAGTAACAAGACGTCCGGCAACCATCTGTTCCAGAGATGTCAGGAGCTCATATCGGGCAATGTCAAAGACCTCAACATTGGCGATGACATTTCCCCTCTCATCACAGATGATGCGTCCCGCGCCCGGGAAGTCTGAAATATCCCCAACCACAAAGGCGAGGTCGTTTTCCCCTTCACGAAATGTCCGGATGAGGCGGGTGAGAATGGATTCCTCCATCACCTTGTCTCCGGCAACAACCAGCAAATCGCCCTTGAAATTCGCAGCCGAGAGGAAGCGCGCCGCCATTTTTGCCGCATTGCCGGTGCCGGTTTGTTCCCTCTGGTAAACAAAGGAGACACGGGGGGAGACAAATGAAGCCGCCTCCATTACCTGTTCCGCCAACGCCCCAATTACAATGCAGTGCGCATCTATCCCACAGCGCTCATAAAGCTCAATTGAGCGCTCAATGACGGTTTTATTCTCGAGCGGGAAACACACCTTGTGCTGTCTGGGATTCCTCATGCGTGTTCCCTTCCCTGCCGCAAGTATCACAGAAACCATCTTTCGCTCAGTGACCTTTTTGACATCCTGCATCATTGCTTCGCCACCCATATTGTCAGGTTGGGGAAAACTTGAAAGTATGTCCCCAATATCCGCCACAAGAATGTGTTCATTAATCAGTGATATTCCACATGATATCTTAATTTGTAAATGGGAATGTGCGCCTTTTGCGTGACCGGATGTATTGGGAAAAGCGGTGGGGAGGTGAAAAAATATATTGATTATTGAAAAATGATGGAAATAGTTTATAAGCCGAATATGTTAATTTGCCAACCGATTTTAAGAAATATGTTAGTTCAATAAGGGAGGATAATCATGAAGGAAAAGAGACCCCTTGTGAGCATTATTTTGCTCTGGAACAAGGATGTCCAGTATCCGGCGGCTGACTTTACGACTACTATTGAAAGCCTTCTGGGTCAGTATTATCCTGAGAGGGAGGTCATCGTTGTGGACGGCTCGGGCAAGAAGCCGGATACCCCTTATCTTTCCGTGGAGTTGGCGAAAAAGGTGAGGCTCATAACGGGGAAGTTCAAAAACCGCGCCGCCTATTTCAACGCCGGCATCGCCAAAGTTAGAGGGGCATATCTCCTTCTTGTCAACACCCTTGAAAATGCCATCACCTTCCGACGGAGCGCCCTTGACACTTACGTTGTCACTGCGGAGCGCAATCCGAAGGCTGGCATGATTTATTGCGATTATGAACGCATCGCACCGGATGGAAGGGTGACAGAGGTCCATCTCCTGCCTTATCACAAGGGTCGTCTGCGTGACGCCGTGGATTTCGGAAAGGCGTTTTTCTTCTCCGCCCCCATGATAAAAAAACTCCGGGGTCTCAAGGAGACATATGATGCCGCCGACCTGTATGACCTGCGATTCCGCGCATCCGAAAAGGGCGACCTCGTCGGCATAGGGAACCGCTTCAACGGCTCGCTTTACAGCGTAAAGGAGCAGGCGGCGGGATTTGATGTCTTTTATTATCTCAAGGCGGGCAAGAAGGTTGCCCTCGAATTGGAGAATGCCTGCACCGAGCACCTGAAGCGCATTGGCGCCTGCCTTGCCCCGGGGCAGAATTATCGCCCCGTCCGATATACTGCCGATGAAGAGAAAAAGTTTAAATGCCTCTTCACGGTCATCACACCGGTTTTCAACCGCCCGGAATTTATCCGCGCCGCCATCGAGTCCGTTCAGGCGCAGACCCTTGGCAGAAAGGTGGAAATGATAGTCGTCTGCAATGGAGGACCGGATGACCCGACCTGTGATGCCGTTCGGGAATACATGAAGGGCGGTCCCCGATATGACCCCCAGAAACCCGATGTTGACCTGATTGTGACAGATATCAACAATCTCGGGCTCTGCTTCAACCTTGCCCTGAAAAAGGCTCGCGGGAAATACTACCTGCAGCTGGATTCCGATGACCAGTTAACACCCGATGCCGCCGAAAAGGTTCTCGCCGTCTTTGAGTCCGACCCCAGAATCGGACTCGTAATCGGCTCCTATGAAGTCTGGGAGAAAAAACCCACCGGTGAAATCTTCCGCCGCGAGGATATCCCCGTTGTCACCCATGATGAATGGACAGAGGAAAACGGGCGCAACAACCTCCTCCGCATCAATGGCGCGGGCGCGCCTCGTTCCGCCCATATCAAGGTTATCTGGGAAATGGGCGGCTTTGCATGCAATGATGAGCCTTACTCCCGGAACTATGGCGAGGATTATGTCCTCGTAAACCGAATCATTGAAAAATATCGCATGGGACGCGTATGGGAGCCGATTTACAAGGTCATCCGCCACGCCGGTGGCACAGACCATGCCATCAATCAGGAAACCATTGACCTGAACGATAATGCCAAAGACCATATGCGGATATTAGCCATTGAACGTCGCTGGGCTATAAACCACAAGGCAAAGAAGAGGTAATTAAAAATTAAGGAGGGATTATGATGGGACGTATTGTTGGATTGGTGGTAATATTCGCTTTGATAATATCTGCGGCGATGGCGCAGGAGAAAATGCAGGCATCAGTGGTTCATGACCCATCTCCGCCTTTTGTCCCCGACCCCAATAACCAATATAGCTTTACGACAGGCACATCTGTGGCAAAAGGAGACCCCTGGCTGAATCTGCCGCCCATTGATTACGCCCAGCCGCCTTATGCCCGTTACCTGAAGGGTTTACGCATCTGTCTTGACCCGGGGCATGGTGGGTATCAACACCTGAAGGGTTACAAATCTACCGCATCGGGATACAGCGAGGCGGTCATGGACCTCGATGTGGCACGTTATCTTCGGGAGTTTCTCCTCAAGTCCGGTGTCACCGTTGTCATGACTCGCGATGGTGACTGGGACTTAAAAAAGGATTATAGCGAGGCGCTCGCCGCCCGTCCCAAGTTGGCGGAAATTGACAATTGCGACCTTTTTATCTCCATGCACCACAATGCAACTTCAAACAGCGAAACCAATTTCCCCTCAGCCTTTTATCATGCCTTTCCGGGATACAGCTATTCCAACATTGACCTCGGGCGGGCAATTGTGAATGAGATTGAATACTGGCTGCGCCTTCCTGAATTCGCCGGAACAGGACTTTATTCAGATTATCTCATCTATAATAAAGCCGGATTTGCCGTGCTCCGACAGGCAAAAGTGCCCGCTATCCTGATTGAGGCGTCCTTTTTCTCAAATCCGGATGAGGAGGTCAGGTTGAAGAATCCTGATTATCTGAAGCGTGAGGCGTGGGCTTATTACATCGGCATTGCAAAATATGTCCGTGATGGCATGCCGAAGGCGGAACTTATCTCTCCGCCCGACGGTATCCTCACAGGCAAAGAGCAAAAGGTGCAATTCCACCTTATGGATGGCTGTCCTGAGTCATGGGGTTCCAAGGGGACTCCACGCATTGTGAAATGGTCGCTCAATCTCACAATTAACGACCTGAATATGCCTTTTGAATATGATGAAACGGGCGGAATTCTGACATATCGTCCCTCGCAACCACTTCAGCCGGGGAAATATGATTTCATGGTGCGCTTTGTCAATATGCGCAAAAATTCTAATATTCCCAAGGTCTTTTCCATAACCATCCAGCCATAATAAAGGAGAATAAATAAAGCGGGAGGGTTTTATCTTCCAAACAGGAAGGATAAGAGACCTCCGTGAGGTTTGAGGTCGGGATTGCGAACAAATTCCAGCGCCGCCCTGAGGAGCTTCTGCTCATAGTCAGGGCGGTGTTTTTTTAACCTGAGCGAGTCAAGATATCCCGGCAGGTCACGACCCAGGCGCGCCATCGCCCATCCAGCCGCTATCACCAGTTTATCAGCAACAAGACCGGGGTCACCGCTCAGGTCCGCCTTGCGTTCCTCGGAGAGGAGTTTCTCAAGGAGTTCCCGCCTTTTATCCTCAGGGAAATTCTCAATGGAGAAGTGGTGCAGGGCATTTACTGCAATGACATAATTATATGGGTTGAACCCGGATAGAAAACCGAGCATGAGGTCGTATTGTTTTTCAGGCGTGGCGTTTATAAATTCCTGCGCCGTGAGTGTGGCGCCCACATTGCGCCGGATATCGTCATCCACCTCATTCTCGTGCCGTGCCTTCAGCTCCTCCGGTGAGAGGGAGATGTGGAGAGGTTTCTGAGTGGAGTAATCTAAGAGGGGCTGGACACTCCGGTCAAGGAGGAGGCGGGGTTTTTTCAGTTCAGGTCTCTCACCCCAGTATTGATAATGCGAACAGACCATTGCCCAGGGATATTCAAGCACAATGCGGCGAAGCCGGCAATAGCCGTATCGTCCCGGTCCGCGTCCGCTGAGCTGCAACAGGTCCATCACACAATCCACGCATCGTCCCTCAATAATTATTTCGCCTTCCATCATTTTTCCCTGTGAATAATATTTCGAGTTTGCCTGTCTTTCATAGCCCCTATGGATTCATCCTGTCAATTTTTTCCGCTTTTTCAAGTTTTTCCTCAATGGCGGGTGTTTCTTCAATTTCCATACGTTTAATTTGCGCAAGTGGGAGGGCGATTCTTACGAAGAGAAAGAAGAGTCCGAGGTCAAGAATCAACAGGAACCCCGCATAATAAATCTCCCCGAAGAAAAAACCGAGGAGCGGCCAGAAATTCATCACACGTATCTTCCACGTGAAAAGTTTTTCCAATTTGACCTTCGGCTCACGTCTCAGCCAGTCTTCAATGCCGGCGCGGAACTGGTTCAGGGGGAAATTGTTGCCGGGACATTCAGTGGGACTAATCTGTGCATCCTTATGACCCAGAACGCAGCGGGGAGGGATATGATAACGGCGGCAGAGTGTATCAACAACTGCGGTGAGCGTTGCCATCTGTTGGTGTGTAGGATGTGTTGTTGATAAATCTCCAACAAGGCAGATGTGGATTCCTTTGAAGTTGTAATAATCAGACCATGTGCGGAAAAAGTCGCGAATATTTTTTGGGTGAAAATTGTAAACCACGGAGCGACAGCCGCCCCCCAGCTGCTGGCGCAGCCACCGTCCTCCCTCCTGGAGTTCTCCATCGCCGGCGCCGCTACCATTTCCAATAACCAGATGGTAAAGCATGGTGTCATTGAATGGCCAGGCGCCTCCACGGGCGTAGTGACCCGCGCGGAATATATGCACGCTGCCAAATTTTGTGGCGCTGTGGTGAATGATGATGTAGTCCCAGCGTGATTTGAGAAAGTTGAAGTGTAAAAAAATGGAAGCAATAAAAAGCATGAGGAGGTATCCGGCGGTGCGCTTTAGGTAAAGACTAAGCATGTTACTGTTTATTATCTGGTTCTGTTATTGATTCTGATTTTTTATTTTTCGCCGCAAGTGAGGCGAGTCCGCGCTTCAGCAAGACACCTGTTACGTGGCGGCGCCATTCAGCGGTGGAGCGAATGTCATCGATGGGACGGATTTCGCCCTGTGCCAGTTCTGAGGAAATCTCAAGAATGTCCGGGGTTAATTTCTTGCCTATGAGGAACGCCTCCACAGACACACCGCGCAAAACGGTCGGCGCCACGGCTCCATAGGCAATGCAGGCATTCGTGACAGTTTCTTTCACCGCAAAAGAAATCTGTCCTGCAACAGAGAGTTTATTAATCGAGAGGGCGCGGCGCTGTCCGCTCGTCAGGTAAAAAAAGTTCTCCGGCTGTTTGGGAATAGGAAACTCAATATAAGTGAGAACCTCGTTGGAGCAGAGCATTGACTCCTTCGACCCCTTGAAACAGCTTGCGATGGGAAGACGGCGTTCGCCTGAAACTGACTGCAGGATAACCTCCGCCTCAAGGACATACAGAGCGGGTATTGTGTCGGCGCATGGCGAGGCGTTGGCGATATTCCCCCCGATGGTTCCGCGATTGCGGATTTGAGGCGAACCCACATTCCCCGCCGCCTCAATAAGTATTGGCGCGCTGGTATGCAGTATGTCTGAATGCATAAGCTGGTCAAACGTCGCAAGCGCCCCGATGCGGATTTTTCCACCAGTCGCCTCAATGATGCCGAGTCGGGGTATCCTGTCCAGGAGGATAAGGATGCGTGGGCGCAGGGCGCCTTCCTTCATACGCACGATGAGGTCGGTGCCTCCCGCCAGAGGCATTGCGCCTTCAGCGCCATGTTTATTCAGGAGAGCGAGCGCCTCATCAAGGCTCGTCGGCGCAAACGCTTGAAAGTCGGGGAGAAACATACGCCTCATCAAAAAGGGCTTTAGAACAGGATATACATGGCGCTGCTGATGGCGCCGGTTTCAAAAACCACAATCAAAATGCTCAATACTAACAAGGTTATAATGATTGGAATTATCCACCAGAGCTTGCGTCTTTTCAGGAATTCAAAAAACTCCTTCAGGATTTCCACCCGTTCCCTGTAATGATACAGGGCATAGAACATGGCGCCAACGGCGGCGAGGAAAATAATCAGAAACACAAGACTGAGTGACATTTCTTACCCCCGATTATTTTTATACGCTCAATGGTCTGTTTTGAAAAACCCGCATCCTTACATCACTCTATCCCTCATTTGTTGGACGTTGCCTTTTTACTCAATGTCTTGAAGAGAGACCCAGCCGCCCTGAAACGCGCCTTCAATTGGGCAAAATTCTTTATGCGTCCGAGCTCCTTCAGGATGCGCCCGGGGCGGAGATAGAATGACCGCATGGCGCGGTATTGCGCCTCAATCAGTTCCCCTGCTGACAATTCCTGCGTCCGCAGCACAGCCGACCCTTCCTCCTCATAATCATTCCAGTCAGTGGACTCCAGCCAGTTGTTTTGCCGCGCCATCTTATACAGTTCCGTACCGGGGAAGGGTGTGGCAACATGGAAGTTGACGTAATCGGGATTGATTTCCCGCGCAAAACGTATGGTTTCTTTGATGGTTTCCCGGGTCTCGCCGGGGAGGCCCAGAATAAAGTATGCCATGGAGAGAATCCCCGCCTCGTGCGTCATGCGGATAGCGCGGCGGGAGTCTTCAGGCGTTATCATTTTTTTACAGTCATCCAGTATCTTCTGGCTGCCCGATTCCACACCGTAAGAGATGAGTATGCATCCCGACTTTTTCATCATCTGGAGCATTTCAGCATCCACGGCGTCCACACGGCTGTTGCAAATCCAGCGGAATTTGATGCCGCGGGATAGGATCTCATCAAGTAATGTCCTCACCCATTTTTTATCCAGCGTCAGAGAGTCCGTCATGAATACAACATTTCGGATACCGAGTTCACTTTTCAGCTGTTCAATTTCCGAGATAACGTTTTGCGTGCTTCGTGTGCGCACCTTATTGCCCCAGACCTTGCCTGCACGGCAGAAGGTGCATTTCCACGGGCATCCGCGTGTCGGGATTACCGTGGCAAAGGGCTCACTTTCAAAAAAGGGCATCCTGTATCTCTCATTTGGCAGGAGATGGCGCGCGGGGAAGGGGAGGGTGTCCAGATTGGCGATATAGGGACGTTGCGATGTGATGAGAATCTCCCCATTTTTTCTGATGGCGAGTCCCGGAATGCCCTGCCACCAGCCCGGCCAGTTAAGAATCACCTCATCGAGAGTTCCTTCCGCCTCGTTGATGAAGATGAGGTCGGCGCGCGACTGGGCGAGGGCTTCCTCCGGAAGGGCTGAGACATGTGTCCCCACAAAGGCATACACAGCCGGCTGGGCGGACTTGAGTTGTCCGATGATATATGCGTCATTCCGAAAGGTTGGCGTCGTGGTGTGAATGACGACAATATTCGGTGCAAATTCGCGTGCAACGCCTTTTAGTTGTTCCAGAGTCTCACCCGTTACCATGGCATCCACGAGTCTGACCTCGCAGTCCCGCCTGAGCGCCACGGCGGCAAGATAGGCAAGTCCGGTCTGGGGCCATAGTTCCCCCGCAACCGATTTACGACCGCAGCGTCCCACCTCTTTCATAAAACGCTCGCCAGTTACCATCGGCGGATTGAGAAACAGGATTTTTAATTTTGGGTTCATTATCTGCAGTTTTTGCTCGGAGGTTTAACCTTTTCTCCGGACTATCAGGTCTGCCAGCAGCCCGATGGCGATAATCTGCACTCCGGAGAGGGTCAGGACTGACACAGTGCCGTCCATTATGCGCCCGATGTAAAGCCCGCTGTAAAGCAGGACAGCCAGCGCCAGGGCAAAGAAGATAAACCCGACGGGGAGACATATCTTCAGCGGGTTGAAATATAGGATGGTGCGAATGATGGTGAGGAAAATATTTTTCGTATCGCGAATGGGACGAATCTTGGATGTTCCCTTGCGTCTGTGGTAATCAACGGGGATAAATTGCACGCGGAGGTCATCGCAGAGAAAGGCAAGGGTCAAGGTGGTGGTGAGGGAAAAACCCCGCGGGAGGATGTGATAATATGATTCCACTTCCTTCTTCCAGAAGGCGCGCAGTCCCGAATTGAGGTCGGGTATTTTCATCTCGGCGAGATAGTTTGCCAGGAATCCGAGGAGGAATTTCACCGGCTGGCGCAAAAAAGGGACATGCACAGACTTGCCCGTTCGCGCCCCGACCGCCATCTCGCAGTCATCCAGTGCGACGACAAGTCTGGGTATGGCATCAGCAGGATAGGTGCCATCGGCGTCCATTATGACAATGATTTCGCCCTTGCTGTTGCGCAGACCCGTCTTGATTGCCACCCCATACCCCATATTTTCTTCGTGGCTGTGAAACTGGTCAATAAGCTCGGCAATCGGTAGCAGGTCAAGCCCGTCCGTGGAGCCATCATCCACTACAATGATTTCATAAGAGAAAGAGTCGCCAATGGCGGTGCGGATATCCCGTATCACGCCTTCCAGGGTCTCCCTTTCATTGTAAACGGGGATGATGATGGAAACACTCGGTTTGAGATTTTCGTTCGTGTTGCCCATAAACCCCATTACCGTGTGAATATAATGTGGTTTTTATATCTTTGACAGGTCTTTCTCATCAAGTTAAAAAGACACGGCGCAGGAAGAATTTTCTATCCGTTGCGGGGTTTTCCGCGTTCCCTGCAAGAAATGAGCAAACCACGTGAGGCATGGAGAATAATTATGATATATGATTCTTTTCAGGCGTTTGAGAGTTTTTCGCCGAGTTCCCGTGAGCGTTCCGTGGCGCGGCGCACCGTTTCAATTATGATGCCCTCATAATTGGCGGCATGCATGACGGCAAAACCTGCGGCTGTTGTGCCCCCCGGCGTCGTTACCATTTCCCTCAGCGCCTTGAGCGTCTCCTTGCGCTCCAGCATCATCCTTGCCGCGCCAAGAACCATGTGTTTTGTGAGTATTTCGGAGATTTCAGGCGAGAGTCCCGCCTGCACACCCGCCTTTATCAGGCACTCCGTCATGTAGAAAATATATGCAGGACCGCTTCCTGAAAGACCCGTCACGGCATCAAGGTCCTTCTCATCAACCTCGACTGCCACGCCTATCACGTTGAAAAAAGTGAGCGCGAGGGCAAGATCTTCCTCGGTTGCATTTTTACCCCGCGCAAGCGCCGAGGCGCCGCATTTAATAAGCGCGGGGGTGTTCGGCATCACACGGATGACTCGCGTCGTGTCGCCAAGGCGGCTCTCAAGGTAGGATGTCTTTATACCCGCGCAGACGCTTATGAAGAGATGGTCGGGCGTTGCGGCGTCCTTCAGGGCTTCCATGACCTCCGGCACATTCTGGGGTTTGACGGCGAGAATTATAATCTGCGCCTTTTCCAGAACCTCCCTGTTTGAGCGGCAGCAGTTGAAGGGGACAATTTCACGTGCGGCGGAAAGGCGATCAGGGTCCTTGTCATGTCCCCAGATATTTTGCGCCTTAGCAAGACCGGCAGGCACAATTCCGCCAAGGATTGCGCTCGCCACATTGCCCGTACCGATAAAACCGATGCGAAACATATTTCACTCTCCTGTCCCAATGTGAAGCAGAAATGTCACTTTTGGGTTTTTGATAGATTTTTATAACAACTAAGGGGAAATAAAGGTCTTTGCAGGCGGGTTTGCAAGAAAAAAATCTTTCCGGGTCCGGACGTCATTGTTCGTCCCATGATTATCCTTGAATCCCTTTTATATTTTTGGGAATTAGCCAAACACGGATTTTGTGAAGGAGGAAAGGATGAATTTTCACTCGCTTTCTTTTGTGGAAATCAAAGATATAAGTGACGACCTTTTGCTCCCATGGCTCGACATTTATGAGACCTCCTTTCCGCCGCGGGAAAAGATGCTCGTCTCAGTACTGCTTAAAATGCTGAAGGAAAAGACAAATAAGGCGGTGCAGAATACATTTTTCCTTGCCGCCACGGATGTTCAGGATAATCTTGCTGGGCTTGCACTATACGAGGTCTCGGAGAGTTGTCCGGTCGCCTATCTCATATATCTTGCCGTGGCTGGTGAGGCGCGCAACAGGGGTGTCGGCTCGGCTCTATATAATGAGATTATAAGAAGGCTCTCACCCCTGCGTCTCAAAGCCATGTTATTCGAGGTGGAAAGACCTGACGAAGTCGGCACTCAGGAGGAGCGCACACTTGCGGAAAGGCGTATCCGGTTTTACAGGAGACAGGGGGGGGCTCTGATGGGCGGCATTCACTATCTGCAGGATGTCGGTCATAACCAGCCGCCGATGCCCATGCACATCATGGTTCATCCTCTCATGTCCTGCACGCCTGAGGAGGCATTCGCCCTCGCAGAATGCCTATTCGGGGGCAATATATCGCGCACGGGAACAATTACGCTGGAATAGCGATATGTTGCTTCCGCGTGAGATGGGTTATTCATATAAGAGATAGGTCTTTGTTCCTGACTGGTAGTCGGAGACTCGGCAGGCAAAGGGGTCGGGTGAGGCGCGGCGTGTGTCAATCCATATCGGCACGACTTGTGCATCACCGCCGCGACACTCTGCAATGCCCAGATAATCCCCCAGCATGTAACCCTCGTATGTCAGCGGTGCAAGACGCATATCCGAGCTCACGTCCGTAATCCGCAAATTAGGCTCCCAAGTGAGACCGCCATTATAGGACTCCGCCAGATACACATCCACCAGAAATCGCCTTTGCGGGTCATTTCTTTTATCATAAAAGATAACTGAGACATGGCGGGCATCCGGCGAGGCAATAAGGCTTGGGATGAAGGCAGGGATGCCGTAAGGGTCTGTTGGCGGGGGCGGGTCGTCAATCGGGATAATCTGGCTCCACGTCAGGCCGGCATCCGTTGAGCGTGTAAAAAGTATGCGCCTTTGATTCAGGAGTTTTCCCTTGATTGTGACGAAGATGGTGCCGGTATTCAACGCCGCTGATGCCGATGGGAGAAACCAGCCATCGCGCGCCTCAGGGTCCGAAATGGTGTTGATATAGTCAATGGTAATGGGCGAGTCGTAATGATAACCACCATCCGCTGAACGGACAATCTTCATGGTGTTATCATTGAAGCTGAAATACACAATCGTGAGCATCCCGTCCGGCAGAAAGATTGGTTGCGAGCCCTGACAGTTTGAGCCTGCCGGACTGGCGAGGATTGGCGGAGTCCATGTAATGCCGCCGTCATTGCTCAGGGTGGACATGATAGGCGCACTGGAATCCGCGCGGAAGTTTGTGAAGGTGACAGCGATGCGACCCGGATGGGGGCTGTTTGGATGGGCATCCACGGCAATCCAGTCCTTGTCAAGATAATCAGTTAGCAGTGGACGAACCACCGCTATCTGCGGCGGATTGAAGTTGTCCCCGCCGTCTGTGGATTTGTTCACAACAATCGCCTCATGGGAGGATGAGACATCAAAGGCAAGTGTGCTGAGGTAGCAGTTGCCCTGATGGTCAAATGCCACGACAGGGTCTGTGGCGCGCTCATATTCCCCGCCGGTCAGTGTAGTGAGAAACGGTATGAGAGCCCGGCGCCAGCTCCTGCCTCCATCATGGCTGACCGCATATCCGCATGTAACGGCGCCTCCATTAGTTGTATAGCGTCCCTCCTGAAAAATGCCGACAAGGGTTTGCGGATCCACAGGATTGCGGGCGATAAAAGGCTCCGCCTGGGCTCGATAGCCGAGGGGCAGTGTGGTCGGGTCGTCGCCAAGCGGGATATTGGGACTCACGCGCGGGGAGAGGCTCACAGCCTCAAGGCGTGGCAGAGAGCGGAGGGTTTTCTCATCGGGTAATTTCAGGGCGCCAGCCTTCTCCGCAAGGAGCATGTAACTTCCGGATGAGAGGCGGGAAAGGTCATGATGCCGGAGTGCAGGAGGCAATTTTTCTCCGGGAATTGTCTCAGAGAATCCAAACGTGACGCTCAGGGCAAATGGTATGAATAACAAAAATATTATACGGCGCAAATCTCAGCCCCCGATAAGTTTTATTCCAACAATATTTATTTTCCATGATGCCGTCCCGGATTATGGTCAAGAATAAATCAAGTTGACACAGTGCCTCCTTAATGCAAAATGACGAAGCATCACAAGAAATTTGACGTGAGGAATAAAAAATGGAAAGGCGTGATTTCTTGAAAAAGGTTTCCGGCGCGGCAATTGGCGGCGCCCTTTATTTCAGCCTCGGGCGCAGTCGTGCCGATGCGGAAGACCTCCCCTGGGAGGAGCGCACAGACTCAATTCTACTCTCCAATGAGGGGGAGTTTTCTCTATCGCCCATGTTTCCCGTTGTTAAGGGAATAAAAAATGAATACCCCGACCTTGCCCTCACAAAAAATGGGGGGATTGCCGTTGTTTATGTCTCTGAGAGAAAGGATGGGGAGGCGGTCTTTCTCCGTGAATTCAAACCGGATGGAACGAGTGGGGAAGAGATTCAGCTCAGCACTCATGCGGGTTTTGAGTCACGACCTCGGTTGGTCGCGCAGGATAACACATTGCATATCGTATGGGCGGCACGGCGCGAGGGGAAGAGCAGTATAATTTACCGCCCGTTAAAAAATGGCGCTCCGGGGAACGAGCTCATTATCTCACCCGATACCTCCTCATGCCGGAAGCCCTGTCTTGTATTGGATAAAACGGGAATTCCCATCATCGCCTGGGAATGTATGGAAAAAGGGCATTATGTCGTCAAGGTGAGGCGCCTCGAGTCGGATAATATCATCACGGTGGGAAAGGATGACCGGGATAATTGCCGTCCTGCCATGTGTGTTGCTCCGGATGGCACAGTCTGGCTGACATGGGACGCTTATGATGGTCCGGGCGATTTCAATATCTATCTGAAAAATATCAGTGTGCATGAAAGCGCAGAAATCCGTGTCAGCAATCATCCCGCATCAGACCTGGCTCCCACCATCGCCGCCGACAAGGAGGGATTCATCTGGGTTGCCTGGCATTCAAACAAAAAAGGCGTCAATGGATGGGATATCCCCCGCTGGTTTGACACCCTCGCATTCAAGGATGGACAATTATATGAGCCTGTTTCGCAACCGTCGGATAAAAACCTTGAAAAGGAGGGCGAAAACCAGAGCCTCGAATTCATGCAGATGTTATGCGCACCGGATGGACGCCTCATCCTCACAGGACGTCCCTCTCACAACTTCTGCCTCCAGTGGTATAAAGGTGACGCATGGTCGCGGCTTTATCGCCTCCCCAAAGATGGCTGGGGCGGACGCGGACAGCACCTGAGAGCCGTCATGTCTTCTGAGGGTGTTCTGTGGATGGCGCGACGCGACTTAGACCTTTGTGTCCTGCAATGCCTGAGCGGGCTCAAGGGTGAATACGTCAAACCGTCTCTCAAGCCCATCCCTGCCTTCGGTGCAGTTCCCGCACTTGTCGGCATTGAAAAACGTCACCAGTTTCCCGAATGGAACGGCAATAAACATTACTTTGGCGACATTCATGCCCACACCTGGATGTCCGATGGCGTTGGCGACCTTGATGAGTTTTACACCCAGCGTCGTGACCTCCTCCGTGATGACTTTGCATGCCTCACAGACCATGATACATTTGTCGGGAACAGCATCATGCCTTCCGAGTGGGAGGAGCAGAAGGAGATGGTGACGCATTTCAACGAGCCTGGGCGCTTCATCACCCTTTATGGCCAGGAATGGACAACCCTCCGCTGGCCCAGGCAGTTCGGGCATAAAAACATTTACCACATTGACCCCGCAATGCCTCTCCTTGACCATACGGATGATGAGACAAACACCGCACAAAAACTCTTTGAGCGGGCAAAAAAGGTCGGCGCCATCTGCATCCCGCATCACATCGGCTGGACAGGTGTTGACTGGGAAAATCATGACCCCTCCGTGCAGCCACTCGTGGAGATTGTCTCCAATCACGGCGCTTATGAATTTATGAATAACAGACCGATTTTTCATCGCGGGGGCATCAAGGGCTGTTTTATTCAGGATGGACTTGCGCGAGGACTTGTATTCGGTATTGTCGGTGGCAGTGATACACATGGACTGCTCTGGCAACATCATGTTGGATGGAAACGCAACTGCCTCAGGGTGGGTCTCACATGCATTCTGGCGAAGGAACTCACACGCGAGGCGCTTTTTGATGCCATGAAAAACCGCCGCACATACGCCACGAGCGGGGTCAAGATGTGCATCATCTTTGAGATAGAAAACGCCATGATTGGTCAGGAGGTCAGCCTCTCAAAACCGCCGAAAATCAGGGTGGAAGTCATGAGTCCAATAGATGTCCAGTGGCTCCAGATTGTCCGCAATAATGAAACCATACTCACATACGGCGGCGAGGGATTTCACACAAGATTCACACACACGGATGAAGGTCTAAAATCGGGGCGTTACTGGTATTACCTGCGTGTCATCACAGAGGACGGCAACATGGCATGGACCAGCCCCATCTGGGTGAATTATGCTTAGATTGTAAATTATGAAAAGAAAAGCCGCTGAATCATTTCAGCCCTTGAAGATTTTGAGAATCTCCGGGACGTTCTGAAAGCGGTCTTCAGGTTTTTTCTGTATCATCTTCATGATTGCCTGTCGGAACTTCTCTGAGACATCCCCCTGTATTTCCGGCGGCTTGGTATGAACGTGATGGTATTCAATGTTTCCATGGCAGAATGGCGGGCTGCCATTGAATATTTCATAAAGCATTATGCCGAGTGCATAAATATCCGTGCGGGCATCCACATCCTTCCCGGTTATCTGCTCCGGCGCCATGTAAAGCGGGGTGCCAATCACAGCCGTTCCGGTCTTGGTGACGGAATCAGCCTTAAGAATCTTGGCAATGCCGAAGTCTGTAATCTTTATGGTGTTGAAAGGGGTTATCATGATATTCGCCGGTTTGATGTCCCGGTGAATAATGCCCAGACTGTGGGCATAGGCGAGGGCATCGCATATCTGGAGAAAATATTGGGTTATGGTTTCTTCTGTGAATTTAATCTTGCTGGAAATCATCCGTTTCAGGTCGGTGCCCTCGATAAATTCCATTGAGAGAAACAGTTTGCTGCCGCTTTCGAAAAGGTCGTGGATTCGGACGATGAAAGGATGGGAGAGCTTTTTAGCCGCCCGCGCCTCACTCTTGAATCGTTCCACTGCCTTGGGGTCCTGGCAGAGGTAATCATTCAGAATTTTCAGGGCGACGATATCATTGACCACCTTGTCGCGCGCCCTGTAGATGACCCCCATCGAGCCACGGTTCACCTCTTCCATGATTTCAAAGCGGGCATCCTGTATCACCGGTGCAGGGTGCGCAATCTCTGCCTCCTTTTGCTGGAGCTGGATGCGGTAATCAATTTTTTTCCATTTTGTAGATACGTCTTTGTATTCCGGTGAGTTGTCCATAATTAGTTGATAAATATCCTTGGCGCCGATCAGGTCCACCGCCTTTTCCATATCATTCGCAAGGCGATACAGAATATCGGTGATTTCAGGGTTTAAGGGAAGCATCTTGAATGTGTGCCAGGCAAGGGAATACATATTTTTCTGCCAGTAACTGAGCCCGAGTATTTTCAGGGCGCGTAATTTGTAATTCTCATCCTTGGCAAGTTCCTGGAGGATGTTTATTGCCTCATCCATCTTGTTCTTCTTGAGGTATATCTTGACAAGTTTGAATTGGATTCCCGGGCTTTTCTCTGTTTGCAGATATTCCTCATAGAGGGTTTCGAGGGTATTTACGATTTCCTCTTCCTCGCCCTGTTTCTGGAGATTCTCAAAACTTATAATCGCCTCTTTCCACTTCTTGAGCTGCTGATACAGCCCGGCGCGTTCGCGGATAGCCAGCTTGTAGTTTGGGTAATGTTTGACCAGATACTCATAGGCTTCCAGAGCCTCAGCCGGATTCTGCTCGGCTTTCTCCATATAAATCTTGATGGCATTGCGAGCATCCTCCGGAAAACGGCACAGAATATGAACCCTTGAGAGGAGCAGATACAAATCGGCTGGCAGCGAGACATTCTTATTTACCAGGTCGCCGACATTTTCACAAAAGCGCATGTATGTGGAGATGGTACTTTCGCTCCTGTCCTCTGACGCCGCAAGTTCCTGAACCTGATGGAGCATCTCCCGGGTAATCGGCAATGGAAGTTCAGGTGGAGCGGAAACTTCTCCACCGGGCGCCACCCGTGTCGGGGGCTGAGGAAATGTTAGCGTGTCTTCTGCCCCTAATGGGGTGGCAGGAATCTCTTGAAGGTCTTTTTTGGGAAACAGCGGTTCAACGGTGAGGGGCTTGGCGCTTGCCGTTGCCTTTTGGAGCGATGGAGAAGGAGAAACTGCAGCCGGTTCCGTTATGACTTCTTCAAGTTGAGTGTCAGAGACAGCGCGAAATCTCCCCGGTTGCTTATCAGTGTCATAGAGGCTCTCTGGTTGGGTTGTGGGTGTCCCCAGCTGAACAGCGGAGAGAATATCCGCCGTTGCAGCCTCAGCATGCACAGGTCCCGGCTTCGGGGGATAAGCGGCAATCTGTCTCTGTTTGCGCCTGCTTTTTTGTTTCTTCTTTTCCTCAGATGTGAGGAAGGTGTGCGTGATGGTAAGTTTTTTCTCCTTTCCGGTTGCCATATCATTGGCGGATATCTCAAGAACGCCATCGGAGTTAATAAAAAAGGTGATCCTGATTCGTGGCGTGCCAGCCGTTGCGGGCTCAATATCGCTCAGGTTGAATTTCCCCAGGCTCCGGTTATCTTCCGCATTTACGCTCTCCCCCTGAACCACATGGATGTTGACAAAGGCTTGGTTATCCTCCGTGGTGGTGAAGGTCTTTGCCGCCTTGATGGGGATGGTGCTGTTTTTCTCAATAATATTTGAGACCTTTCCATCCTTGACTTCCACCCCGAGAGAGTGGGGGGTAATGTCAAGGAGCACCACCTCTTGAAGATCGCCCGCAAAAATGCCCGCATGAGTGGCGGCTCCAAGGGCTACAATTTCATCCGGATTTACACCCTTGAACGGCGTAACGCCGAAAAAATCCTCCACCTCTTCTTGGACAAAGGGGATACGGGATGACCCTCCAACAAGGATCACTTTGGATAAATCCTTTTTGGAGACCCCTGCCGCCTCCAGCGCATCCCGAGAGCATTTGATAGTCCGCTCCACATAAGTGGCGATGAGGGATTCAAATTCTCTCCGTGTAATCATCCTTTCAAGGTGGATGGGACGCTTATCCTTTTGCGCCACAAAGGGGAGGGAGATGAGGGTATGATTGGTGGTGGAGAGTTCGCATTTCGCCTTTTCCGCCACCTCTTTCAGGCGGTAGAGTGTTACCGGATCCTCCAAAAGATTGACTCCGTGCTTTTGCTGAAATTCTTCAACAATGAGTGTGACGATGGCATTATCCAGGTCATCACCGCCCAGGTGGGTGTCTCCATTGGACACAAGCACCTCAAAGGTGTTGTGGTCTATTTCGAGTATGGAGATATCAAATGTGCCGCCGCCAAAATCATACACAGCCACAATCTCTTCAGTGTTTTTACCAAGCCCGTAAGCCATGGCAGCGGCGGTGGGCTCATTGAGAAGTCTTAATATCTCCAATCCCGCCAGACGTCCTGCCTCTATCGTGGCGTTTCTCTGCAAATCGTCGAAATAGGCTGGAACAGTGATGATAGCTTGATGAACAGGCTCCTCTAAGTAACCCTCCGCCGATTCCTTCAGCTTCTGGAGGATTAATGCGGAAATTTGCTCCGGCTTATATCCCATCCCGTTAATGTCAATATACAGCTGGTCTTCCTTTTGGGTGAGTTTGAACGGGAATTTTTCCCCGGAATCCCAGACGTCTGAAAAGCTCCTCCCCATTAGCCGTTTGATAGAGTTAATGGTGCGGGAGGGATTTGTGGGTGCCTGACGGCGGGCAATCTCCCCAACAATAACCTCACCATTATCCAGAAAGGCAACAACCGAGGGTGTCTTATTGCCCCCTTCCGGCGTCGATATAATGACTGGTTGGGAACCCTCAACATATGCCGCAAGGGAATAGGTTGTTCCAAGGTCAATACCGATAATTTTTCCTTCTTTTAATTCCATAAGCGGTTAAATTTTCTATACTTTAAAAAAATAATCCACATCTCTTTTAAAGTGGATGAAAAAAATTTACATATATAATCCGCAAATTCAATGCCATAATAAAAAAAAACGCCTACTTTTCTAATATTATGAGATGACTTGAATTATCAGAAAGTAAAGGGAGAAATTGAATTATTTTGTGTTTTTATGAGCGCATATTTTACACAAAATGGGAAATGTAATTCACACTGTCAATTATTTCCCCCCTCTGATAAAACCCGTTTTTTTACAAATGTTTATCCTACCTTTGATGCCCCTCCTTCTTCTTGAGGAGGCGTTCCTCCCTTGCTTCAAAGACGTGTTTTTCCCCCTTTTCCCTTTCTTCAATCTCTTTGATTGGAATTTTTTTTGCCCTAATCTCAATATGACGCTTTTTGAACAATTCCCTCATACTATCCAGGAGGTCTTTTGGGGTGAATGGTTTTGTCAGATACATATCCGCCCCAAGCTTCATGGCATAATCTATGTCCTTCTGGCTGGTTTTGGCAGAGATAAACATGATGGGCGAGTTCTGAAATGTCACATTGCGGCGCAAAGACTGGCACAATTGGTATCCGCTCATCTTGGGAATCATGATGTCCAGAATAAAGAGGTCAGGTTGGTAAATAACGAGTTTTTTAACCGCCGCTAACCCGTCACTGGCGGTCACGACTTCAAAACCCTCTCTGAGCGTCATCCGGGTGAATTCCAGCATATCCGCCTCATCATCCACCACCATCACGCGAGGTGTCACAATAGAGCGGAGTTCGACATAGGGGCTTTCCTTATGCGTGGGAATGGGTTGCCGCCCTGCAATGCGCTCATATTCGGATTCGCAGGTTTTTACCTTTTCCGCTGTTGGAGTGGTCGGGATGGCAGGAGGCTGCTTTGATGTTATAGCCTCCACGGGCGCGCCGGTCACAGCGCCGGATTTTTCCATTTCACGAATCTGCTGAAGGGTGTATTGTTTTTTCTGCGGAGGATAGCGATGTTTTTTGAGGGTGTTTTGAACAGTCGTCAGCAGATGTGAGGTATCTATGGGTTTGGTGAGGTAAAGGTCTGCACCCGAGCGGTATGCCTTCTCCATATCTTCACGTGAGGAGAGCCCAGAGATGAACAGTATGGGGATATAATTGAAATTCGGATTCTCGCGAATCGCCTCACTTGTCTCCAGTCCATTCATGAGGGGCATCATGACATCCATGATAATAAAATCAGGTTGGCAGCGCTCCAGTTTTTCCAGTGCATCCAGTCCGTCGAATGCCTCAACAATCTCAAACTGGTTTGATAGGATGGTGGATATGAGGGCACGGATATCTTCATCATCATCCACAATCATGATGCGCCAGGGGATATTATCTTTGACTTCTTGTATTGACAATTTTTTCCTCCCGGTATGGATTCCAGATACTTATGGTCAGCGTGCAAGTCAATAATTACCCCGCAAAAGCCTGATAACCTCCTTTACTAACGCCAACAGATTGAACAATGGCAAAAAGTATATAATTTGTCAACAAAAACGACCCGCCATAGCTGAAAAATGGCAGGGGAAGTCCAGTGACGGGTAGCAAACGAAGCGACATCCCTATATTGCAGAAGACATGGATAAGAAAACATCCCAGAATGCCGGTCGCAAGGAGACGCCCGAATTTATCAGGCGCATTCCTCGCCGCATTGTGCGCTCGCGCCGTGATAAGACCATAGAGAAGTAGTAACAATCCACACCCGACAAAACCGAATTGCTCCCCGAGGCTGGAAAAGATGAAGTCCGTGTGGCGCTCGGGAAGAAAACTCAGTCTTGTCTGAGTCCCCGCCTTCCACCCCTTGCCAAGAAGACCGCCGGAGCCGAGAGAGATTTCCGCCTGTCGGATGTTGTATCCCTGCCATTTTGTGTCGTGTTCAGGGTTGAAAAAGACCTTGATGCGCGCCTTCTGGTACGGTTTAAGAAAGGGATAGGTCACAAGTGTTCCCCACACCGCCATGAGGATGCACAGGAGAATAAGTTTGTGTGATGCGCCTCCCGCATAAATCATTATCAGCAGGAGGGGGAAAAAGAGCGATGCCGTGCCGATATCCGGTTGATATAGAATCAGCGCCATCGGCAACCCGACAATTACAATGGGCGCGAGAATATCCCTGATTCTTGTGAGCGGTTTTTCACGCCAGGCAAGGCAGTGCGCCAGGCACAATATGACGGCTATCTTGGCAAACTCTGAGGGCTGGATGCGGTGAGTGCCAATGTCATACCAGCTCTTAGCGCCCTTCACCTGATGACCCAAAAAGATTAGGAGGATGAGTAACAGGATTGAAAAAGTGTAGATGGGCCATACCAGATGTCTCAACCACCTGTAATCAAGAAGTGAGATAACAGTATAAGTAGCCAGACTCACAAGTAACCATAAGGTTTGTTTCCGGGCGTAATCGGATAGTTCGGGGATGGAATAGGTGGCTCCGTAAATGATAATGATACCGAAGAGGGTGACCAATATGAGCGGAAAAAAAAGCATCACGTCAAAACGGCGGGTGAATTTACGCACCAATGAATATCTATTAATTCGTTCCACTGTCATTCACCGGCATGGGATAAATTCATATCCATTTCTTACGCCATTGCCTCTTTTTTGCACGGAACATTCTCGCGAGACCGGGAAATGTCAGAGCAAAAACCAACCCACCCGTCAATGCGCTTCCGAAACGCAGGGTGAAAAACGGCGTAACACAAAGCGTCATCATGAGACTTGTCAGCAGGTCTGCGAACCCGAGGAAAATCAGGGCAAAAATGAAAAGGACAGGACGCGGCGATTCCCTGAGATAAAATGAAGTCCCTCCCATCAGGTAGCCTGTAAGCGCAAGGGCAAGGGCAAGCAAACCGGCAGGTTCGCCAAACATCGCCGCATGAATGAACCCGATAGTAAAACCCGTAAGCGCCCCCGCCGCCTGACCCCATTGCATGGCGGCGAAAAGGACAAAGAGAACGGAAGGGCGTGGAAAAAAACTTTCACGCCACCCCGGCGCCATCAGCGCCCATTCAAGAAAAAAGGACACCATCAGGAGCGTCATGAGTTTAATCACCCTCAAGGCGTTTCTCCTTCATGGATTCACTTCCCAGTAGTATGAGGAGAAAATCAAGACGCATAAAATCCGCCGTCGGTCTTACGTAAACCTTTGAGCGACCGTATTTGTCCTTTTCTATGCTTTCCACCTCGCCAACCGGCAGGTCGCTGGGAAAGAGGGACTGTTGTAAACCGGCAGTGACAACATGGTCATTCCGGCGCAGGCGGCGACTCAGTCCCTCCGTCCGCAGATTCAAGATATCCGGCTTTCCCGTCCCCTCCACAATGCCAAGCTCTCCCGTTTCGGAGACACGGACCATGAGCGCACTCTGAATGTCAATCAAAAGATGCACCAGAGCCATATCGCCTGACGCCTCCTTCACCACCCCCACCACGCCCTTCTCATTCACCACGGTCTGCTCAGGTCTGACTCCATCTTTTGCGCCCCTGTTCACAAGGATGGTTCTTGTCCAGGGATTGGAGCTGTATCCAATGATGTTGGCGGGAAGAAGGGAATATCGGGCGATGGTGTGACCGGCGGGGGAGGAGACAAGGTGCTGTGTGCGCTCAAGCGTGGTGAGCGCATTTCTTGTCTCGTTTAATTGCAGGCGAGAGGCGACAAGGTCATGTTTCAGTCTTACATTATCTTCCGTGAGTCTCTCCGAGCCGAACCAGGCAGTTGTGAGCCTTTCAGCAAGCCTTCTCACGTATCCGGCGCCTTTCACAAGAGGCTGGCAGACGGACATAATCACTCTGCCGGCTGGGATTTTGTAAAAAGTCTGAGATACATTGGAAAGGAGAGCAGAAAGGGAAATGATGAGCAAAATGATAAGGAGAATCCTGCGCCGTCTTTTTTGTATCTTGGAAACCATACCATCATCGGTTGAATATCCGGCGTTTGAGAATAACTCATAAAGATGAGGTCATAAGGTCAGTCCTTGAACCAATACCGCCGAATTCAGAATCGGTGTTTCACGCTTTCATAGCGGGCAAGAATCTCAATGGTGTCAAGCGATTTGCCCGTGCCGAGAACGACAGCCGTTTCCGGATTGTCCGTCACCCGGACGGTCAGGTCTGTTTCAGAGGCAATGAGGGAATCCAGACCGCGGAGCTGTGAGCTCCCTCCGACCATAGTGATGCCCGCATCCACAATATCCGCAGCAAGTTCCGGCGGCGCCATTTCCAGCGTGGACTTTACTATATTTACAATGACCATAATTGGGTCCTGGAGTGCCTCCCTGATTTCATCTGAGTGTATCTCAATACTTCTGGGCAGACCTGATATCAGGTCGCGCCCTTTGATAATCATCGATTTTTCCTCAGGCAACCTGTCTGCGGAGCCGATTTTTATTTTTGCCTCCTCTGATGTCCGCTCGCCAATAATCATATTGTATTTTTTCTTGATGTGACTGGCGATTGCCATATCAAACTCATCCCCCGCCACGCGGACAGATTTAGAGACTACAATCCCCCCCAGGGAGATGATAGCCACTTCTGTTGTGCCGCCGCCGATGTCAATAATCATGTTGCCGGTTGGCTCTGTCACCGGCATCCCTGCGCCAATTGCCGCCGCCATAGGCTCCTGAATCAGATACACCTTCCATGCGCCAGCCTGGTTTGCGGCCTCCTGCACGGCGCGCTTCTCCACCTCGGTTATGCCTGAAGGAACGCCGATGACAATCCGCAATCGGGGGTGAAAGATATTTCGTCTGCGTTTTTTGACTTTATTGATAAAGGCACGAAGCATCTCCTGCGCCATGTCGAAATCATTGATGACCCCATCCTTCATGGGTCGGACGGCAACGATGTTTCCCGGAGTGCGTCCCAGCATCCGTTTTGCCTCCGCCCCCACAGCAAGGACTTCAT
>Ga0315279_10002450_pt1 | contig 27819 bp, 21 predicted proteins | sample YL17G06_20_MG_FD_203694 | JGI IMG/M metagenome (GOLD analysis project Ga0315279, IMG submission 203694) | Sediment microbial communities from Yellowstone Lake, YNP, Wyoming, USA - YL17G06_20 | ecosystem: Environmental > Aquatic > Freshwater > Lake > Sediment | place: USA: Wyoming | collected... | reverse complement strand
GCGGTGGCATGTGCGCCCCAGGTAAGACCCCAGCCGGGCGCCGTGTATCCCCAGGCATTGGTGACGGCGTGGCAAACCCAGCCCGAGCAGCCATACGTCTCGCGCGCAGTTCGCCGGCCCGGCGCACACAGCGATTCGACAAAACGGAAGAGGGGTTCGTGGCATTCCGTTAGGTTGCACACCTCGGCGGGCCAGTAGTTCTGTTGGGTGTTGATGTCCATGTGGAAGTCGCAGGTCCAACCCATCTTGCAGGCAAGGTTGTCGTTCCAGATACCCTGCAGGTTCGTTGGAAGCGGCGAATTCTCCCGCGAACCGGCAATCAAGAGGTAACGCCCATATTGAAAAAATGTCGCGACAAGTTGCGGGTCATTTCCCCCATTTTGGAGCCGTTCCAACCGTTGATCGGTCGGCAGTGCAACTGCATCGGTCGTCCCCAGGTCCAGATGGACGCGGCGAAAAAGGCGCTGATGGTCGGCTACGTGAGCCTCACGAATCTGGTCATAGGTCTTCTTCGCGGCGGCATCGAGCTGAGCCTGGCATAAAGCTCCGGGGTTGCGCCCACCGAAATCCGTGTTGATGGCCACGAACAGTGTCGCGGCATCGGCGTGTTCGACTTTGAGGGCCTTGTCCGACGCGGTAACCTGTCCGCCGATAGCCACAAGTCTTACTTGACCGCGGAACCCCACGCCGCATTGGCCGTTGCTGTGTCTTTTCTCGTATGCGTGGCCTGTGACGACGATCGTATCCGTACCCGTGGCGCGCACCTCCGAGGGGTTCTCTCCTCCGTCAATCGCCACCTCGAACGAGAGTTGGCCGGGTGTGCCGCAGGTAAGGCGCACCATCAGAACTTGGTCGACGTTCGAACACAGGACCTCCCGCTCGTAGCGCGTGTCGCCAACCACATACTCAGCGCCCGCAACCGCCCGGTCCAGGTTTAATTCGCGGCGATAATCCCGGATCTCGTTGCCTGAGTTGGCGAAACGCAGGACGAGGTCGCCCATCGGCAAGTGCGTGCCATAGTTTCCTTTCCGGCCCACGACGTACTGCCGGCACATCGCCTGCGCCTGCGCATAGCGGCCCTCGAACAGAGCGGCCCGGATCTCGGCCAAGTGTTCCCGTGTCGCTGGATTCTCATGGGCGCCGGGTTCCCCCGACCAAAGGGTCGATTCGTTCAACGCGATGCGCTCGCAGTCCACGCCGCCGAAGACCATAGCGCCCAGCCGCCCATTGCCCACCGGCAACGACTCCATCCACCGGGTGGCCGGCTGCCGATACCAGAGCACCAGTGGATTACCCGACAGTTCTTCCGCCGCAGAGAGACTCTGTATTCCCACTACGATACCCGCGCCAAGACTCCATGAGACCCACATCATCTCGTCACCGCCTTTCTTCTTTACGACACGCATTATATGACACAAGAAAGCACAGCAGCGGCTTCATTCAATGGTCTCGTTCGTACTCGTAGTATTTCGTGAAGTAGTTTGCGGCTTCTTCCCATCCCAACCCCGGATAGACATAATTGGTTGGTTTCTTGCCGTTTCGATTCAGGTAGAAATGCATATAGAGGTTTCCGTCCACTTCGGTCATAACGGCGATGTCCGGAATACCGTCCGGCGTCTTCACGAAGCCCGGCGATGAAGCGCTCTTGCCTATGAAATCAGCGACACGCAGAGTGGTCGGAACGCCGTTGGGCTTTCCCGGTATGGACAGGTCGAACAGTTTCTCCGTGCCGCAGTAGATCGACGCGGGCGAGTAGAATACCAACTCGTCATAGCCATCGCCCGTCCAATCCACCGGAAACGCCGTGTCGCAGGGCGTATACATGGCCAGAAGCTTTCCGTTCTGGCTGAACATCGCCTGCGGCCCGCCCTCCTTGTAGTGAATCTTCGTCATGAGTTGGAACTGACTCCGGAGCCCGTCGTCTTTCGGGAAAAAGTATCCACCGATCAAGTATTCAAAATGCTCGCCCGTGACCTCCCAGAAGCATTTGCCGGCGGTATCGTACAGCCCGATTCCGGAGGCGTCGCAATACGTTATGCCGATATACCATTTCCCTTCCTGTTTGATCGGAACAATTGCATCAACATGCCCGCCGTACCACAGCTTGGTGCCGTTTGATTTGAAGGTTGTCCTCACGCTCCCATCGCTGTTCAGGATCGCCGCGCCGGTGAGGATTTCGTCCTTTCCGTCATCGTCTAGATCATACGCGGCGATCCGGTGCGCCAGCATGTATCCGCCGGGATTGCGCGTCTTCCACAAGAGATCGAGATTCTCATCGAACGCCCAAATGGAATGATACGCATCCTTGAGCAACAGGTCCCTCCTGCCCTTTCCGCGCAAGTTGGCTATGATTATGCAGTCGCTGGCATCGGCCGAACCGACGTCGACCTTCTTTTCGACGGCGCCAGTCTTCCCGTCAAATTGGTACAGGGACCCGTCGGTAGCCATGAGCAGCTTGTTTCTCGCGGCGCCCTCTTTAAGGTCGTAGACCACAAGCGCCGCCGAGGAGCCGCGCCCAAAGCCAAGCCCGGGAGGCGCCGTAACCGGGCTTTTCCAATACCACAACCGGTCGCCATTCAAGTCTTGAACGGCGAGAGACGCCACCCTGTTTCTGTCGGGCGCCTCGACGTAGTATTTCATGTTGACGATCTCGACCTGTCCGTCGCCGTTCAGGTCGCCGGCAACAAAGTAATATCCGCCGTATTCGCTGTCCAACTTCACGCTCAGATCGGGTTTCAGCGACCGTGGAGAATCCGCTTCGAATCGCGGATTGGCCTTTTGGTTGTACGTGAGATGATTTCCTGTCTTTATCAACGTGGCCAGCGTATTTCGGTAATATGCGGGACTTCTCACAGCGAGCGACATGTATCCCATGCAGAATACGCCTGTCAGCATGAGGCCGTTCGCGATGATCAAGGATGTTTTCAATCCGCTCTTGTCGCGCCTTTCCGACCACAGCCACATCGCGGTGCATGCGACCGCCGCCAATGCCGAGACGGGCAATACTCCGTTTTGAAACAGTCTCGAAGGCAACAGATCGAAGTAGAGGCTGTAAACGTTCGGATACAGCGCGGCAAGGAGACTCGAGTATACAACCATCTGAACAGGCAGATACGCTTTCGCAAAAAAAGAGAACTTGTCCCGGTTCTTCGCCCGAAAGGCATAAACAACCGTTGCGAACGACAATGCCAGGATGATCAAGAAAGCCGCCAATACCGCTGAGAACGAGTTGCCCCCCAAAGGGAGCATACGCGCAACGTATTCGTTCATCAACGGCCACACCGCCCTCAGAGAAAGCACAATGAAGAGGGTCAGCAGTCCAAGCAGCGCGACGAATACGCTCATGACAAACCAGGCCGAGTTATTTCTCGTGACACCGCTCATGATGCTTCCGTTCTGCGCAGAATCATGGGAAGCGCAATTTCGAGGCCTTTATGCACGACATTTTCTCCAATCATCGGACTGTTTCATGTCACGCCCGTAGATAATGGCAAGTAGGATCCGTCTCACGGCGTTTCGATCCTAGCGGGGCTGCGTGTTGAATCTTACTCAGGTGTGCCGCGCCTTTCGAACTTGGCCCGCGTTGCGGTAAAATGCCATAGAAGTTGGCTTGCGGCTATTGCTCTTTTGCGTACACCAGGAGGTCTTCTCGATGGAATTAGCCGTTGCGTCTTGTATGGCCATTCTTTTCGTGTTGTTCATGATTCCGTCATTCGCCCATGCAGAGGCGCCAGACATGACATTGTGGTACGCGCAACCGGCAAGAGTGTGGACTGAGGCAAATCCCGTGGGCAACGGACGGTTAGGCGGCATGATCTTCGGCGGTGTTGACAAAGAGCGCATCCAACTCAACGAGAACAGCCTCTGGTCGGGAGGGCCACAGGATGCGGACAATCCCGAAGCGCTGAAATCCTTGCAGAAGGTTCGGCAATTGCTGTTTGAAGGCAAGTACGTCGAAGCGCAGGAACTGACCTTGAAGACGATGATTTGCAAAGGGGTCGGCTCGCACTCGGCGGGATCAGCCTACGATCCGTATGGGTCATACCAAACACTGGGCGACTTGCGGCTCCAGTTTTTCGGCTTGGAGAACCCTGAAGATTATCGCCGTGAACTGGACCTCGCACGGGCAATCTCGACCGTCCGTTTTCGTGCCGGCGATACGTCTTACACGCGCGAGACCTTCTGCAGTTTTCCCGACCAGGTACTCGTTATTCGTCTTACCGCGGACAAACCCGGACGACTGTCTTTCAAGGTAACACTTGCCCGCGATCCGAGGAGCAGTTCTCGCCACGGGAAAAACGACTCGCGCATCGAGCCATTCCCGGAATCAGAGGAGCGCGAGAAAGCCGTCAGCGCTGCCGTGTCCGAAAACAACCGCCTGGTAATGCAGGGCCGGGCTTGGGACGGCAAGGGTATGCAGTACCGCGCCGATCTTGCGGTGTGCAATGACGGCGGCAGATTGTCTGAGGATGGCGACGGACTGCGTGTGGACGGCGCCAGCGCGGTTACGCTGCTGTTGGCGGCCGCGACCGATTACGTTTCGGCAAAGAATGATCGGCACAAGGACCCGGAAGCGATCTGCAAGGACCAGCTAACGGCCGCTTGTGCAAAATCGTATGATGAATTGCGCCGGGCGCACGTCGCAGACTATCCGAATCTTTTCAATCGCGTGGTGCTGGAATTGGGAAGGTCCAATCGTGAAACACCGACCGACGAGCGGTTGCGGTCAATTATTGCAGGCGGAGACGACCCGCAACTGGCGGCCCAGTATTTTCAGTTTGGCCGCTACCTGCTTATCTCGAGTTCGCGGCCGGGCGGGCTGCCGGCGAACCTGCAGGGGCTGTGGTGCGATGATTTTCAAGCACCGTGGAACGCTGATTACCATCACAATATCAACGACCAGATGAATTACTGGCCAGCGGAAGTATGCAACTTGTCCGAATGCCATGAACCCTTTCTCAAGTTCATCGATACGCTGCGTGAGCCGGGCCGGCGCACGGCGAAAGTGCACTATGACTGCAACGGCTGGGTGGTCCACACCATTTCCAACGTGTGGGGGTTTACGTCGCCGGGTGAGCATCCTTCGTGGGGGCAGTTCACGGCGGCGGGCGCATGGCTTTGCCAGCACTTATGGGAACATTATGCATTTAACGGTGACCGCGCCTATCTCGAATGGGCGTATCCAATCATGAAAGAATCGGCACAGTTTTACCTGGACTTTCTGGTCAGCGAGCCGGCACACGGTTGGCTGGTGACGAGCCCCTCCAACTCGCCGGAAAACAGCTTCAAGACCGCCGCTGGGCAAGCCGCCAACGTCTGTATGGGGCCGACGATGGACATGGAGATTCTCTGGGAGTTATTCACCAACTGCATCGAGGCGAGCAAGGCGCTGGGGACGGACGAGGAATTCCGTGCCAGGCTCGAACAGACGCGGGCAAAACTCGCCCCGCTGCAAATCGGCAAGCACGGACAGTTGCAGGAGTGGCTGGAGGATTTTGAGGAAATGGAACCGGGACACCGGCACATGTCGCACCTGTTCGGTCTGCATCCCGGCCATGAGATAACGTTGCGTGGCACGCCGGATTTGGCCAAGGCGGCGCGGACCGCGCTGGAGCGCCGGCTTGCCAACGGGGGTGGGCACACCGGGTGGAGCCGGGCGTGGATCATCAATTTCTGGGCGCGGCTGGAAGAAGGAGGCAAGGCGGAGGAGAACATCCGCGCACTGCTGGCCAAATCCACGTTGCCTAATCTGTTCGACAAGCATCCGCCATTTCAGATAGACGGCAATTTCGGCGCGACCGCGGGCGTCGCCGAGATGCTTGTGCAGAGCCATGCGGGCGAGATCAACTTGTTGCCGGCGCTGCCCGATGCGTGGCCTGACGGCCATGTGTCGGGGCTTCGCGCCCGAGGCGGGTTCACACTTGATATCTCATGGAAAAACGGACAGCTTGAGAAGGCCACCGTGTTTTCAGTTGGCGAGAACATCTGCCGCGTGCGATATCGAAAAGCGATTGGAGTAAGGGCGAAGGGTGTCCAGGCAAAACAGACAGAGGATGGCGTTCTAGAATTTGGCACAAAACCCGGAACGCGGTATCAATTGGAGATCCGGTGAAGCAGGCCCAGCGAAGTAACTCATAGATTCTGTCGTGTGCTCTTCGCGATCAAAGTCGGACCTCAAAGCGAGTAACAAAGATCTGGCGGCGCCGCAGATTCTGCTACTCTAGCGTGTCCCAACTCATGCGGACGACAAGGCGGACGAGCCATGATGACGATAGCGGATGAAGTGAAGTACCAGCGGCATCGGGCTGCGAGGAATCAGGGAGCGCGCTCTGCCGTTTGCGAGCTTTGGCTGCCCATGTTGCTGTTCGGTAGCGTGGGTGCGATAACGTGGGCAATTCGGGGGACGAACGGCTGGGGAGGCATTGACGGCACGATTGTGCCAGGGATGACGTGGGGGCTGCTCTGGTATTACGTGTGCTATCGCAAGGGCATCGACGCCCGTGGCATCGTGCTGTGGCTCGGCATGGGAATCGCCCTCGGCGGCGAGTTGGGATATGGCCAATATGTTTCCTGGATCCGGGGCATCTTCAACGTGGATGGCCAGACCATCCCCATCTCTCCCTGGATTGGCTATGCTTGGTTTGTGATCTGTGGTGTCGGCTGGGGCGCCCCTGGAGGTATCGTACTGGGTTGGGCACTTTCTCGAAAGGCGTCGACCGGCTGCTGGCTTGCCCGCTCACTCCTCATGCTCATCCTGATTGTGCTCCTCTTCAACCTGGGCACGCCGCTGCTTGGTCTGGGCGCCGTGGAATTGCTCGGGAGACGATTGGTTCAGTCATGTCCCTGGTTGCTCTATCCCAACGCAGGCCTGGGACTGTACACGGGTGAGTTAGGCAAGGACCTCGAGCGGACGGTCTACACCAACACACAGAACTTCGCAGTCCTTCTGTGGTGGGTGGGAGCAATGGCGGTAGCTGCACTCCAGCGCGACCGGGCGACTCTGACCGCCGGGGCGGTGCTTGGTGGCGGTTTCGGAATCGGCTTCGTACTCAGTGCATTGTGGTGTCTCGGCTACGGATTCGCGCCCGACTACGTCGATTGGTGGAAGATATGGGAACTGAATGCCGGCTTCAATCTGGGCCTACTTTACGTGGTCGCGTTGTATTGGGCCACGCGAGAGGTGGACCGGACGCACGACCGAGGCGGCGAGTCGGCCGCAGCGTCAAGCCCAAGACAGGGGGCGCCCGCTGCCCCGCAATGGTGTACGAGCGGATTTGTTGCGTTCGCCGGATTCGTGTTGGTGTTCGTCGCGGGTTACGAATACTTCTTCTGGACAGGCCTCTTGCTGGGCTTCTTCTACGTACTCTCATTGCTATACGCGACTTGGACGGCTGACAGGGACAGCGAGTTGAATTGTGCGAGTGATCGGCGCAGGAGTGTTTCACTCGCGTTCAGCGTGTTCTTTCTGCTGTTCATCCTCGTTCACGGAGCCACTTCCAGGACCGGAGTCATCCTCAGACTGTACGAGCCAGAAGCGGTGGATCAGTACGAGTGGCCCCCGAGCCGCGTAGCCTTGTTAGTGCCTTCTGCGGCAGTACTACTCGCTGCCACCCTGGTTGGTATGAAACGGATGCTGCGGTCCCCAGCCGCGTCGGCTCCACCGGGTGCGAAGGCTTCTTACCTTCCCGAAAGGATGGCGGATCTTCTCACCTTCATCGGCATAGTCGGCGCGGTTTCCATATGGCCTGACAAGATAGCGATACTGTACGCGGTGTTTCTGTGTCTCGCCATCTTTGCACTCAACCGGCTCAACCGCCGCTTCGACGAGATCGACGCACTCGAGTTGCCTCTGCTGCAAGCAACGGTCTGACCCTTCTCTTCTGCGTGGAAACCAGACCACCGGTTGGCGCTCCAAGCCGTCCGTGTGGTCTCCGCAGCAACGGGCGACAGCCCTGCCGTATGTGCGACGAGCGGCTCTGAGGTCGGCGGCTTCAAATCCATGGCCAGAAATGATTAGAGGAATTCGTTGACACTTCAAAGCCTTGTTCCTAAGGCCCGAGGAAGTCCGCTCAAAGTGGCATTTCAACAGATTCAATTCCTGGAATTCATTGCTTTCCCCACCAGGCCCAGTCTATGGGGAGGCGGTGCCGTCGTTTAGTTTTTCCGACAGACCGCAAGAGTCCATCGCCCTCGACGAGGGAGGGTTTTCGCGAAGCACAGGCATTGGCTCCGTCCCTAGTCCGTTTGCTCGATCCGGTACAGATGAGACTTCGTACGAAGCACCAGGGCGTCTCCCGTTACCGCCGGTGAGGCCCACAGTTCGCCATCGAGTTGATTGACCGCCAATTCGCGGTATTCGGGTCCCGGCGCGATTACGGTTGTCGTGCCGCTCATGTTCGAGAGATAGATTCGGTCGGTCGCGGCCAACAGCGAAGCCCCAAACTTGCCTTTCAGGCGCTTCGACCAGACCTGTTTGCCTGTTGTCGCTTCCGTGCAGATCAAAACACCCTCGTCACTCACGGTGTAGAGCAAGTCGCCCACGAGCACGGGCGAAGATTGATGTGGAGGGTCTTCGGTCATCTTCCAAACCACGTGGGAATCCGTCACATCGCCCACGCCGCCCTCCCGAATCGCCCATAACTGGCTTCCGCCGGGAGGGCCGCCGGTGTTTACGAACAGCAACCCGTGTCCGGTGATAATGCTGGAGATCGAACTATCGTCGCGGTACCGAACGCGCCAAATCTCCTTGCCCGTCCGCGGCTCGTGTCCCGTTACCAAGAGAGCCCCGTTGCTTACGAGTTGCGGCTTACCTTCCACCTGAACGATCACGGGCGTCTGATAGGACTTGAGGTAAACCGGCTTGACGCCCGTATACAGGTCCTCTGGACGATTGTATAACCACACGGTTTCCGCGGTCTTCTTGTTCAAAGCCGCGATGAACTGTTTGTCCGTGCCCTCGAGATCGACAATGAGGAGGTCTTCGAAAACGATGGGCGATGAGGCGGGGCCCTGCATGTGGTCGCAATTTAGATCCGAACGCCGCCACAAGACTTCGCCGGACGCGGTGTCGATGCATGCCGTGCCAAAGGTGCCGAAGTGTACATAGACGCGGCCCTCCTCAATAGAGGGCGACGGCGTGGCATACGAATTGAGAGGGTTGATCCGCTGCGGGTCTGATACGCGGAACACTTCGATGTCATGAATGACATTTCCCGAATTCCGATCGACACCGACCGCGTAGAAAACGGTTCCGTCTTTGGTGGCTGTCGTGAGCCAGATTTGGTCGCCCCACACGACGGGCGTCGAATGACCGAAGTCATGGATGGGCGTTTTCCACACGATGTTTTCCGTTTCCGACCAGCGGAGCGGGAGTCTCTTCGCATCGGTTTGCCCGTCCGCCGTCGGACCCCGCCAATCCGGCCAGTCCCCGTGGGCAGGCGTAGAGCACACGCAACACACAGCGGCAAGGATCAAAACACATGAACGTATACTGAGATCACTCCCTGTTCTTAACCGCAAGTTCCCGTTTCCGCTTATGATTTGTAGCCCGGCCTCAGGTCATGTGCACAACACCCAAAACCACTGCAGACAGTCATTCGGTCAGTTCTGGCCCAGCAGTGTCCATTATCAACGCCGCCCCGGGCCAGCCCCACCAACTCACTCGTGTTTCTGGACATATTGGCTGAGAAACAGTTCCGCAAACCGGTGCCCCAGCTTCTTCATGCCTTCGTAGTCATAATGGCCGTTTTCCATCTTCTGATAGAAGTCCAGCGAAATGAGATCGGGGCTTTGGGAAATGAGGGTTACGTTAGGAACCTCTCGCGCTGTCCGTTTCATTCCTTCGACGACCTCTCCGTGACCGACTTGGAAGAGCAGGAACGGCAGCGTTTCGCGTCCCACATGATGGCGGATACTCTCCACAAGATTCTGAAGATTGTCTCCGTACGCCGTTGCGGCGGCCTCGTTACAGGCGTCCGTCTCGCCCTGGACCCATAGCATGGCGCAGATCTCGTACTCGTCGTTCCCATATCCCGAAAGCACCTGTTTGAGATAGGTCGTCAGCGCACTGTACAGCTTTGGCGCGCTCTCCTCCCCCATGGCCGCGGCCTTGTCCTCGCGCCAATCGGGGTTCCAAGACCCGTGGAGTGAGGTCGCTCCCGCAGTGAGCTTGACGAGCAGTATTTTCTCTTGCGGCCAGGCTTCGGACATCGTAATCCCGAAAAACAGTTCGGGGCCAAAGATAAGGTCTCGGTTGTATATCTCCGCAATCTCTTCTGAGGCTCTGACCGCATCCAGTGGGCAAATGGGCTCGTAGTTGAATGCGAGCTGGACACGATCCTGCGCCTTCCTGAGGCGCTCTCTGTCTTGGAACGTCAGCTTGGTGCCATCCGCTCGTCCCTCCATGTTTGACTGTCCCGCAAGAAGAAAGACCTTGATTCTCTTCCCGCGTTCCGGCCTCCTGAGCTCATCTGTCCACGCCGTGTGCGCCCAGGCCAAGACAAGACTCAGCACCAAGATGCCATTTGCCACTCGCACCGTTGGTTCCATTTGAGTTCCTCTTCTTCATGGAACGTACGACCGACAGAGCACTGTGAGGCGCACTATAGATTTCCAGCAGGCAGAAAGCAACGTTTCAGTCGACCGGGCAAGCCCGCAGACAACGCACACATCGAATCTCTTGATAGATTTCAACGATGGTCCTTCTTGAGTTCGTTTAAGGCCCAGTAGTGTTCTTCGGAAGCGATCCTCAGTGCTACTGGTGTAAGCCCGAACAGGCCTCCCCATCATTACGGGCAGTGCTCTCGCCGTATGTGCGAGCGTTGTCCGCTTCCCCTCGACATACAAGCCACGGCGGACAATGCACTTTGAAAAACCCTTGACACTTTGGAGACGGTTGCTTAAGGGCAAGATAAGGCCAGAGAAAGTGCCGGAAACAAGGGAAGAATTAGTACCTGTGGCAAGGATAGGGTTGCGTTCGCTAACTCCGCTCTTGACAAAATCTTTTCATGGAGGGAACCGCTGGCGGATTGACGCACTGTCCATCTTCAGCGGGAAGTGGTGCGCGGTCGATTGTGATGCGCGAAACACGGCGCAGAAATGCGTTTCGGGTGTGGGCTACTGCAGGCGATCACACGCCAGCGCCGGGAAGTCGGCCAGCGCGCGGGCGATTTCGTCGCGGACGATCTCGGCGCCGTCGTTTGCAGCGGCTTCGAGAGCTTCGTGGGCATCGGGTCCTCCAAGACGGCCCAGTGCCCAGGCGGCCATAGCGCGTACGCGTTCGTCTTCGTTCTCGCGTAAGGCGAGGATTAGGTCGAGGACGTAACGGCGGTCCCGCGTGTTGCCCATGGCCCGTGCGGCGTTCATATGCCACCGCCAGCGATCCGTGAAGGGCATGTAGAACATATGGGGCCAGACACGGGTTTCGAAGTGCGCCGCGTCCATGTGGAGCAAGCGCGACAATTCGAAATCGGGCGCGCACGCAGCCACTTTGGCGTTCATGGGCAGTTCTTGAGCGAGCCACGCTTGGTTGCGCGGGCACACCTCCTGGCAACGGTCGCATCCGTAAAGCCAGACGCCCATCGGTTCGCGCAGTTCGAGTGGAGTTAATTCCTGCCCGTGGTAGGTCAGGAAGGAGATGCATCTTCGGGGGTCTATCCGCCGTGGGGCCTCAAGGGCTCCGGTGGGGCATGCCGCGATGCAGGCGTTGCGGCACCAAGCCGGGCAGCCCACGCCGACCGTCGGCTCGTCCGGAGGAAACTCGCGATCCACAACCACGGCGAGGGGCACGACCCAGGAACTCCCGCGTGTCACCTTGTTCGAATAGAAGAGGCAGTTCTTTCCGAAGTCGCCCAATCCTGCCCGCGCCGCCGCGAGCCGGTGAGGCAGATTGAAGGGCACGGCGGATTCGATACCGTCCTCGAGAAGAAACGAGCGGAACGATTTGATGCGGCGGGTGAGCCCGTCCCGCGTGATTCGATCGTCGTCGAGGTAGCATCGGCCGAATCTCCCTTCGAGTGAGGCCGGGAACGCTTCGCGAAAGTAGCATTCGATAAGTACGATGATCGAGCGCGCATCGGGGAGGATGCTTTGCGGATCGGTTCCCGTGAACAGGTCGACGCCGATGTCTTTCAACCAGGCATAGGCTTCCGAGCGCGACTGAAGGATTTCATCCTGGGTCGTGAACGGTTCGGCGGTCGTGAAGCCGATGTCCTCAAAGTTGAGTTCGTGGGCGCGATCGATGATGGCTTGCTTGGACAGCATCGCGGTACGGTCCTTCCAGCTTGTCGTTTTCTTGTCCTGTCCGGAGCATCTCATATTTGCGACCCGAATCGCCAAGATCTTTTCGAGTGCGTGGTTTTCGGCGCTGATTTCGCAAGCCCGATTCACTCGATCCACAACTCATCCGGACCCGACGCCTTGGCCTGATGGCAAACGACTATCACCTTCGTAATGCGCGCGAGCCTGAGGGCGCACAGGTCCACGGCGACAGTTCGCCATTTCCCGTCCGCCACCGCGTTGCACAGGCGGATCGGCGAAGACCGTTCAAACGACAGCTCAGCGGTTCGAATCCGCCCTCCACTGCGCTGTTGACTGCATCAGGAAGACGGACTACATTCAATAGAAGGCAACGCGTGATGGTCGCATGCAGTCCATATGGGAGACCTCGGATTAGGTAATCGAAAGGAGAACGGCAATGAACAAGCGTGGCTTCACCCTCATTGAATTACTTGTCGTTATCGCAATCATCGGTATTCTGGCGGCGATCCTGCTGCCAGCGCTGGCGCGGGCGCGCGAATCGGCTCGCCGCGCCAGTTGCCAGAACAACCTAAAACAACTCGGACTGGTCCTGAAGATGTACGCCAATGAATCCAAAGGCCAGAAGTTCCCGACCATCTCGTCGTGGAAGTGCGATGGCACCATCACCAATTCGTTTGCGATCAACATGATTGCAGTCTATCCGGAGTATCTGTCGGATCCCGCCGTGACGCTTTGCCCGTCGGATCCCGGCGGGAACGATCCTGCACAGGTGTACAATCAAGCGGACAACATGGACCAGGTTTGGACCGGTACGAACTTCCAGCCCACAGGCGGGCCGAATCGGAACTTCTACCCCTGCGAAGTCGCGAGTTGGACGTCCAGCTACACGTACTACGGCTGGGCGATGAACGTTCCCGGGATCACGGATGACCCGCACGTGTTCCCGGCCACGGGCGGCGATTCAGCCGCTTTCATGAATGAAGTGATAGACTATTTCGGCAGCCGCCCCGGATTCGCTGATTTCGGCGCCGCGATCTTGGATTTCATCAGCAAGGTCCAAGACACGAACCCTGCGAACCTCGGCAACCTCGATCAGGACATCAGCTCGGGTGGCCTCACGGTATATCGGTTCCGTGAAGGCATCGAGCGGTTTTTCATCACCGATATTAATAACCCCGCGGGCAGCGCGAAGGCCCAAAGCGAGATCTCGGTGCTGTCCGACATCATCAATACCGACATGTCGGACACGGGCGGCCAGTTCAACCACGTCCCGGGCGGCGGCAACGTCCTCTACATGGACGGCCACGTGGCGTTCCTCCGTTACCCGAGCGGCTGGCCCATCAGCCCGCTCGTGGCGGGACTTAACGCCGTATTCTAGTGTATTGAGTCAACCTGTTTGTATCTTATCTTTTCGACAGGATATGGCGCCCTTACGGGTAACGACATGGACAACGGACGTTGCCTCAAGAACCTGCGCGAGTGGCCGCTGGACTGTCACAGCTATAGCTACGTCAATTCGCATCGCGCGGACCTAAGAGTGCCAGAAGGTTACGTGAACTACATCTCCGACAAGAAATGCATGTCCGCGCGCAATATCGGTCCCAGGCGCTGGGACGACGATTTCATGCGGCTGGACGGCGGTGGCGGAGGCGGGAGCGTGAGCGATCCGTCGGCGTTTCTTGACGCGTACTGGATGGCCCGTTACTATGGGATGATCCTGCCGCCCGACGTCAAAGACGACCGCTTGCTGACAGTCGAAAAACGCGGGCTTCAGCTTGGGGCCAAACTCTACGATGGTCCGCCGCGTCCGGACCTCGGCTTCTGAGCAACCGATTGACGATTTTCGTTTCAAACGCCATACTGGCTGTGACACAGAACGTAAGGAGGAACGCCAATGCGAATCGTTTTTGTCTGTCTTGCAGGTCTTAGCCTCGCGGTCGCCGCGGAAGCGCCATTCGTTGTTCCGGTGAAGATGGGCGTCGCTCGGGCAAGCATAAATCCGATGGAAGCCGGAATCCCGACGCAGTTGGGCGGGTACGGCGCACGTGAAGCGCGACCGGCGGAAGCCACGCTAGACACGATTTACGGCAAGGTACTTTTGTTCGAACAAGCGGGAACGAAATCGGCGCTGATTACCGTCGATACGTGCACTGTGCCGATCTGCGTTGCCGAGGAAACGCTCAAGAAGGCGGGAATCGAAGGCTTGACTATTGATCGCACGCTGGTTTGCGCCAGCCATACACACACGGGCCTCGAAGGGTATGCGCTCGACCGGCGCAATGTTGCCCAAAACAAAAATATCGGCATCTTCTCCGAGCCGATGCTCAATTTCGTGACGGACCGCTTGGCCAAAGCACTCAAGGAAGCCGAAGCGTCTCTCCAGCCCGTCAAGGCCGGTTCGAGCCAGATTGACCTTCCGGGCATGAACCACAACCGTCGCAAGAGCCCCTTCGTCGACCCGGAAATGACTGTGCTTCGGATCGACAAGGCCGACGGTTCTCCGTACGCGGTACTCGTCAACTACACGGCCCACGGGACCTTTGTCGACGATACTGAGATGATGGTCTCGGGCGAATGGGCGGGCAGTATGCAGCGCACTGTAGAAAACATGATAGGCCGAGGCATCATCTGTCTCTACACGAACGGCGCCGAAGGCGACCAGGCGCCGACGGGTGACGAAGCCGGCAGCAACTACGAGAAGGCCTGGAACTACGGGCGCAAGGTGGGCATCGCCGCGTCGCGGCTCGTGGAGGCCATCGAGCCCGCAGACGTGTCCTGTTGCCTCATCCAATCCTCGTGGGTGACGCTGCCGCCGCGCAAGCCAGCCCCCGATTTCCAAAAGATCGCGGGACAGGAATACAAGGTCTCGCAGGAAGAACTGGAGCAAATGGTGCAGATCCTGTTTCCCGAAAAAGCGCCGGTATATGCGCTGCGCGTGAACGGTTTTCAGATGATGACGTTTCCCGGTGAACCCATCTGCGAGATAGGTCTGGCCGTGAAAGACTCGCTGCGCAAAGCGGGCATCGCCAATCCCTGCGTCGCCGCACTCACCACCGACCAGATCGGCTACATTCTCACCAAGGAGGAGTATGCGAAGAGCGGCTACGAAGTCACCGCGTCGTTCTACGGCGACGGACTCGGACGACTCATGGTGGATGAGATCTGCAAGCTTGGCGCGGCCGTCGCGGGGAGGAAGTAGACCCGGAAGGAGACAATAATGACAACAGGCGCGGTTTGGAATGCTCATTCATTGGGGCCTGTACTCGATGCCGGGCCCAGTTCTCCGGGGCTTCAAGGTGTGGCGCCCGCGCTCTTCAGCACCAACTCCAACCAACCAAAGTGAGGAGATCCCGATGAAACTCGTATTTGTCAACATTATGCATGATCTGTACAAACTCGATTCGACCGCGGCCATCTCCCAGCCGCCGGTGCCGCTGGCCGTTCTGAACGCCGCCACGCCAAGAACCATCGAGACGGCCCTGGTGGACGAGCAGACGGACGAGGTCCGATTCGATGGTGACGTGTTTGCATTCAGCCTGGCCACCCAGTTCGCGGGAAAGGTGTACCGGTACGCCGATAACCTGCGTGCGGCTGGGAAGAAAGTCATTCTGGGCGGCATTCATGTCACGGTCCGTCCGGAGGAGGCCATGCGCCACGCGGACGCCATCGTGACCGGTGAAGCCGAAACCCTCTGGCCAACGGTCTGCGCGGACCTTCTGACGGGAAAACTTAAGGATCGATACACCGGCTCGCCCACGCCCCCCGCGCGGATGGTGCCGATCGACTATCGCTTCTTTGCGGACCGGCCCTACCTCACGCCTGCCTCTCTTTTTGCCACGCGAGGCTGCAATCATCGCTGCTCTTTCTGCGTCAGTTCACGCTACATGGGACCGTTCCGCACCAAGCCGCTGGACGTGCTCGAACGGGAGATCGACCAACTGCAGGATCTCTATCCGGGCGCCATATTGCAGTTCACGGACGACAACCTCCTTGCGGACCGTAACTACGGCGCCGAGGTACTCGCCCTGCTGCGCCAGAAGACGCGTCGCTTCGTCACCATGGTGGCTCTCGATCAGTTCTGTGACGGCGCTCTCATGCATGATATGGCCTCGTCCGGCTGCCTGGGTGTGGCGGTAGGGGTCGAATCCGTAGACGACGACAACTGCATCTCCATGGCCAAGCATCACAACGTGGGCCTGCCGTTTCCGGAGGCCGTCCGCCAGGCAAACGAACTGGGCATCCAGGTGGCCGCCCTCCTCATGGTGGGGCTTCCGCATGATACGCCGGAAAGGCTCGTGCGCACCCAGCGCTACCTGGAAAAGATCCCGTGCGCCCTGTACGACCTCCGCATTCTGCGCATCTACCCGGGCTCCGCGCTCTACGAGCAAATGCTTTCCCGCGGCACCGTGACCGAAGCCTGGTGGTTGGGAGAAGAACCTGTGTCGACCAACCATTTCCTCCCCGGCCACCTGCGCGTGCACTTCACGCACAGCCACTTCAGCCCGATGCAGCTTCAGCACTGGACGCTGAAGCTCACGAGCGAACTGAACCGGATGAACGTCGGCGCCGCTGCTCGCGTGATGCGCGTTGGCCTCCGGGGCGGCGCGACGAAGTTCGCGGCGATGGGGCTGTCCGCCCGCAGCCGGACCGTGAAGCAGGCGCGAACGTTGCTCGATCGCGTTGAGCAGGCTATGGCAGCGAACCGGGAGACGCCGCTGGCAAAAGCGGTGCAACCCTAACTTCGCCATTCTCTGCTTCCCGGCCCGGGTGGAAGCCATCCATCACGTACAACATACATTCCGTATGTGCGACTGTGGTCCGGGTCATCGCGACGTGCAAACCACTGCCGATAAAGCACTTTGGGAACCCTTGACAAATCTCACGGACCTGCATAAGGCCGGGGTAAGGCCTGCGAGAGTACCGGAAACAGGGAGAGAATCGGCGTCCGGGTATGGATGTAGAAGGGGATCCGCATCCAGTCCGGGATGCCCCAGTCCCGATGGTCACCCAACCCCCGTATCCATACTCAGTACCTGAAGGGCCGGAACACAAAGGTTGTCCACGGACGGCGATTTGAATCCGCCCCCCGCTAACAGAATCTTCCTAATACGAGTCATGAAAGAAAGTATAGGTCCCGTGATCGAAACAGATAACGTACGAAACAGATCCTCTCCTTCCTATGGCTCAGCCCCAATCTTGGGTGGGGCCTTCGATCCCCGTGAAGCCGTGCTCGTTCATGTTGTCGATGGTCGCGGCGATCACGCTCGGCGAGAGCGACCCCGCTTCGCCCATCCCTGACCCGAAGGGACCGGCGAGAACTGCGTGGCCACGGGGAAGAAGTTCAACCGTTTCGGCAGCGGGACAATTGCCGCCGGGCGTTCTGCAACCTCGCAAACGCTGAGGGACAACACCACGGAGAGAGGCAGCACGCTCAGCATCACCTCATGGCCCGGCCCGCGCGTCGGCAATCACTCGCGAGACGTATAGCGTTGCAGCCGTGCGCGCTCAGGCCTTCTTCAGCCTGACCCCGCGTTCCTTCAGGTAACCCTTCAGTTGCGGGATATCGATGATGTGGAAATGGAACACGGACGCGGCCAATAAGACCGACGCGCCCGCTTCGACCGCATCGTAGAAGTGTGCGAGTTCGCCCGCGCCGCCCGACGCCACGATCGGCGCCGACACCGCCTGGGCCATCGCACGGATCACCGGCAGGTCGTAGCCGGTCTTGGCGCCGTCGCCCGCTTTGCTGGTGGGCAGGATGACGCCCACGCCGAATCCGTCGACTTTCCGGGCCCATTCGACGGCGTCCGCTCCGGTCGGCGTGCGGCCCCCGTCGATGTAGACTTCGTAGCCGGACGGCAACGCCGGGTTCTGGTCCACGTCGATTGCGATCGTGACCTTGTCGGAGCCGAACTCCGCCACCATTTCCGCAATGATCTGCGGTCTGCGGAATCCGGCGCTGCTCACTGAAACCTTGTCGGCACCCGCATTGAGCACGGCGGCTGCCGAGGCCACATCGCCAATGCCTCCGCCCACCGTGAACGGCACCGTGGCGGCTTGGGCGACGCGCGCAACCACATCGATCATGGTGCGCCGACCCTCGACCGTCGCGGTGATGTCCAGCAGGGCGAGTTCGTCGGCGCCGGCTTCGCAATAGGCGCGGGCGCACTGCACGGGGTCGCCCGCGTCCCGGATATCGACGAAGTGAACCCCCTTGACCACGCGCCCGTTCTGCATATCTAGACAAGGCATGATGCTGACCGGCTGACTCATCTCGATGCTCCTTTCACCGCGCGAAGCTTCCGCGCGTCTTCGGAATTCTCCTCCGCATGCAACGGCCGATAATATCGTGCCGGCGGGTGCGAAGATACAGGCCCGAACCGCAATCATGAAGACAATCTGCGTGCGAGATTTGAACAGAATCCGAGGCCGGCATTCAACCTGTTAGCGTTCCTTTGTCGCGAGCTGTACGAAAGGGAGGATCGTCAGCGTCTACAGAGCACTGCTGACGAAAAACCGCGAAAGGTATATACTGGAGGCGGATACGTTGAGCACAGTACGTTGGCTTCGTTGCATCACCCCTCACTCAAGGGGTCGCTGGAAGGATCTTCGGATGCAAGAGAAGGAGCGTAACGCGACAAAGGCCGTGCTTCTAGCAGAACTGGCCGAGCTGCGCCGGCAGAACGCCGAGTTGGCGCTGGCGGATGCCGAGCGTAAGCGCGCCGTCGAGTCCCTCGCACTCGAACGCAACCTGCTGCGGACCTTGATAGACAATCTGCCCGACTACATCTATGCGAAAGACAGCAAGAGCTGTTTCGTTCTCAACAATGCAGCCCATTTGAGGTTAATGGGCGGAGCAACGCCCGAGGCGGTTCTCGGAAAGACCGACTACGATGTCTTCCCCGAAGAACTGGCGACGCGTTATTACACGGACGAGCAAGAGGTGGTCCGCTCCGGCAAGCCCTTGGTCAACCGGGAGGAAGAGGTGGTCGACGAACACGGGCAGAGGCACTGGCTCCTGACTACGAAGGTGCCTCTCAAGGATGCGAAAGGGGAGATTGTGGGCCTTGTGGGCATGAGCCGGAATATCACGGACCTCAAGCGACACGAGGAAGAACTTCGGTTCCGGAAAGCGCTGCTCGAAGCCCAGAACGAAGCTGCGATTGACGGGGTCCTTGTCGTGAATGCCGCGGGGGAGATCGTCTCGTTCAACCATCGCATGGTGCAGATGTGGCCCATCCCCGAAGAGATTATCGCCACGGGTTCCGACGAGGCGGCGCTGCAATCCGTGCTGGAGAAGCTCGATGATCCGGAGGGATTCCTGGCCAAAGTCAACTATCTTTATGAACACAACACCGAGGAAAGCCGGGACGAGGTTTCGCTGCGGGATGGCCGCGTATTTGACCGTTTCAGCGCCCCAGTGAGAGACGCCGACGGTACTTACTATGGGCGGCTCTGGCTTTTCCGAGACCTCACGGAACGCAAGAAGATGGAAGACGACCTGCAACGCCATGCTCGGCTGCTCGAGCGCGCGAACTGGGATCTCCAACAACGGAATCAGGAACTCGACGAGTTTACGTACTTTGCCAGCCACGACCTCCAGGAGCCCTTGCGCAAGCTTGTCGCCTTCAGCGAAGTCCTGGAACAGGACGTGGCGAAGGGCGATGAACACGAAGTGCGAGAGGATCTCGAAATACTGACTTCGGCGGCCAGGCGCATGCAGCGGCTGGTCCAGGATCTCCTGGCGCTCTCTCGATATGGCCGGCAGGACATGCAATGGCAGAAGACCGCCTTGGGCGACTGCGTGGACCGGGCGCTCGACGCACTCGAACTGCGGATTAGGGAAACGAATGCGCACATTCAGCGAGACCCGCTGCCGGTGGTGCAGGGGGATCCGAATCTGCTTGCGCAAGTGTACCAGAACCTTATTGGCAATGCCTTGAAGTTTCACGGCGAAAAGCCCCCTCACATCAAGATGTCGGCTGAGGAGGCCCCTGACGAGTGGATACTGACCGTGGCCGATCAGGGCATCGGAATAAAACCCGACTATGCCAAGCAGATCTTCCTCCCCTTCAGGCGGCTTCATCGGCGCGATGAGTATGAGGGCACTGGTATCGGCTTGGCCATTTGCCGTAGAATCGTTGAGCGGCACCGCGGCCAAATCTGGGTAGAATCGGAACTCGGTCATGGCGCCCAGTTCAGATTCACGATTGGCAAGTCGCAGGAGACTGGGCCGGCATGAGCAGTGCACGATCGAGAACGGCCATCATTCTCCTCGTGGAGGATGACCCGGAGGACCAAAAGCTCACGCGAAGGGCGTTGAGGACCAGTAAGCTTCGGAACGCTCTATTCGTGGTGGGGGATGGTGAACAGGCCCTCGATTTTCTGCATCATCGGGCGGAATTCGCGGGTCCCGCGGCCTCCCCTCGACCGGACCTCATTCTCTTGGACCTGAACATGCCCAAGATTGACGGCCGTGCCGTGCTCCAGCACATCAAGTGCGAGCCGGATCTTCGCTCCATACCCGTGGTGGTGCTGACAACGTCCTCGCAAGAAGAGGACATTCTGCGGAGCTACCAACTCGGGGTGAATTCCTACATTACCAAGCCCGTGAGTATGGACGGCTTCATCAAGGCGATCGTGGACCTGGAACACTACTGGTTCGATCTCGTGGTCCTGCCCAACGAATGAGGGTCGCCGCTGCGTACGGCCGTCACGCCCCGCTATTCAGCAGGGAACGTTAGATAGAATGTCGAGCCGCGGCCGGGCTCCGAATCGACCCATATCATGCCGCCGTGGTACTGCACGATCTTTTGGCACAGGCCGAGGCCGATACCGATGCCCGGCCGTGCGGGCTCCTGGCCACCGCGGTGGAACATCAGGAAGATGTCCTCAATATTCTCATCGCTGATGCCCATCCCGTTGTCGCGCACCGCGCACAGCCAATTCGCCCCTTTTCGCTCCGACCAGACCCGGATCTGCGGGGGTTCTTCCCCGCGGAACTTGAGCGCGTTATCGAGCAGGTTCTCAAACAACCCCTTCACCAGGTTGGCGTCGCCCTGGACCGAGGGCATGGGCCCAACGTCGACGGCCGCCCCTACTGCATGAATCGTGTCGGCCAGTTCAGCGCAGACGTCTCTTAGCACCACGGACAAGTCGACGACTTCGAAGGGCTTGGCTTCTCGGCCCGCCCGCGAGTAGTCCAAGGCGCTCTGAACCAGCAGTTCCATGTTCCGTGCGGCCCGGAGGAGCGGGCCGAGCAGCGCGTGCGTGAACGGCGCGGCCTCACGAGGTTCGTGGCCCGTTTGCCGCGCTTTCATCTGTTCAATGTGCCTGGTGATTGCGCGCAGGGGTTCTCGAAGGTCGCGTGCCACGACATTGGCGAACTGCTCGAGGTCCTGGTTACTACGATGCAGTTCGGCGGTACGTTCACGGACCCGCTGCTCAAGTTCCTCGTTTGCCTCACGAAGCGCAGCTCTCGCCCGGTGGTTTTCGATCGTGTACCGGATTGACCGCTCGAGCAAGACCGGTGTCACATCGCCCTTCTCCAGATAATCAAACGCGCCCATCTGCATGGCCTCGAGATCGATCTCGAGGCTGCCCCGCCCCGTTAGCAATATCACCGGCAGGTCATAGCGAAGCGACCGCATTTCATTGAGTAACTCGATCCCCGTCCGCTCGCCGAGGTCGTAGTCCAGAAGACACACATCGTAGTGCGTATCCTTCATCGCGCGCAGCGCGTCGCCGAACGAAGGCACCCATTCCAGTTGAAATGTGCCCGTGCGCGCATCTCTGAGGTACTTCTTCGTTACGACGTATTCTTCTCTATCGTCATCCACGAGAAGTACTCTCACTTCAGAATTTCCCGGCGTACCCATGGCGTTTTCCCTCTAGGTGTTTTAGTGTGTTGGATCTGCCGTGACCTTGTCTTAACACCACGGCTCATCTTCCTCTATCCAGGCGGCGGGCCAGAATGACCGGCAGTCCCGCGTCCACTACTTTCCGCGCCGCCAGCAACGTGTTGTACTCGACGCGGTGGAACTCAAACGTCATGCTCTGCATCTCAAGTAGGCCGAACGCCGCGCGCGGATCGCCGTCCCGCGGCTGGCCAACCGAACCGGGGTTGATCAGATAACGGTTTTGCGCGGTAAGGGTGTAACGGGTTATCGATTCCGCGCTCGGCCGAGTCCCCTTCTCGGCGAACAGCCCGGCAAGGTGGCTGTGACCGAAGAAGCAAGCTCTAACGGGAGTATTGGCCAGGAACTCGAACTGACCAATTGCGTCCAACCAGTCCAGGATATAGTGATCGCGACTTCCTGGAGAACCGTGTACGGCCAGAAAGGACTCCCCGAACGGTATCTGCACAGGCAGACTTTTCAGCCATTGCCTGTTGTCGTCCCGCAGGCGGTCACACTGCCAGGCAATCGCGGCTTGAGCCCTCTCGTTGAAGAACCACGGTTCTTCCAACCCGGATGCCGCCGCATCATGATTGCCCATCAGCGTAGGGATTTCCCGTTCCCGCAAGAGATCGACTACCTCGTTCGGATTTGCGTTGTAGCCGGCAACGTCACCGAGGCACACGATTTGGTCCGGTGCGATCGCCTCAAGCTTGCCCAAGACAGCAAGCGTCGCCTCCAGGTTAGCATGGAGATCCGCAATGATACCGATCAACATCAGCTATCTACGGATGGACGGTCCGCCTCCCGTGGCCCTGCAAGAGCCGGCCGGTTCTTCCAAAGCACCCTTTCAACCATTATACACCCTCACCCCGGGCTATTTGGTGTGGCGAGGGGCATACGCCCGTAACCGCAACACTGTCGCGCCCAGGCCACATCGACATTGTTGAACCGGGGCCATCTCGTGACTTGAACACAAGGCCCTCCTTAGAAGTCTGGGCCTGCCAGTCGCGCAAAACGGAAAGCTCGCGGCATTCAGGGCGGCGCTCGTCGAGTCTTGCTGCTATTGGTTGTTTCGTCGTGAACCGTAAGCCGCATTTTCATGGACAACGGTCTTGCCGTATGTGCAGCTGTTGTCCGCTTGTTCACGACGTACAAACCACTGCGAACAAAGCATTTTAGAAAACCATTGACAATTCGTACTGGCTCGCGTAAGGGCAGGATAAGGCCTTGGCAAGGACACGGCGCAGGGAAAACCGGTGCGCGGGCAAGGATGTGGACTTGACGGCAATTTCGGTCGCGGTAGGAACTGCAGTCTCTTCGAGGGTGAACCCGGCGCCGACTTGTCTTCATCCTCCACGTTTTCCTCCTTATCTGGCTTATTGCAGAACATGAGCGAACTGGTCCAATTCTCGAATATGGCGGGAGCGAAAACCTAGAACCGAGGTGAATGTTGTGGGCGGATAGCTCTTATGTTCGCCCGGTGGAGCCCTGTGTGCCCACTAAGTACATCACAACGCAATAAGGGTTCCATTTCAAGCCAGAACGTCCCGCGACCGAAGGCCAATTACGGATTCAACAGCCCTGTATGGGACTGTATCCTTATTTGTGTTGAGGTGTACTAAGGCAAGCATTGCGAGCGCACACAACAAAGTGCCGAAACGACCCAACGCCGGTACTTGGCTTGTTCCATCGGTGGGATCAAGGTGGAACAAGAACTCGTCACGATTGGAGACACCGTCGCCATCGAAATCGTCGTCAGGCAGCACACTTTCGATATCCGCGAGGGCGTCCCCCGTATCATAGTCCACGATACGTTGCTCAAAGTTGTCGCCCAGCCCGTCTGCGTCAGCATCCTCGACCTCGCTTGCGTCATAAGGGAAGGCATCTTCGTTGTCGAGAATCCCGTCGTTGTCGCTGTCGGGGATTGCCTGAAGCATCATCGTGCCCCATTTATCCTGTGAGTTCCACGGATCCGCCGAGCCGTCTCCCGACCAGAACGTCCAGCCCTGGGGGTAGACTCCGGCATCACTGTCAACGAATTCGGCATTGAATCCGTAGCTGCGGGATGCATTTTGGGAAAAGGCGTACGCTACTGGCCGGCTTGGCCACCTGCTCCACTGGATACCTCACCTACTGGTTCCTGCTTACTCCACGATTTCCTTACCTTCAGTTAGTCTCACTGTTTATCGTCTCACCCGGCCTCCTTTGCGTGTGGATATTGCTCTCTTCGATGCTGGCGGATGTCTGCGATTTCGATGAGCTGAAGACGGGATTGCGTCGCGAAGGTATGTACGGGGCCGTTTACGCCTGGGTGTACAAGGCCGGTTCCGGCCTTTCGATGACTCTTGGAGGGCTCTTGATACAGTGGATCGGCGTAAACCCCGAGTTGGGCGGAGCGCAAACTCAGGAGTCAATACTCTGGATGCGTATCCTTTATCCGGTCATTCCTGCGGCGTGTATTGCGTTCGCCCTCCTCTTGGTCTATCTTTGTCCGTTGACCGAGAGCCGCACACGTGAAGTTAGAACCATGCTCGACGCACGCCACAGCAAGAGTGCATCGGAGGAAATCTCCGTCCTGGAGGTAGGCACTTAAACGTTGTGCCACGCCCCGCGTGACGCGATGCGAAATTACAAGGAGCGATATTATGAATGCTAGAGAGCGCGTCCTCGCCGCTCTAAATCGTGAACCCACCGACCGGATACCTGTCGATATCTGGCACACCCCCGAGGTCTTTTCCGCGCTGGCTAATCATTTTGGTGTCCAGGATGAACTCGAATTGTATCAGGTGATGGGCCTCGACAAGATCGTCTGGAGCGAGATCGCTTACCTAACCACAACGGACCAGGGTGAGCAGACCCGGACAGGCAGCACCCATTTTGCGGGACAACACACCATGTGGGGTGTTCCTCTGCGCACGGTGAACACGGGCGTCGCCGTTTACGGAGAGTTCGGCGAACCTCCGCTCCGAGGGTACGATACCCCCGAGTCCGTCGAGGGGTATCCTTTCTGGCCCGACGCCGACCGTTTTGACTACGACGGGCTTACACAGAAGCTGAAGAGGGCCTCGGAGCATTTCGTTACCAATGCGCCGTGGGTTTCGCTCTTCGAAATCTACTGCCAGATGCGCGGTATGGAGCAGGCTATGCTCGACCTGATAACTGCCCCGGCACTCGTTGATGCGATTCTCACTCAAATCGAGGCGCGCCAGACCGAGATGATGAAAAGGCTCTTTGGCCAGGCTGCGGAGCATATTGACTTGACCTTTATCAGCGACGACATGGGCGGTCAAAACGGACCTCTCATTTCACTCGACACCTGGGACCGTTTCTTCAAAGACCGGATGAAGCGCTGGTGCGACCTTATCCATTCATATGGAATCAAGGTCTTCTACCACAGCGACGGTTCATGTTTTGATCTCATCCCACGGCTTATCGAGGCCGGAATTGACGTACTTAACCCTATTCAACACGTGTGTCCTGGAATGGAGATGAAACGGTTGAGGGATTCATTTGGTGGCAGACTGGTCTTTCACGGCGGCATCGACAATCAGCATGTATTGCCCATGGGCACGCCCGATGAAGTCCGCATCGAGACGCGTAACTGCTTGCAGACTCTTGGCCGCGACGGAACAGGATATGTCTGCTGCTCTTGTCACAACATTCAAGCAGGAACGCCGATTGAGAACATCCTTGCCATGGTCGAGGAGACATCGAAAGCATAGAGGACAACACGGCATGCATGAAGTTGATTACGGCCGCGGCCGGGATCCCTACTGCAAGATCACTGACTCAAAAGACATGGCGTTGCCCGCGTTCGGTCCCGATGCCATAGACAGCCTAGCCGAGAAGATGCCATGCCCATAGAGTTGGAAGGCCCACTTGATAGCGTTCGCCGTGGGATATGGTGCCGGAAACGGCTTGCCAGACTGGTCTGAAGGCTTGTCACAGGCGTATCAGTGCAGCCATTGCGGCATCCGTTTTGGGATAAGGGCAAGATGACATCATGACACAAGGGGTATTAGTGAGCAGCTACTCAGGCCGGCACAAGAGAAACCCGGCACTGAGCAATGTCGAATCTATAAGCTGGGTGTTCGCCACTTACGGACATCAAGCTTTCTCGATTTCTTCGACAATCCGTGATACGAAATCGTCCGCCTGTAGCAGCCAGGCGTCCACGTCTTCGCGAGTAAAGACTACCAGATCTTTGTAGTCGCTTATCTGCCTTCGCTCAAACAGGTGGTGATAGAAGCGCCCCATCTCCTTCGGAAAGACCCCAGTATTCACCCAGTGCTTGACAAACAGAGACCTTACGCCGCCATGTCGCGAAGAGGAAAGCTCCTGGGTCAGCAGCAAAGCGGAAACAACATAGAAGCAAGCATAGTACAGCCTGTTGACGGCGCTGTGTAGACTTCCGTCAGCGATGAGAAGGCGGGCGTCATTGAGGGTTTCGCGGGCTCTGGCAACACGATACTGGATGTACTGTGTTTTCTCAGGCTTCACAGTGCAATCCCGTCGCGGCGAACTTCTACGTAGAACGGCATACTCTGGTGTTGTTGCCATTCGTCTTTGGCACAGAACTGGACGGATATGGGCACACCATGCGCCATCTCGACGTCGAAAACCGCATCCCAGATAACCTCTTCGTCTCCGGTGGTCAAAGGCTCGTCGGTCACAACCAGGAAATCATAGTCGGATTCGGATCCGTGCGTTCCCCGGGCCACGCTGCCATAGAGATACACCTCGGCAGCGGGTAAGAACCGCTGGACAACTTCCTTCACCTCAGCCAAGAGCCCCTTGTCTTTGATGGATATGGCACTCGCCTCTTCGAGCTTCATCATCTTTCTGTCCTCGTCCAGTTCCCGTCCCGGGCCGTTCACTCTATACATTATACACGCTCACTCCTTCCCACGCATGCTTTCCAACACCCTTCCATCGCTTAGGGACGACTCGACGAGCAGATTCACGGCGTCGGATAGATTCTTTGGGGAAAGGTGGGCGTAAATAATGGTCGTCTTGAGAGCCGAGTGCCCCAGCAGCTCGCGCACCACGTTGAGGTCGCATCCACGCATGACCAATTTGGAGGCGAAGGCGTGCCTTGCATCATGCCAGCGGAAATTCGTGATGTTCGCTTCCTTCAGGATGGCCCGCCAAGCCGCATCGACATTATTGAAGCGGCCGCCGTCGCGTGACTTGAAAACCAGCCCGACGTCCGACGTTTGCGCTTGCCAGTCACTCAACACGCCCAGCGCCGTGGCATTCAGTGGCACGTGCCGAGTCTTGCCGTTCTTTGTAGTCTCCCCACGAATTGTCAGCATGGCCTGGCCAAGATCAACATCGCGCCATTCCAAGCTGAACAGTTCACCGCGACGCAGTCCCGTGTGAAGTGAAATCAGCACCATCGGCCTGAGATGATCAACAAACCGGCCATCTCGAAGGTCCAGCAGTTTCTCATAGTGGAATTTGTCCCGCCATTCGTTTGCGCGGGTCCGTCCTTCGCGGATGCGTTTCTCGCGTGTGTCGAGGGCCGCCAGGAGCCGGGCCTCTTCATGAAGCTCGAGATAGCGGACCGTGTTACCACTGTCAACCTTTTGCAGTTTGACCTTTGCCAGCGGATGCTCCTTCAACAGTCCCCATTCGACACCCCTCGACAGAGATGCCTTTA
>Ga0315279_10002449_pt1 | contig 27833 bp, 23 predicted proteins | sample YL17G06_20_MG_FD_203694 | JGI IMG/M metagenome (GOLD analysis project Ga0315279, IMG submission 203694) | Sediment microbial communities from Yellowstone Lake, YNP, Wyoming, USA - YL17G06_20 | ecosystem: Environmental > Aquatic > Freshwater > Lake > Sediment | place: USA: Wyoming | collected... | reverse complement strand
TCGTTTCTTGCCTTTCCTATGCTGTACGCTCTATCAGATGTGACAGCATCCACGGTCTTCAGGTCCCACATAGAATCCTAGCCTCCCCGCACAATCTCCGCCAGATGAACTGGATACACCAACGCCTCTGCGAGCTGCTTTGGAATACTGACCACAGGCCGCTTCCTGCCGAATATTCTTGCAAGGATCCGATACATCTCGGAACATGAGCAGAACTTTCCTTCGCTTGTGGGGTAGGCCTGCCCGCACGATGGTTCATCCTTATCGATCACGGCCACCCTGATGGCGGGGTCACTCTGTATCATGGCGCTTAGGATGTTCATCGCAGAACCCAAGCCAATGGCAATGACATCGTACTCCTTCATCCGAAACACACGCAGGGAATAGTACCTCAAGCAATAACAGGGTTTAGGAAGATGCGAATCAGTCGACCGAAAGTGCAGTCAGCCTGGAAATCGGGGCGACTAGTTCGAAGCGACAAACGAGACCAGCGGCCTTGGATAATACTACCGGAATCGATCTCCCGACGAGAGAAGAACTGCAACCCTCAGATGAGAGCAGTTCGTTCGTCAACGTGTGCGTTACAAACGTACATAACTAGAACCATTGAACACTATGTTGAACAAGATGTCAACACATGGACCTCCCTAGAGGTCCACGGACAGACAATGTAGACAGACGGATCTCGTGGTGAAGTTGTCTTCTGAACTGCACGCCATCGAAGAGCGGATGGGCAGAATCGAATCGCTGCTCAGCCGGATCGTTTCACCTGAAGAGCTGGAACAGTTCAATACGACATGCAGTGAGCCGACATGCGGAACCTGTGGCACTAGGCTGACGCCAACAGAATCGCTGAGCGGATTGAGCAACTGCCGAAGCTGCAGAGCGCGGAATGTCTCCGAACTCATGCTCCCCAGAGAGTTGCCAACCTCTTCCTCAGTCACCCGCTACGGGTCGACAAATCATTGCCGAGTAGAAAGGATACAGGAAGCGCTTGATGTCATCGAGTTGCTTGTGTTAGCAAAACAGTACTATACTTACAACGACCTAGAGCGAGTTCTAGGCTTGCCAACTACGGTACTAGCACGCTACGTCAAAGGGCATGTGCTGCCTATCGGAAAGCGCAGTGGTGAGATCAGGCGTTCATTGCTTGAGGCTGTGAGGCTTGGTGCGCGAGTGACCGAGACGTTGAGAAAGTATGGGGGCGAAGCTATTTCGCAGGTGAACATGAACCCAAGACTGTTATGGTTCATCGTCCAGCACATTGTCTGCCTCAATGCCGGACGGCGGATTACCAAAGTACTGACCGCGACCGAGCAGGGAGTTCCGCTGGCAACGCTGGTCAGCTACCGTCTCGGCGTCCCGCTGATTGTGGGAACCCCCTACAAACGCGCCGGAACGCGAAAGACCATAGAAGCCGAGCTGACATCAGACGCGCAGCTGTCAGTTGACCCTTATGTTAGAACCCTACACATCTCAAGTGAAGCCTTGAAGAAGAACGACTGTGTCCTCATCATCACGGACCGTCTCTCAGATGGATCTCTCCAGATAGCCCTGGAGAAACTAGTACAATCAGCAAGGGCCAGCGTCGCAGCAATATGGGCGACAATAGTCGCAGCGGACGGCTGGATGAGGACCGAATGCCCGATAGACTCATTTACCAAACTGACTTCTTACGGGGAAAATCATGCCACCGAGCTCTTGACTCGCAAGACAGGGAACCCAGAATAGGTCGCGCGCACGACGCTCGTCTCGGCTCCAGTGTCTGTCTTCAGCAGCCAGAAGCGACCCTCCACGCGACAACCGCAAACCAGCATGAAGTGATTCTCGTCGCTACGGTCAAAGGCACTTCAGATTCACTCATCAGCCATGATTTGCCTGCAGACAATGACCTTGCGGGTATACTCAGAAATCCTCTGCTGAGTGAGAGCAGATCACCGCTTGGCTAAAGCTCTGGCACCTCTTGAAGGCAAATATACAGCAAGATGAGAATCGTCACTGCCGCCGATTTGTAGTCTTAAATATGTCGAAAAGACGTTGGGTTACATCTCATCGTCTTGAATGGGAGCGTCCTAAGAGAAATGAACCAAGAGCCAGATACTCCGATTGCATATCCCAGAGTGACCTCTGGGGTCGACGGTCTTGATGTCATGGTCAACGGCGGTCTCCCCAAGGGCCGAATAATCTTGATCCGTGGACCGCCTGGAATGGGTAAGACAATCCTCTGTGGACAATTCCTGTACAAAGGCGCAAAGAATGGCGAAAAGGGACTGTTCGTCTCGCTGGAGGAGACGAGGGAGCAGCTAATAAGGGAACTGTACCTTGTCGGGATGGATTTCAGACCGCTCGAAAGAGACGGGCGGGTCACCTTCCTAGATGCGTCCCCGATTCGCCACATACCCGCCGAGGTCAAGCTGGGAAACATCAGCGTCGGGAAAAGGGATTTTTCACTCTTAGCATTGGCCAAGAAGATCAAGAACATCGCCGGAGCCAATAAGATCGAGAGGATCGTGGTTGACCCGTTGACGGCGCTCACGATCCAGTATCCCGAAGATGGCGAAAGGCGCCTTATGGTCTTGGATTTGCTAGAGGTTCTATCTCAGATAGGCGCCACCTGCCTCATGACGGAGGACTTTGGCACGATCGAATCGAAGAGGATCGAAGACTATTCCGTCCATGGCGTCATAGCCATGCGACCCGTGGAAGCGGGTACGAACATTGTCAAGACAATGGAGATCGTCAAGATGAGGGAGACAAAGCAAGACGATCAGACACGCCTCTATCGAATCACCGATGAGGGGATAGTCGTATATCCCGACCAGAACGTTCTGGCGCTATCGTATCCACACGCGAAAGCCCAATCGAACGATATGTAACATTGCACCTGAGACTGCCAGAAAAAGCGACCTCAGCTAATCGGCCTGTCCTTTCTCTTTCGTAATCTTGATCCAATTGTTTCTTAGCGATATGGTTACTTCAACACCCGGGATGAGTTCCAAGGTCGTCAAGCCCGATCACGAAAGATAGGGTGGCATCCCGAAATAAGAGAGAATTGTGACTGCCAACGGATTTCTTCAGTTACATCTCTGTGCAACTGCGTCCGAACAGTTTTACAGCATCTTTCGGATCATCTCATCTTCGACTTCGCGATCACATGAGAACGCCTCGATTGTAAGGGTGTACGTTACAAATTCTCATAACCAAAACCGCTGAACCATACACTGAGCACAATGTCAACACACGGAGGACGCCTGAGAAGCGACTTGCGGTTGCACACTAAGCACGGGCACTTGGCATTGAAGCCTGTGCAAGAGAAGAGAGGGAAATCTTCGCTGAACTGGCACGGTCAGGCAAGGAGGCTGAGGCAACGATTCATGACAAAGTCCAGGAATCTCGACCTGAAGGGTTTGGGCGCTAAGTTGTGCGAGCTACTCGGCGCCCGGTCAGGCGACACGATTGCGTTCCACGTCCTTCAAGACGGATCAGTAAGAGCGATCAATTATTCCATTGTGCCTGACAAATTGAAGATCATCTGTCCTGCCATCTAGACTCGCTACCGTAACGCGACAGAGCGACCGCAGCCTACTAGCCAACACGGCTCCGTCAGTGGACAGACTGGCGTTTCTGGTGTGACTGAACAGACCTGTTTACGCTTCTATCAAGCGTACTTCAGCGAACTCTTCGAGCTGCTTGTCGATTCCCTTCAGTGTGGACTCCAACTCTTCTTTGTTCTGAGCAGTCAGCGTGTGCATGTTGAAGTATTGTGCTAGGCTGAGTTCCTGCGGGGTCACTGTTGACATCGCGACTAGGAAGAGCGCGTTAACGCCTGCGTTCACAGCCTTTCCGTAGAAAGACGTTATGAACTCCAGATTTCGCTCGTCGCCGGCTCTGATGAATTCGGCCGCAACCTTGATCCCTTTCGCGTTTTCTGCAAGCAGAGCGAACTGCGTGGGCGAGCCATTTCCCGAGGCGCTCGGATTGAAGGATTCGACCCTCCAATTGTTGCGTTCGATGGCTGACTTCAGTTCTGAGAGACAGCCCGTAGCTGTCTTAAGTCGCTCTAGTTCGTCTACTCGATTCGCAACGCTCACGCTCTTCTGCCAGAAGTCCGTTAGAAGCCCTGTCATTGACTCGACATAGAGGCGTGAGTTTGACCAAATATGCTTGCAGCGCGTGGTTTTGTCTGATTCGTTGAGGTAGAGTGTGATCAGGATTTCACTCTGATCTTTTACTACGAACTGCATGCTCTGGAGCAATTCTGTGTGGCACGCTTCGGCACCTTCCAGTAGTTTGACTTTTTCAAGATCTTCCTGATCCACGTGAAGCAAGGCGCGAATGTACAGTTGGCCTAGTCTCTTGGAGACCTCTGTCACGATCTTTTCCTTTGAGAGCGGAGGAGCACCTTTTGGAATCCCTATTATTAGCTGGGATTGGGCATTCTGGACCATGTTTTCCAGAGTCCTGTTGAAGGCCTCTTCCGTCTTCAATGTCTTCACGTCCTCAAGAGGTTTGGAGGACATGTTGTTCAGCATATCAAGTTCATCAGCGGATTCCCAGAAGCTGGCGAAAATGTCCAGAAGAGTGTCGAGTGATTTGCCCTCTGTTGATTGAATCTTGAGACATGTTTCCTGTTTTGTGTTCAGGGCCATCGAATCATCCGTTGTGAATGCAATGATCATCTCCTTGTCATCGGCTATGAATAGTCGAGTTGCCTTCGAGATAGGTACAACCTTGACCGACGCGAAACCCACGTAATGACTGATAATATCGAATTTGTCATCTTCATATTGGATAACAATCTGCACTTTGACACCCCTTTTTGAGGCATTCTTGAGCGCATCATCAAGATCCACATATTGGAATCTGACGAGGTCTCTCTTCGTGGTGACCAATCGTATGTGTGTGTCAGCCGAGCTGAACATGTTCAGCAGAAGATCGTAGATATGCTTCCGGCCTTGCACTATCTTGAAGCTCAGAACATCTGTTGCCGGAGGTTCCCTATCGATGCTATCCCAACTGTGGGTCACAGTTTCATATCGATCTCTCATGAGGCCGAGTTTGCTTTCTGTCTCCTTGATGAGCAGGTCGAGAGCCTTCTCCAGCGACACAGGAATGAATTTCATGGGTTTCTCGACAGTTGCCTTGACCAGTTCACGCTCCTGGAGCTTTGTTAGAACCCTGTACACAATCATTCTGTTGATCTGCAATTTTCGAGCAATTTCGCCTGCTCTTGCTTTGCCGCTCCTCAAGAGTGTAAGGTAGATATTCGCTTCTTTCTCGCTCAGACCGTAGTCCAGAAGCTGTCGCGCGATGGCCTCTGACAAGTTCCTCACGGAGAGCAGGTGGTCTCTGAGGGTATTTTAGGTTTTGAACGTTCACTTGTTACACATTTCAGCTTAAGCTCATTGAAGGTCCCTGTGAGGCCGGAGACTGCTTCTCTAGATGAAGCACACCAAGAAGCGTGAACACGGGAACACCTTCGCCGGAGCACTGCTGCTCATATTCCTGGCACTGTTCGTTGCGTTCCTTGCCTACATGGCGTCCCCGCCAGACACTCCTAGAAATGCACAGAAGGAGTACTTCGAGAATCTTGGCTTCGCTCTTGAGGCGGGGAAGATATGGCACGTTGGGGTGCCGGTAGCCTTCGATGGAACACTGCACCTCTCGCTCGTGTCAAATGATTCGATAAGGGTTTATGCCAAAACACAGAGCGGCTACTTGCTTGACTCAGTCGGCGCAGGACGCAAGGACTACTTCATTCACGTGACAGCTGCAATGGGCGTCGTTGAGGTCGCAGTAACGAATCCAGGCCTCGGAATCGTCGCAATCAGCGAACTGACATGTGTCCTCGGATCGTAGCCCAACGCCATACTGCTAGTCAGCAACTACAGAAAGGATGACTTCACTCTGGATGCTCTTGTGGATCAAGTGAGCGTAGCGATTCTTTAGAGAGTTGAAGATCTGCGCAATTTGATCGGATCCTGCGTTTTCGGAGACCATAGTCGCAAGTTCGAAGAAAACGATGTCGCTCACTAGTTCGGCGATTAGCGTCAGTAGTTCCTTGTTCTCTTGCGGATCGTGGAAGTACATTGCTACTGATGGGGCCTTCGTGGCTATGTTGATGATCCCCGTGGACCTGTCGAAGTACACTCTTAAGCGGGGATCCTGAAGCGAGCTCAGTCGTATTCCTTTGAAAACCACAGGGAAGTATGGTCTCTCCCGACTTGCGGTATTTCTGGCAGAACTCCTCTGTTTCTGTGACGAGGTCTTTCCATTGTCATTCCTTCCATACCTAATGGAGTCACGCAGTACACGAAAAGCGAGCCGATTTGCTTCATACAACACGACATCGAATCGCTTCATCAGAACCTCGCGGTGCGGATTCGCTTCGCTTTCAACGACAGCCATCTCCTGTTCTACCAGGGGTTCAAGCTGACATTCCACGGCCTTCCTCAGAGATCTCGTGAAGGGATGATGTGAATCTAGACCGTCCCGCTTATCGTCAACGACTAGCTCGCCTTTCGACATCAGCTCATCTATGTAGTCGCATCGTACTTCGCCAAAGAGCCTGGTCGCGTAGGGGCTGTAGTCAAACTTAAACAGGGTCGCCTCATGAATCACATTCCTGCTTCTAATGACTATTCCACCGTCTCTCGTGTAACCTTCTTGGTTCAAGGGCCTATCACACAGGTACACAGTGAGATCCATGTTAGCCTCGTAACCAGGGATGGGAATTCCCGACTTCTTCAGAATCAGTTTTCCACGAGGCGGCTTGTACGACAGGATCTCGCTCCTCGCGCCACCAGAGAAGACAATTCGTCTCTGCTGAGATTGCATAATGTCCCGAAGAGCAATGTGGTTTGACAGCGTATAGCTGAAGCATCCAAAGCTTGGCAAGCGCTTGATCTTGCTGATGTTGATCGTGATTCTTGTCCCATTCTTGGCATAGGGAATGCCCAAGTCGATATAGTCTGAAAGCGATGCCCGCCTCTGTTCTTTCCTCACGTAGAATCCGTTCTCGCATAGGCCGCACTCATGGTAGTATCCTTGCTTGATTGACTGAACAGTTCCTGACCCCAGTCCGAGTATTGCCTCTTTTAGACCTCGACCGTAGAACCCTCGAACTGAACATCCTTTGGTGAAGCCACTCATTTCGCTACCGTATGTGCCAACGCATTCGTCCATTGTTCGTACGTCCATGCCTTCGCCGAAGTCAAGCACCGTCATAGTGTTCTTTCGTTCGTCAAATGAGATGGTTATCCGCCCAAATGACGTCTCATTGCTAGTTCCCATTCTGCGATAACTGTCATCTGAGTTGGTTATCAGTTCAACTAGGCTCTTGATCGGATCGCCTCGAACTACTGAGCTTGCAAGCTGTATGATTGCGCGATCCGTGACCCTGAGCTGTCTGCTGACAGCGAAGCCGGGCATCAGCTCGGGTGCTGCCGATGGGTTCATGGTACTCTGCACTCAGTGTCACATCTGATCGCCCAATGACGCGGAAATCAGATAACGCGTCGTGTGTAACACTCGAACGTTCGACGCGAACATACAGCACGTGGAGCCATTATCAAGACCCTATGACGATCGACAGTGCCAGTCGACTACTTGCTTGAGTCTCTATCGCTTCAGAACCTTTAGTGAGGGTGAGCTGTGAGCTTCACCCTCGTGGGGTCAAGAGTGCGACCCCACCACGCGCCTTGCGGCGCCCGTCATGCGATTCCTGGCTAATCCAAAGAACATTTGTCATGCTAGATGTTGCAGACAGGCGTTCTTCTCTGAGGCTAATCGGCGCTCTTGTGAATGACATACGCACCCATGAGATTGAGAGCCAAGGTGCAGACGAAGATCAGTATAACGTAGGGATTGGCGTCCATTATCCTGACGAAATTCTGAAGATAGGCGAGCAATATGGCGAGTCCTAGGAGGGCGAACGCGTAGGCGGTAAAAATCATGAACCAACCATGTATCTTCTTCATGGATGTACAGGTGGTTGTTGTTCTAGGTGTTCACATAATAGAGTTTCGCACACGTATGAAGGAATCGCTCGATTCTCAAACCTATCGTGAAGTCTCCAGCAGCCTCCTCAGCTTCTTCTCGACGTCCCCGGCAGCGTCCTTGGGCGTGCCAGCCTCGACCACCTCAATATCATACAGTTCCGCCAAGTTCCTCGCGGTTTGATCCAACATGGGAATCGCCACAAGGATCCCCAGACCTGCCTCAGTGTCCACAAGCTTCCCCATGAGGGTCGAGACCGGAGATACGTCAACCGAATCGCTCGAGTAAGCCAAATCCAGCACAACTATCTTTTCCTTCCCTGAAAACACTCCTTTCCCCAAGACATCGAACATGTGAGCAGCCCCGGATTTGCCCTTCAGATATCCCGGTGTCGACACCTGAAATCCGTACTTTTCAAAAATGCCGCTCATAGGGACGACCGACATCTCGCCTAGCTCAAGTTCCTGCCTTATTTCCTCACTCAGGACGTACGAATATACGTCAATGAAGCTCGCCTCATTCAACGTGAAGTTGAACTTGCACTTCTTGCAGTAGTGCATCCATGTTGGCTTCTCGAAGCTCTCGCCGCAGATTCTGCAGTGAAATGTGGCCCCAGCTTCTTTTAGATCTGACTTTTGGATGGGTTCCCCGCACTTCGGGCAAATCAATTGGTCATCCTTCATGAACAGCTCCTCGCTGTCAGTGAACCCGCATTTCAGATGTTGCCAAGTGCGAAGTTTCTCCAGGTTTGAGGAGCTACATGAAACACAAAGATACCTAACAGACACCGCAGGAGAGAGGCATGAAGGGCAGGCGACAGCTTTGTCCCGATATTTCTTAAGCAGGACGCCTGCCTCGTACAGTTTTCGGATCAGATAGAGTGTCTCGGTGGCCGGTCCGACAATGAACTGCTCAGCTTGGGGGTAACGGAAACCAACATTCTGGTCATACTCCGGCACAAGTTCGTTCTCCTGTTTCAGCATGTAACGGAGCAGCATCTTGACCCCGTGGCTTGCATAAAGCGTCCGTCGGATTGCTTCGTTCATCTGTCCGCTACGCTCTTCCAAAGTCTACAGAGATGGTGGTCAGATATATCTGATTGAGTGACACACAGTATCAACGATTTCTTCTCATGCAGGACGCCTAGGGGACCACTGCTGAGACTCTTCTCGTGTATGTTTCGTGCTTAGACGTCTAACGGCACGCATCAGAGTCTCTCCTGATATCCCTAGATCTCTTGCTGCTTTCGACTTTGATATCATCCCCCCATGACCCAAGATGTATTCGTACACACGTTCATCCAGACTCACAGGGTCCAGTCTTCCGCGCTTCCTCTTCATCCTCGATAGAACATTAGGCACGGCAATCAATGTCATGGACACGATTCCAGCAACCGCGAATGCGGCTATCACAGCATTCTCCAAGGGGTCTGCAATCCTAAAGTCGAGCTTCGTGTCCTGAATGACATAGAGGCGCGCAACAGAAACCTCTTCGCCGTCCCTTATGAGTCTCACATGGTACTCATACGAAGGCAGATTGGTGATCGTTATCTGTCCGGTCTGATTGCTGAGACTACTGTACAATTCTCCGTTTGGCAATTCAAGGCAAACCGTGATACCCGAGATACCCCTACGAAAAATGCGACTTGCGACGGAGACGGCTAACGTATGCAGATTTGGACGGATTACCCATGTCCCGCCACTGGTGGGCCTGTAGGTTCGCTCTGAAGGAGAAACGTCGATATTCATCCATTCCACAGTTCTCACAAGCCACACCCCATCGTCTAGCCAGGCGTATCCTCCCGGAGGTTGGGCGATCTCGGTTCCATTCGGCGCCCCGATCCGCACCTTCAATTCACTCCCTTGAAGTGGTTGGTTATCTGACCCGAGTACAGCTACACTCACTAGGAGCTGTCGCCTCCACTGGGCAGTCATGGTGTGGGGCTGATCCATGACTACCGAAACCTCAGTTTCTTTTGATTGTGAACCGCTCCAAGAGTCGAAAGCATACCGTTCTGTCGGGTTCGCGTAGTGAGGAGACGTAACATTGAAAGTTGCTCTTGTGCCGTTATCGTACCACCCGCCACCGGTCGGGTTCCCGAATTCGCTTTTCACTTTCAGGTAGAACTGTTTCCGGAATTGCACAACCACGTCGAGCGGTTGAGACATTTGTAGGCTTAGAAGAGTCGAGTTTGAGTTGGCACCACTCCAACCCTTGAAGACGTACCGTGTACTGTCATCGACACTCACAATCTGAGTCAAGACTGTGACATTTGCGGTTTGGTCACGATCAATCCATGTATCCACAGATGCGAGATCGTTGAGGGAGAAGGTCATGCCGTTGACTTCTAGCGTACTGGGGTACGACGTGTCCGGAATCCCATCCGATGCTATGGATAGGAGCACCTGTTCCTTGTAGGACGTTGACAGCGTGACGTTTGCGGTGGCTTGCACAGTTCGCTCAGTATCCTCCACACCATCGGACCACCCGTCGAATACTGCCCTTGATTTCGCGTTGATGATCATGACCTCTGGAACGGCTATGGTGTGGGAACCAGGTGTTACGAATATCTCCGTTGTTCCGCTACTGGATGGGGTGCACGGCTTTCCGTCAACCAGCATTGTCGTTTTGGAATTTGGCAGCTTGATTTCTATGGTTCGGTATTGGCCTCTTATGACATCTATTCCGTATTCGGCACCATTGGAGAATCGCGTTGAGATCAGCAGATTCCCTGCACTATTCACGTAGTATTCACCGAGTTTCAGAGGCGCGTTGGTTGTCTTGCCATGCGTACTGATGATCGTCATGACGCCGCCTGATGCTGTTCCCCTGAGATCGATGAGAGTTATGAGTACGCCCTCATCTGGAAGACCGCCATCGAGGGCTCGGCTCCGATATTCCGCCATATAGTAGAATGATTCAGATAACGGGATCTTGACCGCCTTTAGATTTGAGGAGCGCTGTTCAACTGGGTCGATGTAGGCGGTACAGTTCTGACCTGAACCAACCTCGGCAATCTGTCCTGGTTCAATCCATCCCAGTGCCGCTTTGCTCCATGCTGTTGGGTGGGACGGGGCTGAGCCTGGCGGATTGCCGTTCCACAAGCCCCTTGCCATTACGTCCCATTTTCCGGCGTCCCCGGTACGGGCATCCTCTGTATTATAGAGATCCGGCAATCCCAGAAGATGCAGGAACTCGTGAGCATAGCCTCCCAATACGTCCGCGTCTGGACCCTCGCTCTCTGGTACGATCGCTGCTCGATCGTAACTCCTCTCGCCTGTCTTGAATGTGACGCCGCCTATGTACGCAACCGACCAAATGTTCTGAGTGATTTTAGGATCGGCTTCCTCACCCTGACCTGCATGAACAATCATGAGAAACTGATAGTCGCTGAAGTCGACATTAGGATCCGCGACTTTGAGGGCGTCCTCGACAACTTGATAGGTTCTTACTCCCATGGCTGGGTCTCCGTCGATCAGCCCGTCGTCAGCTCCGTAGGTTGACATCAACGTGGGAACGCGGAATATCCCCGCAACTGTGCCCTCGATTCGCAGCTTCCCGTACGATATACTTGTAATATAATCACTTAGCCTGTGGAACAATATGAGGTTCAGATCTGAAACGGTCAAGTTGAATGTTTTATCATCAAAATCTACTGCTAGAACGACTATTCTTACAACACCTATCACGGGTGTGGTGATGTTGCTTGGAGTGTACTGAATTGTGTCGTCACCGCCTATCGAAGGCGAGAGGCTGAACTCTAGATTGTGCTTGGGCAATAGCGCAGGGTAAGGAACGGTGACGCAGAGCACGATCACTAGCAGTAAGCTAGCAGTTGGTAGCGTTCGATGGGACAGAGCCAGCACCTAGGGCAGTTGCGTTTGTCATCTGATTGCGGATTGTTCCATGCCTCGGGTAAAATCGGGTGCATGTAACAGACAAACGTGCAATGAACCGATCATTGAATTAGGCAGTCAAGGACTACAAAATCGCCATGCTGTCAAACTCGTGGGAGAAAGAACAGATCATACACGAGCTGTAGCTGCTGATGCGCCATGGTTCGGAGGAGAAGCGGGGCCGACCGGCCCTGAGCCGGCGACGAAGAATCGGCCGCCAAGTTGGCCTGATGGCAACGAGTTGAGTCTATGCGAGCATCTAAGTGCATTCTGCAGTCCTGCCTCCAGCATGAGTTTGGGGTCGAGCATGTCGATCTTCCTAGTTCCGTCCTCGTAGACCATCTTCAGCAGAGGCTCGTCTTCTCTTGGTTCTCTGAAGTATCCCGAAAGCACAGGAACTATCTGCTTCACTTGATCCACCATGAGCGCTACCGAATCGCCATTCTTTCTGACGAGCAGAAGGCGGCCTTTGCCTTGGCCGTGAGGTTGGTGAAGGATATCCGCTGGATCGATAATTGGGACAATTGTCTTCCTATGCTCCATCACCCCCTCCATGAAGTAAGGCATCTCGGGGAGTCTGACAAACTTCTTGGGAGCCACGACTTCCTTGACTGTGTCCACGTGGAAACAGTAGTCCTTGCCGCCTAGCTCGAACACTACGATGTAGGATCTCTCAAGCACCTTTCCTGCTCCTTTGGTGAGAACCCTCGTCTTCTCCATCGCAGTTTTGAGGCCGTTCACAAGGTTACCGAGTGTGCTCATCGAAGCTTCCAAGTTACGAGAGGATTCGAACAGCCCGGCAGCTTTCATTGCAAGCTGCATCGTGTCTATCCAGACTTTTCTCAGGGGAACCAGGTTTGGGTCCTTTGTTTCCATCACGAATTTGAGCTCATCCTTCCGCGCGATCAGGTCATACCTGAGATTAGTCAAGTCAGTCTTCAAGCTGACAATATCATGAAATACGGCAGCGTCGTTGATCAGAGACATGGACTGAGCCTGGTCAATTAGTGTCCGCCGAAAGTTGTGAGCCTCTATTACGAGAAGGAACGGATGGCTCTAGTTCGCGGGCATCGGGGATTCTACTGGCATTTGCTGAAGTCTCGCATCCTGGCTCATGGAAGTGGGCGTTGCCCTGACGACTTTCTCGACATCCAAGTAGATGAGCAGCCTTTCGCCTAGCCGACATATTCCCCGGAGATATTCGCTGTCAACACCCGTCGTTACTGATGGTGTAGGATGAATCTGGTCCGAAGGGACACGGATCACCTCGCTGACCGCATCCACCAGCATTCCGATTAGACCGTCGCCGGATTCCACGATGATTGTGTGAGGGTGTTTCGAAGCATCAAGATGGAGGCCAAACCGCTTCTTCAAGTTGACTACTGGGATAATGGTTCCCCGCACGTTGATGACGCCCTCCACGTACGGTGGTTGTCTGGGCATTGGCGTGATCTCTCTCTTTCGTATGATCTCACGAACCTGACCAATCTCGATTCCGTAGTCTTCGTCTCCCAGCTTGAAGACCACTATTTGGGCCTCTCCTGCACCCTGTCTCCGCTGAGATCCGGTTCTCAACTTCGTCTTCCTATTTTGATGAGCCAAAGTCAATTCACTCCCGTATGCCTAAGCGGTTTGAATGGCCGGCTGAAGTTTCTCGGTGTGCAGCTTTCTCAGCAAGTTGCTAGAGTCCTCCAGTCTCTGCCTTTCCTGATTGCACACGTAGTCGTAGAGCCTGTGGGACATGCAGTCACTAATCTCTTCCATGCAGGAACGCTGTGACGTACCATCGCAGACCGTTCCCGAAATGACCCAGCAGGCCGGGCCCGCGTCTCCGCTCCCTTCAGCTCTGTCAAGCATTGTTTTCGATGATGCCGAGCACAGTCCTAGCTCCTGCGCCTTCGTTCGGGCAAGCTCTTTTCCACACATCATGAATTCGCAGCACTTCACTTGGCTTGCCCCCCTTTCAGGGTGAGTTCAGGAGACAGTTCGACAACTGTCTCCTTCTCAGGTTTGGCCGGAGCCACATCAGCCGCGACCGTCGTCTCTTCTTGGAGCTCCACCTTGTATTGCTTGATGAGCTCGTTCAATCTACGAACGACCTGAGTGAACTCCTGAGCGCCTGCTGTACTCTCCTCAACACTGGCGTTGATCTCTTCTATTGAAGAGGAGAATTCCTCCGTTGTAGCGCTGGCTTCCTCGCTCGCGGAAGCGATTGAACTCATTGCAATGCCAACCTGACCTGCAAACTCAAGCTGTTGCTTCGTACGGAGCATCGTGCGTTCAGCCGCGGTTTCTGCTTGCTTCGCAGCCTGCTGAGCTTTTTGCAGCATAGTCAGGATCCTGGTGTTTATGACACCCACCCCTGCTTGCGATTGCGCGGCATTCTCCTCGATCGCTTTCACCGAGGTAGCAGTTTCGGTCTGAATTTGGTCGTTTAACTTTGCGATCTGATCGGCAGCTTTCTTCGATTCTTCAGCTAGTTTGCGCACTTCTTCGGCTACCACTGCGAATCCGCGCCCGTGCTGGCCAGCTCGAGCTGCCTCTATCGCGGCATTCAACGCTAGGAGGTTGGTTTGATCGGCTATGCTGGTGATCACAGTTGCTGTTTGACCGATTTCCTTGGACCTGGTCACTAATCCTCGGACAACTTCAGCCGAACGAGCCGAGCTCGCGTTGATCTCGTTCATTCTCGCCTGGGCTTCCCTTGCTGCAGCCAGTCCTTCATCAGCACTCTTCGAGTCTTCCTTGGCTGCAATTGCTGCTTGTTCTGCCGCTTGGGCGGCCTCCTTTACTCTGGCAATCATCTGGTCCATGAGGCTCGTAGTGTTCTGAGCTGCATTCGCTTGGTCCGTAGCTCCCTTCGCGATCTGCTGGGCGCCGCTAGCCAGCCGTTTTGCTGTTACGGCTACCTGCCGTGAGCTCTCCGCGTAGTGTGTGGCCAAGTTGTCTATTTGGCCCGCGGCGTTCTTGATTGTGCCTATCAACTTCGAGTTCCGAGATATCATGTCCCCAAGTCCAGCGGCCAGCATTCCGATTTCATCGCGACTCTTGATCTGAGGCTTGACCGTTAGGTCGCCTTTCGCAACAGCGTTGACCACGTCCAGTAGCCTTGCTATCGGCTTTACGATACTTCGCGAAAGCAACACCGCGACCAGACCGATTGCAGATGCCGAGACAGCGAGTGTAGTGAACGCGTTGCGGGTCTGATCAGCGTTGGCCGCAGCTATTCCGCTTGTCATATTGGCCGAGTACCAAGTTAGCCCAGCAAGTGGAACCAAAGCCACTGTCATGCAGATTATGAGCAGCTTCGCTCTCACGCTTCTCGCTATTCTACCCAAGCCTTTCGGCTCCACAGAATGCAGATCAATCGCTCCCCGTGAGTCTATGTATTCGGGCAATCAGCGTAGACTGGGCATATCCCTTTGCTCGATCGAACGTTACACTCAAGAAGAAAGCGTCAGCCTACGATCCAGACTACAACGGAAGCGTGCGGCTTGAGAAACACTCCTGGCTCGCGATCATTGCAGTGATTGTTCTCTTTGGTGGCTAACGCTGGCCCTCGGCGCAGAGTTGGCTGCGCGATGTTCTAGGTCGCGACTGAACTCGCTGATCGTAACACACGAGCATTCAAAGGCTCATACGAGTATAGGCATCGAGGTACAGAAACGACAGAGCGCAAAGGGCCTGCTAATGATTCATGACTCCAATGAGCGTGGATTCGCAATTGTGGGGATAGGTTCATCCGCTGGAGGTCCCACCACCCTTGAGAAGATATTCGCTGGACTTCCTAGCGACTTACCAGCCACGTTCCTTCTATCCCAACACATGCCAAAAGGTTTCACTAAACGTCTCGCTCGACGTCTCTCCTCAGTCTCGAACAGCCTGTAATAGAAGCATATCATGGTTGCATGGCAAAAGCAGGTGAGACAGTCATCGCACCCGGCGGCCATAACATAGAGATCCTGAGAGAGGGGCTAGTAAGAGTTGAAAGAGTTCCAGACGACGCAACTCCAACTCCATCAATCAACGTCATGATGAAATCGATTGCACGTGCTTACGGGGCCAAGAGCGTCGGAGTTCTGCTAACGGGCATGCTTCACGACGGAGTCGAGGGAATGAAAGCCATCAAGGAAAGCGGCGGTGTCACGATCGCACAGGATGAAGCATCGAGTCTTGTTTATGGAATGCCCCAAGCGGCCTTGGACGCGGGGGTGGTGGATATCGTCGCCAACGTCTTGGACATACCAGCAAGAGTCGCAGATGCGGTGGAAATGGTCCTTACGAGGTCATTGATGATTGAGTGAGGCACGTCTTGCGTTAGGGAATTCCAGGTTGGGTTGGGCATGATATTAGGGGTGAAAGAGCGCTCAGTTCTTTCGATTCCAGGACTCGGATCATGTGTGGGGCTAGCTCTTAGAGACATCGTGAGTGGAATAGGTGGCCTCGCCCACATTGTCTTGCCTGACTCTAAAGAAGGCAACGACGCTATCACATGGCCCGGAAAGTACGCCGACACAGCGGTGAGGGGCCTTGTCAAAGAAATGCTTTCCTTGGGAGCGGAGGTGCTCTACCTAAAGGCGAAACTCGTCGGGGGAGCAAACGTGCTGTCATCACGAAGCTTCGCCGGATCAAGAAACTCCAACAGAGTCCGAACGGAACTCTCTGCGATACCGATCAAGATCATCGCGGAAGAGTTGGGTTCCAACCTTAGCAGATCGATGCAATTTGATACAGGTAATGGGAAGGTCACGATTAGAAGGTTCCACCAGCGGAATGGCATTCCGGAACTGAAAGATGTCATAGTTATCTAGCCTGTCTGGGGGAACATAAGCTGGAGAACCCTCTCGAGTTCCAATACCTCAAGAAGAAAGTCGTTGCGAAAGGGCTCAATTGCACAGGGTACAAGAATGACTTCCTGAAGAGAAGGTTCGATGGAAGGATGCACGTCAATGGCATATCATCTTACGCCGAATACGCCCATTATCTGGACAAGAATCCCGCAGAATTCAAAGAATTGCTAGATGCATTGACGATAAACGTCAGCGAATTCTTCCGCGACCCAACGGTGTGGGAAGCGTTCCGAACCAGCATTGTTCCCGCAATCATCAAAGAGAAAATCCGGACTCCTCAAAGAGAACTTAAGATTTGGAGCGCGGGCTGTGCCGATGGAGAGGAACCCTACACGATTGCAGTCTCCGTCATTGATGCTTTGTCCTACAACCTAAGGGCTTTCAAGATAGAAATAGTGGCCACTGATGTTGACCTACAGAGCCTCGATAGAGCACGGAGAGGGGCCTACTCGCCAGCCAGATTGAGGCTCGTAAGGGATTCTGTCCTTCAGAGATTCTTCACGCCTGCTGATGGAGGAAATCTCAGAATATCCGACGAGGTCAAGAGGCTCGTAACGTTTCAGTCACATGACCTCTTCACGTTACCGCCATCGTTGGCGTTCGACGTGATTAGCTGCAGGAATGTTATGATCTACTTCTCTCCCGAACTGCAACAGACAGTCTTTCGCAATTTCCATCAGGCCCTTTCTCCAAGTGGGTATCTAATCCTGGGCAAGGTAGAAACGCCAGTGGGAGAATACGGCACCCTATTCAAGTGCGTTGACTTGGAAGAACGCATCTACCAGAAAGTGTAGGTCTGCACCTCTCACCAGTGGCACATTCCATGCGTACAACTCAAACAGGAGCTATTCTCCCAACCAGACCTGAGGTCCGTCTCGGACGAGCTTGAGTAGGCCGTGCACGTTCACATGCTGGTGTGAATCCCCCTGCCTGCACAGGGATCGAACTTCACCTGTGTGTATGGAGGGCAGTCTCCTTTATGTGAATCCTCTGTTGACAATCAACTGCAAACCAGGAGGGCGCCCTCATGGACCAAGAGCCCCCGCCGCTCCCCAGCGCAGCTTTCGACCTGAATGAGCTCGCTAGGTTGAACGAGGAACTAAGGCAGCTTAGGGAAAGCGTAAGACGGAAGAGACTTGAGCGTGACAAGGCCAGAAGAGAGGGAAAGAGGACAGCAGTAGATCTTGGTCCCGAATTGCTCCGACTAAGCCGTTTTGTTGAAGAGCTTGATCAACTCCGAGAGACATTGAAATCAAGCGCCGTTGCGAAAACCGACCGCGAAGCCTCCGATGCTGAAGCTCTAGGAAACGTGCTCCTCCAAACGAAGAACCAGCTCGTGACTGAGAAGGAGACGCTCGAAAAAGAGAATACCATGGGAGAGTTACAGGAGCAGATCAAACGCGAAGCCGAAGAACTACGCGTTCTAAGGGAGCATCTGGCCAAAGATAAGGAGGCGCTCGAAAAAGAGAGAGAGTCATTGGAATCAACCCTAGCTCAGGTGAAGGAGGAGCAGACGCGGCTCAAATCAATGTCCACACATGCGCGTCTGGAGAACTCAGGACACGAACCAGCACACATGAAACCTGCATACGACCCTGGAAAAGCAGAGGAGCTAGAAGACAGAAGACTCGAGTTCCTGATCAATCAGCTCGCCGTTATCAAGATAGAACTTCGCAATGTGAGAGAGCATCTCGCCCAAGAAGAACGAACCCTCGAATCAAAGCAAACAGAGCTAGATGAAGATAGATACAAATTCCGGGAAGAGAAACGAATCCCAGAAACGATGATGACGCAAGAAATCGCACCAATGAAACTTGAGCTTGAGAAGTTCCGCGAACAATTGGCTAAGGAGCAAGAGATTGTCGAGAACAGACGAAACGAACTGGCCGAGGAAAGGGGGAAAATTGAGGAAGAAAGAAGAGCTCTGGAGACAAGGGTAGCTGAAGCTCAAGACGATTTCGCCAAGCGCACCATTCAGAGAATTCGAAACGAACTTCAATCTGAACGAATCGAACTAGCGAGTCTCAGGAAAGCAATACAGCAGATCAAAGCAGCCAACATGCGAGAACGCAAGATAATCCAGCGGGATAGGGACGCAATTCTACGTGTCCAGATCAAGCTAGAACGCGAGAAGCAGAGAATCGCACAGAAGGCGGCGCTTCTAGAATTACGGGAAAGACCTGCAGGAACAATTGGTGGAACGCAACAAGAAGTCAAACCGAGAAAAATCAAGAAGAAAAGAGCCCCTAGAACCAGAGAAGGAGGCCGGACGGAGAACCATCCAGCCGCTGAACAGCTTGACCAGGGGAAACCAATCGAAGGGGAAGGAGTCATCTTAGGAGTGCGGCTGGGCGCAGAAGACTACGGGATTGATACTAGTCAGGTTAGAGAGATAATCCGAATGAGGGAAATCACCCCGATCCCTCGTCAGCCCCCTTATGTCGAAGGTGTAATGAACGTTCGCGGAGCAATCATCCCAGTCGTCAACTTGAAGAAACGCTTCGGGCTGCAAGGAAACGTGTCTAAGCATCCGCACATAGTCATTGTGGAATCCGCAAAAGGCTTGGTTGGAATGATGGTTGACTCAGTATCTGAGGTGGTTCGCGTTCCAGCTCAGCAGGTACATCCTCCTCCGCAGGTGACTAGAGGAATTGATGGCGAATACCTTCGTGGAATATGCAGGCTGGGCGAGAAGTTGATGATCTATCTGGATCTGGATAAGCTGCTTGAGCAAGCCGTACCCATTGACAGGGCCGGTGGGCTGCAACATCCATTGTCACCGAAATGGGACCTACCTCAGTTGAACAAAGATGAACGGAGAATAGTCAACGCCATCCTCAAGGGAGGCAGAACCAAGTCAAGTCTGAAGCGAAGAGTTGGGTTCAGCGCAGGCAAGCTCGACAGACTGATCTCATCCTTGCTGGACAAAGGTTTGATCAAAATCACGCGCGTGGGTAACAGCAAACTTATTAGACGTACGAGCCCGTGAGACTCAGTCGGCAGCGGGCCAACTTCCGCGATCATGGGATGAGGATTTGAGCAGCAGCAACTCGATCTCACACATCATGGTCAAGAATGTGTTATCGACTGAAACATCTACCCATCTGGTTGATGCAGTTCGTCTAATCGCCGAGAAAGGCATAGGATGCGTTGTGATCACCGACGATGGAAAACCTGTCGGAATACTGACTGAGAGAGACATCATGAAGGAGATCGTCAACGACAAGAACGCATTCCAGAAGGATGTAGGCTCACTCATGAGGCAACCGCTAGTATCGGTATCTCCTGATACCCCAGTCGTCGATGCCCTAGACCTAATGAGAAAGAAAGACATCAGACGTCTGCCTGTGGTTAGCAAGGGAAAACTCGAAGGAATCGTGACAGTGCACAGAGATCTATTGTACTGGGCTCTGGCAGCCATGAGAACATCTTCAGGGACAGCAGTAGCGCTTCCAAATGAGGGAATGAGCGGGGGGGATCAAACGTAGAATATGATTGGGGAGGAATTCTCGCCTGAGCTATCGTCCCAATCCCCGAACATCACTTCGCCTCTTACTAGGGGATCTGTCATGATCAATCTTCGACAATTGGGGCAGCGAAACAGACGACCTTGGAGCTTATTGGAAATCCACGAGTCAATGGAGACTTCTTGTCCGAATGTCTTCAGCATGTCAGTGACAGGACCGGTACTCTGAATAGAGAGGATCATGCTGCCACATTTCTTGCAGTAGAGTTCGAAAGGAAAAACCATTTGTCTGCCTCACAGATCGAGCGCACATCCCCTAGGACGATCCTCTTTCTGCCCCCTCTGTTCTAGATTCCGAAGCGCACCCTCTCCTAACATGGAATTGAAGAGCATGATAGAAAAGGATGATGATTTGATCATTACTGCAATAGGACTGATTGTGAGGAAATCCTATTAATGCTTAACGAGGAGGAGACTTGGAAACATCGGTGGACTAGATGACGTACCGATTCAGGAAGTTCCCGAGCATCGATGAAGAGAATTGGGCTCATGCGAACAGGGAATTCGTGGCCAGCGAGCTGGAGAAGTATAAGGACTTGTTCAAGGAGGAAGAGCTCAACACCGCTTTCCGAGACCTCATAGTCGAATACCTCTTCCTTCACAACTTGACGAAGGACGTTGCAGACTGGAGAGACCAATTCCTGAGACATCTTGCAGACATGGTAGAGACCACAGAGAACGGCCTCGGAAAAAAGGACAACGCATTGGACAAAGGAAGACTGATTGTCTTAAAAGAGATCTTACAGTGGTTCTAGAGGGCTAGCGCAGAAGTTGTCTCTCTCTCAAGGCTGCAATTGATTCCTTTATGGCATCTCTGCTCATCTCTAGATCTGTCTCAGCTTCGCTTATCCTCAAAGACCCTCCTTTTGCCATGATGTAGTTGTAGACGCGCAGGTCACTGTCGGAAAGCCCCCCCTGGTCACCGTCACGCTTCTTAGACGGAGCTTTCTTCTTACGCCACCTTGTGTCCACCAGGAGCTTCTTCTTCACTACGATTGCTGACGGAACAAGAACTCCGACAAACCCGCCCCCGAGAGTCAGAAGGAAGAACCAGTTGAGCTTCCATTGTACCTCAATGTCTACCGGAGCCATTACAGGGAAACTCACTATCGTCTCGTTGGATGATACGCCCCCTGCCCATCCGTCAAAAAGGTAGGGAATTCCATAGTTGTCTTTTGCCTCCTCTATTACTTGCAGTGTCGCAATCTGACCAGGCTCATACCAACCGACCCCTCCTGGAGGCTGCAACACCACATCCGGGAATCTAGAGGTGACTTGGACTTTGTACTTGGTCGTATAGTTGATGTAGATCGTCGTGTGCTGCTCGAGAGTTATCGGAGACGGGGGAGTCAGCCCTTGGAACTCGTATCGAACATTGCCTCCCGTGTTGTACAGAACAAGCTGATCTTGTGGAATTGTGCACTCAAAGGCGGCCCCTGCGAGGAATTCTCCGGCCTGATAAGCTACAGACCCGGGTATTGCAACGTTCTTCTTCTCACTACCTACTACTCCGATTTGCAGATTTGTGGATAGTTCACTGGGCAAGTTTGTTCTTATGGTGACCGTTGCCCACTTGTCATAGTACGCCCGGAGATCCAACGGCTCGCTCAACTTCACAACGAAGAGACCGTCAGCCGTGGAGTTAGATACGCTCATGACTTGGCCAGTCGTCAGCTCTCTCCATTCCCTGAACTTGTAATTCACCTGAGTAGTCGTGATGTAGTTCGGGGAGATCGCGAAGCTCACAGTGGCATCTTTCGGCAAGAAATCATCATAGCCCTGCCTAGGCTTGAATTCTGAATCGCTCCTCTCTTGATCATCGACCATCAGGATTAGTTTGCATACTATACTCTGGGGTAGGTCACCTGAAATCTTCATTCGATATTCTGTGACATATTTGAAGACAAAAGAATCAGTCCCCTTGACATCGGCAGGTCCTGTGTATTCCTCACAGGAGTATAGCGTGTCACCTGAGACGATCTCTTTCAGAACAGAGACGGTCTTCGTCTTGTTCGAGATCGTGAGAGTAGTGATCCCGGTTCCCATGCTTTCAATCACAACACCGTCGATGTACAGTGATGCCTCGACGTCCGATGGTAACCCTTGAATCTCCACAGTAATGGTGCGCGTGTTCTGTTGCACATGGACGATGAGGTTTGTATTGGTTGTGACTGAGCTATCCTCATCCGATTTTGCAGTAATAGTGACTATGTAACTTCCGGGTTGGGTCACGTTCAAAACATCTAATCTGAGCTTTGATACGAGTGGGGTGTTGCCAGAAGCCAGCGAGAAACTTTCAGTCACGAACAATTTGGCCGGACACTTGACTGAGAGCGACACCGGGTGCGCGACGTTTGTGTTTACCGTGCCAATCGATACGGTAACAGTCACAGAATCTCCCTGAGCTGCGCTCGCGGTTGGACTATCAACTGAGATCTTCAGCCTCAGTCGAACCATGAGCTGGGTATTCTCTTCGCATGCCTTGTATGTACGAAGTGCCCAGGTCTCACCATCATATTTCCCCTTGACGTAATACTCGCCAGGCTCAAGCCCATGCTGCCAGAAGAAAGTGAACGCGCCGGGCGTCGATGACGTCTTGTCATCTGTATAGATTTCGCCCACGTAAGTCGTCAGAGCCGATCCGGCGGCCCACCAGTACAGCTTCACTTTCGAACTGTTCAGTGGGTGGAAATCACCTGTGGCTGGGTCTCTGTATTGCAGGATACCTGAGGCTGTAGCGATGCCTCCGCTCTCACTTGCTGTGAAGCTAGCTACTCTTGTATTTGCATCGTCGGCCAGTACGTTGGGCAGACTCGCTCCTATGGAGAGTATTATTGCGGTGACTAGGAGAATCGTCACCATCTCACGTTTCTTTAACGCTTATTCACCTCTAGAGGTCGTTCTATCCTCCTAACTGGCTGATGTGTGGGTATTCTATTCAAGTTGAAAGTCGGAGTGGAGGGGATATTTGCTGAAGTATGTAACGGCGTTTCATGCACAGCCCCTGCGGTTCCACTAGTGCCGGGAATCATCGAGCTCTCCATTTCCATACGCATGAAATGCAGTAGCGCCTCGTAAGTCTCGTCTCTCCTCATCCTTCGAGGTCTCGTTATCGCGAACAGTAGGTTGAGGCACACCAGGGCCGTGACTGCGAAGAACAGGTACTTTATCGTTGTAGGATCTGCAAGCAACTTCAGGAGCGAATAACTATCTTGGTTGATGTAGGCGCTCTGATCACGCGTCTTCTCAACTACACCGGCGGCGTCAATGTCGAGTTTCTTTAGCAGACCGTCATAGCTATCCACGACCAGATCGCAGACGCCTTCAGCATAGGCTTCTTCCGCTGAGTACACGACATTGTCGATGGCCATCCTTCCTGCTGCTTCGGCATTTCTTCCTCTGGCCGTTGCTAGCTTCCGCATCAGATTACTGAGGGAGTTGATTTCGGTCGAATTTTCGGATGAGATCCTTGCCATCCCGACAGTGGTTCCCACGTTCATTGCCAGAATCGTGCTCGCCATTGCCAAGTATGCTCCGTGGGCCGAAGCGGCCGCCCCGCCAGGACCGATGTAAGCTATGATAGTGATGCTCAGTGAACTAAGCTTGTTCACTATGTTTATGGTCGGTGATAGATATCCTGCGCCACTGTCTATCTGCAGAAGTAACGCGTCAGCTTTTCCGTCCATGATATCCTTTGTAGCCTCGTCCACAAGATCTACTGTTTTGTAGTCTATTGCGGAATCAACCCGGAGGAGTATGACTCTGTGGCTGGGCTGTGAGCTCACTGGCTTGATAGGAATGGAGAATTGAACAGTGAGGGCCAGTAGACAAAGGAGACCCAGTGTCCTGCACCTGTTCTTCAGGTTCAAGAGCCGAGCCCCTTGACCGGCTGGAAATTGAAGAAGCCCTTGAAAAGCACGTCAACTGAGAGCGAAACTCCGATCATTATGCCCCCAGTCATCAATAGGAGAATTGCCAAATGGAACAGGAAGCGGTACTTGTTGCTGACTTCCGAAATCTTCAAAGCGAAGGCATTCGTGAAAGCCATTAGTATCATAATACCGTTGAAGAGTGGCGCTATCGAAGAGGGGTCCATTGAAGAATTGAAGAGTCCGAGCGACGTATTGTACTGTGCACCGAGATTGATCATTCGTACAAGGAATTCTAGCAATGCCGTCATGAAGCCCAGGAGAGCGCACTCGATGACATGAAGAGGATAGATCATTGATCTCATTCCGCTTGCCACTTGAATCCTCTTCGCCCTTAGGACGAGTCTCCGAATCATGTTCCTACTGATCATCTTGCCAATCTCGCCAGGATCGCCACCGAGGGACACTGTTGCGTCGTAAATGCCGCCAAATATCCTGATTACCTCGCTACCACATTCGCTCGCGAGACTTTTCCAGCAGAGCCCCGAGTCAACGCCTATGGACAGGCGTGCATACGTGGCACGGACCGGAATAGAAAGCACGCCGAAATCTCTAACAAGGAGTAGTTTGATGGTCTTCGCTGTCGAGTAGCCTGTAATCCCAGCGGTTGTTCCCAGAGTTCTAATGAAAGTTGGAAATGCATTCTCTCTTGCTTTGATTGCCTTATCGGCCCTATTTGCCAGCATTCCGATTGGCAGTTGGGGAACAGAGATCCCAACAAGAAACCACCCAATCGGTGGCCCTTTTGGGGCAAAATAGAACAAAAGCACGCTTGCCACAATACTAATCACAATTGAAATTGGAAGGAGTCTCCTTAGTCTTCGAAATTCCTTCGGGATTCTGAAGTCAGTGTTCAGATAGACGAATCTGTCGGCGGGCGAAACAACGTAGAGAACCAAAACGGACAACAAGAGCGTCGCCATAAGCGCCAAGCCCATTTGCATTGAAACTGCGTTCGCATTCGATCCGCTCGACCCCATCAATGCTTGAGTCAATGTAAGGGTGATTGCGACAAAAGTCACCGACGTGATTATTGCAGAATAGGCGTTTCCCAAGTTTTCCATGCTCTTCAGGTCTCGCTCATATTGTGCTTCGTAGCCTACCGTGTATGCTTCATGTTCCATCATCAGAAACCTGTCGTAGAGTTCTCCTGTCTTTAGCATTTGAGAGAAACGTTCAAGGAAGTCTCTGAGGAGTGTGCTCTTTGTCTGTTTGGCTACCTCTTCAAGCGAGTTAACGAACCCGAGGTGCCACGTCTTGGCTAGGACGTTGATTCTGTCGAATATCTGGGCACATTTCTTGAATTCAGATTGTGCTACGTAAGTGAACATGTCGCCTACACTGCAGTATGATGTCGCAAGGCCATACAGGTAGGTTATCACGAAATAGAGCTCGCTTTCCAGTGCGTTTCGCTCAGTTAGTCTGCTGACTATACGTCTTAGTCTTCCCCCTTTCTCATCAGGAAGTCTTATCGCTCGGATCTTTTGAGTTGCAGGACGTGATTTCCGTGTTTGTTGCTCCTGCAAGACTGACTGGTTCGTCATTTCTTGATCATCGTCAGCTTCTTGTCAGCTTCAGTGACCCGACGGAAGAATTCACGATAATCTGACAGCCCGGAATCGGCTAGGCTTTGCAGGAATTTTCCCCTCTGTCTCAGCTCATCATATATGACCGAAATCTCGCGAGCCGAGTATCCTCGAGACATTCCGATCTTTTCGAGCAAGTAGCTGTTGCCTTCCGCTCTGAAGAAGAGCTTGTCCTCTCCGGGATCCCAGTGGAACGCCTCTACAAAGCTGAAACTGTCTGTTGTGGGATTGTATGAGACTATCTCGTTTAGGCTCGTCACTCTTCTCTTCATGTGACCCGTTGCGTCGTAGATGGCATTCTGTATCAATATCGCGTTCAAGTTGGTAATGTGAGTCTTAGGAACGAGAATCGGATGACCAGTGAGCCTTTGGATGGTCTTCTGAACAGATGAGGAGTGAAATGTTGAGAGGACCGGGTGGCCCGTCATCATGGCCTGAAATGCGATGTTGCCTTCCACTCCACGTATCTCACCCACTATGATGTAGTTTGGTCGCTGTCTCAAAGCACTCTTCAGCAACTCGAACATGCCTACAGTGCTTTCATCTCTCTGCGAGGCACGTGTCACCTCACGTATCCAATTCTCGTGAGGCAACTGGACCTCGGGCGTATCTTCGATGCTAACGATTTTCGCAGTTGATTTGATGAAGCAGGTTGCTGCCGTTAGAGTCGTGGTCTTGCCTGACGCAGTTTCTCCGCAGATGAACATGTTACTTCCTTCTCTTAGGAGCATCCAGATGTAAGCCGCTATCGTCGCATCCATCGTTCCGAATTTGATAAGATTGGTAATAGGTAGAGGGGTTGCGCTGAACTTCCTGATGGTGAAGTTCGTACCTTTCATGCTGACATCGTCGCCGTAGACCAAGTTCAGTCGCGACCCGTCGGAAAGCACTGTATCGACTATTGGGTTCCTGTGAGTGGCTTGTTTTCCTGATCTCTCGCTGAGCCATAACGCGAACTGGTTTAGACTTTCTTTGTCGTCGAAACCGAAGTCACACGCCAAGCTCTGGAAGATCTTGTGTTCCAGAAATATGGGTCCGACGCCGTCACAGGAGATATCCTCTATGTACGGATCTCTGATGATCGGCTCGAGCACTCCCAATCCTATTCTGTTCTTATGTAGCAGATACCTAATGACTTCGTATTCGAGTCTCGTCAGGGGGATTTTACGAAGTGAGGGACCTCTCAGCATCGAGAATCGATCCAGGAATCCGACGCCCTCGATCTCGGACTCCCCTGACCCTTTCACAACTACGACCCTATCGAGCATTTCCATCAGAATTCGGAGTTTGTCTTCCTGTGTCTCGACCTCAAGCCTTTCGTCGACCTGAGCAACGATTCTGCTCTCGATCTTCTGTAGCAGATCTGGCTTGCGGGCTTGGAAGCGAGGTTCTACGACCCTGTAGACTCTACGCGTCTTGGAATTCTTGTCGGGGAATATGTGTATGAATATCGGGTCTCCAACCGGGTAGATAAGGTGAGGGTTCTCCCAGTTCTTCATCTCTCGGGAGAGAGTCTTATGAAATGGCGGAATGCCTAGCCTGTTTGCTTCACTGTTAACGTATGCTCTGAGATGAGGGTTCCTCTTCATTGCATCGAAGAGGTCTCGCGATATCGGCTGAGAAAGAGGAAGCGGACGGACTGAGAGAGTGTCCATCAAATGGGACTGTGATGGGCGGTATTTGTCTGAGAACTTGCTCATTCTGTCCCCTCGAACTTGCACTTGCTTTGAATCATAATCACGCTAGAGCCTCAGAAGTGGGCACTACTCTTACTCCGAACGCGGGGTGAATCTCGAAGCTGCTGATCTTGTTCGTCATTAGTTGGGAACCCTTTAGTTTGGCTACCTCGATATGCCTCGAGATCTGTCCTCCCCCGACATCTTTCGATAGCCTAATGTGAGCGTCGCACATTGCTCTTAATCGGACGAGAAGTATTTCGCTCTCGTCACCATGGAAGTGTGAATGCAGTGTTCCTATGACGGTCTTGGCCTTCGCCACTTCAGGAGCGTTTGGTTCGGTGAGTTTCTTCAGGCAACTGAAGAACGTCA
>Ga0315279_10002448_pt1 | contig 27844 bp, 18 predicted proteins | sample YL17G06_20_MG_FD_203694 | JGI IMG/M metagenome (GOLD analysis project Ga0315279, IMG submission 203694) | Sediment microbial communities from Yellowstone Lake, YNP, Wyoming, USA - YL17G06_20 | ecosystem: Environmental > Aquatic > Freshwater > Lake > Sediment | place: USA: Wyoming | collected... | reverse complement strand
GGCATGCCCCTGGTAGCTCAGGTGCCCCAGGAGGTCTGGATAAACAAACCGATCACCCAAAACCAGGAGCAAACTCCTAGGTTAATTAAAAATGCGATTTTGTCTCAAAACTATTGACAGGTTCCGATGCGGAAATCGGAGTGTGGACAAGCACTGATCCGGCGGAGCAACAACATAACGCGTATCTTTATGGCTCATGCAATCCAATAATGAATATTGATGCAGATGGAAACCTTTCTTTTCTTTCGCATTACATTATCGGAGGCTGGAATGATGCTCAAGGTGATTTTTGGCGTGCAGATTTGAACCCGATGATAAAGTGGGGGTGGGTAAAGAATGAAACAAAGTCGAACCTTGCAATGGAAATTCATCGATTAACTTCCACAAAGGCGGTAGATGATTTCTTTTCCAATCCAGAAAACCGGAAAAATTACTCTGGGCTAACTGACCAAGAATGGAATGGCTTTCGTCAGCATGCATATGATGATGCTAATCATGAATACCCCAATAAAGATCAACGTTACTATACTCCTCTTGAAAATCTAATCTACCTTGCTGATGGCGGCAAGGGTCCCTCTAAAGCACTCGCCGATTATCAAGATATGAATCTTGGGCAATGGTGGGTTTCGGCACTTGTTTTTTCCGGCGTGGCAGGGCCTGACTATACCGTTTCGATGATCGCACATCTGGGTGAAAGTGCGGTGTATGACCTTCAGCACCAAGCATTTTTCCCTTTGGTCGGAAAAGCTGCTGCAAACGAAGCCGTTACTACCGCGAAAGAAGCGACAATACTATCAATGATTCCAATCTCGCCAATTCCTGTAGGTCCAATAACCTTCACGATTTTAACAACTATAAGCATTGTTGATCATGTACGACATTGGTTTTTGCAGGACTGACACATGTCAAGAATTTACTATATTTTCAAAAAATATATTTATTATATCCTTATTTTATTGCCTTTATTTTTTAATTGCGGCGATAAATATGTACCATGCAAAGCAAGGCTTTTTATAGTAATAATAAATGAAACCACCAATACCATAAGTGCGCATTTTGCTGATTCGTCTAAAGAATGGTATGGGTTTAAAGCCACTCTAACGATTTATCCCGATAGCATGCTAATTGGTTCTGGGCAGTTCGGGATCGATACTATTGATTACGAATGGTCAGAATTGAATTCTTGCGGTTTTACACGGCATTGCTATTTGCCATATCGTGTATGCATTAAGGCAAATAGCAATGATACATTAATTCTTGATCGATTTGTTTTTCCTTATGATACAACGGATGCACCAATACAAATCTGCACCGACTGTTGGCATGAAGCGTATGATACAATAATCGTCCAATAGGTAGGAATCTCACATGAATCCTAAATCTGCTGCCATTGCTCTTATCTTTTTAACCGCGCTCATCCGAACCTCCTCCGCAAACATCTCTCCCACCAGCGGCCAGGCGGTGCAACAAATACCCCTCATCCGCGGCATTGTCTCCCTCTCATATCAAGGCGCTATTTCCCGAGATATCAACAACCGCAACGACGTTGTCTCCTCTTCCTGGGTCGGCTTGGGCTGGCGATTGGGTTTTCCTTCTATTTTCGTTGCTCATAACAACACAGTCGATATAAACGACGATCGATGGTTTTATGAGGATGGTAATGGCGGCGGAAGCGAAATTGTCCGCATTTGCGAAGACAGGAACAATGACGGCACAAAAGAGGAATATTTGTAACTACTCACGTTTCCATGAAAGCCCATTTTTTCCCTATAGGAAAAATGCATGCTGATCTTCTTTGAGGCCCGTAGGGCCGACATATTTATAGCCCGGGGTGAAGCCCCGGGCAAGGATACAAGGAGTCCCCTCCCTGCCCTCCCCACTATGAATTCAAATGCGGGGAGGGTTGGGTGGGGTAACCATATGTCAACTACAGATAGGTCGCCCTTGCAGGGCTACAAAATGGCACGGTCATAGAGACGTGAGTAGTTACGAATATTTTTACCTTTCGAATAACCGATTTACGCGTGTTAGGGCAATTGATAATAGCCCCGCATCCGGGCAATTGCGCATTATCAAAGGATGGGAGATTACGGATGCAAATGGCAATATCAGCAGGTTCGGATAGGTGCAGGGTCTTGCGGAAGATGCGATGCGCTATTTGCCGTCATGGGGCAATGAAATCTCCGCAGGCATCGCAGGATCAAACGCGCAGCCGGCTTAGTCATCAAAAACGAAGATCATCCGGACGGAACACCTGAAAGTCCGGCACGCGCGCAAAAGCGTCATCCGCGGATGCGATGCAATCAATGCCCAATCTTCGCGCGGCAGCGACAAGAAGCGCATCATTCGTTAAAAGGCCGGATTGGCGCTGAATTGATAAGGCGGTAGTGAAATCGCGTTCAATAATCGGCTCAATTCCGATATTGGCGGCAAGCAATTCGTACATGGCTTTTTCATAGCGGTGCAACATTCTGGCCTGTTCCGGCTTTTCAGCCAATTGCCGGGCGGGATTTGAGCCGGAAATCCCTTTGCTGTCGCGCGCCTCGGCAATCATCAGCACATGCATCACTTCCGCTAAAACATGCGTCGACACTATCGCCGTTACTTCGCCATTGCCGCATCGTTTCAGGAAATCAGCACATTGTGCCGAATTGTTCCTGGTTGCATACACCAGAATATTCGCATCCACCGCAACGATTGAATCACTTTTAACGGCTTTCAGATTCACTGGTCGTAATAATCCTCATCTAGAAGTTGCTTCAACTCCTTCGTGGACAGCCCGAATGACATGGAGCAATATCGCTCCGCGGCGGCTACCTGCAACTCCCGGCGGAGCGATCCGGCATGGACATACCGTTCCAGGGCGTCTTCAATTATTTCATTCACAGCGCGCCCTTCACGAGCGGCATGCTCCTTCAATTCCCGAAATAAATCTTTATCCAGCGCCGTGCCGATTTTAATGCGCGATCGGTGCCTCATGCGCGTAGCGGACCTGTCGCTGAGCCGATGCCGGCGCGAACCCGGAGCCGTTGCCAGACGCATTGTCGATTCCCCCTGGTTTCGGACATGAAAAGCATTTGCGGCCATTCTACGATTAGCCCCTTTTCTCTCATTATACACGATGCGCGCCACCACCGTCAAGATATCATCAAGATTTCAAGACAATATCTTGATACGCGCGTTTTCACTTCAATCCGCGTTTGAAATTCCCCAAACTGCCGCCGGGATAGCGCCGGCCTTCGAGCCAGCATTGCATGATCTCGTCCAGCAATGCCCGTTCCGGCGGGAAAAACGACAGGTCGATAACAAAGCGGGTGATGCCCATCTGCTGCAACTTTGCGCGTTTGCCGAAAAGGCAGAAGGGCTCCCGCGCCAGAAGATAAAAAAGCCCGTTGCGTTCGGCGGTGATGAACCGATTGCCATTCGCATCCGTCAGCTCCGCGCCGGTCCCGACGCCGGGTCTGATACGCGAAATGAAAAGCGGCGGCCGGCAGAACACCGTCATCATGCCGGCGGGCGCGATGATGGTACGCAGATTCAACACATCGTCCTCGATGGAATATGAACAGACCGCATGACCAAGCAGGTCGACCAGAGCGCTTTGCGCCGCGCGATTGAGCGCCCAGAGCGGATAGTCCGCAATCACCTCGCCGCCGGTGCCGATGATGCGGCGATGGCCCAGGTTCGACGCGCAGAACCTGTCCACGCCACGCTGCCGGAACATGGTGACCAGCTCCTGCCATTGCGCCATTTCCTCTTCGGCGATAAACAGCGGCAGTCCCGCGATCAGCCGCCCGGCCCAGGGCCCGATGATCCGGTCGTTCACCGCCATGCGCCGCATATCGTCATATTGACATGAAGCAATCACCGCGCGGCATGTCTGTTTTTCAAGAAGCGGGAACCAGGCCGGGTTGTCGATCTTTAAATACAGACCGTCGGCCATTGGCGGCCTGCCATGCGGCCGGCAGCTATATGCCGCGCCAATCTCGCCCGCCCGCGCGAACCTCTCTGAATAATGCGCGGGAGTCGTCGTGACTTTTCGTTCGCCGCGCACCGCGTCCGCCGCAGATTTCCGGCTTGTCCAATATGCCGTATCGCCCACGCGCGCCTGCGCGCCGTCGGCAAGGCAGAATCGCCGCGGCGATCCCTTCGCCGACACGGAACGGACCTTGAAATTGCGGCCCTCAAATCCGTCGGCAGGCTGTATCCGGATATAATCGCCCGCGCCGATCCTTTCCTCCGTAGCAAGGGTGATCGAATCCCCCGATTGCGAAAGCACCGTGCCCAGGGGAATCCCGGTACCGGGCCCGCCGTCGGCGTCGATGATCCCCTCCTGCCGAACGCCTTCGAAAAAGAGCGCGGTTTTCGCGCGGCTCAAGTCATAGCGCAGCGTCTCCGCCAGCCGCGGAATATCATCCGGGTTGTCAATTGCCCGGCGGTATGCCGACACCACGGTATGGATATATTCGGCGCTTTTCATCCGGCCTTCGATCTTAAGGCTTTCGACGCCCGCTTCGATGAAGTGCGGCACCAGGTGAATGGCGCTCAAATCGCGGCAGGAGAAATAGTGTCCGGCTTCGGGTCCGCCGCTGAATTTCCGGCGGCAGACCTGCGTGCAGCAGCCGCGGTTCCCGCTCGCGCCGCCGATCCAGCTTGACGCGAGGCATGCGCCGGACACCGAATAGCACAGCGCGCCGTGGACGAACACCTCAACCTCTATCCGCGAGCGGCGCTTGATCAGGCGTATTTCGTCAAGCGATAGCTCCCTTGACAGGATGACCCGCCGCGCACCCAGCTTTTCGGCCGCGGCCACGCCCGCGCTGTTGTGCAGCGCCATCTGCGTGCTGGCATGCAGCGCAAGGCCGGGAAAATGCTCGCGCATGATGCGCGCGATGCCGAGGTCCTGCACGATCACCGCGTCGATCCCGATCTGCTGCGCCTGGTGTAAAAGCGTGATCGCCGGCGCCAGCTCCTGCTGTTTCACCAGCGTGTTGAGCGTCAGATACACCTTGACGTTTCTGCTGTGCGCATAGGGCACCAGAAATGCGAGCGATCGCAGGGAAAAGTTGCGCGCGCGCAGGCGGGCATTAAAGGCGGACGAACCCAGGTACACGGCATTCGCCCCGGCATCAAGCGCCGCATGAAACGCATCGGTCGATCCCGCGGGCGCCAGGAGTTCAATGCGCGGAGGTGAAGAATTATTTTGCATTATCGGAACCCGAAAGCAGGAGGAATAGAATGTCCGGACCGCTCATGCGCATCTTCTTCACCTTTGTCCTTGGCATAATCATGATCTTCGTTCCCCGCGAAAAATACCAGAAGAAGCTTGATGGCCTCCCGGATATGGCGCACAAGGCCGACGGCTACGATCTCCACGGCTGGGAATACCAGAAAATACAATCACCCGTTTCGGGCATGACCCACTATTATTATCACTTTCCAAATGCGGATTTCGCGGCCCCGACCCTGATCATGCTTCATGGATTCAACACCGACGGCCGCGTATTCCTCGCATTAAAGGACCTGTCCGCGAAATTCAACCTGATCGCCTATAACTTTCCCGAAGAATCGCCCGTCTATAACGGACATTTCGAGGATTTCGATACGTTGCTGGATGATTTCTGCCGGACCATGCGGCTTTCGTCCATATGCCTTGCCGGGAATTCCGTTGGCGGCGCGATCGCCCTCTGCTATGCGGCGAACGCGGAAACCGTCAAGGTGCATCGTTTATTGCTGGTTTCATCCGAAATTTTCGGCGCCACGCCCGACGACCGCATTCGCAGCAGGCGCATGGCCGACAAGCTGCTTCCTTTGCCGGATTATAAGCTTTATTACCTTCTCGATCGCTCGCGCGCGCTGCTCCGAAGCCTTGAAAAAGCGGGCTACGGCGAAGATGCACCGCAGGAGATCCTCATGGTCCGGCGCATTGGCTGGTATCGGCAGATATTGTCCGCGCTGCGCAATTACGATGGGTCAACGATCGCGGGGAAAATCACCTGCCCGGTCGTGGCCTTCCACGGAGCAAAAGACCGGGTGATCCCGCTTGAGAATGCGCGCTTGGTCAAGAAGCTGATCCCGAAGGCCTATTTCGAGGTGATGCCGGACCGCGGGCATGCCATGATTTATACCGATGGACCGGCGGTGGCGGCAAAACTGCTTTCACTGTGCGGGCAAATGGAGTGATGTATGGAATCGGCCGATGCAATTGCCTGTGAAGAAGCTCTGCGCAGCTCAAATGGCCATTTCCGGAATATCGTGCGATTCTGCTTATAAAACTCAATCGCATCCTGCCAGACCCGCAATTGCATATATCCACGGTTTTTATTCTTCCGTAAAGCAACGGCATCCACGCAATTTTTCACTCCATGCTCCACTGGATTTTCGCACTTCTTCTGTATTTCCATCACTCCATCACCCCATCACTCCATTGCTCCATCTTTATCCCCATTTTCTTTTCCAGCCTTCCATATTCCCGTTCGTCCAGCGCCGGCGTTTCTCCCCGGATCATATCGCGGACGGCCGCCATTTCCCGCTTTGAAAGCCGCACGCTCGAAACCATGTGTTCGTCGAACGCCTCCATGGCAATGGGGCAGACTTTTTGCGCGATGGTATACATGACCCGGGCATAATCGCGGATCTCCTTCTGCGCGTGTTCGTCCATGCGCAGCCGCAGAAAATGCATCAGGTTGTTCAGATCGATCTGCCAATACCATTCCGTGAACAGGCTCAGTGGAAGGTTGATGCGCGCCAGCTCGCGGGCGATGTTGCTATTCAGCAGGGCCTTATAATCGCGATACAGGGCCTTCTGACCTTTTGTCAATATGGCAAGGACCTTGCGTCTAAGGGCCGGCGGCACCGCTTCCAGCGAGCGTCCCTGCTTGTTGTCCGCGCTCTGGAACGCCACGTCCGCCGCATCCGGGACATAAAACTCCTCTGCCATCACCGAATATCGCCCCGATATCTCATTCACCCTCGCCGTACGATGGCGGATCCATTGGCGCGCGACGAAAATCGGCAGCTTCATATGAAACGTGAATACGACCTGTTCGAAAGGGGAGGTATGTTCGTTGCGCAGCAGATAGTTGATCAGCCCCTTGTCCTGGCGATAGGTTTTCGTTCCCGCGCCGTAGGAAACGCGCGCAGCCTGCACGATCCGCCCGTCGTTGCCCATATAATCAACCAGCCGCACAAAGCCCTTATCGAGAACCGGAAATTTCCTGTCCAGGATCTTCTCCGCGGCCGGGGAAAAAGTATGGGGCATGCTCGGTCCTTTCTTGCGGACTGGATGGTACATTGGAAAATACAATCTTTGCGGCCATGATTTGCGCCGGCAGAGTCAGCTATACTTATTTTAGTCATATACCCATGAATTCCCATGAAAGCATAGACAAAAGAAGCCTCGCGCTTGCCCGCGCCGTGGCGGCGAAAATTGATGCCGACCCGCGGCGATGCGGCCTTGCGCATGCGCGCAAGGTCTGTTCGCGCTGGCTTAAAAAAGATCCGCAGCCGGCGCTTGAGGAATGGCGTGACCTTCTTAAGAAAAACTGGAAGAAGGTCAGATCGGTGCTTCTTGACGATAGCGAACATGGGCGCCGGCTTCGCCAGAGTGATCCGTTTTGCGGGATTCTCACCCCTCGGGAACGCTGGACGATTTATCGGAGGTTTCGCCAGTATGAAACGTCGCGATCTTGAGCATATTATCCGCGCGGCCGGCAGCATCGTGCAATCCGATACCATCGTGATTATCGGGAGCCAATCCATATTGGGCGCTTATCCCGATCCACCCGCGGAATTGACCACATCGCAGGAAGCGGATGTCTATCCCGCGGCCGATCCCGAAAAAGCCGACCTTATCGACGGCAGCATTGGGGAAATGTCGCTTTTTCATGAGCAGTTCGGCTATTATGCCCATGGAATAGGGACCGCGACCGCGGTGCTCCCGAAGCATTGGATGACGCGCGTCATTACTATTGTCAATGAAAACACGCGTGGAGTAAAAGGATTATGCCTGCATCCGGCTGATTTGGCCGTCAGCAAGCTCGCTGCCGGGCGGGAACGCGACCTCGCATTTGTGAAGGCATGCCTGAAACACAAACTGGTGTCAGCCGCGGCCATCGAAAAGCATTCCAAAGAACTTTCCCCCGACATGAAAAAGGCGGTCATCCAACGTCTGTCTCGGATGACCGCCTCCTGATCACCAGCCGCGCATTTCCGCTAATACCGGTAATGGTCCGCCTTGTACGGCCCGTCCACCGGCACGCCGATATAGTCTGCCTGCTTTTTTGACAGCCGGGTGAGTTTGGCGCCCAGTTTGTCTAAATGCAGGCGAGCCACCTCTTCATCAAGCTCTTTGGGCAGGCGATAGACGCCGATCTTGTAGGATTCGCGCTTTTTCCACAAATCAATCTGCGCCACGGTCTGGTTGGTGAAGCTGTTGCTCATCACGAAGCTGGGATGTCCGGTGGCGCAGCCCAGATTGACAAGCCGGCCCTCGGCGAGCAAATAGATGCAGTGCCCGTCCGGAAAAACGTATTTGTCAACCTGCGGCTTGATATTCACCCTCGTGACGCCGGGATAGGTATTGAGTTTTTCAACCTGGATCTCATTATCGAAATGACCGATGTTGCAGACAATGGCCTGGTCCTTCATTTTCGCCATGTGCTCGACCGTGATGATTTCGCAATTGCCGGTCGCGGTCACGTAGATGTCGGCATACGGCAGCGCGTCTTCCACCGTGGTCACGCGATAACCGGCCATGCACGCCTGCAGCGCGCAGATGGGATCGATTTCCGTCACCCACACCTGGGCCTTCTGGCCGGCAAGCGAATCGGATGAACCCTTGCCTACATCACCATAGCCGCACACCAGGGCGATTTTGCCGGAAATCATGACGTCCATGCCGCGCATGATGCCGTCCACCAGCGAATGGCGGCAGCCGTAAATATTATCAAATTTCGATTTGGTCACCGAATCGTTTACATTGATGGCAGGAACCAGGAGCTTCCCGGCCTGTTCCATCTGGTAAAGGCGATGCACGCCCGTGGTCGTCTCCTCCGACACGCCTTTCCATTCCTTGACAATATCGTGCCAGATCGCGGGCTTCTTTTCGTGGACCTGCTTGAGCAGCTTTTTAATCACCTCTTCTTCATGACTCGACGAAGCAGAGTTGACCCATGCGTCCCCGTTTTCGAGTTCATAACCTTTATGGATCAAAAGCGTCGCGTCGCCGCCGTCGTCCACGACCAGTTGCGGGCCCTTGCCGCCCTGGTGCATGAGCGCCTGAAAGGTGCATGCCCAGTAATCCTCGAGCGATTCGCCTTTCCAGGCGAACACCGGCGTGCCTGCCCTGGCGATCGCGGCCGCGGCATGGTCCTGCGTTGAAAAAATATTGCACGAGGCCCAGCGCACATTCGCTCCCAGCGCCTTGAGCGTTTCGATGAGCACGGCGGTCTGGATGGTCATATGCAGCGAACCGGTGATGCGCACGCCCTTGAGCGGTTGCTCTCTGGCATATTTCGCGCGCACCGACATCAAGCCCGGCATCTCTTTTTCGGCGATTTCGATTTCCTTGCGGCCCCAGTCGGCCAGATTGATATCCGCGACAAGATTCGGCAATGGGTCCCAGAGATTGATATGCGGTGCCATAGCGCGTGCTACTCCTTAATTGAGGGTGAATGATCTTTGCCGGACATCTAAAATAGATTCTCCGGCTTTCGCTGGACAATCGATGCGGGATCAGGCCCATAGAATGCGGCGATGGCGGACCACGCGCGGCAGCAGGCGGCAGCACAGACGGACCAGGGGAAGCAGCGGGAATGCGAACGGCCGCGAACGGTCGATCCGTGATCCGAACAGCGATGAGGCGCTCATTGCCAGCGACATCAGTTCCGCGTCCGACATGCCGATGAAGATCTCCTTGAATAGCGCGAAAATCTTCTGCTGCCTGCGCTGCGTGCGCGCCCAGATGTGCGAATACCGCTCCGGCTTCCCATCGAGCATGCATTGCACCGCCAGGTCCGCGGCCTCCAGCGTGTTCATGATGCCGCCGGCGGTAAGGGGATTGACCTGGCGCGCGGCATCGCCGACAACCAGCACATTCCCGCGAGTCAACAATCGCGGACACACCATGATCGGCGCGCATCCGGTGATCCGGTGCGATCTCTTCGCGCCGGGGAGATACCGGTCGCAGAAACGGTCCAGCAATTCCCCGGCCTTGGGGACGCTGCGTGGACAGCCATAGACAATGGCGCCAACGGAAATTTCGCCCGCGGACTTCGGGAACACCCAGATATACCCTTGCTGAATAATCGATGCGCCGCAGAAGAAATGCAGCATGCCGTCGTTGCAGAAATCCGATGCAACCCGATACTGGGCCGCGCTTGACGCATCATGCAATGACAGCGGCCCGGTGATTCCCGCCCACCGGCCGATCCTGCTCTCCGGGCCGTCGGCGCCGATGAAGGACCCGGCTTCAATGACCCGGTTGTCATCCAGCACAACCCCGCTGAAGCAATCGCCCTGCCCGCGCAATCGAACGGCCCTGGTATCAAGCATGATCTCCGCGCCCGCTGCGCGCGCCTGTCGGGCCAGGGCCTGCTCGAACGTGTCGCGGTGCAATACCACGCCGGTGTCGGGAATCGCCCGCGCCATGGAGAAGCCGTCGTTGACATGCAGCGAAAGCCCGGTCACATCGCGGGCGATCCACGATTCGTCGACCGTGACGAATCGCGACAGCTCCTTGCGGTTGCCGGTTGCCTCGCCGCAGCGCACCGGCACGCCGATTTCATGCCGGCGGTCGATGATGCATACGCCGCGGCCGGCCCGGGCAAGTTTGAGCCCGGCGTAAAGGCCGGCGACCGACGCGCCGATGATACAAAAATCAAAAGACATACTTAGACCGGATTAACAGGATTGACCGGCTTGATAGTATTAAGCCTCGTAACTACTCCCGTCCCTATAACCGTGCCTTTTTGTAGCCCTGTAAGGGCGACCTATCTGCAGTTGACATATGGATACCCCACCCGACCCTCCCCGCATCTGAATTCATAGCGGGGAGGGCGAGGGAGGGGACTCCTTGTGTCTTTGCCCGGGGCTTCACCCCGGGCTATAGATATTTCGGCCCTACGGGCCTCATGCAAAATCAGCATGCATTATTCTATAAGGAAAAAATGGTCTCTCATAGGGACGTGAGCAGTTACCCTCTTTCTTCCTTCGCCATTTTTTGCATATCTTTCGCAGCCCATTGTATTCCTTCTTCATCCTTCTGCCGATCCTGTTAATCCTGTCGAAAACTCTTTTTTCCCGCTTCCTCCACCGCCCCAAGCGGGCAGAACGCCGCGCAGTTGCCGCATCCGATGCAGGCGCCGGTGATCCGGGATTCGCTTTCGCCTACGTCAATGGCCATGACCGGACACACCGACGCGCACCCGGCGCAGAAGGTGCAGAGGGATTGGTTGATGGAGTAGCGCGTAACGATTGTCCTTTTATATGCGGATTAGAAATATAGGTTCTCTCATACCATGCATCCCCGTGACATATACCGCCTGAATGCCGGATCAACGATCCGCCCGGATTTCTTTGCAGCAAATGCGGCGCGCATTCTTCCGCCAATCGGCCGGGTCGCGCCTTTCTGTGTTGCGGCGATGGCGCCCAGGATGTTTCCCGATTCGCACGCATGCCGCAACGATTGGCCATGCATGACCGCATGAATGAACCCCGCGGAAAACGCGTCCCCCGCGCCCACGGTATCGGCCACCATGATGCGGTATCCTGGTACGTAAACCTCGTCCCCGTCGTACGACCGCGCATACGCGCCCTTGCCGCCCAGGGTCAACAGGCAGAACTTCAAGGACTTCCAGCGTCGCATGAGTTCTTCGCAGAAGCGCGGGATCGAACCGGACATGATTGACAACATGCGTCCCAGCACGTCCGCCTCATGGTCATTCAGTTTGATCGCGTCCGCATGCGACAACGAAAAGCGCACGATTTCCGGCGTATAGCACCCCGCGCGCAGATTGACATCATAGAACCGGAACGCATTGCGCGCGGTCTTCAGGAGCGCCCGAAGCGTTGCGCGCGAAACCGGGCTTCGCTGCGCCAGGGAACCGAAACAGACGCAATCCGCGCGCGCTGCCAGGCGCTTGAGATCACCCGTCAGCGCGATATGATCGTACGCAACATTGGTGGCGATGCGGTATGCCGGATTTTCCGCCGTATCGAAGGTTACCTCGACTTTGCCGGTGGGGTACTGCCGGTCCGTTTGCAGGCAGGCATCGGACAATCCAAGGCGACGGACCGCCTTGCGCGCACGCCTTCCCCATCGGTCGCGGCCGATGCGGCTGACGATATACACGGCATCGCCCAACTCATGCATCCGGAAAGCCGCGTTGAATGGCGCGCCGCCAGGCTGCGCGCCGCCGGGAAGCAGGTCCCAGAGGATTTCGCCGAATGAGAGGATGGTGGACCGCATGGTATCCTTGGTCTAATATTCAGAGGCGCCAATAGCTGACCACCGGACAATTTTCGCTTGCATTGCTTTCATTTTAATCAATATCTGGCAATTTATTGATTAGAAATTAATCAATATTTTCTGCGACCCTAAAATCGGCTCTCCTCTACGGCTTTATGGAAATATCGCTAAAAGTCGCTGCAACATCGTTTTGCGCGCCCGGCGCATTCGCAAATCCCACCAGCACCTTCCCTGAACCGAACGCCACGCCGGCCAGCTTCCGAAATGATTTCCCCCCATTCGAGGACGCATATGCGCTGGCCGTTGTTCCCGTGCGCACGACCTTGAAAACCGCGGGCAGAGATGCGTTTGCCATTGCCGACCCCACGGGCGTTGACGGACTTCCCGCTGTCGAACGCGTGAGCACGCGGATTGCCCGGGCCGCGGCGTCATAATACACCAGCACAAACGCGGCGCCCTCGGAAACATCTTTGCGGACCATAATGCCGGCCATTGCACCGGGCCGGCTTAAAGCGGCAAGCCGCGCCGCGATCTCGAACGAAGCCTCCCGGGGAACAAAAGCGAATGCGAAATTATCGGTCGTTGCCTTTTCCGCAATGCCGCCGCCGCTGCAGGTCAGCGCATACGCGGCGAACGCAGAATCCCACATTGCGAATTCAGGTGATCCTGCGTTTACCGAACCAATGGTCCGCAGCGAAAGGCCGGTCGTGTAATCGCGGCCATAGGTCCAGGACAATTGTTTCCGGGAGTTACAGAACCGGACCCCGCTGAAAACATCCTTGAAATACGGCGCCTGCGTTTCGCCGTCAAACGTCGCGGCCAGATACGGGTAACGGGCAAGGTACGCGTACACGGGAAACGTATAGCCTGCGCAATACCCGGGGTCCGGGTCCGGATCGCACAAATCAAGATAATCGTATGTCAATATAGCCTGGCCCAGGTAATGCGCGGGCGATTGTTGCGCGGCGCGATACCATTCGAATCCGACCCGCGGGCGGACAGTGCCGAAGGCCGGGCTAAAACCGTCGCCGCGGTAATTCTCGGAATGATATGCCGCCGCCTGGTCTTTCCGGCGGTTTGCGCCGCCCTCACCGGGAGAAATCAGATAATCGCAGCCAACGGCGTCCAGATAGCGCAGGTCAGCGGCTTTGCTGAAATGCATCCCGCTTGCCCAGGTATTGAATCCGTCCACATATTCGTAGGACCAGGGCGCGACGATGATTTTCCGCAGCGGGTCCGCGATTATTCTCATTTGTATATCCGCATTGTCCCGCAGGATCCGCAGCACGCCGCCATTGCCGGTCGTCCGGTCTCCAGTCAAACCGTTCGGCTCCCCCCATTCGGTGGGGACCAGATGGTCGCCGAATAGGATGGCGCGCACGCCCGGCGCGAGAAGGTCCCGGATTTCCCGGCAGCGGTACGCGATCTCGCGCGCGAGCAATTCGCTTCGTGTCACGGTATCGGACAGGTTCGCGGCGCTCCGGCCCTCGCCGATATAGCAGTCATTGGCGCATCCGATTTCATCATGCCCGATGTTGATGAAGTCCGGGCAAACGCAGGCCGGCGCCGGGGTATCGCACCATGTCCAGTTCGCGTTGATGATCTTCAGGCACGATTCGAACGCTTCATCCATCGAGACGTTCTTCAGATCCGGATATTTGCCCACATACGCGACATGGTCCCATGCCGGATCGCATTTGATGAGCCAGTCATGGTGTTTCTTTCCGCAATAGGCGTCCCAGGTCGACCGCGCAGTTGACGGATCATAAAACTCCGAAATGCTTTTATCGCGTGAAATGTAGGATGAAACGTGGGAAAGCACTTCCAGTTCCGGGACCATCTTCATGCCGCGTTTTTCGATCTCCCTGCGCCAGACGCGGAATCGGGTCGCCGTGAAACCGCGGGAATAATCGCCTGCGCTAAAGAGCCAGTGGTTGGCGGCGTCCAGCTCGCTTGAAAAGCCGTTGATGAAGAAGCTGATGATATGCGTATACCCCAGTTTTGCCAGATAGTCAAGAAACGAGAGCTTCTCCCGCATGGCCGCGTTCGAGGTATCGATCCTCTCGGTCCCGGGGACCAGCACGATGTCCGCCGAGAAGAGGCTGAAATTCATCACCATCCTCACCGGCTTTGCGGAAAGCGGCCGCGGCTGAATGGTCAGGCCGTTGTCGACGCTGACGGCGCTTGCCGATGGTCCGGCGGAAACCCGGATCCGAAGATGGGAACAACTGGTGCTGCCGTTGCATAGCCGGTCGTTGCGGACGGCGCAGGGGATTTTCCATTGCAGGCTTCCTCTGCCGGATGCAGCGACGACGGCGGTTGCGGAATCGGGTATCCGGAAAAAATCAGCGCCGTTCATGCTGACGGAAACCGTATATTGGCCGGGAACATTCGTTTTCCAGCCGATCCTCATCACATCTCCGTGATGATAAACTCCGGCGCTAGGGGTGATCGCGGTGATAGCAGCCGGCAGACTGCAAATGCTTTCCGATAGTATGCCAAGAAGCAGGATGGCGAGGTATTGATTTTTCATCCGCAACCCAACATGGTGATCTTTAAATATTCGCAACCGCGCCTGTCATTGCGAGCGGAGAGAAGCAATCTCGCGTTTTTCGCACAGAAAATGAAGGATGCTTCGCCTCCCATCATCGGCGGGATTCTCGTAATGACAGACAGGCAATTTATAGAGGCCTTTGCTATCACATTCGTGTCAATTCGTGCAGATTCGTGGCTAACCGGTATTCCGATAGATACTGAAAAAATGCATTGTAGCCACTAATCTTCACGAATAATCACGAATCCGACCCGATTTGTGTCCGGTACCCCTGCTTGATCGCACCATGCGCACCTTGCATTCGATTGCCCAAAGCACCTATTTTGAAAAATGAAAATGCGCTGCGCGTCGGATATTCGCGGAACCTGCAACGAAAGAAATCCATAAACCATCCATGCCCCGCCTGGAAGATTTGATGGTCACCGGCGGCTTTCCGGCCCCTCTCGAAAAGCTCTTCGCCCAGATTGATATCCACGAATCCTTTTCCGCCGGAGCCCAGAAGTGCGCGGCATTTTTCCGCTCGGTGGAGGAGCAATTCCCGGCGCATGAATTCTTCGCCAAACTGCTTGAACCCACCATCCCGGCCAGATGGCTCGAATTCGCGCTGTTCTGCTTTCTTGATACCGGCGCACCGTATCTGCAGATCGCTGAACAAGCGCTGCGCCTGAAATGCCTGCGCCGGCTTTGGCCTTGTCGAGTATATCGCGCGCGTCAGCCGGTCGGTGCTCGTTCTTTCCAAAATTGCATCACGCAATTATCTGTATGCCGGCCCGGCCAACGCGGTCGTGCCGCGCGCACTTCTGGAAAATCCCTCGCCCATCCCCATGGACCTTCTGCGCCAGTTCATCAAGCCGAGTTTCTTCTCTCCGGCCGAATTGCGGGCCCTGCTGAAAAGAGATTTGCGTCCCGATGTGCTGGAGGAAATTCGGGCGTATCTGGTGACCTCGCTGTAAGCCGGATCCTATCCGCTTTTTTCCTCGGCCTCATCCGCACTCACGGGAATGCCGTGGGTGTTCATGCGGGAATAGAGCGCGCGGCGCGAAATGCCTAAAAGCTGCGCCGCCTTCGTCTTGTTGCCCTGCGCGCGCGAAAGCGCCTGCAGGATGAAGTCCTTTTCCACTGCGTCAAGTGATATGCCCCCGGCCGGCAGCGCGAACCCGCCCACGGGGGCGCGGGCGGGCGCGGCCGCGTAGTCGGGAAGGTGCGTTTCGTCGATGGCCAGGCCGCCGGCCACGATCACCGCACGCTCCACGCAGTTTTCCAATTCGCGCACATTGCCCGGCCACGGGTAGGCGACGAGACGCGCGCGGGCGCAGTCGCTCATGCCTGCACCATGGCCGAATTTCTGAAGGAACGCGTCGATGAGCGCCGAAATGTCGTCCGCGCGATCGGCAAGCGGCGGCACATTCACCGGAAACACGTTCAGCCGATAGTAAAGGTCCTCGCGGAAAGCACCCGCCTTGACCGCGGTCTCCAGGTCGCGGTTGGTCGCGGCGATCACGCGCGCCCGGGTGCGCAACACGTCGTTCCCGCCCACACGCATGAATTCGCGTTCCTGCAGCACGCGCAGGAGCTTGACCTGCAGAGCAGGCGAGATGTCGCCGATTTCGTCAAGGAACACGGTCCCGTCGCCCGCGCGCTCGAACAGCCCGGCCTTGCGTGCGTGCGCGCCGGTAAAGGAACCTTTTTCATGGCCGAACAATTCGGATTCCAGGAGCGTTTCCGTGAGCGCGGCGCAGTTGATCGCCACAAAGGTGCGCCGCCCGGAGGCGGCATGAATGCCGCGCGCGATGAGCTCCTTGCCGGTACCGCTCCTGCCGCGGATGAGCACGGTGGTGTCGCGCGGGGCCACGACGCGCGCCTGCTCAATGGCCTTTTGCATGGACGCGGAGCGCGCGATGATGCGGTCAAGGTCCCAGCGGCCGCTCGATTCTCCGCGCAGATGCGTCACCTCCTGCACAAGCGCCGCCTTGTCCGCCGCGGACTTGATGAGCAGCAGCATCTCGTCCATCTCAAACGGCTTGGTCACGTATTCGAAGGCGCCGGCGCGCATGGCCTCGATGCCGCTTTTTGCATTCGCAAACGCCGTCATGACGATGCACTCCATGAACGGCCGCCGGGCCCTGGCCTGTCGGACCAGGTCGATGCCGGACATGCCGGGCATGCGCACATCGGTCACCATCACTTCCGGCGCGAATGACGCAAGGCGCGCAAGCGCGTCCTCGGCCGTGGCCGCCTCTTCCACGCTGTGGCCTTCGCTGTCGCACGCCATGGCGATGAGCGCACGCATTTTCCCTTCGTCATCCACGATCAGGACTTTTGCCATGTTTTCTCCGGAAAGGTGCAGATAAAGCAGGCGCCTTGGGGTGACGGCGCCAGTTCGATGGTCCAGCCATTACGGTCGCAGAGCGTTTTGACAATCGCGAGACCCAGGCCGGTCCCGGCCGCGCTGCCCGATACGAAGGGCTCAAAGATGCGGTCGCGGACCTCCGCCGGAACGCCCGGCCCGGTATCGGCAACGCGCATGACCAGCGATTTGCCATGTTCGCTAAAGTCAACGTTGACGGCGCCGCGGCCGTCCATGGCGCGCGCGGCGTTGCGGACCAGGTTTTCGAGGATGCGGCGGAAGGCGTCGCCATCGCCGACCAGCGCGATGTCCACCATGCCTGTGACGGCAAGATTGACATCAGCACACTCTTCGCACAGGCCGGCCGAGATCGCGGCAAGCGCCTCGGCGGGCCCGAACGGTTCCCGCCGCATCGGCTGCTCCTTCGAAAATCCGAGGATGTCGCCGATAAGCCGGGACAGGCGCATGATCTCACTCGAAATGAACCCGAAGGCGGCCTGTTCGCCCCGGGGGTCCAGCTTTTTGCGCAGAACGTCAACCGAAGATTTGATGATGGCCATAGGGTTTTTGATTTCATGCGCAAGTTCCGAGGCCGTGCGCCCAAGAAACGCCAGGCGCTCGTTCGCGCGCGCGCGTTCGATCGCCGCCTGCGCGCGTTGGTTAACGGCGATCGCCGCCCCGGCCAGCATGCAGAAAAGCGCGGCCACCACCAGACCCATGATGACCATGTCCGTGCCGAAACGCTGCGAAGCCGCGAAATACTGCTGGTCCGATTCCACCACCACCACGGCCGCCTGGCCGTCGATGCGGCAGGGCCAGTAGAGCGACATGAAGGGCACGCCGTCGATGGTCATCACACGCGTGAAACGGGGCGTCCCGCTTATTCGCACGGTGTCAAAAAGCGCCGTGTCAACAAGATAGGGCGTCAAATCGTCACCCGCGGAAATCAGGTCATGGCTGCTTTCGAGCACCGTGCCCGACGAATCGGCCACCACAATGCGCGAAGCCTGCGCCCCATTGGCCAGTTCACCAAGCCACGGCGCGTCCGGGGCATCGGGCCGGTTAAGGGTCGCCGCCACGAATCCGGCCAGATGCATCATCCCGTCCCGCGATCGTTGCCGCACACGATCGAGATCGCGCATAAAAAGAACCACGACCGCTGCCATGACAATGGCCAGCGCGCCGCCCACGCCGATCAGGAGCAGAATGAGGTATCGATGCTTCATGGTCCGAACCGCGAGAAAAAGCTGATGAATGCTGACGCGTTATCGGTCGCGGCATTGTCCGGCGCGGTAAACGTGCGTTCGAACGCCGCCGATGCCGAAAACGACAGCCACGAAACGATCTGCCAATTCACATCCACGGATATGCCATAGGTTTTGCTGTCCTGCAGGGCATATGCCTTGTTGGCAGCCACATCTTCGATATAATACCGTCCCGTCACCTGCGCGTCGAGGATCTGATCAGTCCACGAGACGCAGAGTTCCGGGCCGTAGCCGGTCAGCGATTCCCAGAGATACTGCGGAATGAACAGCAATCTGCCGTCAGCAAGCTTCTTGAGTTGCGGATATCGTTTGACCTGGAGCACCAGCGTGCCCTTGACCGCAAAGCCGGTGGGCCCGCCGATTTCAAGCGACGGCGCAAAATCCACCGTTGTTCCCCTCAGCACATACGCCGCGAACGTCGATTCGGCTTTCTGCGTGGTGATTGACGTATCATATACAACCGGGACCGAATCGCGATAGATGGTGTCGATGATCCTGACGACCGTGTCCACGGCGGCAAGGAGCGTGTCTTCAAACGATTGCGCTTCGTTGAGCACCTGCAGCGACAGGCCCCACGTGCGCCGCGGCTCCGGCTTGACCGATGCATCCAGCGAAATATCCAGATCCTTTTCCCGCAATGGCGCGCGGGAATGCCGGTAATTCTTTACACCATATGATGCCAGAAAGGCGAACGACGCGGAATCGCCGTAATACTCCGCCGATACACCCGGCTCCCATGAAAAGCAGTCCAGCGAATCGCCGGCCGCGGAATAGTCGCTGGCGCCCACATCGCAATAGAGCTCCTCCATCCACGCCGATGTTGAAAAGCCGGGCGTCAGCGACGGCCGGATGCTCCATTGCGTCAACGACGGATACTCGGGCCGGTCCACTCGCGTGCGGGCGATATATCCTTCCCCGGGAAGCGACAGCGTCACGGGCCACTCCGCCGGCGCCGATGAAATTTCCATGCGCGCGCGTCCGTTGACCTCATCGGAAGAGTCGCCGCAGGTCTGGAACAGCCGCTTGACGCCCGCGATCCTGCCGTCATAGGCGAGAAAACGCCGCAGCAGCGCGCCCGACCAGTCCACGCCCGCCTGGGCCTGGGATTCGGAAAGCACAACCGACGGCGACAACATGTCCAGCGCTTCATGCCGGGTCCGCCATGCCATGGTCGCGGCAGCGCTGCCCGAAAACATTCGGTCCGCCGCACCGGTCACCGAGTCCACGGCCAGCGTGCCGTAGGTGGAGGTATCGTTCCAGGCGTCGTAGCCGGCGGATGTTGCAATGGACCAATTGATGCTCTGTTTTTCTCCTGCTGTCGGCGCAATCGACGGCACGGCAGGCACGGTCGCCTTTGCCGTATCGGCCAGCAGGTCCGCGGCCTCTATGAAAAAGCCATCGCGCGCCAGATCATCAGCGGCATCAAGGTAGGCCGCGGCCAAAGAGTCGGCCGCGGCGCGTTTCGCCCACATTTCGCGGACAATCGCAAAGACCAGAGAATCGCGGTTGGCGATCGATGTGTCGGCGCTCTTGGAGGATGTTGTTGACGTATTGAATATCGCGGTATCGGCCGGGGTCTGCGCGTGCGCCAAAAGCCGGCACAAGGCCAGCATGCACGCCGCGCGTTGGAAGCGATGAAGCGCCATGGTGATTTCGAAAATACATGGGGGTAAAGGCGCCGCCCATGCGCGGAGACGCCCGGCGGCGTCCTGCTATTCCGCGGCCGGTTTAGCCGCGTCCGCCGCAGGCGAGTGCGCGATCACGTCAAAGGCGATATCGGTGGCCTTGTCCAACAGTTTAAGGCATGCCGATGCGTCCGCCTTCTGGGCCTGCGCCTGCCGGACCAGGTCCCGCGCTTTTTCAACCCGGGACTTGAGTTCATCCGTGGCGGCCACGGCCCCCGCCTTCTGCACGATCATGCCGGTCGTGGCGATCTGGCGATCAAGATTGCCCAGCGAGCCGCCGCTATCGCCTTGTGCCATGTCCACGGCCCGGGCGCCCAGCTTAGCCGCTATGTCAAGCTCAGCCGCGGCGCGATTCATGGCGCCGGCGGCCAGCAGATCTTTGGCGGCATTCAGGTGTTCGGTCGCCTTATCAAGGACGATCTGCGCTTGCGGATTGCCGGAACCTTCGACGATCGATGTCGCTTCGTCAAGCTTCTGCGACAGGCGTTCCGCTCGATTGTCGGCATTGCGGCCGCGAACCGCGGATTGGGCAATGCCGGTCACGATCTTTCGCGCCGCCTGGGCGTGGCGCAGGGCAACATAGGGTTTGCCTTCGTCATACGCGGTCTTCGCAAGCGACTGTTCCTTGCGGGCCGATTCGAGCAGGCGCGCCGCGCGGGGGTTGTCCGCGGCATTGATGCGCGCGGCCGCCAGATCGATCATGCGATTGGTATTGTCGTAAAAACGGCGCGCCTGTTCCTTGACAGAAGCCATATCCGCCGAATCCAGCGCCTCCTTGACGGCCTCGCCGATCAGGTCTCGCGCCCGCAGCGTGAGCTTGAGCGACTTTTCAAAGTGTTTATCGACAAGCGCCGCTTTGGCGTCTTCCTGTAATTCAAAAGCGCGACGAAGGCCGGCAAATGCCTGGCCGGCATTGCCGGTTTTCTGGGCGGCCCGGGAGGCAACCGACAGCATCTCATCCGTACGCCGGGTGGCGATGGCGGCGCGACGGGCCACGGCAATACGCTTTTTAAAGGCCGCGGCGAAATCGCGATTTTCCGCGACAAACGATTGAACTTGATTGTTCAGGCTGGTGATCTGCGATTGGAGATTGCCGATTTTTGCAAGGCAATCGCCCGCGCAATTGCCCGAGCGAATCTCGCTGATAAGCGTATTGATATTCTGCAATTGGGTTCGATACGTATCGCCGCGGAGGTCCATATCGGACAGAATGGCGTCGATCTTCGCCCGCTCTTCATCGTTGGCGATGCGCCGGAACAACAGCACTTCCGTGGCAATGCGTTCAAGATTGCGGATAGTCTCCATTACTCCCTGCGCGCGCGTCTCCTGTTCGGCAAGACGCCGGCCGATATCATCCGGCAGAAGCGCGCCCTGACGCTGGGCCGCAGGGGCCGCGATCAAGATGCCGGAGCCGAAAAGCAATGCCAGAATCAAAGTCTTCAGACGCATAGTTGCCTCCATTTCAGCGGGGAAAACACCCCTGCCGGCCTTTTAAAAACGCAAAGCTGATGCCAGAAACGCCGGGCAGGAAGCCCGGAAGGAAAATACGCCGTAATCATTGGAAAATCAAATGACTACAATAATCGGCGTGCGTGATTTTGAAAATAGCCGACATAAAAAGCCCGGAAATCTGTACGAATGGGGACATGAAGGCGTACGAGGCGGTATAGTAATCCGGAATATATGAATTTCTGCAACAACTCAGCGCATTCACGGATTTCCGCCGTTGACTTCGGCGTTTTTAGCGCTGTTCTCCGGCCCTTTGCTAGTGCGGTTTGATAACCAGCTTCCGGATCGCGCTCTTGACCCGTTCGGGCTGTTGTTGCTGCTGCAGAGTATTGTCGGCGATCACCTGGTACAGATAGATGTTGGGCCCCAGAACATTGCCCAGCTCATCCGTGCCGTCCCAGAGTACGCCGTTCTGGAGCGCCCCGTTCTGGGAACGCAGAACGCGCAGCAATTTTCCCGACAGGGCATAAATACGAACGGTGGCCGTGATGCCGTCGTTGGCGGTGCCCAGGAGTGACGGCGTGGAGGCATAGAAATAGAACCGCGTGGCGCCACCCACGGGCATGGGATTGGGATAATTGAAGACATGATCCAGGCTGAACGCGTCTTCGGCCATGACCCGCAGGGAAAAAGCGCGGACGGCGGTTTTGCCTAAGAGGTCCTGTGCGCTCACGTCAAGAGCATAGTCGCCGGGCCGCATGGCGCCGCTTTCAAAGTTGACCACGGCCACGCCCGAGCGGAAATCGCCCTCGTTGAAATGGAATTTATGGTTGATGTTCTGACGCGGCAGTACGCCGGGGATCTCAATGGTCAGGCCTTCATTCGGCGCGGTCCCCACAACGTCAATTCCGCTGGGGTCCGACAGGCAGATTTCCACCTCGGCCGGCAGCGACAGGCTTACCCGATCGGTAAACGCGGCCCGGGCATTTCGCCGGCTGTCGTAATAGACCGGCCTGATGGCGATGGCCGGGCCCATGGTGTCGGTTGTGGCCACGATATCGGTTCCTTTAAAGACGACATCGCCATCGTAGCCCACGGCGTCCACCGCATCCTGCCAGGCGAAGGCGGTCAGTCGCACGCCGGGCTTTTCGAATGCCACATTGCGCGGAATAAACACCGTCTGTTCAAAAGCGCCGCTGTGCACCTGGGTCCGGCCCACAAAGACCGGCGCTCCGGGCATCAGATACGGCACGATGCTATGGGAGGAGCCGTCCTTGCGCTGCGCCGTGTCGTACGGATTATAGAAACCGATCTGCACCCAGGCCGGCGACAGCGAGCCGAACGCCGACGCCGTGCCCGCCGGAATACCCGCGCTGTCAAGTTCCCCGACCCGGCCCCGGATGGTGACGGTCTGCAGCGCCTTGAGCGTGTCCGCATTCCGGCCGTTGGCATCGATGATTTCCAGGCTGATGCCGAAGCGGGGGTTGACAAAACGCATTGACGGGTCGCCCAGAAACGCGTATTGTTTGTTGGCGCTGTAATTGGCCATGGCTTCGCGATAGGCCGCGCCCAGCGAGCGGCCGGCATGGGGATCGAACAGGAACTGGTAGAACTTGGTGGCCAGCGTGGTGTTTGATGATGCATAGGCCGTGCGCGTGGCGGCGATCGCGGCAATGGCGCCGGCATGCGACAGGGAGAGCAGGCGGTCCGACAGCGATTGGTGGCCCGGCCGGTCGAATTCTCCCACCGAACAGGAGAAGGATGCCATGAGCGGATACCGGCCGCGATTAATGAGATTATTGGCCGACGCCATGGTGAGGATATGCTCGTCGGCCCAGAGCTGGTCGGCGCCGTGTCCGAACCAGTTGACCACGCAGGCGCCGTTATTGATCTCATTGATGAGCGCGCGCGACGCCTCGGGTTTTTCATACAGCTCATCCCAGGGATATTCAAAGAGATAGATTTTGCGCAGATCAGCCGCGGGCCATTGCGACAAAATCACCGACGCCACGCTTTCGGAACTGATGTGATGGTCGGTGATCGCATCGGGCTTGCTGCCCTGCTGGTCGTCGTCGGCGGATAGGACCACCGTGTTGCGCCACGCGCCGAAATCGGCCAGCGCGGGGTCCTCGGTTTCGCGGATCTTATCGACTTCGTCAAGCGCTTCCTGTTTTGTGACGCACGTGAGGCGGCCGAGGATGACGTCGGGTTCTCCCGTATAGGTTTCACCCGAGTCCAGACAGGCGAAAAAGTCCTCCACGCACTTGGCGACGTCGCGGGTCTCGGCAATGGCCACGGGGACAAACACTTTTTCGTCGCGCACGGCGTGTTTATAGTCCCAGTTTCCGGCCCCCAGAAACAGCACATACGAAAGACCGTTGGTCCAGGTGTTGCGCGCCCATGAAAGGAAATTGCGCAGCGCCGCAGGGTCGGTATTGCCGCCCGAAAATTCGCGGTAAACATCCTGCATATAGATGATGAGCGGCCGCGGATCGGCAAACGAGGCGTATTTCTTTTTATGGTCCGCAAGCGTGCGGGCCGCATCGCGGAAATCAGGGTCGGTGACAATGAGGTAATTCGACTGGTGCGGGGAGCGCAGCCGGTGAACGACCATGCCCGAGTCCGGGGGCACGGAAAACGACCGGACGCTGTCGCCGATCGATCTGATGCCGGCGCCGGCGCAGACGAGATACCGGATGCCCATGCCCGCCGTGTCGGCAAAGCAGAGGATATGGTTGGTCACGGGCGCATCCACCAGACTGATCGATTGCTCGCGCGCGGTGATACGCACGAGATAGCACGTATCCGACGCAATGCCGCCGATGCGGTAGGTGACCAGGCCCGAATCCGCCGGAGAATAGACGATCATCGCCGGAACGCCGGTCATGTCAAGCGATCGTTCCCATCGGAATTCAGCGCCGTCAAGGTCCAGAAACTGGCGAGGATCAGTGGTGCTGACGCTTATGTTAATGGGAAGGCGCGTGGCGGTATCATTGCCGGAAAGCGCATACCATTGCCGTTCCTGGCAATCGGCGCACAAGGGGCCATTGTTGGCGGAGATGTTCGTGGGGGCCGAACTGTAGCCGATAAAACGGACGGCCGCAACGGACGGCCGGATGCGGCCCGGCAGGTTGGCGGTAAAATCGAGCTTCGCCGCGCCCGTCAGTTTCTGCCAGATCAGATCAATGCCGCCCTCGGAGCCCATGGGAAGCGCGGTGGGCCTTCGATACAGCGCATGGTCCGTAAAGCGGCGCAGCGTATCGTTGCCGGAAATCGACGGCGGCGTCCACCGCGCCATAGCGAGCGCGCCGCCGCTTTCCCTGATGGTCACCCAGTAATGCCGGTAGTCCTCGCATCTGTCAAGGTTAAAGGCCCAGTCTTTGGCGCCGAAGTCGTCGGCATATTCCCAGTCCGACGAACCGGTGGCATACACCAGCAGGCAGTCGTTGCCGTCCAGGACGCCGTTTCCGTTATTGTCAATGCGGACCGCCGGGACCTCCGCGACGCCGTCGGGCATGGTCGATACGCCCGGCGCGGGCAGGTCCATGGGACCTTTACACGATGCATACACCGCGATCCGGCCGATGGGCAGCGACGTCCCCAGCGCCGAAAGGTCGGCGGCGGTAATGCGATACAGCCCGTTCTCGGCGACCAGCGCCTCGTTGTACGCGCTGTCGCCGTCGCCCACCGGAAAGGTGACCAGCGTTCCCTGCGACAGCGGGTGCGCGGCGCCGGCCAGGCGGCGGGGCAGCGCCGATCGCGGCTTTGCCCACCGAGAAGCCACGTCGTAATTGACGATCAATCGCCGGAGCATGGTTTCATAATCGGAACGCGCCGCGGCCACGCCGCCCGAAACCGCGGCCGCGGGGAACCGGATGGTGCAGCGCGCGCGCACGCAGGCCCGCAGCGTGCCGCTTGACGCATCGTAGACCAGCGGGCTGATGACGATGCGCGCCGCGCGCCGGCCGGCGAACCAGGCATAGTGCGGGCGCGAAATCCAGGGCGCATCAAACCGGGGAGGATCGGGAACATCGCGCGCCCGCGCCCAGGTCTTGACAGGGTGCGCAAGCGGCAGCGTGATGACCGACTCGGGCTCGAATTGGACGGCAATGTCGCCGCTCAGCGGCACTCCCGCATACAGGCTGTAGCCCGGCAGCTGGGGTTCGTCGAGGTCGCCAAGCTCCGTATTCTGGCCGTCAAACGATACCAGCATGGCCGCCATTCCGGCTTCCATGACCGGCTGCGTCCTTATGCCGGTCGCATGCCACTCGATGATCAGTCGTTCCGGCGTATTTTCAATACTGGTAATCGGTTCCGCGACCGAGGACGCCGCAATGGTCCCTGATGCCAGGCAGAACCCGGCTGCAATGGAAATAGCGAAAATAAAGCGCATAAATGCCCGCGAAGAAAAAATACCGGCAACCAATTCCGGCAATAATTGGGAAAAATACATCCGTGCCGCTTCTTTGGCTTATCCGGAGAAATACGGCTGTCCAACCGGCCATATTGGGCGGCCCGCGTGGAAATCCGCCCTTTCGCGCGGGACTGCGTGCGGCTGATTCGTCATGCTCGGCATTGTTCCCGCTTGTCTACGGAGATTACGCCGGTGCGCGGCGTTTATTTTCCCACGCGGCGAACTAAAAAAAGCGGGCGGGGACCGCTCCCCGCCCGCTTTTCATGCACCCGAAACGCCGGACGGCGTTACAGCCGGGCTTCCTTGCGGATCGCCGGGACCATATCGGTCTTTTCCCATAAGAACTGCGGCATCTCGCGGCCGAAATGGCCGTTGCGCGCCGTTTCTCGATAGATGGGCCTTTTAAGCTTGAGCCGGTCGATGATGGCCGCCGGCCGCAGGTCGAAGAGCTTGTCGATAATGGCGCTGATGCGCTGGTCGGAGAGCACGCCGGTGCCGAAGGTGTTGACAAAAACAGAAATCGGTTTTGCCACGCCGATGGCGTACGACACCTGGATCAGGCACTTTTCGGCCAATCCCGCCGCCACGAGGTTTTTGGCGATCCAGCGCGACGCATAGGCCGCGGACCGGTCCACCTTGGAAGGGTCCTTGCCCGAAAACGCGCCGCCGCCGTGCGCGCCGTGGCCGCCGTAGGTGTCCACGATGATCTTGCGGCCCGTGACGCCCGAGTCCCCGTGCGGCCCGCCGATGACGAAGCGGCCGGTGGGATTGATATGGTAGACCGTGTTCTTGTCGAGCAACCTGGCCGGAATGACTTTTTTAATAACCTTGTCGATCATGTCTTTGCGGATGGTCTCATGCTTTACATCAGGCGAGTGCTGGGTGGAGATCACCACCGTGTGCACGCGCTTGGGTTTTCCGTTTTCGTATTCCACGGTCACCTGCGATTTTGAATCGGGACGCAGGTATTTGATCAGCTTTTTTTCCCTCGCATAGGTCAGATATTCCACCAGGCGATGGGCAAGATGGATGGAAAGCGGCATGAATGTCCTGGTTTCATTGCAGGCATAGCCGAACATCATCCCCTGGTCGCCCGCGCCCTGCTCCTTGTGCAGGCCCAGTCCCGCGGTGACGCCCTGTGAAATGTCGGGTGACTGCTTGTCAAGCGTTACGATCACGCCGCAGCTTTTGGCCTCAAATCCCAGCTCCGGATGGCAATAGCCGATTTCCGCGATGGTTTTGCGCGCCACCGCCGGAATGTCAACGATGGCCTTGCTGGTGACTTCACCGGCGATGACAACCAGCCCCGTGGTGACCAGGACCTCGCACGCCACGCGCGAATGGACGTCCTGCGCGAGCATCGCGTCCAGCACCGAATCGGCGATCTGGTCCGCCACTTTGTCGGGATGGCCCTGCGAAACGCTTTCGGATGTAAATAAATGCTTCATCATGCCTCCAATGTATGGTGATCGATTTCGGGAAGGTACGAAAATACTATATACCGATTGCGCGGGACAATCGGGCCGCCGGAACCCCAGCAGTTCCGCAACTTCTCTGTGAAATAGCGTACTATCAAAGGCGCACCCCCAAGATTTATCCATTCAGGAACTTTTTGTCGGGATAGGCCGAATAAGTGGATCAAATTTCAGCGGGTATGACTA
>Ga0315279_10002447_pt1 | contig 27856 bp, 32 predicted proteins | sample YL17G06_20_MG_FD_203694 | JGI IMG/M metagenome (GOLD analysis project Ga0315279, IMG submission 203694) | Sediment microbial communities from Yellowstone Lake, YNP, Wyoming, USA - YL17G06_20 | ecosystem: Environmental > Aquatic > Freshwater > Lake > Sediment | place: USA: Wyoming | collected... | reverse complement strand
CAACGGTTGCCGCGTTTTGTTCCGTTTGGTTTAGCATTAGAGATGCTGATGACGGGAGATCTCGTTAGTGCCCAGGAGGCTTATCGTATTGGTTTGGTGAACAGGGTTGTACCTTTATCTGAGCTGATGCCTGCTGCTCAAGCACTTGCTAACAGGATCAATGAGAATGGTCCTTTGGCAGTGAGGGCGGCGAAAGAGGCAGCTTATAAGGGGATGCAAATGCATTTAAATGAGGGATTTCGTTTTGAGACGCTTCTCTTAAGCAGATTAAGGCAATCTGAGGATGCTTGGGAGGGACCTCGTGCTTTTGCTGAAAAAAGGAAACCTAATTACAAAGGAAGATGATGGGAGCTTGAGAGATTGAAACGATTTGAAAAAATCTTCTGATTTTCTTGCTAGTAAGAGTTGCAGTTTGTAGGAAAAAATTTAGGTGTGCATTCGTGATTCAAGGATTTCCTTGAGGGCTCTTCGGGCATCGACCCCATAGCCCCCTTCCCAGGCATCAGAACCTACGGTCTTTTCATCGTCCCAAGCAGCATGGGGTAACTGCTATCAGTTGTATTTCGCACAAATGGCCAGATAGCTACTTGTTGTAAATTGTTCGTTAATTTAATCTGAAATCGTTCAGGAGAAATTAGGCATGGAAAGATTTTTTTATCCTCAGCGAGTCGCAATTATCGGAGTCTCAGGAATTCCGTCCAATCTAGGGAAATTTATTATTCAGAACTTGATCGAATTTGGATTTGATGGATCTTATTATGCTGTAGGAAAGAAATCGGGAAGCGTTTTTGGGAAACCCATATACCGGTCTGTCCTCGATGTCCCTGACGAACTCGATCTGGCCATGATTCTGGTGAAGGCTGAGCAGGTACCTCTCGTTGCAGAAGAGTGCGGTCAAAAAGGAATCAAAAGATTGGTTATAAGCACAGCGGGGTTCTCAGAGTACCGGTCTGAGAAGAAGGCCCTGGAAAACCAACTTTTAGAGATATGTCAAAGGTACAGAATCCGATTTATCGGGCCAAACTGTATGGCCGTCGTTAATATGCAGAATGGTCTTTTCCTCCCTTTTACTCCCAAGCGTAAAGTTGACTGGCAAAAGGGACCTGTGGGCATTATTTCGCAGAGTGGATACTGGGCTATGCAGTCATCCCAGCATCTTTCCTACGGGAAAATAGGTGTTAGCAAGGTAGCAAGTATTGGAAATAAGCTTAATGTGGATGAAGTCGATCTGTTGGAATACTATTTGAAAGATCCTCAAACCAAAATCATATACCTTTATTTGGAAGGCCTCTCAAGGGCTAAGGATCTAATTGAATTGGCCTGCTCTGCCATCAAACCCATCATTATCCACAAATCGAATATTTCATATTTGAGCCATGGCATTGCCCGGTCTCATACATCCTCCCTGGCTAGTGACGAAAAAGTGGTAGATGCAGTTTTTAAACAGGCTGGTATTATCCGCGTAAGTAGTTTTGAGGAAATGCTAAACTGCGTAAAGGTCCTCCTTTTACCTCCCCTCAGAGGAAATAGGTTAGTCAGTATCGCACAGACCGGGGGAGCATCCGTAATCATTGCCGACGAATGCCAGCAAAATGGTTTTACACTTCCTCCTCTTCCTCAAACTGTTTACAGCTGGTTGCAAAGTAAAGGGAGAGCCAAGATTATCACTCTGACCAATCCCTTAGACCTAGGTGATATATACGATATGGATGTCTTTATTGAAACAATCGAAAAGCTTCAGGGGCTTTCGGAGATAGACGGTATTTTTTATAACCTGGCGTATTCTATAGGATGGGAAAAGAGTTTACATCGGTCTTATAAAGAGTTATTCGACTACTGCAGCCAGGTAAATAGCCGTTCGAGAATACCTATTATTATCAGATTAAATAGCGAGCAACCTGCTGCAATGTTTGAGTTGAATAAAAGGTTATCCGTGCCTTTCTTTGAATCGATTTCGGGTGCTTTTAAGGCCATGAGAAAAGTCTTGGATGCACGACAGGCTAAACCTCTTTCAAGACCTACCGCTGATGCAAGTATGGATGCCTCTGGTGAAATAGCCTCCCTTCTTAAAAGTGCCACTAGGCAAGATAAAATCTTCCTCGATTATGAAGGATATCAGATATTGGAATCCTTGAAGATTCCCATCGTAAAACAGCACTATCTTCCCAGAGGAGAGGAGGAAAGGATCGGTGATCTAAGATTTAAATTCCCTGTTGTTTTGAAAGCGATCGGAGAGAACCTAACTCATAAGATCGAAGTTGGAGGTGTACGCTTAGACCTAAAGGATCAAGGAGAGTTATCGGACGCTTTGGCTATGATGACTTCAGAGAATCGTCTTTTTTCAGCCCGGGGATTCTTAATTCAAGAAATGATTGCCCCTGGAATAGAGATGATTGTTGGGGCAAAACGTGATCCTCAGTTTGGACCTATAGTGATGGTGGGTTTAGGGGGGAGTCTGGTTGAATTCGTTTCCGACATCATTCTCGCCCTCGCGCCCATCGATGTCGGTATGGCAAGATGCATGGTTGAATCCCTGAAGGGATATCAGTTGCTGAAGGGATATCGAGGTACGCCTCCGGCTGACGTTGATTCTCTATGCGAGATTCTTAAACGGGTCTCAGATCTTATGGTAAATTTTCCTGCTATCAACGGAATCGATCTCAATCCTGTGAAGGTTCTTGGTCAGGGAGAGGGATCTGTGGTCATTGACTGCAAAATTTTTTTGAAATCTGCCCCGAACCTTCAATGGGATATAATACCGATACAGAAGGCGTTAACCTAAAACCATGGATTTCCTATTCCAGTATCTGCCGGGCGGGCTTGATATCGGCGACATCTTCCCTGACACAAGTTCGGCATCCACGGTTCCATTTGCACTTTATTCCCACATCCAGTTCCTGGCTGATCCTGGTCGAGCGTTGGTTCCGCGAGATTAGCATCAAACGCATCCATCGGGGCACGTTCAGGAACGTGGCCGCATCGATTGCTGCTATCAGAGACTATATCAACAATCATCACCAAAATCCACAGGTGTTTGAATGGACAGTACCTGTAGAACAGATCTTGACTAAAGTCGCCAAAAATAAAGAAGCGTTGGACGCACTACAATGGCATCTTTTTGGAATCTGGTGTCAATAACTGAGTTTGAAGACCAGTTATGAGTGTAACCGTCATCGCATATTTCACACATCTGAATATTAGAGGAATTAGTCTGGTATCCACGGCAAGCTGAAAATTTTGTTAAGGAATTTGGAAAATTACTATTAAACCGCTTGGGGTTGTTCCAAATAGATTCTCATCCTCAAGATGGAAGGTGACTTTCGGAAGGAGAAAGAGCAAACTCCTTTTTCCGGCATCCATTTTCGCCTACGCACTTTCAACTGGGAAGCAGTAAGAAGACGAACAATATTATTACGTTCAAAATTTGGAACTAAGAAATTGGTTGAAATATTCTTTAGAAAGTAGAATATTGTAAAATTATAAAATACTGTGAAATATAGGATATGACATTACAAACGATAAGCAAAATATTAACTCGTGATTTCATCCTAGGGTTTTTTGCACAATTCACTTTCACAATCGCTTACCAGATCCTCATTCCGACCCTCCCGATCTATCTTTCAAGATTGGGATCTAAAGAGACAGATATCGGGATTCTTATTGGAATCTTCGGTGTCTCCTCATTGGTCTTCAGACCTTTTGTGGGAAGAGCCCTTTTAAAAGTTCCCGAAAAAAACTTTATGATCACCGGTGCTCTCCTCTTCGCCCTCACCTCATTTGCCTATCTCTTTGCTCCCCCTTTCTGGCCTTTTTTGATAGTGAGGGTTCTTCAAGGTGTTGGTTTGGCCTTCTTCTATACAGCCTCATTTACATTGTTTGCCAATATCAGCCCAGAAATCCATCGGGGGCAAAGCCTGAGTTACTTCTATCTGGCCCAAAATATCTCTTTAGCTCTGGCTCCTTCATTGGGAATGGGCCTTATCAACCACTTTAGTTTTATCCTTCTTTTCTTAGTCTGTTTAAGTGCATCGTTGTGTTCTCTATTCATTACCAATAAATTGGGAAAAACGCAGGTTATTCAATCAGAGGATTCCTCCATCAAGAGTGGCTTGTTTCTTGACCGCAAAGCTCTTCCACCTTCTGTTATTAGCTTCTTTATCTTCTTCATTTGGGGGGGCTTGGCCACCTTTTTCCCTCTTTATGCTATAAGTAACGGGGTAACTAATCCCGGGCTTTTCTTTACCGCTATGGCCATTATGCTAATCTCGGGTCGGGCTTTGGGTGGGAAGATATTGGATCTCTATAGCAGAGAAAGAATAATCCTATATTTCCTTGCCACTTATGCCATTGCGATGGGCATCCTCGCCTTTTCTAAAAATCTTCCGATGTTTATTCTCGTTGGGATGATTTGGGGGACCGGGAGTGCATTGTGCGTTCCCGCTGTGCTGGCCTACACTCTTGATAGTGTGGGTTCTTCTCGGGGTCCAGCTATGGGGACATTCACAGCACTTTCGGATTTAGGGCTGTGCTTAGGACCAGTAGTCATGGGCATCATCATCCGTTTGACCAGCTATCCAATAATGTTCCTCTGTTTAGCTTTTATTGGCGTCATCAATCTCATTTATTTCCATTTTTTTGTGAGAAAAAAGTAACCCTTTGATGTGTCTTTTTGGGATTGGGGAAATCCCTGGCTTTAGGGGATCGCTTTAGCATAATTTGCGGCGTGCATTTCTATCAAACACCGTCGCACACTCGATACGAGATGAAACTGGATTTCATCTGGATCACGAAATATTGGAGGCCGATATTGACGAAAGAGGTGGCGGTTGGTATCAGGAAGCTGGTTCGGGAGGTCTGTTTGGCCAAGGATGTCCAGATTTTGAAGGGGTATGTTTAATCGGGATCTTGTGCACCGGTTTGTGTCAGTGCCACGGAGTCCTTCGGCCAGCAAGCTGATGTAGTATATCAACGGGAAGACATTCCGGAAGATTCTGATGGAGTTTTCACACATAAGGAAGAGGTTTTGGGGAGGTTATCTGCGTGCCGCCTGATTTCTTCGCTTAGTTGGCCACCGGCGGGTGTCTGGTAATCTCAGTCGGTTCTCGCCACCTGCAGGAAATCTGCAAAGTGACTAAGTGGCGACGAAAGAACGCCATAGAGAATTTGGGCAATCTGCTTTGTGCCACTTGTGGCAAAGGAGCCTGGGAGATAGTTAGATGGAGTCACTCAATTAGAAGCTGATGGATGGACTCCTTAACAGAGAGGTTTTAATAACCACGTTTGAAACAGGGGAAGTGATCGAACAGTGGCTAAAGGAACCGACTACTCTAGGTCAAATCCTCATAGAGTTCTTCCTACCTCAGCGCCCTCAGATATAGCCTCCATGATATTCCGCAGCTCACGACAATCTCCAATAAGGTGAATATTGCGGAATTTGTCAGCGAGCATATGGTAAAATATTTGATTAGGCCTAAAGCCTGTTGCTGAAACAATGCTATCAGCTTCAATTATCCTTTGCCCAGCTTCATTTTCCACTTTAATCCCTCTCCTGGTGATTGCCACTACCTTGATACCTGTCAAACAAACCATATTGAACTCGGCCAATCGATCGAGGAGAATGCGTCTAGCGATCCGCTTGATGTCAGGAGCCAAACGAGATTGCATCTCTATTATTGTGACACTGTGATCCTGCTGGGCCAAGAACATAGCTACCTCACATCCTACAAGACCGCCACCAATAACCGCTACCGTTCTGCCTAAATGGTCGGGATGATTGAGAGCCTCGGCAGCATCCAGAATACGTATGTTCTCGGGCGTTGCATGCGGTAATATGAGAGGGACAGAACCGGTTGCTATGACTACAGCATCGGGACTGTAATCCTCAATTAGCTGTTTGGTTATCTCTTGTCCCAATTGTGTATTTACACCGGCTTCTTCAAGCTCCTTAATAAGATAGTTAATCAAACTATTTATCTCTTGCTTAAATGGTGGTTTGGCCGCTAAAAGAAGCTGGCCTCCGAGTTGAGACTTCTTCTCCCATAAAGTCACCTGGACTCCGCGCAATCCTAGTACTCTTGCTGCCTCCATACCTGCTGGTCCACCACCAACAACCACTACTTTTTTGGAACGTTCGAGCACTTTGAGCCTGGCTTCGAGTTCTTTTCCCAAGGAAGCATTAACTGTACAGCGTAAAGGGCTGTCACTCATGGTTTCATCAATGCACTGCATACAACCGATGCATGGTCTGATATTTTCAGTTCTTCCTTCTGTCAATTTATTTACAAGTTGTGGGTCAGCCAAAAGAGCTCGCCCCATAGCAATCATATCTGCTTTGCCTTCGGCTAAGAGGGTTTCGCCCAACTCTGGCGAAATTTTGCTGCTAGCTATCAAGGGTATACCCACCACTCTCCTTATTTTTTCCACCAATGGTACCAGAGGCCCTGGAGGTGAACCTGACGGCGGGATAGAATGAACCCAGTCGCCCGAGGCAAACACCTCAATTGCATTACCACCCACCCCCTCTACCATTCTAGCTATCGCCTGGGCTTGCTCGATATTAAGACCTTGTGCCACACCAAATTCTGTGGCACTCAATTTACACCATACAGGAAACTCCACACCGAGTTCCTTCTTAATGCCCTGTATTATTTCTAACAAAAACCTTGCCCGATTAGCTAATGTGCCACCATACCCATCTTGTCGCCGGTTCGAGGAAGCAGAGAGAAACTGGCATACCAGATAGCCACCGGAAGCATGTATTTCGATGCCATCAAAACCTGCCATTTTGGCCCGCCGTGCCGCACTTATATAGTCCCCTATTAGTAATTGGATATCATTTAGGGATGCCTCTCGTGGCATCTCATACTGTGAAACAGGGATAGCAGAGGGAGCAATGGGTTGCACGCCAGTTATAATGGAGCGGCAGGCTCTACCGCCGTGTTGAAATTGGACTGCTGCTACGGCGCCTTGTCTATGTATGGCTTCCACAGTCTCTTTCAATCCAGATACGCACGCGTCATTATCGATACATAAGGAGGATCGGGCTACTTTGCCTGATAGGCTTACCATGGTAGCACCCACAATAATTAAGCCAACACCCCCCTTAGCCCTTTCTTCATAATAGTCTATTAGTTGTTGAGTGACACGGCCTTCTACACTGCTATAATTAGTGCCCATTGCTGGCATACATATGCGGTTTTTAATCCTAACATTCCCCAATCTAATTGGACTGAATAAATGGCTGAATTGTTTCGTTACCATAAGATTTAAATCCTACATCTGTTAACTGAATTTGATAAACAATATAGTATAAAAAATTAGGATGACAATTGTCAAACAGGTTGTTGGAGTGAGAGATATTTTAACGTGAACCTTTAACATGGGATCTAAGCGCCGAGCAGGCGGTGGAAGATTCCCTAATCATTTAGCTTCTCATCGAAAGAAATCACGTCATTAATCACTATCCATTCCACCATTCTATAAACTCTTTATCATGGAATCTTAGCTCCATTCGACCTCCCGTTCAGTAATGCCATGCCGGAGTTATTGGGATTTAATTTGGTAAAATTACTTTCTAAGAGGATAATAACCTCCCTTTGCGCAAATAATTTGTGCTGTCGACTCTTTGAATATTGTGGATCCGTAGGGGAATTCTTGACAACATTTTCTAAATCCAATATATAATTTTACTTTGCTCTGAATAATTCTAAAGGGAACAAATATGCTATAGGGATATCGAAACATTTAAAAGCAAAATATTGGACTGCGGTTGCTTTCCGAGACATAAACGATTTCTTATGATGAACGGAATAAATGGGTGGGGGAAGAAAGGGCTAATCATCACTCAATAGGGAAGGGAAATGGACCTTAGCCAGGAATTAAGAGAAGCGACTGAGAAATCAGCCAAGTTATTGACGAAGGCAGAGTATGTCATTGCTTTAACCGGAGCGGGAATGTCGGTTGAAAGTGGCATCCCGGATTTCAGGGGGCCTGACGGCCTCTGGACGAAATATGGAGAACCCCCAATGGATGGCTATCAAAGATTTCTCCGAGATCCAAAAGGGGATTGGGAAAGAAGAATCAAGAAAGAAGGCTATGCTAGAGAACTTTATGAAACCCTTGAAAAGGCAAAGCCAAACCCAGGCCATTACGCTTTAGCTGAGCTTGAAAGATTGGGAATTCTAAAATGTTTGATTACCCAAAATGTTGATAATTTAGATCGCACAGCTGGGGTTAAAAATATTGCCGAAATTCACGGAAATCTTTTTCTAGTTAGGTGTATTCAGTGTGGCTCACGGTACCCGAGGGGAAAGATCTCTTTAGAAGTGCTGCCGCCTCACTGTCCTAGATGCAATGGAATAATAAAAACCGATGGGGTAATGTTTGGAGAACCGATCCCTGCTGATGCACTTGAAAAATGCCAAATGGAAACCGAGAAATGCGACTGTATGCTAATTTTGGGAACATCAGCCTCTGTGTCCCCAGCCGCCGGGTTTCCGAGAGAGGTAGCAATGAAGGGGAGAGCTTTGATTGAAATCAATTTCTCTGAGACACCTCTTACTCCTATATGTCAGGTTAGCATTAGAGGGAAAACTGGGAGGATATTGCCAATAATTGTGGAACAAGTCAAGACAATTCGTTAAGATTCGTTAAGATTAGCAGTCATTCAAGGAACGAGAAGGTCTTAATAATTTGACTCGAACAGTACGCTCAGGGGAAATGAAGCGCAAAAACAAAGAGAATGCTGATCCCGATCCGGTGATATTCATACCAGTCCAATACCACTTGATAGATCAGCAACAGTGAAAATTTAAGTGGAGACTAGGGAAGCGATGGCAAAAATTCTTAAACAATTAGAAAGATAGGATCTGTTGGCAGAGGATAGGAGCATCTTCTATAAAAATGATTATTTGAAAGTCTACAGGAATAACTCAATGGTTGAAGAAATTTTATCGAATCTATACAAAATTGAAATTCCACTCCCGAACAATCTGCTGAAAGCCCTCAACTCTTATGTGATAAAGAACTCGGAACGAAATTTGATTATTGATACAGGGTTTAATCTGGACGAATGCATGACCGCGATGCAGATTGGTTTTGGGAAACTTGGAGTCGATCTAAGGAAAACGGATTTTTTTATCAGGCATTTACATGCAGATCATCTCGGTCTCGTTTCGGATCTTACCACGGATGCATCAACGATATATTTTAATGAACCAGATGCACAAAGGTTTAAATCTGGCGCTCTCTGGCGAGATATAGCTAACTTTGCGAGTCTGAATGGTTTTCCTAAGAATGAGCTTCAAGCGATCCTTCAAACCCATCCAGGTCTTAAATAGCGATCAAAGGATCATTTAACCTTCTGTATTTTACGGGAAGGCGACACAATAACTATTGGAGACATGGTATTCAAATGCGTTGAAACACCTGGACATACGAAAGGCCACATGTGTCTTTACGAAGCAAACAAAAAAATCTTTATAGCTGGAGATCATATTCTTAACGACATAACACCAACTATCCAATTATGGTCTGATGACAGGAATCCGCTAAGGGAGTATCTGGCAAGCTTAGATAAGGTGAACCAATTCGATATTGAGCTTGTATTGCCTGGTCATAGGAGCATTTTCAGGCACTGTAAAGAGAGAATTCAGGAATTGAAAGATCATCACGAGAAGAGGCTTGATGAAATTATTTCTATTTTGAGAAATGGTAGAAAGAATGCTTTTCAGGTAGCATCCCAGATGACTTGAGATATTATCTATGACTCTTGGAATTTGTTCCCTGTCTCGCAAAAATGGTTTGCTACTGGTGAGGCGATTTCCTACCTGAAATACCTTGAAGAAAAAGGAATGATACGGAAGGAAATGCTGAAGCAGAAGATAGAGTTTTCATTGAACGTAAGTCCTTAAATTTAATATGAAGATTTATTCAAATAAAATTTTTCTGAAATAATAATTTCCAAAATATTTGGAATCCCTTAACAGCCATTAAGTCTACAGGTTTTCCAAGAATGTCCCGATTTTTTCGCATATCCTTACAATATCGAAGCCAGTCTAAGAGGAGTAGGTCGGAGAAGAACAGATAGGGATTGCTCAGTCTGAAATCAGTCAAATAGTTTTGTTAGACTAGGTTCAGATTATTGCACCCCTACTTTGGTTGTCTGTATCACCTAAGACTGTCTTTCCTAGAAGGCTGGGGGCTTTCTGGTTTACGGTATCCATCAAATGGCCATAGATGTCCATCGTTACATTTATGCTGCTGTGGCCTAATTAACTCTGAATATATTTTGGATGTTCACCTTGAGCGATGAGTAGGCTGGCGTAGGTGTGCCTCAAATTATGAAATCTTATCCGGGGCAGGCCGGCTATTGATGTTCCAGGGTTAAAATACTCTTTTGCAACATTGTCATCACATTTTTTAAATCCATCCCCGAAGATGGTTAAACTGAAGAGGGGAAAAGTAGATCGAATGTCATTTTTAAGAAAATAGTTTTCACTTCATCCAGCAATTGAGAAGCAAGCAAGGCAAAGAGAGCCTTGAAATAGATGAGGAGCTGAGCTCCCAAGAGGCGTCAACAATAATAAAGGAATTGATGGAAAGCAGCCAGGAGAATGGACAAACAAAGCCCGCAAAAATTAATGAGCCACGACTAGGAATGGCAATGAAAGAATGCTACAGATACTTCAGACGCTATGGGAAAGACATCCTTAAAGAACACCGGCAAAGGTTCAAAGAAAATGTCATCAAAACGTACCAACTATTCACAGAAATAGCACAAGAATTGGAACAAAATAGCATTACTTCTGAAATGAGTGGTGGTTAAAATGGCAGATAGTCCAATAAAAAAAGCAGAGGGAAAACAACCCCTCTGCCCCCACTGCAAAGAACCCATGCAAATAGGACAAACCCAGTACCTCAGCAATTACTGGCGGTGGAACGACAAAACAAAAAGATATGAAAGAGATGAATCCGCCCCAGACACTGATGAGCCATTCTGCACAGTATGCAGAGCCGAATACCGGGAATCCCTCTACAGGTAAACTTTCCAATAAATGAGGTGAAAAAAATGGAAGAAAAAATGTCGGACCAAGATTATCAAAGGGGAGAAAAGAAACAGAACTGTTGCCGTTTTTACGAAACGCGGGACAAAGACATGACGGAATTCTACATAATTCGCGTAGGAGGTGATAAAAATGTAGCACCCAATAGAAAAAATCGCCAAAAACCCACAGGGCTACAAATACTGCAACCAATGCGGAAAAATCAACAAGAAAGAAAACGAACGGTGCCACAGCTGCAGGCACAGAAATTTCAACGGGATGGATGACGAAGACGGCCCAGATCTTCTCCTGGACTGGGAAAAAGAACCAGATTATTTGATGAAAGTATGAATGCAGGCGAGTTGAATGAATTTGTCATGAAGGGAACACTAAATTTGCGAAGGTTAAGTTTTGACCTTACAGACGTTGTCAAGTTACATGCTGACTTCTTCTGAAGTCAACATTTGTGCTTTTTACCGAAGTATGCTTGATTTGAATTAGTAAATATTAGGCGGTCTATTATGCTTGACATACAACTTAGTATTTCATATATTCAACCTACCTTAAAGTGACTTATTATAAAATCTTTTCAAATACAGAGAGGGGGAAACCATGAAAAGACTCTTTTTTGGCATCTTCTGTTTCATTTTCATTTTTTATCATCTGTCAACAGATACATTTTCAAAAACCTCCACCGTTACGGTTTACCGGGATGACTTCGGAGTTCCCCATATCTTTTCCAAAGACATAGAGGGGCTCTTCTATGGCTTTGGATATACCACGGCCCAGGACAGGCTCTTCCAGATGGACATGCTTCGAAGAACCTATTGGGGAAGGGTCTCGGAAGTTCACGGAGCCAAATTCCTGGAATTTGACAAATCCATGCGGCGGGACAATCTGACGCGAGCCCAGGTAAAGGACCAGATCGGAGCTCTCGATAAGGAATATCAGAGTGTGTTAGGTTCCTTTGCTGCCGGCATTAATGCTAATATGCGTGAGGTCCAAAGCGATCCTTCACAGAGAGTTCCTGCCGAATTCAACAAGTTTGGAATTGACCCAGAAAAGTGGGAGGCAGAAGATGTCGCAGCAGTTTTCAACTCTGTCATGGGCGTCTTTATGGACTTCCAGAAAGAGATAGAAAACCAAGCATTCCTCGGTTTCCTTATCAAAAAACATGGGGAGAAGAAGGGGCAGGCAATCTTTAAAGACTGCGTCTGGGGAAATGATCCCAATGGGTTTACCACGATTCCGCCCGCTGCCAAAGCGACGCCTCCTGCCAAGAAGAAGGCTGAACACATTAAACCCAACTCTGTTGCATTAGAATTGGTGAAGGAATCAGAGACAATTCGTTATGCTTACGCACATATGGGAATCCTTCCTCCGGGTGACATCCTTGCAGCCAGCTATGCCTTCGTTGTTTCAGGAAAACGCTCAGCGACAGGAAATGCCCTTTTAATGGGTGGGCCTCAATTTGGTTTCCACCTCCCCTCAGATCTCTACGAAGCGGGTCTCCATGGGCCAGGGATTAATGCTGTTGGCTCGACTTTGGTAGGGTATCCATGCCTGATGTTCGGCCATAACGAGAAAAGTGCCTTTTCATCGACAGCCGGGGTTGATAACATCACAGACCTCTTTGCGGAAAAGCTCAACCCGAAAAATCCCCGTCAATACTTTTTCATGGGAAAGTGGCGTGTCATGGATGCCAGAAAAGAGGTGTTCAAAGTAAAGAATGAGGAACCTAAGGAGTTCACCTTTTATTACACGGTTCATGGGCCGGTGATCCGAATGGATGAAGGGAAAGGGATTGCCTATTCGAAGCAACTCTCCTGCAAAGAAGATTACCTCTCAGGATTCGTATCTTTTTACGAACTGATGAAGGCCCAGACGCCTGATAGTTTTAAAAAGGCCGCTTCCCTCAGTTCCCTTTCCGTCAACGTCTACTATGCAGATACATCGGGCAACATTGGATATTTCCACCAGGGCAAATACCCAAAACGGGATAGGAAAGTGAATCCCCTCTTCCCCATACCAGGGACAGGTGAATTTGAATGGCAAGGATTTTTGCCCACGGAGAAAAACCCTCATGTGATTAATCCGGCAACAGGAATTATTGCCAACTGGAATAACAAACCCGCAAAGGATTGGTGGAACGGAGACCTCGGCGGAATCTTCGGCGGTGTAGGAGGCTGGGGCATTGATCACCGTGCCTCACTTCTGATCGAGTCCGTAAAGGGAAAGGAAAAAATTTCGGTTGATGATCTAAAGAAAATGATTCAAGACATTACTTTCACTCACCTTGGGGCTCAGCGATTCAAACCTTTCCTTATGGAGGCAGGAAAGAAATACAAAAGTTCTGATCCAAGGATTGGAAAGGCCCTGGAAATGCTGGCTTCGTGGGATGATCGATGGTCTGATCAGAACAATGACGGATTTTATGATCACCCCGGCCTCACGATCTTCAATTCCTGGTGGGATATCGTACTAAAGAACACTTTCGAAGATGAACTAGGAGACTATTGGGCATCTCTTGAAACCACCTATGGTGGCCCTTATAACTGGGAACGAAGGAAACGATACCCTGGGAATCCTCTCTTTTTACGGGCCCTCTTAGGGAAGAAGGCTCCTAACCCCACTTCTCAGGACTATTTCAATGGGAAAAAAGATGAAATCCTAATTAAGAGCCTGAGCGAAGCCATAGATAGGGCAGAGAAAAAATTCGGAACACCCGATATGACCACATGGAGAACCTCTGTCACGCCGATGTCTTATGTTCCAACGACCATCCATGGAGTCATATCGACAGCAGAGAAAGTTAAGGATACTTTCTTCATGGAGCGAGGCACTGAGAACCATATTGTGGAATTGAAAAAAGACGGTGCAGAGGGCGTAATGGTTGTTCCTCCCGGGACAAGCGGGTATGTTAAACCGGATGGAACCAAAAACCCCTATTATGAAGACCAATTTGAGATGTTCAATAAATTTGATTACAAACCACTGTTGTTGAAAGAGGAGGTAGTCAAAGCAAAAGCGAAATCAAAACAGGAATTGGCCTATACGTACGAGTAAAGCTTGGAAGATTTTATCAGGCCTGTCATCTGCCGAATCATAAAAGGGATTTGAAAGAGGTTTGTTCCTTTGAAGGGACTTAGTACGCAGAGTTCTTTTCCGATCAAAGAAGTCCCGCTCTCAAAAGTACAAACTATTCTGTGAACAGCCTTTTATTCCTCAAAGAAACATTCAGGGTTTCGATTTCCCTCATGGTGTTCTCAAAGATGCGATCAAAGGATTCTTCTGCACGATTTTTGTAATCCTCTCTGCCGTTAGAGAACTTTTTCAGCTCCTCATGCTTTTTAGATACGGCCTCCACCATTTCAATCAGGGCGGAAGCCTTAGCCTGAGCCCTTCTCCTTGCCGAAGCAGAACAGGCCTCGACAAGCATCTCCTCAAAAACAAGCTTCAAACGCTCCAAAGAAGCAAGGTTCTTAAGCTCATGGGCGCTAACAAAAAGATTAAGGTCAGACCTAAGCTTAGCAACTAAGGCATCCCTGATATCTTCCCCGGTCTGCCTCGTAAGATCCAAAAGCCCCTGGCTAATGTTTCTTCTTAACGCCCTCCTATCCTTCCATGTTAAATGAGCTCGTTTTGAAGCCCTCTCCAACGCCTGATCCCTTTTGGATATGAGGCTTCTTTCTGTAATATCTAATGGCGATTCAAGTGCCTCCGATGAATAAAACTCTTTGTTCTTGTCGAATAACATGGTCACTCCTCCTTTCTTTTTTGCTTTAAGGGTTAGCCAAATCAAAAGAATGATTATCACGGCGATTAATATGTCCCCAAACATTTAACCCCTCCTACGTTTTCCCTTGACATTCTTGGAAACCCCTCATATAAATTAGACAAATAATGACAATGTCCCTTTCTAAAGATGATTATGTTAATGTAGTTATGATTATATAATTATAATTATATAAATGTCAAGAGAAAAATTCATATGAAGCTGCCCACATTAAAGTGCAACCGCTGCGGTCACAAATGGTTTCCGCGTAGCCCAAAAGAGCCTGACCGGTGCCCCGCATGCAACAGCCCTTATTGGAATAAGCCAAGAGTCAGGAGATTAAAGAAGTGAAGTAATGGAAAAACCTGATCTATATGCACAAAGGAGGGACTATTTTAGACTTTTGAATCACAAGAAGCTTTAACTTCAGAGGCCAATAGCGGTCTTCCTTCTTTTTGAGCTCTTTCAACCTGATAAAAAAGAAATAAATGTCCATCAACTCATGCTATACCAATTTTTCCTTTTGGTTCCTCGGCAATTTGAATAGTCCCGAAGGTATTCTCGTATTTAGAAATATTGTCCCGAAGGGCCTCAAGTACACGCTTCATATGTCCGGGACTTACAATTACCCTTGCCGTAACTGTGCCTGTTGGTGGAGCAACCATCATAAAGTCGAGGATAAACTCCTCTTTGGTATGACCTACGACCATGTTGTTAGCGTATACACCCCCTTGGAGTTGGGGTGGGAAGTTTATTGTGATTTCTTTAGTTCCCGGCCCGTTTGACATAACATGCCCTCCCTTTTCTAAATTCAGAGTTAATCATGTGCAAATTGGATCGTATAAAGGTGAAAAATAATTTTTATCCAGCTCTTCTCTCCTGAAAAAGTTTCTTAACATAACCACGGTTAAGTTTTCTCAACCCAATAAGAGCTTTCTTCTTCTCATCCTTAGGTCTAAACTTTCCTGACTCCCACAAATGAACAGCCCCAACAGTAACCCCAACAAGAGCAGCCAACTCCCTTTGGCTTACGCCTAAACGATTACGAAGACTCCGAATCAAACGAGGAGAAAAACGAGAACTCTTCACCTTATCCGGAGATGCCGCTAATTTGTTTTTTTGTCTCTGCCTCTCCCTTTTCCTGGCGGGTTTTAATTCTTTCGAGCTTTGCAACATTCTTGCGCAGCTGAGAAATCGCACCTTTCAACAATCGGACATCCCGACGCAAAGGAACCAACACTTTACGCACCTCCCGAGATGACAAACGAACAATTTCTGATTTGATCATCGACTCCATCCTGGCCATAATGCCCTCTTCATACATTAGTTTTTGAACATTGAAAACCTATATCATTGAAGTCAGGCTTAAAGCAAATATAGTTTATGAAGGAAAACCCTTCTACCCCAGCCATACCGAAAAACTCCTTCTTGATGGTCTATGAGGCTACCCTCCACAAGGACGTAATGGTCTCCCAGATCGGAAGTCCGTATCGAAATCTCCCTGGTGTGAACAAGTTTCTTCATGACTCTCCTTTGCTTTCGATTCTCACCATCTGTTCTTTAGAAATAGTTTTCAATTGTAACATTCCAAATTATACGAGACCTTTCTATCTAAACCTCTTTTCTCATCAATCAGTGAAATCATCTTTTCCCATTTTCACCCCCCTTGCCGACAAGCTTCTATCACTCCGCGGTGTTCTAAACCTACCACCTCGGTTCTCCAAAATAATCCGGTCAAAGATCTCCCCACAAGAGATACACCTCCAACCCCAAAAATGTTCGTGGAGACCATAGAATTGTTAGTAAATCATCACACCACCACAACGATAGCAATTCATTATTGATACCTACCCAACCAGTCAAAATCGCTCGGCCATTTAGGTCTCAACCAACTTCTCCGCCCTTTTACGGCAGACTTAACACAAAATCTTTTGAGGTCAGCAAGTGTGTTTCTTTGCTAAATACACCAAGCCATAAAGGCCGAGTTTGCAGAAGATATTATCGTTCGGTAACCCGGCATCTTTATAGGGGTTATTGGTATCAGAAAGATACTAATTGTCAATCTTTAAAATGAGGTTGTGAAAATTATCTTCCTCTATCGGTGTGTCCAACAACTTAAAGGAAGGACTTGCCAAAAGATTTTCTAAGAATTGTTTACAATGCTGAAAGGTCAGTAATAAGGATATCCCCTGTTTCAAAACTCACACCAGAACGAGAAGGTTTCAGAGGGGTAATTCAGAGATGAGAGGCTTTCGGGGGTGAGAGAACGCCACTAAGCAGATAGGCATTTATTCTTTCAAATCCTCCTCAAAATCGGGATTTTCCTCTATGAACTTTTTTAATTCCTTCCACTGTCTTTTACCCATAACAATCCCTCCGAGCACTTCAGTAGAAGTTGCAGTTTTTCCATCCGGACTCAGCAAATCTATCATTATGAAATCTTTCCCCTTACTGACTCGGATAGTATGCTTTTCGTATTTCATATTCTTGTCAAGTTCCCTCCGCCTTCAAGATTTCTTCTTATTTACTTCATCCATAAGAAAAATTCAATAAAGAGTTCCCGGAAATTCTGAGACCTAAATTGATACCTTATTGGAAGGACAAGGTGGTTATTTCAAAACCTGTTCTTTTTTGAGAGAGAAAGTTGGGAGCCTAAGCTCCCTGGGACATAAGCCGTAAAGGTTTGGGGCTTCCATTGTCCCGTTGGCTCGGAAATATGCTGGAGTATTTAAAGGTATCGGCTTATTCAGTTGATTGACTCTTTCCTCTTTTTTTAATCTTGAGTCTTTGCGAACTTCAGAATCTTCAATCTGGGCTATCTCTTCCCGACAATCCTCTGACATCCAGTCCGGTATTGGAACTTCTTGAATCTCCTCTAACCCTTCGTCTAAATTCTACCCATCATTGTATTCGCTTGACATGATGGGGCCTTCCTTTTTTGGAATGATTCTTCATTATGTATAGTTTTATTTCTATGCAGTTTATTTAACAAAAATTGTAATCATGATTTTAAAAACGAAAGATTTATAAACCTGAAAGGATTACCACTGGATAGTCAGGGAAACACATTACCTCTGGGGAGGAATAAAAGAATGCGGGGCTATTACGGACCCAAAAACATCAACTACTTCGACCTAAAATACAGAATCTGCACCCCCATAGACCAAAACAAATATCCAATCCCCAACAACAAAGAGACCCCAAACAAACCATTTTATGACAACCAGATGGTCAACCACATGGTCAGCCACATACTCCAAACCCTCTACCAAACAAGTACCCCCAAAGACCCCTTAGAAGAAGAAATAGACAACATCTTCCGGGACCGACAAACCCTCATCCGATCAAAAATCGAACTCATTCTCCTGCAGCTTGAGGAAAGAAAAGAGATCAGCCAGGAGGTTCTCTACCAGATTGATAAGGACAGCTGCAAGGCACAAACCCTGATCTTCGAAATGGGATATCGAGTCTACCGAATGGACCGGGAAAGGCTCAGCCTTGAAAGGACAAAATTCGACCTTGAGGCCCAAAAAAGGATGGAAGAGGTAAGCTACTTTCGAGACACAGGACTCCTGAACAAAGACCTGAAGGACACCCTGATCCAGTACCTGAATGAAATCCAAAAAAGCAAAATTATAGGAATGGAGGAAGAAGAATGATTGAGTACCGGGACATCAAAAAGCTTAAATACAATGCCAGAGACTTTGCCATCATGATGGACAACGCTGATATCGAGGCAGTCATCGCCGAATTTGTCGAAGTCAAAAACCTGAGAGACAAATACAAGAAGTATCCTTAAAAATGGAAAGAAAAATTCTATCTCCCACCTCCATAAACACCTATCTACGGTGCCCAAGAAAATACTACCTCAAATACATTAAGGGCCTAAAAGAGAAGCCCAGCATCTACCTCATCAGGGGAAAAGCGGTCCATGATACCATTGTCCAATTCCATAAAATAGACTCCAAGGACTCCTCAGATTTTGGAAAGATGAGGACAGATATACTTTCAATATTCAATCGGACATGGATAGAACAAGAGGAAGGGATCCAAAAGCTCGGACTCCCAGAGGGGATAATTAAAGAGTTTTACCAGGAGAGTGAAGAAATGCTTATTGGCTGGCTTAAAAGTCATATAAAAGCAGCCAGAGAAGGTCATTCAAAGCCTGAGACCGAGGTAAAACTCTTTTCAGATATACATGGGGTCATGGGGATCATTGATGCCATTCACCGTAATAATGGTAAGGTCTCCTTAACAGATTATAAGACCAGTAAAAAGGATGCCCTAACCCCGGACATTAAGGTTCAAATGGCCATCTATTCACTCCTCTACCATGACAATTACGGAGCATTACCCGACAAAATCATCATCCACTTCTTGAAGCACCAAACAGAAGTTCCATTCAAAGTTGATAACAAATTTACTGATCATGCTATCAAGCTATGCAAGGAGATCCACGAAAAAACCTCCTCTAATAATGAACAGGACTACCCCTGCCAGTGCGGAGGCTGGTGTCAAAAAGACTTCCTCTAAAATGGAAAACTTCAAAGGAACCCTGCAAAAATTGAAACCTTTCATAGGAAAAAAAGCTGATTCTCTATGGGTTAGGTACAGCACCGGAGACCGAGACGAGAAACAAGAATGGACCCAAGTCATTAACCTATTGGCAGAAAAACATAAGATCAACCCTATCGAGGATGATATTGTTCTTCTTCCTCCTAAAAAAGAAGAACTGAAAGGAGAGATCTCCATTGGAAAAACCCAATACCTTAATCATCCCTCCCAGGAATTCAAGCTAAACCTCTCAGAACTCACCCGCCACATTGGGATATTTGGAAGCACTGGAACTGGAAAAACCACCCTGGCAAAGAACATCCTCAGAGAACTCATCAAAAAAAACATCCCCTTCATTGTCTTTGACTGGGAGAAGAACTACCGGGACCTCATCAAAGAAAACAGCCAAGTAAAAGACCTGGTTTCGAAAACGCCTAAAACCTGTCCAAAATCGCAATAATTTCAATATACTTTTAAAAATTCTTGGCTAATTTGGACAGTACTGATTCCAAATTTAAAATCTGTAATATAAAACTTACAGGACCAACTTTTTTATGGATGACAGCGGAGTCTGGAATTAAAGATATGAAATTACTCATGCCTGACCCCAGGCACTGACCTTGATTTCTTCTTTTTGACCTTTCCTTTCTTTCTTTTGGTCATTCTACCCTCCGCGCTTTTCTTCTGGGCCTTGATGAGAAGAGGGGGAGTCATTATGATGACAATTCCTCATCTGTTGAAGGGGCTCCTCCGGAGGAGGCCTTTGCGATCAGTTCTATCTTTTTCTTTCTGCTCCAACCTTTGAACGTTCTCTCTCTTTTGAGGGCGTCAGCTTTTGAAATAGGGCCTTCATAGTAAAATGGGACTGGTTGCCCGTGTTGTCTCATTCTGTTTTCCAAATCGGTGGTGATTCCGACATAAAGTCCCGTCTTCTTCTCAACGATGTAGACCCACCAGTTATCCATTAGGCCTCCACACAACAAACTCATAACGGGCAGGACTTCCCTCCTCAAGGGAACTTGTCCCGAGAGAAACGATGGAGGACAAACTTACAAAGGTTCTCGCCAGCGCACAAAAAACCAAAAATTTAGAAAGGGGCCGGGCAGGACTTCCCTCGCGAGCGAGCTTGTCCTGACCGAAGCGAAGGAGGACAAGCTCACAAAGGCTCTCTCCTCCATAGGAAACAAGAATTAAAAAGGGGACCATTGAGATCCCCTTTTTAATTCTGGCTCCCCGGGCAGGACTCGAACCTGCAACCTAGTGGTTAACAGCCACCCGCTACTACCGGTTGAGCTACCGGGGAAGATGCTTAAGGTTTGAGGTTAAGGCTAAGGTCAAGATAAGAAATTAATCCTTAAGCCTTAGACCTAGTTTACATAAAAATTCCCAAGATAGCAATTAAAAACACTTATCCACGGATCACCACGTCCTCCTCGGGAACGGGTTCCAGCCTCTTCAATGCCTTTTTCTTATGCCATGTCATGAGTATGTTGACGGGACCCGAGAACACATAAAGCAGAACAAAACTAAAGAGCACAATCGTGGGCTCCATGACGATCACAATCATCGAAAGGACCACGAAGATAAAAATACTGAAGGGTTTTCGTTTAGCTAGATTGAGTTCCTTAAAGCTGAGGTATCGGATAGTTGATACCATCAGAAACGCCAAAATATAGATCATCACCAGAATGACAATGTCCTTGACCCAACCCGTCTCGATCAATCGATGGTAGAGGAGGATCGTGAGAGCGATCATCGAAGCGGCTGCAGGAATGGGAAGACCCTTGAAATATTTCACCTCCCCAGAGGAGGATTGGACATTAAATCTGGCCAGTCTTAAGGCTCCGCAGACAACGAATAGAAAGGCAGCTAACCAGCCAAATCGCCCGTAAGGCCTGAGTGCCCAACTGAAAGCAAGCAGGGCCGGAGCGACTCCAAAGGAGACGAGGTCAGCCAAGGAATCATATTGGACTCCAAATTTGGAGGTGGCTCCAGAAAGTCGGGCTACCTTGCCATCCAAAACATCGAAGACCGATGCGAGAAGGATGGCGATGGCCGCATAGAAAAATTTTTCCTGGAAGACGGAAATGATGGCCCAAAACCCGCAGAAGAGGTTGCCTGTGGTAAAGAGATTGGGAAGGATATAGACTCCCCTCCTCATTTTGATTTGCGGTCTTCTCTTTTTCATATTCGATACCCGATGATCGACTCCCCTCCCTTGACATGTTGCCCAACCTTGACAATGGGTTTCACCTCAGTCGGGAGGTAGAGGTCGATTCTCGATCCAAAACGGATCAGGCCAAAGATTTCTCCCTTCCTCAGGGTATCGCCTGCCTTGGCATAACAGACGATCCTTCTTGCAACGAAACCGGCGATCTGGATCAGGAGGATTTTGAATTGATCCTCTGTCTCCAGAACGAAGGCATTCTGCTCATTGAGGAGGGAAGCCTTGTCCGCACTGGCCACTAGAAATCGGCCTGGATGATAACTCCTTTCGAGAACCTTTCCCGCGGCAGGAGCCCGATTGATGTGCACATTAAACAAAGACATAAAGATGCTCACTTTTAAAGCTTTCTTTCTTAAAAAACGATCTTCCTCACATTCCCCCACATGGACGATCCTGCCATCAGCAGGGGAGAGGATGATATTTTGGAGGGATGGAATCTTTCTCTTCGGATTCCTGAAGAAAAAAGCGATGAAAATGGTAAGGAGAATTCCCAAAGACATCAAAACCTTCCATCCCATCCCGCCAAGAAAAATGGTAAGAAGAGCAGAAGGGACCAGAAATGGGAACCCTTCTTTAGCGACTGGCCATTGTTTTCTTGCCATCAAGCCTTCTTCCCTTTAAGCCAACCCATCATTGACCGCAATTTCTTACCAACCGCTTTGATCGGATGCTCAGCTTCTTTCTTCCTCAAAGCATTGAATACCGATCGCCCCACCTGATTTTCTAAAATCCATTCCTTTGTAAACCTTCAAGTCTGGACTTCCTCGAGGATCCGCCATATCTAAAACGTGATTCGTGCCTGCCCGCTGAAGCGCTTCGGCGTGCAATCGTGACTCGTGTTTCGAGTTCATTCTCTAAATCCCAGGTTCTGTTGAGATTTTACTCCCCCTGACCATGGCCACATGACCTGTCCTGACCAATTCTTTAATCCCAAGGGGTTTGAGCAGGGAGAGGAGGGCATTAATCTTCTTTTCATCCCCCGTGACCTCAATGGTGTATGTTTTGGATCCGACATCGATTACCTTCCCCCTGAAGATATCGACCACCCTGAGGATCTCCCCTCGAGTCTCGGCATTGGCTGAGACCTTGACCAATACCATCTCCCTTTCCACAAAATCCTTATCAATCAGATCCACCACCTTAATCACGGAAACCAATTTATTGAGTTGCTTGATCACCTGTTCAATAATCTGGTCATCTCCACGGGTGACAATGGTCATGGTGGAGATGGTGGGATCGAGGGTCTCGGCTACACCGAGGCTTTCAATATTAAATCCCCGGCCGCTGAAGAGGCCCGCGACCCGAGCAAGGACCCCAAACTCATTTTCAACCAATAAGGTGATGACGTGGCGCATCTTCTTCCTATTTCGAATTTCGGAATTCGGAATTTCTAAATCCGCAATCTCCCATTCACAAATTACTTATACCAACCTCATCTGGTTCAGCGGTTCTCCAGCTGGAACCATTGGATAGACATTCTCCTCTGGATCAATCTCGAAATCGATGATGACGGGTTTGTTGATAGAGAATGCCTTCTTCAGTATGGGAACGACCTCTTCTGGCTTAGTGGCCTTGAAGCCAACAGCTCCATAGGCCTCTGCCAGCTTAACGAAATCTGGGGAAACCCCTTCCAGCGAGGAAGAGGCATAACGTTTCCCGAAAAAGAACTCCTGCCATTGTCTCACCATTCCCAGATAGCCATTATTCAGGATGACCACCTTCACTGGCAATTGATACTGGGAAACCGTTGCCAGCTCCTGGGAGTTCATCTGAAAGCTACCGTCGCCTGCGATGTCGATCACAAGCTTATTTGGAAAGGCCACCTGTGCTCCAATGGCCGCCGGGAATCCGTATCCCATGGTTCCCAGGCCTCCCGAAGTGAGCAGCGTCCTCGGTTTGGTAAAGTGGTAATACTGGGCTGCCCACATCTGATTCTGGCCTACTTCCGTGGTAATAATCGCATCGCCCTTCGTCAGCTCATAGATCTTCTCAATCACATATTGAGGTTTGATGATCTCGCCCTGTTGGTAATCCATTTTATGCAAAGCTTTCCATTTTCCGATTTGATGGTACCATTTGTCGAGGCCCTGTTTAAAAGTGTGGATATCTTCCTTTTCGAGGAGAGAAAGTATTTTCGAGAGAACACGTTTGCAGTCGCCCACGATCGGAAGATCGACCCGCACGTTCTTACTGATGGAGGTGGGATCAATATCGATATGGATGATTTTTGCCTGAGGAGCAAAAGACTCGATCTTTCCGGTGACCCGGTCATCAAAACGAGATCCGATGGCGATGAGGAGATCAGACTCCATCACTGCCATATTGGCGCGATAGGTGCCATGCATTCCCAACATCCCCAAGGAGAAAGAATGATTGCCTGGGAAGCCACCCAAACCCATCAGGGTCATGGTTACAGGGATACCCAGCTTCTCGGCAAACAGGGTGAGCTCCTTTGAGGCGTTAGAAGAGATAATCCCACCCCCGACGTAGAGGGTCGGTCTCTTTGACTTCAAGATGAGGTCTACGGCCCTCTGGATTTGGCCGGGATGTCCTTCGTAAGTGGGCTGATACCCACGGATGAAGACCTTTTCTGGATATTTAAATTCGGCGGAATCGACCATGACATCTTTGGGGAGATCGATCAAAACAGGCCCTGGTCTTCCACTTCGGGAAATATAGAAAGCTTCTTTGAGGATCCGGGCCAGATCTTTGACATCTTTCACCAGGTAATTATGTTTGGTACAGGGCCGGGTGATGCCGATAATGTCAACTTCCTGGAAGGCGTCGTTTCCGATCAGGAGCGTAGGCACCTGGCCGGTCAGGATGATGACAGGGATGGAGTCCATGAAGGCGGTGGCAATCCCTGTGACCGTATTGGTGGCACCGGGTCCGGAGGTGACCAGAGCCACTCCCGCTTTTCCCGTGGCTCGAGCATATCCGTCTGCCGCATGGACTGCAGCTTGTTCATGGCGGACCAGTATCCGATGGAATGGGGCATCCTGAAGCTCATCAAAAAGTGGAAGTACCGCCCCACCCGGATAGTTAAAGAGAGTATCCACCCCTTCCTTTTTCAAGCATTCGACAATGATCTGAGCACCGGTCTTCTTCATGATATCCAGTTTGCTTGAGGATCATTTCGTTCGAGGACCACTTCGTTTGAGGATCGCTTCGCTTGAGGTCAAAGGAAAAAGATTTTGCCTCAATCATCTATCCTCAAGGCCGAAGGCCGCTCCTCTAACCTCTATCTTCATCGAAATTGCATCAGAATTTTTTCCATCTGATCTTTCCAGGCCAGTTTTTTCTTTTTGAGAATTTTTATCTCCATCTCATCCTGAGGGGTGAGAAAGGGTTTTTTTTCCAATTCATCCAGTTGTTTTGCCAGTTGGGTATGGGCCTGTTTCGCTTTCAAAAAGTCTTCATTTTCCCTCATCAACCTTTCTATCAATTCTTCCTCTTTGGTCGTCATCTCAATCCCCCAATTTTATAAAGAATTGAATTTCCTAAAGGTTTATCAAAAAAACATAATATAATCCGAATTTTTTGTCAATAATGGATCAACATCACATCACAAGAGACCTGCCCGGTAAGACAAGACATCTAACTAGTGTACTGTCTCTAAAACTTCTTTACAATGATAATAAGGGTTGTCATTCCCGTGAAAACGGGAATCCAGCTGAAAAGACTGGATTCCGGATCAAGTCCGGAATGACGTTCAGTGTGAAGTCTTTTCTGAGACAGTACACTAGTGGACTCAGAATTATTAATGAGCCAAAAAATCCAAATGAGAATGGAGGGGACTTTAGAAAGGCCCTCACCTCAGATCAGTGGATGGCGATCAGGAGATTAGTGGGGTATGTGAGTGGGTCAAAAATTTACTGGTATGTGGAAGCATGGGATGAGTTGAATAGAAAATCAGAAATTGGGGTGATGAGCTTTATTCTGATGAATTATTAAGAGGAGCATATTATAGTTTATATTACCCCCGGTAGGTCATTGTGAGGAGCGATAGTGACGAAACAATCTCAAATCGAGATTGCCACGCCCTTCGGGCTCGTAATGACAGTTTTTTCCAATTCCGAATGTAAACTATTTCATGCTCTCGGTAATAATAAGAGTTCTATTCCTGGGGTCTGGAATACAATGGGAATACCGGTTATCTGATGGCCGCGCCATTTGGCAGGAGTATCTGGCGGACCACTGTCCCTCCAGCCCGGTGATCGGTTTCGATAAAGCGGACGTTACGTAGATCTAATCCAATAGGCGTGTTGACTTGCCTGTGGCAGGAAGGGGAGGTAAGTGGTCCGCTTAACGCTTTACAGATCGGTGATGGTATCTTACTATTCCTTTAATGGGCATTTATTTTTGCATCGAGCGACCTAACATGACAAAATACGTTACCTTGGAAACATTATGATTCTTTGAAACTCTCCTAACTTCAACTTATTAGATAACTCTGGAGAAAATGGAACATTAATTGCAGGTCGATCCCCTAATCTTCCCAGGTTCAGCAGACAACAATTTGATGTGAGAGGTGAAACATGAGAAAAAGCCAATTAGGAATCGTCATCTCTTTGATTATCTTCATTACCCTGTTTATCCCCACCTTTTTCTGTCCCATTGCTTTGGGACACAAAGCCGATGATGAGGATGATACAGGAGAAAATAGTGGTGGACCGAGCTCTCATCCCTATACCGAATATGAGGGCGGGGTTGGAGCGGCGCTCTGTTCCATTCAAGGAATGCCGAATTACTGGGTCAGTACCACAACCCGGGAGCTGTTTGTCCAGGATACGGACTATGCTTATAAAGGGCTTGGGCCCAAAATTTCCTTAACCCGCAGTTATAATATGCCGAGAAATCCAGCCATCAGTGTCTTCGGCATGTTCGGTGACCGCTGGATATTTCCTTATGAATCATGGGTGGACCACAGGGGGCAATCGGAAAACCCCCCTTACGTTAAGCTCAAAAAGGCTTCCGGGCAGAGGATGGGGGTTAGTGTAAACCTTTCAACTGCTCCTGTTCCTAGCTCCTATCGCTTCGGGCTCTATGACAGGCTGACCTGGTATGGAAGTTACTGGATCCTTGAAGAAAAGGAGACCCGGTTGAGCTATCGATACGATAAAGTGCCGGGACAGAATTATTCTAGTTTGACTTCCATCGCCGATCCGGACGGGAACGAAGTCCAGATCAACTATAATGCGGATGGGACGATCCAGGCCATCGTGGATGCGGCTGGAAGGGTGACCAGTTTTCATTATGATGCGAATAAGCACTGCACATCCATGACCATCCCCGATGGCCGGACAGCCACCTATCAATATGACGCGAGCGGCAATCTAATTCGAACCGTCGATCTGAATGGCTCCGAGACCCTTTATACCTATGATGCCAAGCACCATATGACAGGGATGACGGCTGCTGGGAAGACAACCACCTTTACTTATGATACCGATCCGGGCGGTTGGAAACTCATTGCCACTGTGACGGATGCCCGTGGGAATGTAACGAAGTATGAACGATATAGTTCAGGGGGCCTCATCGTTACGGATCCCGAGGGCCGGAGGAAATTCTATAATTGGAACTCTCAAGGGCTCACCACAACCCAAATGAACATTGCTCCGGACTCTCTGACGCCTTTGAGTTTTACGATGATGTCCTATCTCAACTCCAACCCCACCGAGTTTAGAGACGCCAATGGCAATACATGGAAGATGGAATATGATACCCGGGGCAATCTGGTCAAGGTAACTGATCCTTTGTACAAACAGACCGTTAACGTTTACGATGCAAATGACAACCTGATCAGTATAACCAATCCTTTGAACGGGACGTTGAATTATGAATATGATGACAGAGGCCATTTGATCCGGGTGACTTCTCCGATGGGAAACAAGACGACCATGACTTACGATGAACTGGGCCAGCTGACCGGCATCACCGATGCGAGGGGAAATAGTACCACTCTTGCTTACGATGATCTTGGGAATCTGGAAACGATGACCGACCCTCTCGCCAACAAAACGGAGTTTACCTATGATCCTGACGGCCCTCGTCAGACAGCCATTACAGACGCACGGGGCAATAAAACCCAATTCGATTATGATGCGAACGACCGGCTTACAAAGGTGACTAAACCCGACAGCACGTTTAAGACCTATACTTACGATTGTTGCGCAAACGCTTCCATGACCGACGAAAACGGAAATACGACAACGCTCACCCGGGATCCCCTTCTTCTTGTGACCCAGATTACGGATC
>Ga0315279_10002446_pt1 | contig 27859 bp, 21 predicted proteins | sample YL17G06_20_MG_FD_203694 | JGI IMG/M metagenome (GOLD analysis project Ga0315279, IMG submission 203694) | Sediment microbial communities from Yellowstone Lake, YNP, Wyoming, USA - YL17G06_20 | ecosystem: Environmental > Aquatic > Freshwater > Lake > Sediment | place: USA: Wyoming | collected... | reverse complement strand
TTCCAGGCCGCACTACGCTTGCACCGTCTCCCCCGAGTACGCGCCATCACAAAACCCTCCATCGCTGATGGCGTCATTGTCGCTCATAACATACAGAAGGGGAAGATGGCTTTCACCGGACGCTTACGAAACAGTCCCTGCAAGGGGCCGCGCGAGGGGAGAATCTGTACCGGGGCGGGGATGTAAAAAGGAATACGCATTCAGTCCCGGAGGCCCCAATCCCCGTATTCATACTCAGCACCCGAGGGGCCGGAACACAAAGGTTGTCCACGGTCGGCGGTTCGAATCCCCCAGCCAACATAAGGCTTGCGCACAGGTCTCATTCCGAATACTCTATGGCGAGTACAGAACCCAATTTCGGCGGGCAGACACGGCACATTGGGAGAAGAGACTATGCGGATTGCTTGTTTGGCACTTGTGTTGTTGTGTGCGGTCGGAACGCCGGCATTGGCAGAGAAGGCGATCACGCCTGCGGAGATGACCTCCTGGCGGATCGTGTGCGACGCGGCCGCGACGGAGTCAGAACGCTACGCCGCCACCGAATTCCAGCGCCTCTTCAAGGGGATGACGGGGAGCGAGCTGCCCATCGTGGCGGAGGCGCTGGGCGGGGCTGGGGCTGTGTTCATTGGCCAGGACGCGCTGGCGCGTTCCGGCAAACGATCCCATTGGGAGAAACTGGGCGAGGAGGCTTTGCGAATCCGCGTTGGCAAGAAGGCGGTGCATATTGACGGGGACCGTCCGCGCGGCACGCTCTACGGGGTCTACGAGTTCTTTGAGGAACTGTGCGGCGTGCGCTACTTTACGTTCGACCACACCTACTATCCCGACCAGGCGATGGAGACAAGAATTCACTTTGGTACTCACCACTACAACCCCGGCTTTGCGTTTCGCTGGTCCTACTATGGCGAAACCTCGAAGTATCCGGTGTTTGCGGCGCGTCTGCACACCAACACCGTGAGCGACGACCCGGGTCTCGGCGGACGAACCGGATACCGCCTTGTGAGTCACAACGTTGCCTACCTCGTGCCGCCGGCAAAGTACGGCAAGGAGCACCCGGAGTATTACGCGCTGGTTGACGGCCAGCGGAAGCTGGAGATGGAAGGCGGAGGTCCGCAGCTGTGTGTGAGCAACCCCGAGGTACTTGAGTTGGTCACACGGGCTGTGGTCGATGAGATCGAGAAGAACCCATCGGTGAAAAACATCAACATCGCGCAAATGGACAACGGGAGCTACTGCACGTGCGAAAACTGTGCGGCCATCGACGCGCGCGAAGGCTCTCATGCGGGCGCCCACCTGACGCTCGTTAATGCCGTGGCCGAGCGAATCGAGAAGACGCATCCGGATGTGCTCATCAGTTGCTATGCGTACCAGTACACGCGCAAACCGCCCAAGACGCTGCGCGCGCGCCACAATGTGCTCATCCAGTTGTGCAGTATCGAGTGCTGCGATCTTCACGCCGTCAACGATCGTTCCTGCGCTTTGAACCGGTCCTTCTGCGAGGATATGGCGGGATGGAAAAAGAAGGCCGATACCATCTTCATCTGGCACTACAACACCAATTTCAAGGGCTATCTGCTGCCCTTTCCCAACCTGCGCAGCATTGGCAAAAGCATAGCGTATTTCGCAAAGAACAACGGTCGCGGCGTGTTCATGCAGGCCGGCGGAAATTCCATGTCCGCCGAAATGAGCGACCTGCGCAACTATGTGATGTCGCGCTGTCTCTGGAAACCCGGCCGCGACAGTTGGAAGGAGGCCGAGGAGTTCTGCCGCCTGCACTACCGCGAGGCGGCACAGCCCATCCTCGACTACCTCACCTACTACCACGACCTGGTAGGCGCCGCAGGCGTCCACCCGGGCTGCTTCCCCACCGAATCTTCGCTGTGCATCAATCCGGACACCGTGCCCCGCATACTGGCGTTCTTCCGAGAGGCGCTTTCCCTCGCGCAATCCGACGAAGTGCGCGCACGCGTCGAGAAGGCCTCCCTCTGCGCCTACCGCGCCGCTCTCAGTGTCGTCAGCATGCGTCTTGTTTACGACAACGGCGTCTGCCGGCCCGACCTCACCGGGCTCGAACCCGATCTCCTCGATCATTACGCCGCGTTGTGCGTGAAGTACGGCGTTACCATGGAAGACGAACTGACTCCCGTTGGAAATTACATCGACAGCCAGCGCAAGTTCCATGCGGGCCTCAAGGCCGTTCGCATCGAGAACGAGACCTGGCGCTTGGTCCTGCTGCCCGAAAGCAACGGCAAGATCGTCGAAATGACTTATAAGCCCACGGGCCGCGACGTCATCCAGCCCGCGCGCGCCCTCAACCGTTTCCGATACGAGGAATGGATGCGCCAGGGCGAAGGACCCAGCCCCGTGGGCATCGTCGCATACGATGCCCAGGCTCAGCCCGACAGAGTCTTGCTGACCCTCACCACCGCCGACGGCACGCGTATCGAGCGGACCATCGTCCTGGCCGGCGACGCCATCCGTTTCGAGACCGCTATGACCGCCAACGGCCCCCGGCCCTTCGATGCCTACGTGCACCCCGAGTACGACGCCGCTACCCTGTCCGACGATTCCGGCGTCCTGAGCATCTACGTCAAGACGCCCGAATGGGTTCAGGCCAACAAGGGCTGGAAGGGGGCCGTGCCCACGGAGGCGCAAACCGATATCATCAAGAATGCGGTGACCGGCGGCGCCTTCGCCTATTACAACCACCGGGCGGGATTCGGCATCGAACAGTGCTTCGATCCCCAGGATTACAGCTCGATCGGGTTCTTTTGGAGCCCCTCGCGCCTGCAGGTCAACCTCGAACTGTTTTCCAAGATTCGTTCGCTGGAAAAGGGCCAGAAGGCCCGCTATGCCTATGAAGTGCGTTACCTGAAAGAACCGCCGTTGGGGCACTGATAAGAGGAGAACTCCGGTTGCGCGACAGCAGCTCCTGCGCTATCCGCCGGGTGCCGGGACGTAATGGACGCTGGCCCTCGCCGGCATATTTGGGTATCCAGGGCATGGCTTCGCTTGCGCCGCTGCTCTGTCTCTATTGTCATCAATGGTCTCCACTCTTTCAGTCTGCGTGAAGACGAGGTCAGCCGTTCGGGCTCCAGTCCATCCACGTGCTTCCCCATGGCAACGGACAACGACCAGCCTGCAATAAGCAGTTGCGTGCTCATGGCACGTAATGCTCAGCATAACAGTATGTTGCAGAACCGTTGACGCTCTGTAAAAGCCCTCGTAAGGGCAGAATAAGGCCTTGGCAAGAGCCTCGTCCTAGGAAAGAATCGGTACCCGGGCGAGGATGTAGAAAGGAATATGCATTCGATCCGGTAGGCTCCAATCCCTGTATTCATACTCAGCGCCCGAGGGGCCGGAACACAAAGGTTGTCAAACGTCTGCGGTTCGAATCAGTCTCTTGACCGCCCCCGAGAGTCTCCCTCTACACCTTGAGATTGCCATGAGTCGTACGATGTTTCTCATGTGAAAGCGGTCGAATTGTCGGGAAGAGGTTTCCGGGAACCACCGGCGCATTCCTTCTGCGTTTCGGATACTTGTCCCGTTTCCCAGTCGAGAGTCTCAGCTTCGAACTTGACCAAGCGGACACAACTTGAACTCACACGGACCACCAACGACAACATTAAGCCAGCCCGCAAACATCCCAATCACTCGCTTCGTACGCCATTCAAGACTCCCTTAACGTCAATAGGTACGAGTCTTCGGGAACAACGCTCTGCTATTTCGGAAGGGGCCGATACTCCAGGAGTACCGAGTCCGGAGCTTCGTCAATGTTCAGCACGATGGCACGCAGACCGGCGCCTTTCATCGTCTTGCTTGGAGTAGTAGTGTAGCCGGGCGACAGAGTTACATCGTAGTTCGCATCGGCATCGATCTCGCGAAGCGCGCACGTAAACCCGGTGTAGGGGGATTGATGCCTGCGGAACGCAACGACCATTCCGTCGCCTTCCGCCGGCCGGTGATACTGAAGCACGCACCAGTCTTTGGGGCTCGTTGTGACGTCCGTCAACGCGTACAGATTGCCGAAGTAGTACTTGCGGATGCGTTTGCCTTCCGCGATGGCGGCGCGCAGCATCTCGCGGGGATACGCCTCGGACCGTGTATCTTCGCAGAACGAGATGCCCGCGTTGAACCCGCTGCGGAAGTTGTATGGGTCGGCGCCCATCTGTCCGCTGGCGCTGAACGGTACGTACCGGCTCAGCCCGGCGGTCATGACCTGGTTCTGCAATGCCGCTTGATGCAGGTCCTTGTTCATGAGAGGTGTGATGGTGGCGTCGGTACGCCACAGCGGGATCGAGCGGGAGCACAACTCCAAATCGATTCGCCCGCCACCGGACGCGCAGTTGTCGATGGCGATGCCCGGATGCGCGGCCCGCATGTCGTCCCACCAGCGATAAAGACCTTCCACGTATCGGATTTCCGCCATCCCCACGCGATCAGGCCCGGCGGCGGCATCAAGCTTTTGCCACAACGGCGTGTAGGATACCGCGTTGTCGATGCGCACCCAGCTCAGGGCGTACGTGTCGATCAGGCCGTCGATATAGTCGGTGATGTATTGCCGTGCTTCAGGAACGGCGAGGTTGAACATGCCCCAGCCGCCGCCGTCGGGCAACACGACCCATTCGGGATGCTCGACCGCCATGAGAGTCCCTGGACATATCCGTTCCGGCTCGAACCACATGAGGAACTGCATTCCGGCGCGGTGAACGGCTTCTGAGATGGGCTTCAATTGGTTCGGAAACCGAGTCGCATTGAAGCCTCGTTCCACCGGCAACACGTAGTTGCCCACGGTGGGAAAATCGTCCTTGCCGTAGTAGGCATCGTACCAATAGCATTCGAAACCAAGATCCTTGCCGGCGTCCAGGTGGGCCAACGCCGCGGCCTCCGTGCATTTGTCCATTTCACAAAACGCGGTGCTGAGATGGGCAATCGGCGGGACGACAACTTCGCCCCGAACCCTTGGCACGATATGGCGAAGCATCGTGGCGCGCCAGAGGTTGTATGCCCGCGCTTCATCGTCGCCGGACCATCGCATGAGCAGAATGCGCGGCGTCCGTATCGACTCGCCCCGGTGCAGCGCGAGGTGCACGTTCTGCATTCCCGCCTGCAACGCGACGGTTCCGTCGCGGTTCTCTACGGCTGCGGCCCATTGGCCGGTCCAGCCGATGCCCACAACGGCGCCGCCGCCGTTCCACTGCACATTGAAGAACGGGCAGGCACCGAACGACGACCGCCCGGCGTTTGGCGCGAATGCGCGGCGCTGTCCCGGGGGGACGGGTTCGCTGAAGGGAAGCCAGTCATCCACTGCACACGTGCTGCGCAGACTGTGGAAGGTCGCTGAAGAACGAGCATCGCACGGGAAGGACGCATCCACAGCGCGCACTTGTTCCAGGACGGGCGCGTCCGCGCCGCCCCTGTTGGTAAAATGAATCGTCCAATCGATACCCGGACTGTCCGTAAAGGCGGTAGCTATCGCGCGGACCTCGAGTCTCGTGGATGGATCGGTAAAGATAAGCGAGCGCCGTTGTCCGCCCTCGGTGGAGTCCACCTCAACGCGACGTTCCCACGAAGGCAGCAGCATGTAAGAAGGGCGGCCGCCATAGACGAAGGAAAACGGCCACGTTGCTGCGATATCGCCGTCGCGTCCCAGATCATCGATGAAAGTTTCCGAGCCATCTTCCAACACCGCGCGCGCATCCGCCCAATCGGCCTGATCGAACGAACGGTTATCGCCGCCGTTGTCCACGACGAGGTCGAACACCTGCGCGCCTTCAAGCGACACTTCGATCGCGCGGGGCGCGTCGCCGGGTCTTATCACGTCCGTCTTGAACAAGACGCGGCCCTCCGTCTCAACACGAAAACGCACGGACGCCGCGGAATTGTCAACGTTGCGATCCAAGCCGATATCAGCGCGAAACACCTTGCCCGATTGCGGTAATGCAACGTGGACAACAGAGTGGGCGTTGACGCCGATGCCATGTCCGTACGTTCTGTCTCCCAACCGCATCGGCCCACCCGCCGAACACTTTGAAAACTTCGTTTCGCCAATGCTGTCCTCGTACAAGATGGCGACGCGGCCGGGCTGCATCTGCCTCGCGTTGTCCGCGAAGGCGCGTTCCGCCCATGCCAGATTGGACTGCACATCATCCGCGGGCGCGCACAAAACAGCAATCGCCATAACCGTGATCGCGGGAATCATTGTCACCCTTTCTCATGTAGAGCACCATCCCAACCACACGCGCTGTATCATCGAATAATTCCATGTCCGGTGCGCTTGTAGGTAAAGAGCGCCGAGCCGGGGCGTGAGCCGATCTCGACGGGGAGGCCCTTTTCCAGCAGGTCGCCGCCCGTCATCTCGCGTGGCTTTTCGGGGGCGTCAAGGTCGGTGATCGTATAGCGTGCGGCGCGATCGAGGCCGCGCAGGACAAGGTCGGCGGAACGGTAAATGCTCACCTCGCGGCGGAAAACTTGCACCATACCCGAAGATTCAGACGGGGCAGCGGTCTCGAACTTCGCCTCCACCCACTTCCGCATCTCGACCATCTCCGCCGGCGTTGCCGACGCCCGGCCACACGCGGCAATCACACTCATCACAACGCTCCCCATCACAAAGGTGATTCTCACGGCAGGATACTCCTCTGTGTGTTTTGGCCCTCTGTGTGTTCAGTTTTTGATGGTCAGATTCTGCTTTTCGGGCAATGCGGGGAAGGGGTTGTGAGGCTCAGACTGATACCAATAGGCCACCGAGGCCAGGTCATCCTGCAACGGTAGGTAGCGACCTTCACTTTGCCAACCCAACCCCTGGATGATTACGCGCAGATCTTTCCTGAAACGGACAGGGTCGTTGATGTGCCAGCGGTATTCGCCGAAACGCCGCTGGGCGCCTTCGTACGGCACATGGTAGAAGCCCGTATAGGGGCTGCTGAAACTGTCATAGCGATCTTTGCCGCCCTCCTTGCGTTCGTTGTAACCGTAGGAGCCGCAGAAGTAGTCCTCCTCGCCCGTACCACATATGGTTGGGAATTGTTCGTCGCCGTCAATGAAGAACTTGACCTCTCCTTCGCCCCACCAGCCCTCGCTGTTCGCGCCATGGGCAAGATAGGTTCCGACGTAATGCCCGCAGCCCCGGATGCCGTCTACGATGGTGTGGACTTCCTTGGCCGGCAGCGGATTCACGCGTCGGAACTGGGCGTGAAAGTACGCGGCGTCATCGGCCACCGTTTCGAGCGAGTAGCTGACCTGGTAATACACCGTGGCCTTCTTCTCCCCCTGGTTTTCCATGGTTATCCGGCATCCCTTTCTGAAGGGCATCTGCCAGTAGGAATTGAAACCACTCCTCGGGTTCACGCACACCGCGAGCGAAGTGATCCGAGGCTCCTTCCCCATACCCCAGCCCGACGCAAAGAAATCGCCCACGGGGACTTCCACGGAAGGCTCCGTCTCGCCGTCCCAATAGAAGCGAAGTATCATGAGGCGGTAATCTCCTACCGGCGTCATCCAAATGTGGTTGACGACCCCCGCTCCGTCAATACTGGCCAAGGTAAACGTTGTTCCCGGATCAATATGAATATACGGGTTCACCTTCCAGCCTTGACCCAATTCACGCGCCGCGCGCGCGGCAGTTCCTTTCTCCAACGTCGCCATACCGCCCTTGCCCTTTTCCCCCGTGAGATTCTCCGGACTTATGGAGCGGGTTTCGGCGTTTTTGATGCGATAGAGTTGGCTCATGTCCGTGGTTTGTGCGGAAACAAGAGGCATCCAGAGGATCAGGAGGACTAAGGACAGGATCAAAATATTCTCTTTCATGTTATGCGCCACTCCCTTGTCTAAGATCGTTTTGATGCTGATGGAAACAAGCCAGCCGCGGCGAACGCGTCTCTCTGCGTACTTGTCCCCACAGCCTTCATCAAACTTACAATGTCAGCCACCTGAAGTTCAATGAATACAGCAGGGCCGGTTTTTCCAACACCGGCCCCGGCAGTCTGGGCGTCTGCTTGGGAGCAGGGGCCGGTGTTGGAAAAACCGGCCCTACGTTACTGCCCCTATCTGCTTGGAAAAGATCTATGAGAGGGAATTGAGTAAGGTGTGCCCGGAACTCGGCGCAACTCGATATCCCGTTGAACGCGGTTTGCGTCTGCCCTATGATGTCTTGACTTGATAGCTGTTGGATGCGCTTAACCGTTTGGGAGGATGGCGGATGTACAACGGCCTTCATGCTGTCTTCGCGTGGACGATGCTTGTCCTTACTGCATTGCTCATTTCTTGTGGCGGTTCAACGGCAACAAGAACAGCCAATGGCGCCCCTGCGAAAGATCAGGGGCCTTCTCCAACGCCGGTTCCATCTACGTCCGTAGCCTCGCCAGCGAGCGCTGTGCCCCAGCAAAATGCGGCTGCTCCAACGGCTGGGACCCCAAAGAAGTCGCACCGGCTTTCACGCGTCCTTACATCGGTTGCTGCTCATGCGTTCAGGCCGCTCGCGAAACAGGTCCCGGAAGAGTATGAGTATGACGAGTTCTTCAAGGCAATGAATCTCGATCCCGAAAAGCAGCGCCGTACCAAGGAAATCCTCATTGACTATCGTGCTGCGGAGGCGTTTGTGGCAGTCAAGGGACTTCTGAGAGGGCAGCACCCTGGTTCTGGCTACAAGCCGAAAACTACGGAGGAAAGGAACGAACTTATTAGTGATAGGGATAACAAACTAGCCGAGATTCTCTCTCCTGAAGAATTGGCCAGACTGAGGGAATACGAGACCCCAGAGAGTACAGAACAAAGGCGCAAGACGCGAATGCTCGATGGTATGTTTCCAGGACTGGCTCCCGAGAAGCAAGCAAAGGCCATGCAGACCATCGATGAGGAAGTCGCAAGAGAAGAGAAGGACACCGAAGACGTGTTGTCCGACGACGAAGGTATGCAAAGGGTTCAGGATCGCATCCGTCTCCGTTTGGGAAACGATTTTACGCCCGAAGAAATGGGGATTGTTGAGCGCTTCATGAATCTCCTGAGCGAGTACAGTCGCCTTTCCACGTCTCCTCGAGAAGCACGCGCCCAAGAATCAAGCAAATGAGCTAATGTCCCCGGAATAAGCAGGGACAGTAACCACTTGTTGTCTTCATTTCGCGGTTTTCCGGTTGGGAGTCCGCGGCTTGCCAGGTGTAACCGGTTTCGGCGCCGGTTTGGCCATGCGTTCGGGATGCTGTCGGGCGAACTCGTTTAGGCGCTCAATAAGCTTTCCTACATCGCCTCCCGTTTCCCGGTTCAACTGGTCCTTGATTCGGTATACTTCGCGTAGGATCGGATCGGTCTGCATCTATTATTCTCCCAGTAGTTCTTCAGGCGTGCATACCTGAGGAACAAAGAGTCCTGTCTTCTCGTTCACTTGGCGCAAGCGCCGTAACGCAAAAGGGTTTGCGAGGCGCCTGAAGTTCCAGATGCATAGGATCTCCATCTTGTGGATGCTCGCAAAGGCAAGATGGGCCGCATCTTCAGCGTTTCCGATGGGCACGACGCTTTTCTCAAGATACAGTTCGATGAGCGGCTGTATGTCGGGCGTCATATCGAGCACGGGAAACCGCTCCAGGAACTCGCATCGCCTTCTTGCTTCTTCTTGGTCGCCCTCGGCGGCTTCTTTAACTACGACGGCGGAGATGAATATGGCGTAGCGCGACTGATCGCGCTTCCACCACGTCCGCGTGATGTCTTGCCGGGCAAGCGAAATGATGTCGCGTGTCGGCTCCGCGAGCAAGTAGCTGGGTATGGTTGTTTCCATGTATAGCGTCGGCTTGTCCATCTCTGGTTGTTATGATCTGCTCAAAATGCAAAGAATTCAAACCATCCGCGTGGGCGGAATGGCTGAGGCCGAGGATCGCCAACAATCCGTTCCGTGGGGATTCGGGGGACGCCATACGGGATCTGTCCGCATTGGAGCTCTGGCACCTGGTTTGCGTTTGTGGAGAGACCGGCTCAGTTGGCGTTTCGAGGCGCTCGATGAAGCCTGAGCCGTCCAGCGAGCGGCACGGAGGAACCAAGAAGAGCCGTCTGTGGCGCGAGTCCCCCTTTGAAGGGGGTGCAGGGGGATGTAGGAACAATGCAACGCTCTCCTACATCCCCCTGCACCCCCTTCAAAGGGGGAACTGAGGCACCTTCGCAGTCTCGGATAAGTTGCCATCAAGATGACTCAGTACACGCGACCATCTTACCCGTCTAGAGGGCGCGAGGCGGCGTGGGTTCCGGCCACGGCTCCGGAAGACCATGCCCATTGCAAGTTGTACCCTCCGGAATCGCCGTCGATGTCGAGCACCTCACCCGCGAAATAGACGCGGGGCACTCGTTTCGATTCGAGCGTGGCAGGATCCACTTCGCGGACGTCCACACCGCCCGCGGTGACTTGGGAAAACATCCAGGATTGTGTGCCGGAACACGGAATGGTCCATTCTTTCATGGCCGACGCGATCCGCTCGATCTCCTCGCGCGACAGGTCTCCGCATGGCCGTTGCAGGTCTTGCACGCCCGCCAGGTGAAGCAGGACCGGAATCAACCGCTTGTGGACGAACCCGACGAAACTGAAGTCGATGGGTTTTCGAGCGTTCTTCGCGATGCGTTCCTGGATCAACGCGGCCAGTGCGCCATGGGCCAGCGCCGGGAAGAGGTCGAGCCGGAGTTGAGTGTCGCGGCCTCTCAGCGTGGATTCGGATATCGGCCGGCTCAGTTGCAGGATGGCCGTGCCTGAGACGCCGTATTTCGCGAAGAGGATCTCGCCGGATTCCGTGCGTTGGAGTTTGCCGTCCACCCAGACTTGCGCCTCGCCCTGGAGGCCGACGCCGGAAATCCGGTTGAGGTAGGGCGCGTCCAGCCGGACTTGGACCAATGCGGGGAATGGCTCGATGATCGTGTGGCCAAGCGCTTGCGCGATCTTGTATCCGCCGCCGTTGGACCCCAGATTCGGGGAGGATTTTCCACCCGTGCATACCACCACGCCGCCGGCTTCAAAGGTGCGGCCGTCGCCGCAGACGCACCGAAATCCGCCGCGTTGGGGCTGAATGGTCTGAACGATGACATCGCAGACTTCCGTCACGCCTAACTGGCTCATCTCGTAACGGAGCACGTCCAGAACGCTGGACGCCTGCCGGCTCGCCGGGAACAGTTTGCCTTCGTCCTCCTCCTCGACCGTCACGCCAAGTGAGTCGAAAAAGCGCAGGGTCTCCCACAGACCGAATTGGGCGAAGACCGCCTCCACACACTCCGGACGCACGCCGTGATAGTGGGTCGAATCCAGCCGCCGGTTGGACAGGTTACAGCGGCCGTTGCCTGTCGCCAACAGCTTCTTGCCGACGCGCTGCATGCGTTCCAACACGGTGACACAGGCGCCGCTGCGCGCCGCCATGATGGCCGCGACCAGTCCTGACGCGCCGCCGCCTATGATGATAATGTGTTTCATGAGTGCTCCGGGTGTCTCCCCAAACCTGATAATTCAAGACCTGACCCCATACGCGGAACCTTCAATCGAAACGTCTGCTGTTTGATGCTCTGATCCACCGTGCCGTATACGTCGTCGCTGCCCAAGTGGCCGATACACAAGATCAGCCCGTCGGTCATCTGAATGGCTTTGGGATAGTAGTACGTGCTGAGAGGTTTGTCACCTACCATCAGTTTATTCCAGGTCTTGCCCGTGTCGGCCGACCAGTGAGACTCTCCGGTGGCGAGGTGAAGGATCGCGCCTTCGCGCGTTGCGAGCACGCACGGATAGCCGCTGTGCGGGAAGGGAGCGGCCTCGCATTCTCCAGGCGCGAATGTTTCTCCCTGCTTATGCACGATGCTTTGCATGCGATCGCTGTACCAATAGGACTCCGGAGGGTTGGGCCCCATTCTTGCCGCTAGAGGAGAGATCTCAGTCCTGTGATCCGGGTAATGCTCCACGCGGTGAACCCAGAACAGGTCGCCGTTGGGCAGCTCGCAGAAATCGCTCTCCTCGCACACGCCCACGCTGGCGGGCATGATCACTATCGGTGTGCTCCACGTCTCGCCCTCGTCGGAGGACACGAACATCATCTTCGTCATGTTGGGAAGCATGCCTTCCTGGCCGCCTGCGTACAAGGGATCGTTTCGTTTGCCGGCGGCGCAGTCGCCCCGTTTCCAACAGCCGGCAAACAGAATCAGGCGGCCATCGCGGAGAGTGCGGAGCAGCGTGGGCCAGGTTCTGTATTCTTCGGCCGGCAGGAAAAATATCCTCTCGCTCCAGGTCTTCCCGCCATCGGTGGATCGCCGAACAGATCCGGAATCCTTCATGTCGCCAGAAGGCCCCACGGGCCGGACCAACGTTCCATCCGGTAATACCGCCATGCCGCGGCAGGAATCGGCCGCAACCGTATACCCGCCCAGCAATCCTGAATCCGCCGAATGATTGCCGGTGGTCAGAACGGCCCATGTACTTCCGCCATCTCGCGATTCGAGGACCGGCACGCTTGAAACGGGCTTGTCCTTGGGGCCGGTAACCTGTCGGAAATCGCAAAAGACGGTTCCGTTCGGCAACTGCCACAGCCCCACCCAGGACGTATATCCCGGCGTTTCCGGAGAGTGGTAGATCGTCTTCTCCACGAAGTCCACGGCTTCCACTTGGATGTTCCGCGTCTCGACCGTCTCCGATGCCGATGCCACCGCGGCGAACGCACACATCACAACGCCCCCCGCTATCAGAGCGATTCTCACGGCAGGATTCTCCTTTCGGCCCGTCGGCGCATCTTACCAATTTGAGGGGTGGGAGTCACCGTACACTTGACGTTCAAGCCCCTTGTGGGCGCCTTCGTCTTCACGGAAATCGAAAAACCGCCCTTCCACGCACGTTCCCGCCAGGAAGTTGTGGAATACTTCGTATTGCCGCTAGACTGCCGTTGCAGGCAGCCTTCGGGGAAGGCCCCTTGTTCGTTCCACCGTCAAGCTAGGAGTACGAAATGCCGGTACGATTTGTCGGAAATCTGTTGTGTGCCGCGGCGCTGTTATTCGTAGCCGATATCGTCTTTGCGGCAGACCAGCCGCAATGGGGGGAACGCTACACACGGAACATGGTTTCCAGCGAGATGGGCCTTCCCGCGACCTTTGACCCCGCCAACGGCGGCCACATTCTCTGGTCCGCTTCCCTAGGCGGCGGCTCGTACAGTTCCCCCATCGTCGCCAACGGGAAGGTGTTCATAGGCTCCAACAATTCCGACCCGCGAGACCCGCGCCATAAGGGTGACCGGGGCGTGATGCTGTGTCTGAATGAGAACGACGGAAGCTTGTGTTGGCAACTCGTTGTGCCGCGCACCGGGGGCGACGACTATTTGGACTGGCCGGGTGTGGGGTTGTGTTCCGAGCCGACGGTGGAAGGCGACCGGGTCTACACCGTGACCAACCGGAGCGAAGTGGTCTGCCTCGATCTGGACGGGCTCGCCGATGGCAACGATGGACCGTTCAGAGACGAGGGTCGTCACATGACGCCGGAGGACCAGTCCGCAATGGAGCTTGGTCCGACCGACGCGGACATCGTGTGGCTGTTCGACATGCGTACGGGCGTCGGCATGTATCCACACGATTCGCAGCACGTGTCGATCCTCCTGGACGGCGATTGCCTCTATCTCAACACCTGTAACGGCGTGGACAACACGCACGTCAAGATACGCCGCCCGGAGGCCCCCAGCCTCATCGTGCTCGATAAGAAGACGGGCAAGCTTGTCGCTAAGGATGGGGAAGGCCTCGGCCCGCGCATCTTCCACTGCACCTGGTCTTCGCCGTCACTCGGCGAGGTGAATGGACGACGCGAGGTCTTCTTCGGCGGCGGGGACGGTGTCTGTTACGCATTCAGCGTGCTGCCTCCGAAGGTCCCGGAGGCCGTTCAAACGCTCGAACGTGTATGGCGGTTCGATTGCGACCCCAACGCCCCCAAAGAAAATGTACACAGCTATTCCAAGAACTCGAAGGAAGGCCCCAGCGTGATCATGGGCATGCCGGTCTTCTTCAAAAATCGCGTGTACGTGACCGCTGGCGGCGATATCTGGTGGGGCAAATACCAGGCGTGGCTCAAGTGTATCGACGCCACGAAGGCCGGCGACGTCTCAAAGACCGCGGAGGTGTGGTCCTATCCGCTCGAACGCTACAGTTGCTCGACGCCGGCCATCGTCAACGGCCTGGTGTTCGTCACGGACGGCAAGGGAAACATCCACTGCGTGGACGCCGACTCCGGCCAGGCCTATTGGACGCACGACGTGGGCAACGCAATCTGGGGATCGCCGCTGGCCGCGGACGGCAATGTCTACATCGGCGCTCGCAACGGCGCGTTCGCCGTGTTCGCCGCCGATAAGACGAAGAACGTCCTGTTCACCACCAAGTTCGACGACGAAATCAATGGCACGCCGACCGCCGCCAACGGTGTGCTGTACATCCCGACCCTGAGCCGCCTCTACGCGATAAAGTGAGCAGACGGCGGGTGCCCAGTGCCAAAGTAGGCGTTGGGCGTGTCTCAATCGGTTTCGTTGCCCAGCGTGGTGAACCGGAACGTGTAGAGGCTGGCGTTCTTGAGGCGGAAAGTAAGCCGGGTGGGGACCGCCTCTCGGGTAGACACTCCGGAACCGTCTTTCCACTTCACCGTGGCAGCAAGGTGATCGCCCTCAATGGGTAGACAGTCCTCCAGCGAACGCCCCGGTATGGGTTCATTGCGTTCATCGAGGAGTCCGACGCGTATGCTGCCGCCTTCGCGTACCTCTGCATTCAGTGTAAGGAGATCCCCCTTGTACAGCAGCAGCGGCGTGATGAACTCGCCGCCATCGGGGCCGGCCGCAACGGCTACGAACCGATCGAGCGGTACGGCGACCCGGCTGTAGATGCGCTGGTTGCCGGGCCTGGTAAGGTTGGGCAATTCGGCCTCATTGTGCTTGAGGGGACTGCCGCTGTAATACAAGGAAAGCCCTCTTGTCGTACGGATGATCCCTTGTCCCATGTAAAGCGAACCGCTGTCGAAGGAGCCGGCGGGAGCGAGCGCAATGAACGGCGTTTCAAACTCGGGCCATGTCCAGCTAACGCCGTCACGGCTAAGCGCGAGACCGATGTCGAGCGTGTCCGTGTCGTGGTGATAGATGCTGGGAAACATGAAGTAGATATTCTCCGCATACGGATACTTGATCGCCGCGGGACTGTAAATGTCGCATTGCGCCGCGGCACGCTCCGGCGCTTCGAGCACCAACTTCAAGGGGTCGAAACGGGTGAGACTGGCGCTGGCGGAACGCCCGATGGCTCTGCCACGCCCGGAAATACGGCCCAAGAGGACGTACTCTCCGACGCGCTCGTCCCAGAACGCCGAGTACTGGCTGTCGGCGAATACGGGACAGATTGGTTCGGGGTAACGGGTCCAGTGGAGTCCGTCAGGGCTGGACATTCCAGCAACGAAATACGGCGGGGTGCCTATCTTCGGGAAAATCCCCTGCGAGACAGCCTTGTAACGTTCGGTCGGCGGCGCTTTGCGATCGAGGAAGACCCCCGTCCCGTGAACGCGCGAATGGGCATCGGGCGGCCCAATCATGCGGAACAGGATATTAGTCTGGTCAACGTCGTGGTAGCGGAACAAACCCAGGTCGGGCTTCCTCCAATGCACGCCATCGGCAGACTCCGCGTAGCAGAAAGAAGTGTCGTCGCCCGTGGGCCAGCCGTCAATGTCATACGTTTCGTACCACATGCGGTGCTTCCCGCCGTCATCCGCAACGCTGAACCAGTTGAGGGAAGCGCTCTCCCATGGCTTGTCCGGCTCCAGTGTGTGCTCGCCCGTCTTGCTCGCGGGGCAGACACGAAGCGCCACGTTGTGTGAATTCTCCAAAAACAGACTGTCGATGAAAAACTGCTTCCGGTTGCCGATTGAAATCGGTTCCGCAACGACGGCATGAAGGTTTACAAGAAGCACCACAGCGATGAGAAACATGCGCGTGTTCCTCTAACGATGCTAACTAGTTCCTGGATCCATCTTACCAGTCGGAAGGGCGGAAGTCTGCATGCACTCGACGGGGACGACGGTTCCCCCTGCTGGGTCATATGGTACGGCGGACCCGGAATCACAACCCGCGCTTGCCCAGCCATTACCGCAAAAGGTGTTGCACTTGGAATATGGATCCAAAGACTGGCTCCGGGCCATTCCCGTGGCCTCACGCAAATCCCAAGAGGTAGCCCAAGCCGTCGTTCAAGCCCTGCAGGACATACCGCCCCACTTGCGCAAGACCATCACCTTTGACAACGGTTCTGAGTTCGCTGACCATGACGTTATCGCTCAGCAACTCAATGTAGACATCTACTTCGCCCGCCCCTACAGCGCCTACGAGCGCGGCCGAAACGAAAACGCCAACGGCCTGCTCCGACAATATATCCCCAAAGGAATGAGCTTTAAGAGCATCCCATTAGAACAACTTGAAGCAATAGTGAACCAACTGAACGACCGACCGAGGAAGAAACAGCAATTCCGTACCCCACACGAGGTCTTCAAACAACAGCGCACCTGTCTCACTTGCAGTTAGAATGCGGGGGAAGACGAAAGCCAACTGGAAGCGGAAAACGAAGCCGCGTAGAATTAACCGTGGGGCCGCCACCCACCTTCAACTATGAACGGGACAGCTTCTGCACCGGCCAGGTAAGACCACCGACCCGAAGCAGGGGCCTGAAAGAAAGCATAAGGGAGGCTGAAGAATGACATTGACGTTGCAGGAGAAGTTTCGAGGGTGTATCGCCAGCAGTTGGATTGGCTCCGCGATGGGTGCAGCCGTGGAAGGCTGGACCCCCGAGCGCATTCAAGAAACCCACGGGTTCTTGGATACGCTCCAGCCCTACCGGCATTACGCGGACGTGACCAACTGGCAGCGGCCTCCAGGGACTACGGAGGACGGCATCGAGCGGCAGCGCCTTATCGCCACGGCCATCATCGAGAAGAAAGACCGAATCCGTGCCGACGACCTCGTTGGCGTGTGGCTTCGCGACCTCGACCCAGCCAAAGTTGTCTACAAGCAGGAGGGATTCGACCTCAAGTTACTGGAACTCGCCCGAGCAGGCGTCCCACCCTGGGAATTGGGCCGTTTATGGCCCTACCAGACCCCCGTAACTGTAGCGCGCGCATCGCATCCCCTGGGTCTCATCAACGCCGGCGACCCCGAGAGCGCCGCCAACGACACCATCGAAGTCGGCAAGGTCTACTTTCGAGAAATGGCCTTCGGCCTACGTTGGGCAGCCCTTTACAACGCCGCTGTGGCCGAGGCCTGCAAACCTGGCGCCACAGTCGAATCCGTTATCGCTGTGGCTACCGGATTTGCCCGTTACCGCGCCGAAGGCGCTCGCCTGTATGCTCTCTATGACACAATTCAGCGTGAAGTGGGCAAGGCCCTCGAACTGGCGCAAAAAAACTCTGACCCGGCCGTGATGCGCGCCGAATTCTACAAGCACTACCACGGCGGCGACTACTTCAATTACGGCCAGTCGCAAGCGAACGAAGTGGTATCCAAGGGACTCGCCATCTTCGCACTGTCAAAAGGGTGCCCTAGAGGCGCCATTCTCACTGCGGTCAATTTCGGCCGGGACACCGACTGCACCGCAGCGATAGCCGGAGGCCTGGCAGGCGCACTCTCCGGCGGTGCGGCGCTTCCCGAGAAGTGGATAAGCCAGGTCAACGGAGCCACTCTGGAAGACCCGTATACAAACAACCGCCGGACCATCGAGGAAACAGCCGACGGGTTGTTCGAGGCCTACTGTGCCCGGCATCATAGGCTGCATGACTATCTCGTGGCAATGGGCGACCCAGATTTCCTCAGATGATTAAGGAAAAAGACCGGAGATGATTACTCGAAGCGCAAACATTCAACGCCTCGTCATTGTGAGATTGAGTACTGGAGACGACGTACTGGAATCCATCCGGAACGCAGTCGCGGAAAACGGGGTTCGTACAGGTGCGGTTCTGAGCGGTGTGGGTTCGGTTAGCCGCTACCGCGTTCACGTGGTCGAGACTGTCAATATGCCGCCCGGCGACGTCATCTTCGGCGAAGAGGGCCCGTACGACATTCTGTCCATAACGGGGCTCATAATAGACGGGCGAGTCCATGCGCACATTACGCTGTCCGACACGCAGAAAGCTTTGGGCGGGCATCTGGAGGAGGGCTGCCGTGTCCTGACCTTCGGCGTGGTTCTGATCGCTGAGATTGCCGAGACGGTTCTGACCGATTGGGACCGGCCGGGGCAGCTCTGACGCCGATAGCACCTGTCGTCTGGAGCGTGTGTTTCCAGAAGACTTACGTGAGAAGGTCTGGTTAGCGGGTTGGGCGAACTAGCGGCGAACACGAGGGCGCGGACGAAGCATTCACGGACTCTTTGTTTTCTGTCACCTTTTCTGTCCTGCTGGCGCGCCACGCGAACGGACTGTCCATCTTCAGCGAAAGGTGCGTGCGGAACCGATTGTAGAACCCGTCACCACAAGATCCTCGAACACTCTGAGGAAACGGCGATGGTCCATTACCCCTGGCATCCTCTTGCCGGGAAGTCCTTGAAGATTCTCACGCGCGTTGCCCGAAGCAATGGGACATTCTGTCGTTGCGTCGTTGTCGAGGGTACGCCCCACCTACATGAATGTTGATTACCTCTGTCCCCAGCGTCTTCGCCAAGATCGCCTGATATTCTATTTCCGCGATCTATTTTCACACCATGTCCTCCTGCAACGAGTTGAGTACCACAAACTAGTCCGGATGAAAGCTCAATCGTATGTTGCGTGATCGCCAGAACGTGCTAATGCGTCTGACCGCCGCAAGAATAGCCGCTCGGGCACCGTCCGTCCGCCTGATTCTCCATGGCAATAGACAACAACTTTTCCGTATGTGCAACCAGCGCCTTGTCCCTCGTGACGCATAAGGTAATGCGTTGTGAGACTTTGTGAAACTATTGACGGTTCGGACTCGTCTGCGTAAGGGCAGATTAAGGCCCAGGGAAAAGGTCAAGGAGCTTCGCGCCCGAATCCCCGGCCTATCCCAATCGCCGCATCTATCATCGCAGGCCGTCCGTGATTATCGATCCTTTTGGGGTCCACCGTGTCCGGCGTCTTTCCCATCGGGTTCTCGCCGGCCTTCACCGGCCCCGACCATTTCTTGGCCGCGTGGTCATAGGCGCAAACATAGGGGTCCTCATGCGGCCCTTGGTATGCAATGTAGGTCTTCCCGTTGTAGTACTCGGCACACGGATGCTGCATCACGGCAAGCGGATTGCCGTATCCGTTGTCTGTAAAGCAATCCACCATGCCCGCAGAGGAAATGCCGCACAGCAGCAGTGAACATAAGGACGTAGCGACCGCAAAACGAACTATTGTTCCGATCTCGTTCATAGAGCACCCTTTCTTGTGTTTTCTGCCCAGTGTTTTGGAAAGGACAGAGTAACCGGAAAGCCGGGTCTTCCTTCTTGATCTCGTAGCGTCACTTCTTGTCTACTCCAAACGTATCGCCGGTATCTTTACTCCATTGGGCGAGCCGCGCACGGCACTCTTCCAAGACAGCCTTCTTGCCGGCATCGACGGCAAGGTTATTCATCTCGCCGGGGTCGGTCTGCATATCGAAGAGCTGTTCGCGCGGGGTTCCCTCCGAGTAAACGATGTATTTGTACTGCGGCGTTCGCAGCATGCGGCCCCGGATACCCGTCGCGGTCTTTTCGTATTCAAACTCCGTTTCGCTGACGAGGAAGTCTCTCCACTGCGCAGGCTGATTGCCTTCGGCGAGTGGCCGGACGCTGCGGCCGCGCAAACCCTCAGGCACAGGAACTCCGGCGTAATCGCACACGGTGGGAATGAGGTCGAGCCCGGTCGAAACGAGGTGTGTGCGGTCGACTTGGCCGGCCTCCGTAAACTTCTTGCCACTAACGATGAAAGGCACCCGGGTAGGTTCTTCATAGAGGACCTGTTTCTGGTTCCAGTGGTGGGCGGCGGCTCCGTCCCCATGGTCGGCCGTGAATACGACGAGGGTGTTGTCTTCGACGCCAGCGTTGCGGAGTGCTTCAAGGACCTCGCCAATCTGTGCATCCACTTTCTCGATAAGGCGATAATAGGCCCAGCGGTATTGTCGCCACTTGTCCGGCGTCCAATCGACCGAAGGATAGACAGACATCGAAGAATGCTGGACCTTGCGGATGACGTCGGGCTCGTTCTCCGGGATGGCGAAATTGTCGGGCAAGGCCGGACATTTCTCCGGCGCGGGCGGGTCGGGAATGGGTCCGTGAGGCAGTCTATCGCCGCGCGCCCATTGGCAGATATCGTGCGGATTAATGAACGAGGCCACCATCAAGAACGGGCTCTTCCGTTCTTGGCTCAGAAATTCGGTTACTGCCGCGGGAATCTTTGCGTCGGGGCATTTCTCAATTCCTGGAGGGAACCAGCCGAACCCGTGGATATCCGTCTGCGATGGCCTGAGCGGCAGATGCCATTTGCCTGCATAGCCGCAATCGTATCCGGCATCGGCGAAGATGCGCCCCAGCATTGGCGTGTGAAAGGTGGTGCATTCTGCATCGAGATTCTTGGTGATTTTCGTCTCGTGCGGCATCTTGCCCGTCATCATCACGGTGCGCGACGGCACACACAGCGGATTCGAGCAATACGCGTTCTCGAACCGCACGCCGTTCATGGCCAAACGATCCATCGCGGGGGTCTTGAGATCCGCGTTACCCGCGCAGCTCATTGCCCCGGCAAACTGCTGATCCGTCATGATTACGAGGATGTTGGGCCTCGATGTTCCAGCGGCCGCCCGCTTTTTTTCCGCGGCAAGGCCTTCGCCTGCGCCCAGTACAGCCACACCTGAAACGAGCAGGAAATCCCGCCGATTGAGCGCCTTCTGTAAAGGCTTCATTTGCAGTTCCTCCTCTAGTCAAATTCTTGATGACTTTACTTCTAACCCTCGAACCTTTCAATTGTTCCGCAAGCCTGTGATATAGTCGTTGCCCGAAGAGGAGGATGCTGTGAACCGCCGAGAATTCATGCGCGGAGTCGCTGGAACATTGGCGGCGGCGATAGGAACGCGGGGCCGGGCATTCGCGGAACCCGCAAGAAAACCGCCCAATATCGTCATCATCCTCGCCGATGATATGGGATTCTCCGATCTCGGGTGCTACGGGTCGGAAATCAGTACGCCCAATCTCGACGGCCTTGCACAACAGGGTGTCCGGTTTACGCAGGCCTATTGTGCCGCCCGATGCTGTCCGTCGCGGGCCGCGCTGCTCACGGGACTCTATCCGCACCAGGCGGGTATGGGCGACATGGTGGGCACGCTCAAGAAGCCCAGGTCCAACGGACCTTACCAGGGGTATCTCAACCGGCAATGTGTCACGATTGCCGAGATGGTGCGGACGGCCGGCTATCGCACGTATATGTCGGGCAAATGGCACGTGGGCGAGTCGCCTGAGCATTGGCCGCGCAAACGGGGATTTGACCGCTATTTCGGGTTGATCAGCGGCGCCAGCAGTTACTTCGAAATCCTCAAGGAGGAAAACCCACCGCGTGTAATGGCGCTCGACGATGATCCATACCTTCCAGAAGGCGACCATTTCTACATGACCGATGCGTTCACGGACAACGCGGTTCGCTTTCTCGAGGAACATGACCAAAGCAAGCCGTTCCTGCTCTATCTCGCGTACACGGCCCCGCATTGGCCGCTGCACGCCCTGCCCGAGGACATCGCGCGCTATAAAGGCAAGTACAGAATTGGCTGGGACACGCTCCGCGAACAGCGCTACAAGCGCCTGCTGGAACTGGGCATCATCAATCCCAAGTGGCCGTTGTCGCCGCGCGACGACGAGGTCCCGGCATGGGACAGCGTAGACAACAAAGACGACTGGGACCTGCGAATGGCGGTGTATGCAGCCATGATCAGCCGAATGGATTACGGCATCGGCCGCGTGCTGGAAACGCTCCGGAGAATGGGTGCGGAAGAGAATACGCTCGTGCTTTTCATGTCGGACAACGGGGGCTGTCATGAACGCATCCGCAAGGAGAGATTGAGCAAGCCGGGCGCGTTGCCGGGTGAGCGCGGCTCGTATGTCGCCTATGAACGGAACTGGGCGAACGCCAGCAACACGCCGTTCCGTCTGTTCAAGCATTGGTGCCACGAGGGCGGCATTGCGACGCCCCTGATTGCGCGTTGGCCAGCCCGAATTAACGAAAAGGGCGCACTTACGCATCAAGTCGCCCACATAACCGATATCATGCCCACATGCATCGAGCTGGCGGGCGTGAAATACCCGGAATCGTTCGAGGGCAACACAATCAAACCCACGCCTGGCAAGAGTCTCGTCCCGATTCTCGACGGCCAGACACGCGAGCTTCACGAACGACTGTATTGGGAACACGAAGGCAATCGTGCCGTCCGCGAGGGGCGCTGGAAACTCGTGGCAACCACCAAAGGCCAATGGGAGCTTTACGATCTTGAAGCAGATCGAACCGAGCTCAACAATCTGGCGAAAGCGCAGCCCGAAAGAGCCGCGGAACTGAACCGTGCCTGGGAGCAGTGGGCCAAGAACTGCGGCGTCAACATTTCCGCAGAGACTTCAAAGGAGTAGCATCCGATGAAGCCCCTCAGTAGACGACGATTCCTTGTGAGCGCTTCTCGCGGAGCTCTTGGGTTGGCGGGCTTGTCTTATGCCGGCCTGAATACATCGTCGGCTACTGCCCAACAGGCTGCGGGCCTGCGCGTGATGCGATTCGCGACAAACCCTATCATCCGTCCGGACATGCTGCCTAACGGCGACGGGAAGAACATCAACGGGCCATCGCTGATCCGGGTTCCCGAATGGATTACTAAGCCGCTTGGCAAGTACTACCTGTACTTTGCCGACCATGCGGGGAAGTACATCCGTCTGGCCTATGCCGATGACTTGGCCGGACCGTGGAGGGTATACGAACTCGGCACACTTCGACTCGAACAGGCGCCCGACGGCAAAGGGCACATCGCCTCGCCTGACGTGAACGTGGACAATGAGCGCAAGGAATTGCGGATGTACTTCCACTGCCCATCGAGGACCACCGGCATCCAGACAAGTTACCTGGCTTGTTCGCCCGATGGGATTCGATTCACCGCGAGCGGGGAACGGCTGGGACCGTTCTACTTCCGCGCCTTTCGTTTTGGAGAATACTGGTATGCCATGGCCAAACGCGGCTGGTTGTACCGTTCGAAGGATGGCATCACGCCGTTCGAAGAAGGCCCCAACCCGTTTCCTGGTGTCAAAGAACGTAGCGAAGGCGAGAACGGTTCGGGAATCCGCCACGTGGCGCTAGACTTGCTGGGTGACACGTTGAATGTCTATTTTACAAACATCGGCGACATGCCCGAGCGCGTTCTGCGCTCCTCCATCGAACTGACGTCCGATTGGATGAAATGGAAAGCTGGACCGCCGGAGTTGGTCCTGAAACCCGAAACTGAATACGAAGGAGCCGGACTTCCACTTGTTGCGTCCGAAAGTGGGAAGGCAAAGACCCGCGAAAACGCAGTACGTGATCCTGCCATCTTTAAGGACGAAGGGCGCACCTACCTTCTTTACTCCGTGGCGGGCGAATCAGGAATCGGAATGGCCGAACTGGTTGTGCGGCAATAGATGTTTTTAACACTCGCTATAAAGAATGAGATAGTGGCATGGTTTGACCCAAAGCCGCCAGCTGTTAAGGGGTTCGCGAAATGACACTATGCAGCCTCGCGGTAATACGATTTGATGAGGCCGCCGAGTTGCTGCCTACATCGAACGACGCCATGGGATTGCGGAACGAATGTCTTGTCCAGCACTTCGTTTTTCATTCCGATGCCCCTATGTGGGCGAAGGGTGTTGTAATGGGAAATCCAGATTTTCAGAATGTAGTCGAGTTGATCCAGGCCGAAACACATGAAGTAATTCAGCGCTTCGCGCTTAGGGGTCTCGAGAAACGATTCAGTGAATGAGTTCGCACGGGGAGCCTTGAGTGGTATGGGAATGCTTCGCACGTCTTCTGATCTCCAGAATGCCTTGAACTCGCTGGGGTATTTTCGATCTCGATCATGAATGACGAAACGTGGTTTGGCGCCCATATCGTCGAGCCACATGTTGGCGTTGCGGGTCTGCTGCATGACCCAGTCTCCGGTCGGATTGAAGGTCGCGGGGCTGCAGTAGACCTTGCGGCTGCCCAAGTGAATGAAAACAAGGACATAGGCTGTGAGAACGCCCCGGAGACCGTAGATGCGTTTCGTAAAGAAATCGCAGCCGACCATCGAGTCCATGTGGGCGTGGACGAACGTTGTCCAAGGAACGGCGGGCTTCTTGAATGCCTTATCCGGCGCTGGGTGAATGCCAGAACCCCGCAGGATTTGCTTGACCGTAGTTGTCCCGATCTTAATGCCCAGCTTCTTCAGTTCACCGACGATCCTTTGGTACCCCCAGCGAAGATTTTCGTCCGCCATACGCAGAACTAGGTTCACGGTTGCCATCGGAATACGCGGCCGACCGGATGGCTTAAAGACGACGCCACGCTTGGATTGTCGAACCCACTTTCGATACGTTTCCGGTTGAACCACGTGCATCACCTCGGCAACATCGTGACCGACCAACGCGCCAAGGCGGAGAAGTTCCGCTTTCTCTTGCGGAGTTGGTACAATGCGGCTGACGTCGATGCGCGAACGCAGAATCCGGATCTGCGCCTGCAACAATTGAAGATGCGCGTTATAGCGGGGACGAAACCATTGCAGAACGAGAGTCAAGAGCGAGAAAACAAGGCGATCCATACCGATTCCTTCCGCAGCGCTAGGCCAGCCCGAAAGCGCGAAAACACATGGTATCAGGACAGGCTATATTTGTGCACCCCTAATCGGGCTATGGGTGGGCTTAATACGCTAGGCGCTCGGCTCGGACCTACCGCCCGGAGCCTCAAAATCGGGAAAGCGAACCCTGTCTGGAGTGCGCCTGCGGAGGGCAATTTGCTCACAGATTTGCTCACAAGTTTTGAAAAACATGGTAGACATGGTATACATGGGAAGGTAGTGGTCAACGAGCGTATCTCGTTGCGTTGACGTAAGTTGTTGGTCTTCCAAGGGGTTACGAATTTGGGCTAAATCCATCTCATAACCCAAAGGTCGGCGTCGTGATTCTCAGCAGCGCTTAGCCGCGCTTCTCAGCCGAGCTTCTTAGCGCGCCGAATCCGCCCCCCGCTAGGCAAAGCGTACGCCCGGTGCCGTCCTCAAAAATCGCAAAACCGGTCAAGCTTCGAGACGGTGACTCTGGTATAGTTTCGGTCATGACGCGACCTGCAATGAAAGACTCGACGTTGCGCTCTCACAAGGAGCGGATGCTGCGGGTGCTGGTGCACATCCAGCAACACCTTGATGACCCACTCCAACTGGAGAAACTTGCGGCAATCGCCTGCCTGGCGCCGCATCATTTCCATCACGTGTTTACCGGGATGCTAGGTGAATCGCTGGCAGGCCACATTCGGCGGCTTCGGCTTGAGCGCGCTGCGTGGCGGTTGAAGCTTAGCAGGATACCGGTGGTGCAGATCGCGCTCGAAGCGGGCTACAACACGCACGAGGCATTCAGTCGCGCGTTCCGCAATAGCTTCAAAGCGTCGCCTACGCAGTTCCGCCGCCGTCATGGCACGGCGTGTCAGCTTCAAGTGCCGTCCGGAGTCCACTATCGCGACGGCGCAATGCTCAAAGGTTTCCGTGCGACACGAACGGGAGACAAAACCATGACCATAGCGATTAAACAACTTGAACTGATACGCGTGGCGTTCATGCGTCACGACGGACCGTACAACGAGGTCGGGAAGACGTGGGATCGATTCATGATGCTCCTCGGTAAGGAGGGATTGCTGGGAGGCGATGCGCAGTTCATCGGTATCTGCCATGACGATCCGGCAGTGACGCCACCCGATAAAATCCGCTACGATGCCTGCGGGACGGTGGATGACCGTTTCCAGCCTCAAGGCGAAGTCGGCGTCCAGGTCCTCGCTGGAGGTGATTACGCCGTGATAACGCACTTCGGTCCGTACGAGAAACTCGGCGAAAGTTATGCCAAGTTGCTCGGTCAATGGTTACCGCGCAGCGGACGAAACCTGCGTTCGACACCTTGTTTCGAGATCTACCTAAATTCGCCGGAAAACACCGATCCTGCAGATCTGGTGACCGATCTCTATGCACCGCTTGAGCCGATGCAAGACATTCTGAGACGGTAAACGCCCCCAGCACCTCCGAGGCGGGGGACAGAACCGACGGCAGTCGTGATCCCCTCCCATGGAGGGGCGACCGCAACCGATGTCGTATCAGGATGTGGACGGGGTGGGTCCGTCGCACGTATAGAGGAGAGACAAGACATGCCAGGCCAGAAGATCGACCTCTACAAACTGCACAAAGACGAATACGTGACACCAGGAAAACCGATATTGGTCAAGACCGAGCCAGCGCAATACCTAGCTATCAGCGGTCAGGGTGCACCGGGCAGCGACCGGTTCTCCGCCTGCATCGGCGCGCTGTACGCCGTGGCGTTTACGATCAAGATGACACGCAAATTCGCCCGCAAGCAGGACTACGCGGTGTGTAAACTCGAAGGCCAATGGTTCTTCGAGGTCGATCCCGCGAGAATTCCAAAGGACCAGTGGCAATGGAAGCTTCTGATTCGCACGCCCGACTTCATCAAGGAGGCCGACCGTCAACAAGCCGTCGCCACGCTGCTGAAAAAGCGGAAGTCCCGCGACGTGGAGGAAGTGAAGCTGGAAACGATAAACGAAGGTCAATGCGTGCAGATGCTGCACATCGGACCGTACGACCGCGAACACGAGACGATTGCGTTGATGCGAGCCTTCGCCGAACAGAACGCACTCAAGCTTGTTGAGCCGCACCACGAGATCTATCTGTCAGATCCGCGCCGCACGCCGCCTGAGCGATTGAAGACAATCCTGCGCGAACCGGTGAAAAAAACCTAGGGCACCAGAGGTGTACGGCATCCGTAGTCCACGCGGGGGCCTCGATTTGATCACAGATTTGATCACAGGTTTTGAAAAACATGGTAAACATGGTGTACATGGGAAGGTAGTGGTCAACGAGCGTATCTCGTTGCGTTGACGTAAGTTGCTGATTTTTCAAGGGGTTGCGAATTCGGGTCAATTCCATCTCATAACCCAAAGGTCGTGGGTTCGAATCCCACCCCCGCTAGTCCCTGATCAGGCGATCCAACGCTTTAAAGGCTTCGGGCTTCCACGGCGCGCGGTCGACGCGGTAGACGTGTGCGCCTTCAGCACGCTCGGCTTCCGCCATGGCGCCCCGGAAGCCGCGGATACGCTCCTCAACAATATGGTTGTAGAGGCGCTCCCGGCCTCTGGCGCGCGGGATGCTCAGGTGCTGCTTCAGATTACCCCCTTGACCGTGTTTCCTTTCATAATCACGTCGACCGTTGGACAATGGAGTACAGGCACGACTCCGGCCTCCTGCACCATCTGGTCGGCGATGTACTTGAAGACCTCCGTGTCGAGGATTTCATACCAGAAGACATGCAGGCTGGCCCCCATCTCTTTTGCGCGCCGTTCAAACTCGACGCCGATTCCCCCTGCGTCGACGGTTTGTTTCGTGCTGCGGTACCAGGCGATGGTCCCGATCATGGACTGGGTAATGACACCACCGAAGCAACCATAGCGCTCCACGAGCATGGTATTCACGCCCGCTCTGGCGGCGGCCAGCGCAGCCGCAAGCCCGGCCGGGCCCCCTCCCATGACGAGACTTACGTGGGTGGTGCGGAGACTGGGGTAGTGGGTCGAAAGACCCTGAAAAAGTCCATCGTTGCGATCTCTGCCGAAATTCGGGGACGTGCCACCGGGCGCATTCGCATGGCTTGCGTC
>Ga0315279_10002442_pt1 | contig 27883 bp, 11 predicted proteins | sample YL17G06_20_MG_FD_203694 | JGI IMG/M metagenome (GOLD analysis project Ga0315279, IMG submission 203694) | Sediment microbial communities from Yellowstone Lake, YNP, Wyoming, USA - YL17G06_20 | ecosystem: Environmental > Aquatic > Freshwater > Lake > Sediment | place: USA: Wyoming | collected... | reverse complement strand
CGAGATTCACCCGCAGCCTAACAACTCGCTGGAGCCGACCTCCCTAGCTGCCGAAAATGGGAAGGTACTTCGCCTGAGAGGGTGCGCGAGAATGGGGCAGGATGGGCTGGAGCCGGGGGGGGGCGGCTCACCTCGAGGCCGTTGGGCGGGCCTTCATCACACCAAGTCGTGACGGACGCCACGTATGTCTAACAGACAAAGGGGCCTCAGATCATAGGAGTCTCTGAGCCAAATCCAATTGGCTTTCGTTTAGATTCTGACTACCTGGTAGTGCAGCCAGACCACGTCGCCGCGCAGCCGCTCCACGTCGAGCAGCCTGAGCCGGATGACGCCCTCCGCCGAGGTCAGGTCGGGCGCTACGAACATGCTGCGCGCCGAGGTGCCGCCCACCAGCGCCGGGTTGACCAGCACGCTGACCTCGTCCACCAGGCCCTCGCGCAGCAGCACCCCGGACAGCGTACCGCCGCTGTCGACGCGCACGCGCCGGATGCCATAGTGCGCGCCCAGCTCTTCCAGAGCCGCGCGCAGGTCGACGCGCTCCTCGCCCGCCACGATGTGCTCGATGCGCCGGCTCGTGAGATAGTCTAGGTACTCTTGCGGAGTCGCCTGCGAGCACAACACAATCACGTCGCGCCAGTAGGGCTCCTGGCGGATGACGTGCCAGTTGCGGATCTGGCCCTTGCCGTCCACCACCGCCAGCCACTGCCGCTCGTCCGCCGTATCGCTCGGCGCGGGCTCCCGGGCCGCGTTTTCGTCGAAGGGCTGTTGGCCGGCGTACGCGGTGAGGATGGTGTTGCTGCCCGAGAGCATGGCGTCGACCATGAAGCGGCCGGCCAGCTCATAGTACAGGCCCTCGTCGCCCGCGTACCAGTCCAGGCGTCCGTCCAGGCTCACTCCGATGTGCAGTACAACGTGGGGCGGCATGCGCAACTCCTTTCGAGTGTCAGGACGCCACCGAAAGAACTCGGATATCCACCGCAGAGAGCGCAGAGAACGCGGAGATTTTCGTATGAACTCTGCGTTCTCCGGGGCCTCAGCGGTGAAGAGGGGGCTTTTTGCAGTGGAGTCATGTCAGGCTTCGAGTCCGGATCGTCTCCACGTGCGTGGCCGGCACCCAGCCGCTGTCGCCTGCGCCGTTGGTGGCCCACCACCAACCGCTCTCGGCCAGGTGTAGGGTCAGTAGCTCGCCGGCACGCACGGATAGTTCCCGCGACGTGTAGTCGCAGAGCGCGGTTCCCTGAGATCCCTGCACCCGCACGTACGCCTGCGGCACCCACGCGCCCTTTCCGTCGGCGTCGGTGCACCACACCCAGCCCGGCCATTCCGCGTCCGTGCGGCCCCGTCTGCGCGGGGCGGTGCGGCCCCGTCTGCGCGGGGCGGTGCGGCCCAACGTCAGCACTTGACCGGCATGCATCGTCAACGGGTCAGAATGCGTGGTCTGATAGTCGGCGATGACCCGCGCTCGCGTTCTTGATGCAGCGTGCTTGCTGCTGGACATGTGAACTCACCTGCCCAAGCGCGGAATGACGCGCCCGGTGCGCGCCATGTAGGCGCGGTATTCGTCGCCGAAATGCTCCAGCATCATCTGCTCCTCGTGCGGCACGCGGTAGAAGAACACCGGCGCAAAACTGAGCAAGCCCAGCGGACCCACCAGCCAGTTGTGCAGCAGCAGCGCCTGGGCGATGGCCCACAGCCACTGCGCGGCGTAGATGGGGTGACGCACGTGGCGGTAGACGCCCGCGGTGACGAGCGACTGCCCCTGCTTGATCTGCAGCGCGGGTGTCCAGTTGCGTCCCAGGTCGACGTGCGCCCGCCACGTCAGCCACAGCGAACAGGCAAAGGTCGGCACACCCAACCAGCCCAGCCACGGGGGCAGGCCCACGTCGGCAAAGCGCAGCCAAGGCGTCAGCACGTACACGCACGGCAGGAGCTGCATGCCAAAGAAGGCCAGGATGGCCCACGGCGCGTCCCAGCTCCGCACGCGGTTCTCCACCAGCGCGCTGCCCTTGATCCGACGCGCGTGCGGCGCAAAGAGCACGATCTCGTAGAACATCAGGCACACGAAATAATAGGCCTTGAAGATGGTGGTCAACATGCACGAACCTCCGCGCAAGGAACGGTAGTAGTTCCAGCTCTTGCTGCGGCGCATGATAGCACGCAGTCCGCCAGACACAAAACGCAACAGAGCAACGTGCGGCCCTCATTTCGCGAGCCAGAACCTGCGTGAGGCCCTAGAGGCGGCCGTGGTCGGAGTGCCTCCCTCCGTACGTACTATGCGCAGGGTTCACTGTCCCTGTGTTCCATCCACGAGACGTTCCCGGCATGACCTGGCGTATGGCCCGCACGGCCCAATCATATACCGAGTACTCACATTTGTCCACTCTCCATATTCGATCAAGTGTGGCCCAGAAACCCGGGCCGCGGAACCACCCCGGGAATGCAGGGCTTTTTCAGAGTCAGGGGGAGTAGAGGGACGAGACCTTTCTGTGGTAGGATAGAGTCGCTGGACAAACCCAACCAAGAACGGTCTCGCGATGAAGTGTAGCACAACCGTCAACGTTTTGGCAATTGGGGCGCGAGGTTTGCTCCCTCCACGATTCTGCGTTAGAATGCCCGCGAGTCATCATGCCCCTGCTCTGGGGCTGTTGGCCATGCAGGCAGGGAGGGTATCGGGCGGCTGTGGGGTTCTCGTGCGGGGCGGCGCGGGCCCGTTCCAGTACCCGCGGAACGGCAGGGACTACCTTGCGGCCTGTTCGTTGACCCCCGGCGGCTTCTGGCGTGGTCCATCCCTCCCCGGCTAGCCGCGCTATGGCGGCCGACTGGCACATCCACAATGTCGACCAATTGTGGAGCGCCCTCCACTCGGCATCGCGCAACGGCGTGGACGACACCATCTACATGTTGAGCAGCGCATCGCCGTGCATTAACCGGGGTATGCTACGCCCGCTGCCCAGGCAGACGCTGACGCTGTCAGACCCGCCGCCGCAAGCCGCCGGCCCCGGCAGCATGCCGCCCGAGATGGCATCCGCCACCCAGATTTCGCGCGGCAGACGAACCTGAACACGAGGGGGAATGATGAGGTATGTCTCGCACAGTCTGGTCCGCATTGGCGCCGTGCTGATTCTGGCGCTGGCTGCGCCCGCTCCTGTGCGGGCGCGACCCGTGGCTGCGGCTGCGATCAGCGTCTCGGGACGCGTGACTGACGCCAACGGCGCTGGCCTGTCGGGCATAAGCGTGGAGGTGACCGCCTCGGACGGGGATCATAGGACGCGCACCGCGGCCGACGGGCGCTACTCGGTCACGAACGTGCCTGCGGGCGGCCGGATACTGATCTTCGTGCGCGCCTCCGTGGATCTGCGGCTGGCCGACCGCAACTGGAACACGTCGCAGACGAACGCCGATGTGCGCAAAGGCTTTCAGTTGGTGCGCGGATTCCTGGTGCGCGGGCGGGTGCGCATGCCGGACGGCAGCTTCCCTCCCAGGGAGGGCAACGTGCAACTGCGCCCCATCTCCTTCAGCCTGCCGCAGGACGAGTGGCTCGGGGGCGACCTGTGGAGCGGCGATGGCAGCTACCAGCTCGTAGCGCCGCCGGGACTCTACATGCTGTATGTGGTCGGCATTCCCTTCGGCATCTACAATCCCATGCCATATGCCGACGCGCGCGCTAGCGACGTAAACGACGCCGACGTGACGCTGTCCGCGCTGCCTGTATACGCCCACCCGGACGGCCCGCCGCCGTTGGCCGTGCGCATGCACGTGGGCGCAGCGGATGCGGCCGGCATGGCGACGGTGACCGGCGACCCAGGCGCTGCGCCGGGTTTTCACACAGTGGCGGTGGCCGACGTGGATACCCGGCTGAATGCAGTCACCACCGCGGCGCGCGATGGTAGCTTCTCCACGCGCGTCTTCGCGCCGCCCGGGGCGACGCTGGCGGTGATGTACGTGCGCGACCCGCTCTGGCTAGGCGGCTGGACTGGCGAACTGACGCCATTGCCCAAGACATTGCTGCGCGTGCCGCTGCCTGGCGGGGCCGGCGCGCAGCTCAGCGCCGTCCCGCCGACGTATGGCGGGGCCGGCGCGCAGTTCAGCGCCGTCCCGACGGCGTTTGGCGGGACCGGCGCTGCAGGCAGCGCGACGGGCAGCTACGCCTTTGCCACGTGCGGCGCTGCGCTCAGGCCGCCCGCCAAGAGCGACGCGCGCTGGTGGATCAATGGCACGCTGACCACGCCGCGCGACCTCAACGTGCGTGCGGGTGAGACCCTGCGAGTCAACGCAACCATGCGCATCGCCTCCGCTGCCGTGCCGGCGGGCTTTAACCCCACAGGCGTGCATGCCTGGTGCAGCATCGCCTTCGCGCCGCTGTTTGACGCCAACGGGCGCCAGTTGGAGAGCCTGGAACACGGCTTCGAGGACAACCAGTTCATGTCCACGCTGATGACGCCCACCGGCCTGCCCATCGAGCGCGACAGCGACGACCCGGCGCCGTTTCTGGCCAGCGCGGACGTGACGGGCTTGCGCACCGTCCAGGCGGGAGTGCTCGAGGGCAGCCTGACGCTCAATGTGACCCTGCCGGCAAGCATGGCGACGGGCGTGTATGCGCCGCGCCTGACCTTCGAGGTCACGGGGCTGCCCAACAACCCGGCGAACCTGGTGGACATTTGGGTGTACGATCGCGCTATCAACGAGGGTTATCTGCCCATCGTGCGCGTGGGCAGCCCGCAAACGCCGCGCCTGGTCACCGGCTTGCTCACGGACAGCTACACGGGCGGCACGCGCGGGGCGCTGGCGCGCGAGGACCGCGGCCGCTTTGACCTGGCGACCATGGTAGCCTACCAGCCGCAGAAGTGCATCGTGCCGCGTTTCGATGCGCTGACCGGCAAGTCTGTCTCCTACGATCTCGGCCCGTACCTGCCGATGATCTCGTACACTGACCGCGGCTTTCCGGTGACGCCGCTCGTTCCGTTCCGGTTCCCCACCGCGCCCATCCAGGTGACGGTGCGCACACCCGACGGGCGGACGGTGACGCTGGGGCCCGCCGTGCTGCACCAGTCGCTGACGCGTCTGCCCAGCCGCATTGACGGCGGAGAGGTGCACCTGGGTGCGCCCTACCTGGCCGACGTGTACCATCTGACCAACGTGGAGCGTGCCTTTCACTATGCGTTTGACCAGTACGGCCAGCACGTGATCATGGTCACCGGGACGATCCAGGACGTGTGGGGCAACGCCTACAACCTGGGCGGGACGTACGACGTTTGGGTGGCGCGCGAGCTGGACATGGACTCGGGCCAGCTTCCGACCACGCCCTACCAGGTGGGCGACGACTTTTCGCCGACCGTGCAGGTGTACCCGCGCATGCCTGCCGAGGTGGATGCGACCCTGACGCTCTTGCCCAACTCTAACGCGCAGCAGGCCATCACCGCCCGCGCGCGGGGCAAGGCCAATGCCTACGGCTACTTTCATCCGCCAAGCGGCTCGTTCGCGCTCAGCCAGCCCGGCGAGTTCCGCGTGGACATCACGGCGACCTACACCGAAACCAATGGCACGCTGTGGATGGGCTGCTACGCTTGGGGCAACGTGATCGAGACTCCCAACACCCCGCTCGTGGCGCACGGCCGGCGCGGCGTTGACAACGCGCCCTCCACCGGCTTGCAGTGGTTCCTGTGGGAGAACCTCTCTGCGGCCGATCGCAAGGACCACATCTACTACCCCTACCAGCGCGGCGACGTCATGTGGTGCCGCGACATTGACATCCCCGGGGGCGACTCGCTCATCCCCGCAGCCACGTTCAGCGACTCCCAGGGGACCATACGCGGCTTGATGGAGCAGCGCAACCGCCTGCCGCACTCGGCGCTATCGCAAGGGCCGCTGGCCAACGATTTTGCCGGGCGCGTGGCTGTGGGCGAGGTTCCGCTGTTCAACGCCTGCTCCAACGGCCACTACCCCGACCGCTACCCGAACGAGATTGACCAATGGGGCTACGCCTACCGCTCGTCGGAACGGCCGGGCATCCGCGTGCGCGAGCTGGTGTGCGAGGACAGTAACATCTTTGGCTACTGGCGCTTTGGCGACATGTACGGGGCGCAGATCGGCATGGGCCTCGAGGGGGATTTGCCCAACGACTTCAAGTTCCAGTTCTGCGGGCTCGTGTTCCGTGACACGGCGCGCCGCATCAACCAGTACGCCATCTACTCCGCGATGTGGGTGCTGGTACCCAACGAAGACCCGGTCGGCTCGCGCGTCATGCCGCCCTATCAGGGGGCTGGCGGAGGCCCGCAGGACGGCGGGCCGTTGCTGCGCGTCAAGGGGCAGGACATCGACGTGTTCTTCCTGCCGCTGGGCACGCAGCCCGGCAGCGTGTTGGAGACGGGCGACACCTTTGCCTTCTGCGGGCACGTAGCGCCGGCCCTGGACAGCCGGGTCACCGCCACACTGCGCTCCCCGAGCGGCGCGGTAGTGCGCAGCATCGATGGCCACGCCAACAAGGTGGGCTGGTTCTACGAGCCCTCGGGCAACTGCATCGTGAACGAGCCTGGGGTGTGGACCGTGGAGGTGCGCGTCGTCCACGACCGCGTCTACCCCGCGATAGGGAGCATACCCACCAGTCATAACACGGGCACGGTGCTGGGTGCAACGCAGTCGCGCTACTCCTTTTACGTGGCGCCCAAGGGGGCGACGCGCCTGACGCTCACCTCGCCCACGCCGGGCTTGCTGCGCTGGCCCAACGGCCTGCAGCCGGTGGTTGTGCGCGGCCTCCTCCCGGCTGGGTGGGGCAACACGTCGGTGCACTACACCATCACCACGCCCGGCTTCATTCTGGCCCAGGGCGCGACGACCTCATCCGGCGGCGCGTTCCAGGTAAGCTACGACCCGACCGCGGCGAACCGCGATTTTGGCGTGATTGATCTGAGAGCGCCTCAGGAGTGGCGGCCAGGCCTGAGCGACCAGGTGCGCATCACGCTGTATGCCTCGTCCGCGGGTCAGCATCGTGCGGCGACCGTCACGCTGTTTGGCGAAGAGGTGGTGCCCGAGCGCGACCCCTCCATTCGTCCGCGTGTGTGGCTGCCGTGCGTGCAGAGGAATGAGTGACGGGTCTGGCATGATGCGTGGCGTGCGCCGTGCAGGCTTGCGCTGCAGCGCCATGCCACGGCGACGGTTTCGAAACAGGCGCTGACAAACGCCAAACATGCCATGGAAAGCAGGAGGTTACTGTGGACGGGAGATGTGTTTCTGGCAGGTCGCGGCGTGTGGTCGCGATGCTCTTGAGGCTACTGGCAGCAGGGATGTGCCTGGTGGCTTTGGCGCGGCCGGCGCCGCGCGCGCGGCGCTCCCGCCCCGGCTGCGGTCGAGGCAGGCTCATCCGCCATCCGCCTGGCCTTGGTCTGGGACTGGAACGCTCCAAACGCGAACGCGTGGAAGGCGTTCCTGGATGCCAACGGCTTTCAGGTGGACCTGCTGCAGAGGGCGGCTCTGACCAGCACCGTCTGGGCGCCCTACGCTGCCATCTTGATCGAGCAGGACTCGGGAAGTGATGGGTGGGCCGACGCCGCTCAGGTTGTGGCGCTGAACGACTCGGGCAAGCCCATCCTGGGCCTCTCCACGGGAGGACTGAAGCTTTTCGACCGGCTTGGCCTGGCGATCAACTGGGGGCATTCCAGGGGCATCTCTGCCTGCCGCATCCGGGCCGTGGATCCCACCCTGCCGGTCTTCCACACGCCCAACGAGATCACCCTGCCGCCCGACGGCATCCTGGCGCTGTGCGGAACCGCTCCGGGCTACATGCGTGGCGTCCGCATCAACACCCCCACGGCAGACATGCTGTTGCTCGCCGTGTCAGACACTTACGCACGCTACTATCCATTGGTGCGCCAAACGGAGCGCTTCCTCTACGGGGGCTTTGGGGATGCGCCCAACGAAATGAGCGAGATGGGCCGTCGGTTGTTCGTCAACGTCGTGCACTTGCTCATCTCGGGCTGGACGCCGACGCCCACGCTCACTCCGAGCGCAACCCGGACGCGCACGCAGACGGCGACGCTCACTCGGACCGCAACCCGGACGCGCACGCAGACGGCGACACTCACTCCGACCGTAACCGGGACGCGCACGCAGACGGCGACGTGCGCGGTTTTCCTGCCGCTGATACGGAGGCCGTAGGGCGCGGGTGCCGTCAACGAACGAGCACAACCAGAAGGGCCTTGCCGTCCGCGCTGCGCTCAGCGCGAAACCTGGTTTCTTCTTTGCGAAACCAGGTTTCTTGTTGATCGAGTACTCCAGAAACCTGGTTTGATGACAACAAACCAGGTTTCCCGCATCCGCCTCCCGCGATTCTTGCCGCCTGCCTGCTTCTGCGCTACAATGCTGGCCGGGCAGCCGGATTGTCTTGCGCCAGCGTGAGAGACGGGGGCCTGAGACATGACCACGCAATTCGAGTACGACGTCTTCATCTCCTGCAGCCATGCTGCCTGTCCGTTGACCCCAGACGGCTTCCATCGTACAATACTACTCAACGGGTCGCTGCAGTCGACAGGCCACGCCGGACGGCACGGTGCACCTAGGTCCATCGCTCGACCTGGAACGCGCTCCGCGCGCCCTGAGCTAGCGGCCGTGAGGCGCGCCTTCGGTCCATTCGTAGAGAGCCATCAAAGGCGGTCATGCGCATGACCTACACACCAGATCAAGCCCGATCCGAGATCACGCAGCTCGTTCGCACGTTCAAGGCCAGCGAGCTGACATTGATGGATGAGGCCGAAGCCCAGATCGAGAACAACTTTGTGCGGCCACTCTTCGAGTACCTCAACTGGAACACGCGCAACGCGGGCCTGGCCGTGCCCGATTACGAGTTCCTGGTGCAAAAGACCCAGCGCTACGGCAAGCGCCCCGATTACATCCTGCAACTGGACGGCCAGCACCTGCTGGTGATGGACGCCAAACAGGTCAAGTACGACATGCACGACCCGCGTTGGATGAACCAGGTCTACGCGTACGCGTATTCCACGCAGAGTCTCTCCCCCACCCGCAGGATCGACTTTGCCGTGCTCACCGACTTTCAAGAGTTTGTCGTCCTGGACTGCACGCTGTACGCGGGCGACCCCAAGGCCGTCGGGAACTTCCGGGTGCTGGACTGGCGCTGCGACGACTATGTGCGCCAGTTCGACACGCTGTGGGACCTGTTCGAGCGCAACAACGTGCGCCGACACGCCCGCACGCGCGGCAGCGAGTCGCCTGCGGGGTTGTGGGCGCGCTATCTCTCACCCAAAAAGGTCAAGGCCAACCGCATCCCGCCCGACAAGGCCTTCCTGGCGGAGATGGACGACGACCGCACCGGCTGGCGCGTGATTCTGGCCAAGGACATGAAGAAGCGCAACCCGCAAGCCGATGGCGCGCTCATCACGGCGGCGGTCCAATTGTGGATCGACCGGCTGATCTTTGTCAAAGTGCTTTCGGACCGCGAGATCGAAGAAGACTACCTGACGCAGTTGGCCGAGATCGTGGAGCGGGATGGCCTGGCAGAGAGCGACACGAGCTGGTTCAGCGCCTGCCGTGGCATCTTTGACAAGCTCAACCAGTTCTACGATGGCAGCGTCTTCGAGCCGCGCCCGGAACTCGAGGCCGTGACGGTCTCCAACAAGGTGGTGCGCGATGTGCTGCGCGAGCTGCAGCCGGAGAACTCGCCCTACAACTTTTCCGTTTTGCCGGTGGAGACGCTCGGCACGATCTACGAGCGCTTCCTGGGCCGCGTGGTGCGCACCACGGATCAGCGCGTCAAGATCGAGGACAAGCCGGAAGTGCGCAAAGCGGGCGGCGTGTACTACACGCCGCAGTACATCGTCAAGTACATCGTGCGCCACACGCTGGGCAAGCTGCTGGAGCACTGCGCCACGCCCGAGGACGTTGCCCGTTTAAAGATCCTCGACCCGGCCTGCGGCTCCGGCTCGTTTCTCCTGGGGGCGTACCAGGCCCTGATTGACTGGCACATCCACTACTACAGCGACAAGCAGGGCCTGAGCGCGAAGGACCGCAGCGCGGCGTACCATGACAGCGATGGACGCGTGCGCCTGACGGCCAGGCTGAAGCGCCAGATCCTGCTCAACAACCTGTACGGCGTGGACATTGACGCGCAAGCCGTGGAAGTGACGCGTTTCTCGCTCTCGCTCAAGGCGCTGGAGGACACCCGCCCCGAGGAGCTGACCGAAGAGCGCAGCCTGTTCCAGCAGACCGTGCTGCCCGACCTCAGCGCGAACATCCAGTGCGGCAACAGCCTGATCGGGCCGGACTACTTCAGCGGGCAGATGTTCGCCGACCCCGGCGAGTTGAAGCGCGTCAACCCGTTCAACTGGACCGAGCAGTTCGCGGCGGTCATGGCCAGGGGCGGCTTTGATGCGGTGATCGGGAATCCGCCGTGGGTTTCACTGTCCGGCAGGTTTGGAGCGGAGATATGGTCGCCAGCGGAGACCGACTACATGAGCGACCGGTTTCGCGGCAACACCTACATGCCCAACCTGTACGAGTACTTCGTTGCCCAGGGTCTGGCCCTCACGCGAGCGAGTGGCTACTTCAGCATGATAGTCCCAGACCGTCTTGGTTTCAACAGACAGTACATTGGTCTCCGCGAGCGAATCCTTGCTGAGGGACGGCTCCTATCGCTGGTCCACAAAGTCCCGTTTCCGGGGGTGACGGCGGACACCCTCATCTTCGTCGTCCGTAAGACCCAAGCCGAGAGAGATCACTTCATCGATGTCTCTGAGTACGGTAAGCCGTCTGTGCCTCAATTACAGGGCGACTACGTCCAGGACCCGGCGCACCAGTTCATATACTTCGAAAACGCCAATGTTATGACACTGGTGAGGAGTCTGCCCTGTCTGTCGAAGCTGACGCCTCTCGGTGATTTATGCCACTCTACATCGGGATTCGGAGGCAGATCCGAGCTTGTTCAAGAGACGAGGACACACGAGAACCAGATCCGAACCCTGAAAGGGGACAGCATAGGTCGCTACGAGATGCGCAAGGTCTACTGGTTCGATTTTCGTCCTGAGAATATCACGGGCCGCACTACGGACACAGCCAAACTCGGCGCGTCCCCGAAGGTCCTCTTGCGGAAGACAGGCGATCGAATCATTGCCACCTATGACCAGTCTGGCGTGTTCCCGGAGCAGTCCCTATACTTTCTCTATGGGTACCAAACGCCAACAAGCCCCAAGTTCCTGCTCGGCATCCTCAATTCAAGTCTGCTCACGTGCTACTACCGAGCCAGATCCCTCACCAATAGGAGAAGTATTGCCCAGGTCAAGAAGGTCGACCTGGACGCTCTACCTATCCCTGTGTTGGATTTTTCACTACCGCAAGACAGAGCCCGTCACGAGCGGATGGTAGTGCTCGTAGATTCCATGCTGGCCCTACACGAGCACAAGGCCGCGGCCAAGACGCAGGCCGAGCAGGAGCTGTACCAGCGACAGATCGAGGACACCGACCGACAGATTGACGCACTGGTGTATAAGCTCTACGGGCTGACGGAAGACGAGATCAAGATCGTGGAGGGCCGGTAGCTGGCATCGAAGCCTGAGGACGCCACGGCACGGGCGGGAGCCACACTGGTTCGCCCGCCACGGTTCCAGAGGCTTGCCCGTGCCATTTGTGGGTCTCTGCGTTCTCGGCGCCCTCTGCGGTCAGTCCCAACGGGCGCGCCGCCCCAAAGGAGGAACGAGGTGCAAACGCCGAGGGTGGAAGCATTGATCGCCAGGCTCGCAAAGGGCGGCAACAAGACGCAGGAAGCGTTGGGCGCACTGGCCCCCGAGGGGTGGAGCGCGGTCGTGTACCGCGAACCCCACGTGTGGGACGTGCGCGACCTGCTGGCGCACCTGCTGTCCGCCGAGCAAGGGTTGCTGCGACTGGCGCAGGACGTGGCCGCGGGCGGTGCGGGGGCTGCCGAGAGCCTCGACCACAACGCCTTCAACGCCGAGGAGCAGCAGCGCCTGCAGGATCGTTCGCCGCAGCAATTGCTGCCGGCGCTGGCCGCGGCGCGCCGTGCGACGCTGGCGTGGCTGCGCACGCTCGACGACGCGCAGTTGGATCGCATGGGTAGGCACCCCGGCCTGGGCCGGGTCACCCTGGAGACTATCATCCTGAGCATGCACGGCCACCAGTTGTTGCACCTACGCGACATGCACAGGGCGGGCGGCGCATAGAGAAACGGAGAGACCTGGTTTCGCAAACCATCCCCTCCGCTTCGCTCCGGGAACCGGCGCTCAGCACGGGCATCACCTGAATCCACCGACTGGCATACCGCAGGCGCTTCCACAGGAGGGTTTGACTATTTCCTGAACTATGCTATAGTCCTTGCCGAGAGGACATTCTGCGCTTTGTGCCAGGGGTGGTAATGGACGATAAGTATGGTCGCTGGAACCTGGGAGACTTGATCGCTGCAGCCGCTGGCGAACAGCTAGACCCAGCTATCCTCTATCTGGAGCAGGCCGTCGCCCGTCTGGAGTCATATCGCTCTCACCTCTCTCCTGAGATCTCGACGGAGAGCTTTTTGCAGACCCTCGCTGCCTACGAAACGATGATCAGCCTGCAGCGCCGGCTGGCTGCCTATGCATTTCTGCGCTTCGCCGAAGACACCCAGGACCAGGCCGCTCTGAACCTGCAGAACCGCGTGAACCAACTGCTCGCCAACTCGGAGAACCGGGTGGTTTTCTTTGAACTGTGGTTCAAGGCCTTGACCGCAGAGTCGGCCGCACGACTGATGGCTGCCAGCGGCGATCGGCGCTATTTCCTGGACTCGTGGCGCCGCTTCAAACCCTTTACGCTGACCGAGCCCGAAGAAAGGGTCATCACCCTCAAGGATGTGAACGGCATCGACGCTCTGGTGACCCTGTACGAAATGATCACCAGCGCATTCACCTTTAGCCTGGAGCTGGATGGCGAGCGCAAGACCTTGACCCAAGCCGAAGTCTCTTCCCTGGTGCGCCACCCGTCGCCGGAAGTGCGCGCCGCGGCCTACCGGGAGCTGTACCGCGTCTACACGGAACACGGTGCAGTGCTGGCGCAGATCTACAACCACCGCGTGCGCGACTGGCACGCCGAGATGCTCGAGTTGCGGCATTTCGCGGAGCCCATCTCGGCGCGCAACACCATGAACGACATCCCTGACCCAGTCGTCCAGACGCTTCTCGCCGTTTGCCGTGACAACGTGCACGTTTTCCAGCGCTACTTCCGGATCAAGGCCAAATGGCTCGGCCAGGACCGGTTGCGCCGCTACGACGTCTACGCGCCGCTGGCGCCTGCGGAGAAACGCTTTAGCCTGGCGCAGGCGCTGGACGTGGTGCTGGACAGTTTTCGAGGCTTTTCGCCGCTGATAGAGGAACAAGCGCGCCGGGTACTGGACCAGGGTCAGCTCGATGCTCAGCCGCGGCAGAACAAGCGGGGCGGCGCCTTTTGCTACTCGGCGCTGCCCGACCTCACGCCGTGGGTGCTGACCAACTTTACCGGGCGCGGCCGTGACGTGGCGACGCTCGCTCACGAACTGGGACATGCGATACATGCCATGCTGGCGGAGGGCCACTCTGTGCTGACCTACGATTCCAGTGCGCCCCTCGCCGAAACCGCCTCGGTCTTTGGCGAGATGCTGCTGTCCGAACGGCTCCTGGCGGGCGAGTCCGATGCGGCAATGCGACGTGAGCTTCTCGTGTCCATGTTGGACGATGCCTATGCCACAGTCCAGCGCCAGGCGTACATGACCCTGTTCGAGTGCGACGCTCACCGACTGGTGGCCGAGGGCAAGACCGCAGAGGACCTCGCAGCGCACTACCGGGGCAACCTGGCTGAACAGTTCGGCGCTGCTGTTGAAGTGAGCGACGAATTCCAGTGGGAATGGACGCTGATTCCGCACATCTACAGCATGCCTTTCTACACGTACGCCTACAGCTTTGGCCAACTCCTCGTGATGGCTCTCTTCCAGCGCTATCGTCTGGAAGGCGCATCGTTCAAGCCCAAGTACCTGAAGATCCTGTCCTACGGAGGTTCAGCGTCGCCGGCAACCATATTGGCGGAAGCCGGTGTGGACATCTCTTCGGCACCCTTCTGGCAGGGCGGGTTTGACCTCATTGCCAGTTGGATTGACCAACTCGAAGAAGGTGACGCCGCCGGCTGAAACCGGCTGTGGCAGTTCTGCGGTCCGAGCGGCAGGCGCCGGCTCGGGCCGCTGAGGCTGTAAGAGCATTCTGGGCTGGCTGCGCCCGTGTGGTGCGGACACTCTCGGCAGGATTTGAAACTAGGAGCTTGCAATGACCACAAACAAGGTAGCGAGGGCTCCGTCCCCTTTCGCCATCTTCCACAACCGGGACTTTTCCTTGCTGTGGACCGGCCAGCTCATCTCGACCATTGGCAGCTCGCTGACCTCCCTCGCCGCGTCCATCCTGGTCTATCGGCTGACCGGCTCGGCAGCGAGCGTCGGGCTGATGCTGATGGCCACCGCCGCGCCGACCATCCTCGTCGGGCTGCTGGCCGGGGTGTTCGTCGACCGCTACGACCGCAAGCGCATCATGATCGCGGCGGACCTGTCGCGGGCCGTGCTGGTCTTTCTTGTTCCGCTCCTGCTGCGCCAGAGCCTCGCCTGGCTCTACATCATCGTCATGCTCACGTCCGCCATCAGTCAGTTCTTCGATCCGGCGCACGAGAGCGTGCTCCCGGAAATCGCCTCCGATGAGGAGCTGGCCGCGGCGAACTCGCTGATGGCCATCAGCTCCTTCGGCGCGACGGCGGTGGGCTTTGCTGCCTCGGGGTTGATCGCCTCACGCTTTCCCATCCAGTGGTGCTTTTACCTGGACGCCCTCTCGTTTGTCGTCTCGGCGCTGATCGTCTGGATGGTGCGCGTGCCCAGCCTCGCCGCCGCCGTGGAATCGGGTATTGCCGCGGTGGGGCGCAATCTGGCGGCTGGAGCGCGGCTGCTCGCCGACACGCCCATGCTCAAGTCGTTGTTCCTCGTCTTTGCCCTGGTCTTTGTCAGTTTCGGCCTCTCCAACTCGCTCTTGCTCCCGTTTGCGCTCAAGGCGCTGGGAGCCAGCGAGTTTGAGTACGGCGTGCAGGAGGCCGTGACCTCGGTCGGTTTCGTCATCGGCAGCCTGTGGATGGCGCGCGTGTCCGACCGCCTGCGGGAGGGTCAGTGGATCGCCCTGGGTTTGATCGGTATGGCCTTGAGCGGCATCGGCTATGCCTCGATGCGTACTGTGGCGCCCGCCATCGCCATTATTGCCGTGTCGGGCCTGATCAATGCGCCCACCTCCATTGCCCGGCGACTGGTCATTCAGCGCCACACGCCGCGCGAGATGCGCGGGCGCGTCAATAGCGCCTTCTTCGTCTGCCGCGATGTGTTGTTCCTGGTCGGCATGGCCGCGGCAGGGCTGGCCGACGTTTTCCCGATCCGCCTGATGTACCTGGCGAGTGCGTTGATGCTGCTCGGCGCCGGCGTCTGGGCGCTGTTCATGCCAGGGCTGGGCCAACCGGCGGCGGAATGGAAGCGGGCGCTCAAGCTGTTGCGCGAAGCCCCTGCCGAGGCGGGTCAGCGCCTGGCGCGCCCGGCGACTCCGGCCGATTTTGACGCCCTGGTGGCGAAACAACCAACGCTCGCCACCTTGAGCCCCGCAGAGCGCCAGGCCCTGGTCGCCAGCGCCGCGGTGAGTGAGGCCCCGGCGGGCGCCACGGTGGTGCGCCACGGAGAAAAGGCCAATGAGGTCTACTTTGTCCTGGCGGGCAAGGCGGTAGCCGGTGTGGCCGTCGAAGGAGGGTATCGCTCGCTCTCCACTCTGGCGCCAGGCGATTTCTTTGGCGAGATCGCCGCGCTGTCGGGTGAGCCGCGCACGGCGAACGTGGCTACCGACGAGCCGACCACGCTACTGTCCGTGCCGGCGTCTGTCCTGCGCGGCTGGATGGCCCATCCCGCCCTGCGCCAGTTGTTCTTGTCCAAGGTGAGCGAGCGTTTGAGCCGCACCCACACCGCGGACTGGCCGCGGCTGACCGGTTTGGACCAGGAGGCGCTGCGCGAGCTGCGCGAGCAACACGCGGCGGAAAGGCAGGCGGCATGAGCAGGCGAAAAGGGACTCAACCAGCGAGCTGCGCTATGCCGCCCGAACTGCTGGAGCTCAAGGCGGCAGCCGACCGGGCCAAGGACCGCTTTGAGAACGAGTCGGCCGTCGAACTCTACACGCGAGCCCTGGCGCTGGTGCCAAAGAGCGCAGCGGGGCCGCAAGCGACCGTAGAGTGCGACCTGCGATTGGGGCGCGCCGAGTGCTACGAGCGGCTGGGTGACGTCGACGCTCAGCTCAAGGATCTGGAGACAGCGGAAGCCCTGGCCTCGAAGGCCGGCGACGGGGCGCGCCAGGTTCAAGCCCTGACCTCCCGGGCGGAACCGCTCGCAACTCGCGGAGATGCTGAAGGCGCACGGCGCGCCGTCCAGGCCGCCGAGAACGTCGCCGGGCAATCAGGCGACCGCGGGCTGCTTGCCCGGGCATACGTGGCGCGCACTCGACTCGCCTTCTGGGTGGAGGACTTTGGCCAGCTGGCAGAGCTGGCCACGACCGCCTTGCGCCTGTGCCGAGAGGCGGGGGACCGCGCCGGCGAGGCGGACAGCCTGCGCGACCTGGTTGCCGCTGAGGCATCCGCCGGAGAGATCGACCAGGCGCAACAGCACCTCTTGGAGTCACTAGCCATCTACCGTAGCATCGGCGACCGTTTGGGCGAGGGGCAGGCGCTAAACATGCTCGGGATCGGCAGCACCGACCACGCCCGGGCGCGCGCCTATTACGAGCAAGCGCTGGACATCGCTCGAACGGCCGGCCACCGCCCTCGCCAGATGATGGTCGAGAACAATCTTTCGCTTCTGTACTGGAAGCTGGGGCTCTACCGCAAGGCGCGCTCCTATGCGGAGCGCGCGGTGCGGTTCGTGCGCCAGATGCAATCGCCGTCCGGGTTGGCATACTTCGTCGATACCCTCGCCCGACCTGTCATGGACGCGGGAGCCTTCGACCAGGCGCGTTCACTCTTTGAAGAGGGCGTTTCCCTTGCGCAGGCGGTCAAGAGCCGTCTGTGCGAAGGCTGTAACCAGATGGGTCTGGGGCTGCTTGAGCTCGCGCAGGGACAACCGCAGCAAGCGCGCCGGCATCTCGAAGCGGCGGCCGGCGCGTTCACCGTAGGCTCGTCGCCGGGGGATCAGATTGCGGCGCTGGCCTGGCTGGGAGCCGCGTGTCTCGCCGCGGGCGACTGGGAAGCGGCGGACCAGCATACGGCGCAGGCAGTGCGCCAGCTCGAGGCCATTGGGAACATGAACGCCGAGTACCCGCTGCAGGCTGTATGGTGGTGGCGCTACCAGGTGCTGCTTCAGGCCCCGAAGCGCAGTCAGCGAAGCGACCCCCGGAGCGAAGCGAAGAGGGGCGGAGTGGGGCGCCAGGCTCCATCGCAGGGGGCACGTGTCAAGAAGGAAATCTGGGCTTGCCTGAACCGCGCCTATGATACCATGCTGGCCAGCGTGGCCACCCTGAGCGACGAAGGGTTGCTCCGCAACTACCTGAACAAGGTCGCCATCAACCGCCAGATCCTGCTGGAATGGACGCGCGAGGCAACCGCGCGCGGCATCGCGGTCCCGGAGCGAGAAGCCCTGGAGGGCAACTTGCAGGACCAGTTGCGGCGCATGATGGAGATCAGCGTGCGCATGAACGAGCAGCGCGAGACGCAGGCACTGCTCGACTTTAGCATGGACGAGCTGGTGGAGCTCAACGGCGCCGAGCGCGCTTTCCTGGTCCTACTGGATCCTGACGCGCAGGAGCAGCCCGACTTTCGCATCTCCCGCGGCGTAGCCGCCGATGAGATGGAAGCAGCGCAGGCCCTGGCCAGGGCGATGCTCGGCCGCGTGTCCCAAACCCGCCAGGCGGTGCTCCACGACGACGAGCCGCAGGCGGACGCCCCGGGGCAATGGCGCTCCAAACTCGCCGCTCCGCTGATCGCCCGCGGGCAGATGATCGGTATGCTCTACGCAGACAACCGCGCCGTCTTTGGACGCTTCCGCCAGGCCGACCTGGACCTCTTGCAGCTCTTTGCCAACCAGGCCGCCACGGCCATCGACAACGCCCGGCTGTACCAGGGTCTGGAGCAGCGCGTGGCCGAACGCACGGTCGAACTCTCGTCCTCCAACACGGCGCTGGAGCAGCGCAACGCCGAACTCTCCATTATCAGCAGCGTCCAACAGGGGCTGGCGCGCGAGCTGGACCTGCAGGCCATCGTGAACGTGGTGGGCGACAAGATCCGCGCCACCCTGGACGGCCAGAACTGCCTGATCGCCCTGTACGACCAGGCGACCAACATGATCAGCTTCCCTTACTGGGTGGGCGACGACGGACACCCGCTTCATCCGGAGGCCCTGCCGCTCGGCCAGGGCCTGGTCTCCATCGTGATCACCTCACGCCAGCCGCTGGTGCTCGGCAGCCTCGAGGACATGCTGGCACGGGGCGCCGTGATCGTGCATGATGGAATTGCGAAGATGCGCGAGTCCTGGCTGGGCGTGCCCATGCTGGCGGGAAACGAAGTGATCGGGGCCATCGCCGTGCAGGACTGGCCAAAGAACCGCTACAGCGAGAACGACGTGCGCCTGGTGAGCACCCTGGCCTCCAGCCTGGCCGTGTCCCTGCAGAACGCGCGCCTGTTCGACGAGACCAAGCGTCTGTTCGAAGCAGAGCGCCAGCGCGCAGCGGAGCTGCAGATCATCAGCAGCGTGCAGCAGGGCCTGGCCTCCAAACTGGACGTGCAGGCCATCTATGAGCTGGTGGGTGACAAGATCCGCGACATCTTTGATGCACAGAGCGTCGGCATCGCCACGTTTGACTGGAAGACAGGCATGTCGTGCCCTCGCTACGCCATCGAAAAGGGCAAGCGGGTCTTCGACCAGCCTTTTCCGCTCCGTCCCGGAAGTTTGGCCGACTGTCTTGCCCGCACGCGCCAGCCCCTGCTGATCAACCAGAATGCGATGGAGCGCCTGGCGGAATTCGGCGGGATGCAAATCACTCCTGGCACGGAGGCGCCCAGGTCGCTGCTCTTCGTTCCGCTGATCGCAGGTGATCAGGTGCTGGGAGTCATTGACCTGCAGAACGTCGACCACGAGAACGCCTTCTCCGAGGCCGATGTGAGCCTGCTAACGACGCTGGCCTCCAGCCTGAGCGTGGCCCTGGAGAACGCGCGCCTCTTCGACGAGACCAAGCGTCTGCTGAAGGAAACGGACCAGCGTGCGGCGGAACTGGCCATCATCAACAGCGTGCAGCAGGGCCTGGCCGCCAAGTTGGACGTGCAGGCCATCTACGACCTGGTGGGCGACAAGATCCGCGACCTCTTCGATGCCCAGGCCGTGCTCATCAGCACGTATGACTGGAACGCTCGGATGGTCTGCACTCGCTACGGCATCGAAAAGGGCAAGCGGTTTTCCCAGGAGCCCTATTCGATCGTCCCAGGAGGAGTGGCCGAATATGTTCAGCGCACTGGCCAGTCCCTGGTGGTCAACGAAGACCTGCCGGGGCGCATGGCAGAATTTGGGGGCTTGGATATCGTCCCGGGCACGGAGGTACCCAGGTCGTCGGTGTATGTGCCGCTGATCGTGGGCGGCGACATCAGGGGCATGATCTCTCTGCAGAACATCGACCGCGAGAATGCCTTCAGCGAGTCGGACGTGCGGCTGCTCACGACCCTGGCTTCGTCCATGGGCGTGGCCCTGGAGAACGCGCGCCTCTTCGACGAGACCAAGCGCCTGCTGAAAGAGACCGACCAGCGCGCGGCAGAACTGGAGATCATTAACAGCGTGCAGCAGGGCCTGGCCTCCAAGCTGGACGTGCAGGCCATCTACGACCTGGTGGGCGACAAGATCCGCGACCTCTTTGAGGCGCAGGTCGTGCTCATCAGCACTTATGACTGGAACTCTCGGATGGTCTGCACTCGCTACGGCATCGAGAAGGGCAAGCGGTTTGTCCAGGAGCCCTATTCGATCGTCCCAGGAGGAAGGCAAGAATATTTTCAGCGCACTGGCCAGCCTCTGGTAATCAACGAAAACCTGCCGGAGCGCATGGCAGAATTTGGGGGCTTGCATATCGCCCCGGGCACAGAGGCGCCCAGGTCGTCGGTGTATGTGCCGCTGATCGTGGGCGGCGACGTCAGGGGCATGATCTCTCTGCAGAACGTCGACCGCGAGAATGCCTTCAGCGAGTCGGACGTGCGGCTGCTGACAACGCTGGCTTCGTCCATGAGCGTGGCCCTGGAGAACGCGCGCCTCTTCGACGAGACCAAGCGTCTGCTGAAGGAAACGGGCCAGCGTGCGGCGGAACTGGCCATCATCAACAGCGTGCAGCAGGGCCTGGCCTCCAAGCTCGACGTGCAGGCCATCTACGACCTGGTGGGCGACAAGATCCGCGACCTCTTCGATGCCCAGGCCGTGCTCATCAGCACGTATGACTGGAACTCTCGGATGGTCTGCACTCGCTACGGCATCGAAAAGGGCAAGCGGTTTTCCCAGGAGCCCTATTCGATCGTCCCAGGAGGAGTGGCCGAATATGTTCAGCGCACTGGCCAGCCCCTGGTGGTCAACGAAAACCTGCCGGGGCGCATGGCGGAATTTGGGGGCTTGGATATCGTCCCGGGCACGGAGGTACCCAGGTCGCTGGTGTATGTGCCGCTGATCGTGGGCGGCGACATCAGGGGCATGATCTCTCTGCAGAACATCGACCGCGAGAATGCCTTCAGCGAGTCGGATGTGCGGCTGCTCACGACCCTGGCTTCGTCCATGGGCGTGGCCCTGGAGAACGCGCGCCTGTTCGACGAGACCAAGCGCCTGCTGAAAGAGACCGACCAGCGTGCGGCGGAGCTGCAGATCATCAACAGCGTGCAAGACGGTCTGGCCTCCAAGCTGGATGTGCAGGCCATCTACGACCTGGTCGGCGACAAGATCCGCGAGATCTTTGACGCCCAGGCGGTGTTGATCAGTACTTATGACTGGCGCAGCCGGGTGGTGTGCCCCCGTTACATGATCGAGAAGGGCGAGCGTTTCTATCCCGAGCCTATGCCGATCGCGCCAGGAGGAACAGGTGAGTATCTGCAACGCAGTCGCCAGCCCCTGCTGATCAACGATCACCTCGTGGAGCGCATGGCCGAATTCGCCGGCAGCACGGTCGTGCCGGGCACAGAGGACGCCAAATCGTTGGTCTACGTGCCGATGATCGCCGGCAGTGAGATGACAGGGGTCATCTCACTGCAGAACATCGACCGCGAGAATGCCTTCAGCGAGTCGGACGTGCGGCTGCTGACAACGCTGGCTTCGTCCATGAGCGTGGCGCTGGAGAACGCGCGCCTGTTCGACGAGACCAAGCGCCTGCTCAAGGAGACCGACCAGCGCGCGGCGGAGCTGGGGATCATCAACAGCGTGCAGCAGGGTCTGGCCTCCAAACTGGACGTGCAGGCCATATACGACCTGGTGGGCGACAAGATCCGCGACCTCTTTGATGCGCAGGTCGTGATCATGGACATTTATGACTGGAACACCCGGATGATGCACCTTCGCTACGCCATCGAAAAGGGCAAGCGAGTTTTCGCCGAGCCCCGTCCGATCCTCCCAGGAGGAGTGGCCGAGCATGAACAGCGCACTCGCCAGCCCCTCGTGGTCAACGAGAACGCGGATGAGCGCATGGAGGAATTCGGTATTCCGCTCATCCCGGGCACAGAGGCACCCAGGTCGCTGCTGTATGTGCCGCTGATCGCGGGCGGTGAGGTCAAGGGCTCCATCTCTTTGCAGAACATCGACCACGAGAACGCCTTCAGCGAGTCGGATGTGCGGCTGTTGACGACACTGGCTTCGTCCATGGGCGTGGCCCTGGAGAACGCGCGCCTGTTCGACGAGACCAAGCGCCTGCTCAAAGAGACGGACCAACGCGCGGCGGAGCTGGGGATCATCAACAGCGTGCAGCAGGGCCTGGCCTCCAAGCTGGACGTGCAGGCCATCTACGACCTGGTGGGCGACAAGATCCGCGACCTCTTTGACGCCCAGGCCGTGCTCATCAGCACGTATGACCTGAACACCGGGATGGTGTACCCGCGCTACGGCATCGAAAAGGGCAAGCGGGTTTTCGACGAGCCCTATCCGCTCCGCAAGGGAGGGGTGACCGACTATCTTCGGCGCACTGGCCAGCCTCTGGTGGTTAACGAGAACGCGACGGAGCACAGGGCGCAATTTGGTATGGAGACCGTGCCGGGCACAGAGGAATCCAGGTCGATGGTGTTTGTGCCGCTGATCGTGGGCGGCGATGTCAGGGGCATGATCTCTCTGCAGAACATCGACCGCGAGAATGCCTTCAGCGAGTCGGATGTGCGGTTGCTCACGACCCTGGCTTCGTCCATGAGCGTGGCCCTGGAGAACGCGCGCCTGTTCGACGAGACCAAGCGCCTGCTGAAGGAGACGGACCAGCGCGCGGCGGAACTGGGGATCATCAACAGCGTGCAGCAGGGCCTGGCCGCCAAGCTGGACGTGCAGGCCATCTACGACCTGGTGGGCGACAAGATCCGCGACCTCTTTGATGCCCAGGCCATGCTCATCAGCACGTATGACTGGAACTCTCGGATGGTCTGCACTCGCTACGGCATCGAAAAGGGCAAGCGGTTTTTCCAGGAGCCCTGTTCGATCGTCCCAGGAGGAGTGGTCGAATATGTTCAGCGCACTGGCCAGCCCCTGGTGGTCAACGAAAACCTGCCGGAGCGCATGGCGGAATTTGGGGGCTTGGAGACCGTCCCGGGCACAGAGGCGCCCAGGTCGCTGGTGTGTGTGCCGCTGATCGTGGGCGGCGACATCAGGGGCATGATCTCTCTGCAGAACGTCGACCGCGAGAATGCCTTCAGCGAGTCGGACGTGCGGCTATTGACGACATTGGCCTCGTCCATGAGCGTGGCCCTGGAGAACGCGCGCCTGTTCGACGAGACCAAGCGCCTGCTAAAGGAAACGGACCAGCGTGCGGCGGAACTGGAGATCATCAGCAGCGTGCAGCAGGGACTGGCCTCCAAGCTGGACGTGCAGGCCATCTACGACCTGGTGGGCAACAAGATCCGCGACATCTTTGATGCCCAGGCCGTGCTCATCCGCACTTATGACTGGAACACCCGGATGGCGTACCAGCGCTACTGCATCGAAAGGGGCAAGCGGATCTTGGAGGAACCCCGTCCGATCCGGCCGGGAGGAGTGGGCGAGTATATGCAGCGTACTGGTCAGCCTGTGGTCATCAACGAGAACGCGGATGAGCGCACGGCGGAATTCGGCTTGCAGGTCATGCCGGGAACCGAGACACCCAGGTCGCTGGTGTTTGTACCGCTGATCGTGGGCGGAGAGCTCAGGGGCAGGATCTCTCTGCAGAACATCGACCGCGAGAATGCCTTCAGCGAGTCGGATGTGCGGCTGTTGACGACACTGGCTTCGTCCATGAGCGTCGCCCTGGAGAACGCGCGCCTGTTCGACGAGACCAGGCGCCTGCTGGGTGAGACCCAGAGCCGGGCGGCCGAGCTGCAAAAGATCAGCGACGTCGGCCAGATGCTGGTGGGAGAGCTCGACCTGGAGCGCATCTACGAGGCCATGGGCGACAAGCTGCGCGAGATTTTTGACGCGCAGGTGGTGGCCATCATCGCCTACGATCGGGAGGTTGACCTGACCACCTGGCGCTACTCGATGGAGAAGGGCGCCCGGCAGTACCCGGCGCCGAGCCAGCCGAGCGGCTTTTCCGGTCACATCCTCAAGACTCGTCGGCCGCTGATGATCAACCAGGACTTGGCCAGCAGGGCAGCCGAGTACGGCAGCGCCGTCGTCGCCGGAGAGGCGCCGAAATCCTACCTGGGCGTGCCGCTCTTGATGGGCGGTGAGGCCAGAGGGGTCATCACCCTGCAGAACATTGACCGCGAGCACGCCTTCACGGACGACGACCTGCGGCTGCTCACCACTCTCTCGCTCAACATGAGCGTGGCCCTGGAGAACGCGCGGCTCTACGCGGAGGCGGAGCGGCGCGGCGACGAGATGGCCGCGCTCACCGAGATCGGGCGCGAGATCTCGGAGTCGCTCGACCAGAACACCGTCCTGGAGCGCATCACGGCTCGCGCCCTGGAGGTGCTGCAGGCGCGCGACGTGGCCCTGCGGCTGCTCCAGCCCGACGGCACGCTGCACACGGTCATGGCGCGCGGCAAACATGCGGACGTCCTCAAGGACGACATTGTCTATCCGGGCAAGGGGATCACCTACTCTGTGTCGCAGACCGGGGTGGCCGAAGTGGTGAACGAGCCGCTCAAGGACCCGCGCATGGTGCACGTTCCAGGCACGGAGCAGGATGAGGAGAACGAAGCCATCGCCTTTGCGCCGCTCGTTTCCGGCGAGCACACGATTGGCGTGCTGACCGCCTGGCGCGACAAGCCCACCCAGGGCCCATTCACCCAACGGGATCTCGACTTTGCCGTTGGCCTGGCCCGGCAGGCCGCCATCGCCATCGCCAACGCGCGCTTGTTTGAGCAGTTGCAGGTGGCCAAGGTCGCGGCCGATGGGTCGAGCCACCAACTTGCGGACATCATCGACTTTTTGCCCGATGCCACTCTGGTGATCGACCGCGACAGCAGGGTCATCGCCTGGAACCGCGCCATGGAGCGCATGACGGGGGTCAGGGCGGCCGACATGCTGGGCAAGGGCGATTATGAGTACTCTGTCCCCTTTTATGGGGAAAGACGGCCCATCCTGATCGACCTGGTGCGAATTCCCCAGGCGGACCTGGAGAATAAGTACACAACCATGCATCGGGACGGCGCAACCCTCTATGGAGAGGCCTTTGCGCCGTTGTTGCAGGGCACAGGGCGTCACCTGTTCGCCACGACTTCGATTCTGAGCGACGCCAATGGCGAAATCGTGGGCGCCATCGAGTCCATCCGCGACATCACCGACCGCAAGCAGGCCGAGGTAGAGCTGCAGCAGGCCAAGGCTGCGGCCGATTCGGCCAACGCCGCCAAGAGCGCATTCCTGGCCACCATGAGCCACGAGATTCGCACCCCGATGAACGCCATCATCGGCATGAGCGGCCTGTTGATGGACACGCAACTCGCGGCCGAGCAGCGCGACTTTGCCGAGACCATCCGCAACAGCGGCGATGCCCTGCTGACGATCATCAACGACATCCTCGACTTTTCCAAGGTCGAGGCAGGCAAGATGGAGCTGGAGAACCAGCCCTTTGACCTGCGGGCCTGCGTGGAAAGCGCCCTCGACCTCGTGGCGCCCAGGGCGGCCGAGAAGGGCCTCGACCTGGCCTGCGTCATGGAGGATGACCTGCCCACCGCCATCGTCGGCGACCTGACACGCCTGCGGCAGGTGCTGATCAATCTGCTCACCAACGCGGTCAAGTTCACCGAGCACGGGGAGGTGGTGGTGACTGTGAGCCACGCCCCGGTGACGGCCGAAGCGCCTACCCTGGGCGCGCCGGCTGCGCCGGCAGCCCCTCAACTGCTCTTTGCGGTGCGCGACACGGGCATCGGCATCCCGGCCGACCGCAGAGACCGCTTGTTCCAATCGTTCAGCCAGGTGGACCCCACCACGGCGCGTCGCTACGGGGGTACGGGACTGGGCCTGGCCATCAGCAAGCGGCTGTGCGAGATGATGGGCGGGAGCATCTGGGCGGACAGTGTCCCTGGCCAGGGCTCCACCTTTTCCTTTACCATCGCCGCCGCACCCGCACCTGATTTCGTATCCCGCGCCCGCCACGTGGGCGCGCAGCCGCAGCTGAGCGGCCGACGCCTGCTGGTGGTGGACGACAACGAGACGAACCGCCTGATCATCATTCGCCAGGTGCGCGCCTGGGGCATGATCGCGCGCGACACAGGCTCGCCGCTGGAGGCGCTGGAATGGATCCGCCGCGGCGACCCGTTCGACGTGGCCATCCTGGACGTGAGCATGCCCGAGATGGACGGTGTGGAGCTGGCCGCGGCGATCCGCGAGAAACGCACGCCCGAGTCGCTGGCGTTGATCCTCTGCTCGTCGCTGGGTCGGCGCGAGGCCAAGACGGAGCAGTTGCACATCGCGGCGTTCCTGAACAAACCGCTCAAGCAGTCGCAGTTGTTTGACGCGCTGGCCGCCATCTTTGTGGGCGCAGCCGCGCCTGCTGCTCGCGAGCCCACCACACCGACTATGGATCCAGGCATGGCGCAGCGCCTGCCGCTGCGCATCCTGCTGGCGGAGGACAATGCCGTCAACCAGAAGCTGGCGCTGCGCCTCCTGTCGCAGATGGGCTACCGCGCCGATGTGGCCGGCAACGGGCTGGAAGCCATTCAGGCGCTCGAACGCCAGGCCTACGACGTGATCCTGATGGACGTGCAGATGCCGGAGATGGACGGACTGGAGGCCTCCCGGCAAATCTGCGGCCGCTGGAGCGCAGGTCAGCGCCCGCGCATTATCGCCATGACCGCCAATGCCATGCAGGGCGACCGTGAGATGTGCCTGGCCGCCGGTATGGATGACTATCTGAGCAAGCCCATCCGGGTGAGCGAGCTGGTGGCAGCCCTCACCAAGAGTGCGCCCATCAAGCCTGCGGGAGGGGAGACCGTGTCCGACAGCGCCGTGATCGATCCAGACGCCTTTGACGAACTGGTGGCGTCCACCGGCGGCGAGGCCGCTTTTATCGGGGAGTTGATCGACACCTACCTGACCGATGCGCCCGCGCTCTTTGCGCAGATGCGCAGCGCGCTGGCTGCGGCGGATGCGGAAACGTTCCGCCGCGCGGCACACTCGCTCAAGTCGAACAGTGCCAGCCTGGGCGCGCTCACTCTATCGGCCCTGGCCAAAGATCTGGAGATGATGGGCAAGGCGGCGAATCTGAAAGGCGCGGCCGCCAAGATCGCCGCGGCCGACGTCGAGTACGTGCGGGTGCAGGCAGCGTTGGAGTTTAAGCGCGCTGCCCTCTAGCCGGGCGGTGCCGGCATCCACGGAGGGGTGTAGTTCAGTTTGAGGGCAAGCAAGATAGTAGTATAGCCCCTTGTGGGCGTTTGCGTCAGTGACGGGCTCTTCGTCTTCGCGACCGTTCGCTTCGCGAAGACGAAGAGCGAACGGCAAGGCCCTATGCTACGCAAGCGCGCATGGCTGCCCCCAGAGTGAACTACACCCTCCACGGAGTGGGAGTCAGAATGCAGACAAGCCACATCCTGGTCGTAGACGACAACAAGATGAACCGCCTGCTCCTGGCGCGCGGCCTGGAGCAGCAGGGGCACCGCGTCTCCTTCGCCGAGAACGGGCGTCAGGCCCTGGAGATGCTGCGCGCCCAGGGCTTTGACCTGATGCTCCTGGACGTGCTGATGCCGGAGATGGATGGCTACCAGGTGCTGGGTGAGCTGATGGCCGACACGGAGCTCAAGAACGTGCCGGTGGTCATGGTCTCCGCGGTGGGCGAACTGGAGAGCGTCGTCAAGTGCATCGAGATGGGCGCCGAAGACTATCTCTCCAAGCCGATCAACCCCGTGCTGCTGAAGGCGCGCATCGGCTCCAGCCTGGAGAAGAAACGCCTGCGCGACCAGCAGCGTGAGCTGATCCGCAAGTTCGCCACCAAAGAGGTGGCCGAGGACCTGGAGGCCTCCGGCTTTGCTCTGGGCGGCAAGTTCGTCCCGGCCACGGTGATGTTCTCGGACATCCGCGGTTTCACCACCATCTCCGAGTCCCAACCGCCCGCCGACACCATCGAACTGCTCAATGACTATTACACCCTGATGATGGATGCCATCAACGGCGAGCACGGCGTGGTGAACCAGATCGTCGGCGACGGCCTGATGGCCATCTTTGGCGCTCCGCGCGCCTGCGAGGACCGTCACGCCCACGCCG
>Ga0315279_10002440_pt1 | contig 27893 bp, 24 predicted proteins | sample YL17G06_20_MG_FD_203694 | JGI IMG/M metagenome (GOLD analysis project Ga0315279, IMG submission 203694) | Sediment microbial communities from Yellowstone Lake, YNP, Wyoming, USA - YL17G06_20 | ecosystem: Environmental > Aquatic > Freshwater > Lake > Sediment | place: USA: Wyoming | collected... | reverse complement strand
CCCTCGGCCACTACCTCCACCGTTATTGTGGCCTCGACGTTGTGGGTAAGACGCAGGGGGATCTCGTAGGTGCCCACCTCTTTGAGGGGCTCTTCCAGCACCAGCAGGTGGCGGTCCACCTCCTGCCCCGCCAGCTTCGACGCCTCTTCGGCGATGTCGGTGGCCGTGACGGAGCCGTAGAGGCGACCCTGCTCGCCGGCACGAACCGTGATGACGATGGGTGCCGTCAGCTTCTCGGCCAGGGTGCGGGCCTCCTCGTCCAGCTCGGCCTGGCGGCGCACCTCAGCGGCAGCGAGGGCCTCGGCACGCTTGACGGCGTCGGGGGTAGCCGGCGCCGCCAGGCGTCGAGGCAAGAGGAAATTGCGGGCGAAGCCATCGGCGACCTCTTTGATCTCGCCGGTGCGGCCGGAGCCCTCTACGTTCTGGAGAAAGACGACTTTCATGCGACCTCCGAATACATGAGCCGGCGGCTGGTGCCGCCGGTCTTCATCATATTAGCACCGGCAGCCCGATCAAGGCTCGACTGGACGTAACGGCGACAAAAGTTGTCAACATGTCGAAGCGGCTAGGGTGCCGGGTGTTGACAGCCCACCCCCGGCCTGTCTACATGCTATGATAGGAACGTGTGTTCTATCTGTCAAGCGAGTTCTGGGACGAGTGTCCTATTATGGTAAGAAGGCCGGCCTTTAGGCTGGCGGGGCAATAGCGCCGGGCTTCAGCCCGGCCTTCGCCTTCTTAAAAGCCCCTGTGGGACTCCGCCCACCTGTCAACGGATACTCAACGGATTAACGGATGAGCGCCATCCGATGATCCATTGGCCCATCCGTTGACCGAACGGGCTCTCCCTACCCCTCCAGCGCGTGGGGCAGGCCCTCCTCGTAGGCACGGATGAGCTCTGAAACGAGCAGGTCGACGTGGGGGCCCAGACGGAGACGGTCGCCGCCGACGACGCCCAGGTAGGTAAGTGGGACGTCGTGGGAGGCGGCCAGCGCCTCCAGGTCGCCGCGGGCCGCCGGCGGGCACGACACCACGATGCGCGAGGGCGCCTCGCCGAAGAGGACGGCGTCCAGGCGCCCCGCGAAGGCGAGGCCGGAGGCGTCCAGCCCCCTTCCGCCGAAGGCGGACGAGGCGATGCAGCTCTCGGCCGCCGTCACCGCCAGCCCGCCGTGGGAGCAGTCGTGGGCGGAGCGCAGGAGGCCGCGGCCGATGGCCTCCAGGCAGGCCCGCTGCACCCGCACCTCCAGCGCCAGGTCGATCCCGGGGCGTCCCGCCACGAGGCCGTGCACCTCATGCAGGTAGTCGCTGCCCGCCAGGGAGGAGGCCGGCGCCTCGAGGCCGGCGCCCAGGAGGAATACGAGGTCGCCGTCGGCCTGGAAGCCCATCGGGCAGCGCCGGTCCACGTCCTCGAGCAGCCCCATCATGCCCACCACCGGCGTCGGGTAGACGGCTTCGCCGGAGGTCTCGTTGTAGAGGCTGACGTTCCCCGAGACGACGGGCACGTTCAGGACGCGGCAGGCCTCGGCCATCCCCGAGACGACCTGCTCAAGCTGGTAGTAGACATCCAGGCGCTCGGGGTTGCCGAAGTTGAGGCAGTCGGTGATGGCCAGGGGCTCAGCGCCAGCGCAGACCAGGTTGCGGGCCGCCTCGGCCACGGCCATCGCGCCACCGGCATAGGGATCCAGGTAGCAGAGGCGGCCGCTGCCGTCGGTCGTGAGGGCGATGCCGCGGCGTGTGCCCTTGACCCGCATGACGGCGGCATCCGACCCCGGCCCTACCACGGTGTTGGTGAGGACCTGGTGGTCATATTGACGCCAGACCAAGCGCTTGCTGGCGATCTCCGGGCAGGCCAGGAGCCGCCAGAGGGCCGCCTCCGCCGTCGAGAGGTCAGAGGCGGGCGGCGGCAGGTGGAAGCCCTCCAGGACCTGACCGGCCAGCAGGTCCGGCAGGTCGGGCCGGGACGAGGGGTCAAAGGCCTGGAGCGCCGCCAGGTAGGCTGGCGGATGCCCCTGGAGCCGGTACTCCGGCGGGTCGGTGAGGACGTCGACCGGCAGGCAGGCCACCTCCTGGTCGCCGTCGCGGATGTGCGCCAGGCCGTCGTCGGTGACAATGCCGATAATGTCGGAGCGCAGCTCCCAGCGTTCGAAGAGGGCGCGCACGTCTTCGAGGTGCTCGCGGCGGGGGATGATCAGCATGCGCTCCTGGGACTCGGAGAGCATGACTTCGTAGGCGTTCATGCCCTCCTCGCGCCGGGGCACGCGGGAGATGTCGATCTCCAGGCCGGTGCCGGCGCGGGCGGCGGCCTCGATGGAGGAGCTGGTCAGGCCGGCTGCCCCCAGGTCCTGGATGCCCACGAACCAGTCGGGGTGGTTCTCGGCCAAGTCGACGCAGGCCTCCATGAGGAGCTTCTCCAGGAAGGGGTTGCCCACCTGCACCGTGGGCCGCAGCTCGGCGCTGCCTTCGTCGAAGACGCGGGAGGCGAGGACGTTGGCGCCGCCGATGCCGTCGCGGCCGGTGTCGGCCCCCACAAGGAGCAGCGGATTGCCGGGGCCCGCGGCGCGAGCCCGCGCCAGGCGGTCGATGCGGGCATAGCCCACGCACATGGCGTTCACCAGGGGGTTGCCGGAGTAGGAGCCGGCAAAGCTGACCTCACCGGCCACGGTGGGGATGCCCAGGCAGTTGCCGTAGCCTCCGATGCCGCCGACGACGCCGCCGAAGAGGTAACGGTTGTGCCGCTCGCTGAGGGGGCCGAAGCGCAGGGAGTCCAGGATAGCGATGGGCCGCGCCCCCATGGCGAAGATGTCGCGCACGATGCCGCCTACGCCGGTGGCCGCGCCCTGGTAGGGCTCCACGAAGGACGGGTGGTTGTGCGACTCAATCTTCATCACCACGCAGAGCCCGTCGCCGATGTCGATGGCGCCGGCGTTCTCGAGCCCCATGCCGGTCAAGACCCGGGGGCCGGTGCTGGGGAGCAGGCGCAGGAGGGGCTTGCTGTGCGTGTAGCCGCAGTGCTCGCTCCAGAGGGCGCCGAACATGCCCAGCTCCACCGGGTTGGGCTCCCGGTCCAGGCGGGAGACGATGAGATCGTACTCATCCAGGGAGAGGGCTATCTGCTCAAGCTGCTCAAGGAGGCTCTGGTCGACGGTCATAGACTACTCAAACTCATAGACTACACGCTTCCCCTCCGTGAAGGGAGGCCAGTAGCGCAGCTCCTCGGGGCGCGCGTCATCCCCTATCTCGAAGAGAATGACCGCCTCTACCGACGTATCCTTCCCGATCTTCACCGGCGTCACGCGCCCTCCCGCGATGGCCAGCAGGGGCTTATGCCACTTGCCGTCGCTATCCTTGAGCCGGAAGTCTGACTGCCTCACCTTCTTCGAGCGGCCCTTCTCGTTATCAAGCTCCAGCCGGAATGAGACGAGCCGCTTGTCCTCCTTCGGAACCAGGAGCGGAAAGCCGTCCTCCGCCGGGTCCGCGGCGCCGGTCAGAGTGACGTGCATTCCCCACATATCGACCGCGGTCTCCGAGCTGGCTATGCGCCCGGCCGTCAGGTCGGCGTAGGACACGTCTATCCTCGTCGTCTCCCGGCCGATGAAGACCGCTGTCACGGCCAGCGCGACAAGTCCTGCCCCCAGCAGCCAACCCCCGATCGAGGACAGCATGTATATCTCACGGCTCGGGGGGCCGGCATCCGGCGAAAGGCTGAATGGTGGGTATTCGTCGGTAAGGGACAAAAAGTAGGCCTGTACGCGCACCCCCCAGCGGATGACGCCCGCCACGTAGGTGTGCAGCCCCTGCGGAAAGCGACCAGTGATAAGAATGGCAAACCAGGCGAAGATCACCACGAAGAGCGCGCCAATCGAGAGGAAGGACAGGACAAGCATGTGAGGGATGGAGGTGATCGCCTTCCAGATCAGCACCTTCCAGCGGGCCAGCCGCTCAGGGTATTGCACGTCGAAGCGGATGGGGTAATCGCCCTCAAAGGGGGGATAGGTGTCGGTGAGGAGGGCGAAGTAGGAGAGTGCCCGGATCTCCCAGCGCATCAGGGCCACTTGGAAGTCGAATAGCCAGCGGGGGATGCGGGCGCGCAGCACGATCGTGACCCAGATGGCGAGCGCTACCCCTCCCGCTGCGCCCACCGAATAGGTGGCACCACGCCCGTCGGGCCAGTGTCGGGCCCAGAACGCTCCACTCAAGACCATGAAGAAGAGGAGCACCGGGATCGCCAGGAAGAGGCGCAGGAGCGTCTTCCAGCGCGACTGCCGCTCTGGATAGTCAACGGCAAGGGTCACGGGATAGGTAGGAGCTATTGCCAATCAGGAACCTCCATCCAACGCGACCTCAGGGGGCCAGGCTGAACGGCGGGTACTCGTCCCGCATCAGCAGGATGGCGTAGGCTGTGACCCTGAGCCCCCAACGGTTGACGCCGACGGTGAAGTCGAATAAACCCTTCGGATATCGAGCGGTGAATAGGATTGCGAACCAAGCTATCACGAGCACTGCGAGCTCAACCAGGAACAGGAATAGGAGGACGATGAAGTGCGGAATCGCGAGCAGCCACTTCACAAGCGGGAGCCAGCGATTCAGGGTGTCCGGTTCTGGGTACTGAATGTCCAGTGTTATTGCCTGGGGGTCTTCCAGGGCGGGATACTCATCCCTCCAGAGGTTGAAGCCGTAGGCGATGACGCGGTACTGGTATCTATACAAAGTGAGCAGGAAGTCGTAGCACCATCGGGGGTATTTGCGCCGGAATAGGATGGAGAAGAATACGAATGGAACAACGTACTGGATAGCACTCGCCACTATGTAGAGCATCACCCAGGCGGGGAGAGCGAGAAGCCAGGCTTTGAAGACCACCTTCCACCGCGAGAGCCGTTCCGGGTACTCAACATCGAACGTGACAGGGTAGGCCGGGGCTGCCGTCGCCATGTCGTCCTCCTTGACTTATGCTAGCCCGCCAGGGCGCCCACGGCGCTCGCCAGGATGGAGCGCCAGATGAAGAGGCCGTCCTCACCGCCCATGAGACGCTCGCTCACCCTCTCAGGATGGGGCATCATCCCCAGCACGTTGCCGCGCTCGTTGATGATGCCAGCAATGTTGCGCAGGGAGCCGTTGGGGTTGGCTTCCGGCGTCACCAGCCCTTCCGGCGTGCAATAGCGGAAGACCACCTGCCCACGGGCCTCCAGACGGTCCAGAGTGGCCTCGTCGGCGTAGTAGTTGCCCTCGCCGTGGGCTATGGGAATACGCAGCACCTGCCCCTCGCGGCACTCGCGTGTGAAGGCCGTCTCCACCGTCTCCACGCGCAGGCCAACCGGCTGGCAGCGGAACTGGAGGCTATCGTTGCGACGGAGGACGCCGGGCAAGAGCCCTGCCTCGCACAGGATCTGGAAGCCGTTGCAGCTCCCCAGGACCAAGCGGCCAGCGTCGGCGTGCTGGGCCACGGCCTCCATCACCGGCGAAAAGCGGGCGATGGCGCCGCAGCGCAGGTAGTCGCCGTAGGAGAAGCCGCCGGGGAGGATGACGCAGTCGTAACGGGAGAGGTCGCGCTGGCGGTGCCAGACGTAGTCCACAGGCTGGTTCAGGATCTGGTCAAGGACGTAGTAGCAGTCACCGTCGCTCCAAGTACCGGGGAAGACCAGTACGGCGAATCGCACGGGGTACTCCCTGGGCTCCACCCGCCGAGGGCGTGCCGAGGTCATTATACGTGAGGCGATGGCGGCGTGGCAGGGGGTAAAGGTCAGAGATCGCGCCGGGCCTTGCCGCCTTTGGGACGACGCCCGATGTCCAGAAGCCCCGGCGGCTGTTGCGGGAACGTCGCGCCCCGGAACGGGAAGCGCACCAGGGAGACGGCTCGTCGCTTCTCCGCCTCCGTGGGCTCCGGGTATTCGAGGCGCGGATGGTAGACGCCACGCAGGGTGGCCTTGAATGAGTCGGCGATGGTCTTTAGGTCGCGGAGCGTCAGGTCACAGTCGTCCAGTTGGCCTTCCATTGCGCGCTCGGTGATGACCTCCTCGACGAGGGTGTCGATGCGCTCCGGCGAGTGGTCAGGGCTGCTACGCACCGTCGCCTCCACGGAGTCGGCCAGCATGCCCAGGCCGGTTTCTCGGGTCTGCGGCTTGGGGCCGGGATAGGTGAAGTCGGTGGCGTCCACCTCGCCTTTCTCCTGGCTGGCCTTGCGATAGAAGTAGGTCACCAGGCGAGTGCCGTGATGCTCCGGTATGAAGGCGGTCACCCTCTGGGGCAGGCGATACTTTCGAGCCAGCTCCAGGCCTCCGCGCACGTGCTCCGAGACGATCTGGGCGCTGACCCGGGGCTCCAGTCGCTCGTGGGGGTTCTCTCCACCCATCTGGTTCTCCACGTAGAAGCCGGGCTGGAGAAGCTTCCCGACGTCGTGGTAGTAGCAGCCTACCCTCACCAGCAGCGAGTCGGCGCCGATGGCGTCGGCGGCCCGCTCGGCCAGGTTGCCGACGATGATGCTGTGGTGGAAGGTGCCGGGGGCCTCGTTCTGGAGGCGGCGCAGGAGTGGCTGGTTGATCTGGGACAGCTCCATGAGCTGCACCCTGGTGGTTATGCCAAAGAGGAAGGCCAGACCCAGGAAGGCGCCCAGGGCGATAAAGGCGGAGAGGAAGCCATTGACGCCGGCGGCGGCCACCATCCAGGGGATGTCCAGAGCGCGCCGCTCGGCGTCCAAAAGCCAGACGCCCATGAGCGCCGCCGTCACGATGACGGCCACCGCCACCCCGGCCACCAGATGCCTGTTCAGTCTCTCGGCCCGGTGGACCGCGAAGACACCTGCCAGGCCGCCGAAGCCGGTGACCAGCACCATGCGCAACGAATCCAGGGGACCCGTGGCAGCCACGCTGGAAAGGTTGGGCAGGTAGACCGCGGTGAAGGTCAGGAGAGCGGTCAGGAGAGCGACGACGGCAACGGCGAGCTGGGACTCCAGGAGCGCGGCCAGGAGCATGGGGGCCGCTGCCAGCGGCAGCATGTAGGCCAGGAAGTGCCGTGAGTCGTCGGGGAAGATGAGGGGGAGATAGAGCTTCGCGACCAGGACGGGCACCACGACTACCAGGATGACCATCAGAAGGTGGCGGTTGGAGTGGACGCTGGGAGGCTGAAACAGGTAAAGGTAGGCGCCGAGAAAGGCCCCCGCCATCAAGGCGACGATACCAGCGGCAGCGCCGGTATCCCAGCGCAAGCCGGGCGATAGGAGGCCGGCCTCCCGCAACGCCTCCAGCTCGGTGGCGTCAACGAGGTCGCCGCTTTGCACGATGACCTGATTTCTGGCGAAGCTGACCTGCACCGGGACCACGGCCGCCCGTGCCGCTTCCCGTGCTTCGTCGGTGCGTGCTTGGTCGACGCGGAGGTTGGCCACCACCAGAGGACGCGCCAGCTCTTCCACCACTAGGGCCTGGTCGCTGCCCAGCTCCTGCGATATGAGCTCGCGGACCCGATCGCGGGCGGAGTCGGTGGCCTCTTCCCCTACAGACTCGCTGAGGACTTCGGAGAGGACGCGGCGGGCTTCGTCACTGACGGCGGTCCACTGCTCGTCGTTGAAGCTGAGTATGAGGGAGGAGGCCCGCTGAGAGAGGTTCAAGTTCGCGATACGTCCCAGGGCGGCGCTCTTGGCTTGGGGCGTGAGGGCCAGCGAGTTACGCACCCCCGCGACCTCACCCAGCACGGCATCCACCTTGGCAAGCTGCTCCGTTTGCACGCCAGGGTCAAAGACCACACTGTCCGGAACGGCGGCGGCAGCTTCTTCGCGTCGCTTCTCCGTCAGCACATCGCTCTGGAAGGAGATGTCGCGGGGGGCACGGAAGGTGCGCGAGGCGACGTCGCCCTCGCGCACCTTTAGCTCGCTTGGGAAGGCGGGGAAGAGGGCCAGGCCCAGGGCAAGGGCCAGGGCGGCCGCAAAGATCAGGGCTTGCGTCCTGCTGATTCCACCACGAGGACGGGGGCTCTCGATCATAGCGCCAAGCCGGAACGGCCTCCCACGGCAAGCCCGATGGGACGTGCCTCTAGCTCAGATATGATAGCAGAAAGGGAAAGGCGAGGGAGACGGGGAAGACGGCTAGAACAGGGGGCAGGTTCAGGCGCCGGGCCGACTAGGCCGAACCGGCCAGGAGCTCGGTGACGATCGTGTTGATCTCTCGCCCGTCGGCGCGACCGCGGAGCTGGCTAATGATGACAGGCATCACCTTACCCTTGTCGGCGGGGCCGCTGGCCCCCACTTCAGCGATGACGTTGCGCGCCGCCTCGATGATCTCCTCGCGCGTCATCTGCTGGGGCAGGTACGGCTGGATCGTCGCCAGTTGGGCCTCCTCGCGGGCCACCAGGTCCTCACGACGGCCCTTGCGGAACTCCTCAATGCTCTCGCGCCGCTGCTTGACCTCCTTGGCCAGCACGCCCAGGATAGCGCCGTCATCGAGCTCCCCTCTGGCCTCGATCTCGGCGTTGTGGACGGCGGCCAGGACCATGCGCAAGGCCGCCTTGCGATGCTCGTCGCCGCTCCTCAGGGCTTCCCTGAGGTCGTTGTTCAGCCGTTCCTTCAGAGACATATCAGAGAAAAAGCTCCCGGCTCTCTAGGGAAGCCGGGCCAAGGAATTACTTCCTGCTCTTGCGACGTCTGGCCACTTCCTTCTTCTTGCGCTTGACGCTGGGCTTTTCGTAGTGTTCACGGCGACGCGCCTCGGCCAGAAGTCCTTCCTGCTGGACCTTTTTGCTGAAGCGCTTCAGGGCCGCCTCGAAGCTCTCGTTATCCCCAATGATAACCTCAGTCAAGACGTCCCCCTCCTCTCGGGACGCGGTGTGACCGACGGTCAAACACCAGGATGAGCATCAGAAATCATAGTCAAGTGCCCTTCCTGGGTCAAGCTGGAGTGTTTGTCCGCCAGTGTACCCTGGCTGGTCTCAGCCGTCCTCCGGCGTCGGAGGGTAGGTGCTCTTCCCCAGTCTGCGAGCTATTGGACCACGACGGTCACTTCGAAGGTCTTCTCAGGAGGGACCTCTGTCTCCCACGGCCGGTGGTAGACCAGCCGCAGGAGCGTCTGACCTGAAGAAACGGCCTGAAAGCGGAAGGTGAACTTGCCACCGGAGCCGATGAGGTTGGTGTAGGGCTCGAACCCCGGTTCGCCAAGCTGCTTGAGGACGGACGCATCAATGGCTGCCGTCTCCCACGAGAAGCCGGTGGTCGGGTTCCCATCCAGCACCACCTCCATCGTGTCGCCCACCCGCAGTTCCACCGTGCTACCGGCATCCTCTTCGCTCAGGGTCACCGCCGCTTGTGGAATGCTGATGCACAGCCATACCGCGTCCAGGAAGTTCACCGTCAAGAGGTCGCTGGCTTGCGGGGCGGCTGGCGAGAAGCCCAGGAACCGGTTCTGGGAAGCGTCATACCGCCACATGGCCTCGACAGCGCCGGCGGGACTGACGGCTTGCACGACGGCCTCGCTGGTGGTGCCTTCAGGGAATGTGAGGGAGATGTTGTTGCAGCCCTCGTAGAGCTGCTCGACGCCGCCCGGGTCCGGCAGGGCGATGCTCGCCTCCGGCTGCGCGTGGACGCGTGAGCCGGCAACGGGCAGTAGCGCGGCACCTGCCGTCAGGACCAACGCGGCAGCCATCAGTAGCGTCTTCTTCATGTCCGGCCTTCCTCCTTGTCCTCTCCTGTTGGCGGCAGACTGCTCTCCCGGCGCCAATACCTAGGACGCTGGAAGGGGCGGGTTTGTTCCGTAACTATTCGCTGAACCGATCCGCCAAACCCCGGTAGATCTGACGCACGGTCTCAAAGGCCATCTTCCGCGAGCGGTGGTCTTCCCCGATCAGTCCTTTTCGGTTGTATCCCCGCTGGTACTTGTTCTGGCGGAGAGGGGTGCGGAAGTCGTACAGGACCCAAGGCGACGTGCCGACTACGGACGGGAACCCGAGGATGCCGGCGAACTGCCGGCGGTAGAAGTCGGCCTGGAACTCCTCAGTCCGGATCTCATGCGCCGCGCCGTGGAGGCCCGCCACGCAATCCGCCCCGAACTCCGAGACCAGCATGGGCTTGCCACAGGGCGCCAGCTTCTTGAGGAGATCCTGCACCTGCTCCGCCTGGCCGTAGTACCAGCCGAAGTACTCGTTCAGAGCGACCAGGTCCACGTGCGGCAGGAGTGGGTCATCGGGCAGTGGCAGGAGGGCGGCTGAGACCAGTCGGGTCGAGTCGAGCTGGCGGGCGCAGGCAGCCAGCTCCGCCAAGAACGACAAGCGCTCACTTGTCCACGGCGTCTCGTTCGCTATCGACCAGATGATGACGCTGGCCCTGTTGCGGTCGCGGAGGATCAGCTCGCGTAGCTGGTTGCGGGCGCCGGCCAGCACGACAGGGTTGGCGAAGTCGACGTGCCAGTAGACGGGGAGCTCCTCCCAGAGCAGTAGCCCCATCTTATCGGCAAGGCGGGCGGCATTCTCGTGGTGCGGGTAGTGAGCGAGCCGCAGGAAGTTGCAGCCCAGGTCGCGCGCTGCCTCCAGCATCTCGCGTGCATCTTCTTCCCTCGCAGCGCGACCTCGCCCTGGGAACTCCTCGTGACTGCAGATCCCGCGAAGAAAGATCGGCCGCCCGTTGAGAAGCAACCTATCGCCCTCGACCCTCACTTCCCGGAAGCCCACGCTATCCTCCAGGTGGTCCCCGCCTTCCAGCGCCACCTCGACCTCATACAGATAGGGCTCCTCCGGCGACCAAAGCCTTGGCTCGGCAGTGAACTCCAGCGACGCTATGCCCTGCCCATCCACGGCAGCCCTCTCCATTACACGAAGAGCGGGCACGGTGAGAGTCACCTGCTCTCCTTCAGCGGCTGTCGTCTCCACGTCCAGGCGCAGGCGCCGGAAACCCGTGCCTGGCAGCAGGCGCAAGAAGGTTCGCCTTATGTGAGCCTGCGGGACTTCAACAAGACACACGGAGCGCGAGATGCCGCCGTAGTTGAACCAATCGCACCAGAGAGCCGGCAGCCGTTCCGCCTCCCGCCGGCTGTCGACGACTATCGCCAGGACGTTCCGGCGCTGCAAGTGAGACGTAACGTCGATGCAGAAGGGAGCGAACCCACCCTCGTGTCTGCCGATGAAGACTCCGTTTAGCCAGAGGGTGGCCTCGTAGTTGGCTGCACCCACGTAGAGGAAATAGCGCGGGCCGGAGGCCGGGCCGTCGAACTCCCTCAGGTAGAGAGCGCAGCCCTCGTAGTGCATCAGTTCCGGGCGCTCCTCGTTCCAGCAGCCCGGCACCTTGATCGTCTCCCAGGCGCCGGCGGGGAAGTCGGTCCGCGGGTCAAGCAGCGCCTCGTCTTCCGGCTTGGCCAGTAGCTCGAAGTAGTGCGGGTCAGACGCAGCCCGCCTTCGGTGAACGTCGTAGGGGTCGATGTGGAATCTCCAGAGACCGTCAAGACTGATCTGCGGCCTGCTGTTGACTTCAATGAGCGAGTCTGCCGTCAGCAGCGCCTCCCTGAACGGCTCCCTGTAGTTCGGGTCGAACGGCGACAGAGTTCGGACGGTCACGGGAACGCCTCCTCAACGCTGCACGGATGCGCGGACAAACGCAGGCTGGAAGGTCACAGCACCCTGCTAGGGCTCTTTTGCCGTCTGTAACGGCAGAACCCTACGGGACGCTCACGAACACTGGGTTGGACCAGGCGTAGTGGTAGGGGCCGTTGGGCTGTTCTTGAGACGTAACTTCGACACGGTAGTAGCCGTCCTCCGTCACGCTCTCGTCGACCAGGGTGTCTTCGTAGGCCGGCTGCATGGGGCTGATCGTCCGCCAGACATCGCCGTTCTTGATGATGTCTATCTTGACCAGTATGGCGGTTGGGCTCTCAGATTTCGCGCTTAGGTTCAGGCTGGCCGACTCACCGCTGGCAATACGGGTGGTGCTTCCCATGAGCTCCCCGTTGACGTCGAAAGCGAGGGATGGCCCGGTGGTGGCGAAGCTGCGTCCTGCCTTGATGGCCTCGTAGACTCCTTCCGCGGTCAGCGCCTTCACGTAGAGGCCATTCTTCCCCGCACCCACCGTTGAGTCGAGATCGGCGGTGTTGTGGGAGTCGCTGTTGGCGACGCCGAAGATGGGCCTGTCGGTCTTGCCGTTCACGTAGGCCATGAGAAGCTGGTCCCAGGAACTCGCAGGGGCCTCGGGCGAGCCCAGCCACTGGCCGACGCCGGTGAGCATCTCGGTGGCAGTGTGGACAGCTTGCCTCAGGGGAACCGATTGGCCCCCCAGAAGCACAGGCGTATTCAAGTCTCTCTCGCCGTACAGGCCAACGTCGCTCAGCGGCTTCGCGAATGCCAGCGCCTGCTCGTCCGAGTAGCCCAGCAGCTTGGCGTAGCGGAACATGTCGTCGATGGCGCTCTGGTTGTAGACCTCGATGGCGTCCACGCCCCACGCGAGCTGGGTAGAACCTGACGTGTGGCAATGCACGGCGATGCCGCCCATCGAGTGGACGTACTCGGCCCACTTCGCCAGGTTCTCGGGATGGCTGGGGCCGGTGCCGGCCGGGTTCGGCGGGTCCGGCCACACCTCCTCAGGGCAGAGCTCGTCGGCGTCGTTGCCGACGAAGGGGTCGGCGACGTTGAAGGCGAGCATGTGCGAGCGGTTGAATATGCCCTCGGCGCCCGTGATCTCGAAGCCGGGCAGGGCAAGGAAGGTGCCGGGCTCCGACACCGCGGCGGTCTCGGCAAGCAGCGACTGCCACTTCTCTCTCGTCAGTTCCCCGCAGTGGTCGGTGATGATGACCAGGCTGAGGCCGCGGCGGAGGGCGGTCGCCTTCACATCCTCTACCGAGCCCGAGCCGTCGGAGCGGGTCGTGTGTATGTGGCCATCATAGTAGATCAACGAATACGGCATAGCAGCAGTCGCTCCCGGAGTCGGCGCTGAATTGGCGCCTGGTCCTTCTTCCTCACACGCCAGCGCGACAAAGAGAAAGGCCACAACAAGCGGGATCAGAAGGAGGCACTTCATGGGGACACGTCACGCACTGGGCGAGATAACTGCGTCAATTCTACACCCACCGTCAACCCACAGGCACACACGTGGGACGCAGAGCCACGCTGCACCCGAGCCCGTACCTGGGAAAGAAGAGGAGCGACTGCCCCCTCTTCATGACCAACTGCGGCCTCTTATCGAACATGCTGAAGGGACCTACTAGGAAAGGAACGACCAGAATGGGTTCGAGTTCCAGGCGGTTAGTCAGGTGGCAGTATGCATGGGGCCGCAGGACGATGCCCTTGTGGAGCCTGTCAAGCCACAACCGGCTACGGCTTGCATGCCCAGGATCCCCATCCCGCGTTGTCGCGCCAAACTTCAAACGCGACCCGCACGTTCGTTGCAGGGTCGAATAGCGCCGCCAAGTCGCCGCCTACCCGCCAGGCATGGATGGCGTTGACTTGAAAAAGGCCGTAGTTGCCGTCTCGGTAGGCCGCGGCATCCCCTTCAGACTCACACCGCAAGACAGACAGTGCCTCAGCGACGGGCCAGGGGTATTGGGCGACCAACGGCTCCCACTGTTGAGCATGTGAGCTAGCTGCCTGGCGCTCGCTGTCGACGCCGCCTTCAGCGAATTCGGCAGCCCCGGACGCAGCCAGCAGGAGCTCCTCTACTGCCCCGTTTTGCTCTCGTGCAGTCAGACTCTGGGCGAAAACCCGTGGCTGCGCTGTCTCGATGTCTGGGCCCTGGGTTCCCGATGAATCCAGCCTGTGCACAGCGCTCGTGTTTCCCGGATGAGAACGCTCACTGGCATCCGTGCCCGAAAAGCCATTAGTACCCCCCTCTGCAAATACAACCCCCAGGGCCGTGGCCAGCAACAACAGACCGGCGCCTGGGGCTAGCCACTTCAGCGGGCCTCCTCGTGGCTACTCCTCATCATCGGAACCTCCTTTCGATGCTGGTAACAGGGCATGAAGCCCTGCGCAGCCGGGGCGAACCCCTAGCGGAAGCCGCGGCGACGGGCCTTGTGAGACGCGGCGCCCGCTGACTCCGATTGGCGAACACTTCGCCGGTGGGTTGGGGTGCGGTAGCCTCACCCTGATAACGGCGAGGGCGAGGGGGCTGTTACAGCCGGGTCCGCCGCTTTGTGACGGTCACAGTGTGCCGAGGGTGAGCCGAAGCGGGCGGAAGGGCCAGCGGAGCGTCAGTTCAGCCCCAGCTACGAGGGAATGGGCAGGAGCGGCCTTCACGCCGCCCGTTCGCGGTCTCAACCTGGCGTCTACTTCTGCGCCATCCCGTGGGACTAAGGAAACCGCGTGTTATGGCCGAACGTATTAATGGTGAGAGGATACATCCCCGCCACCAGCACAGCTACTCCTCTCGCTCGCACCCTTGAGCACTCCCCGCCGTCAGCTCAAGGGTGCTCCTCTTTCTTGCAGCAGCAGTGGGCCGGGCCTCCAGGCGGGATGACCGGATGCCCACTCCCCGCCTAGCGGAACGCCCACATCCACACCCAGATGCCCGGCAGAGGAGTATCGACTGCGCAGGATAGGGAGTATAGAAGGGGGCCGAGTCTACTATCTTGTGGGCATTACAGGCAGAGTGGAGGGGCATGCTCAGTCCGCTGCGGATTCGGCCGTGGCTCTCGGTTGGGCTGCAATCCGCATCTGGCCGGCGAGCGTAGTACTAGTTGGAAGAGACGACAGCCGGGTCACACGCACCGCCTCTCCCGCCCCAACCTCCGTCCTCAAGCACCCTTGGGCGCGCCCCCGCCACCAGCCCGCGCTCAAGGGTGCTTGACCTTGTAGTGGAGCGGCTCGGCAGTCGAGGGAAGACTAGCGCGAGGCCCGGGCTACACGGACCTCGGTGTTGAGGATAGTGGCGGGAGTGGGAGGGAGTCGAACCCACCCAGGACGGCGCTGACCGCCCCGCAACGGTTTTGAAGACCGCGAGGCCCACCGGGACCCATCCACTCCCGAGCCCCGCCGCCACACCCCACCCCGAACCTTGAAACAGTGGAACTTGGGAACAGCCGCCCGCAGGTGGCCTCGTTCCGCTGTTCCATTGCTCCAATGTCCTACTGTTCCAGGGCTTCAGAGTACGGCGACGGGCACGAAGTTATTCTACGCCTTGAAGTGGTCCGTGATGTAGTGGTCGGCCTTGATGGCGGCAGTGGCGCCGTCGCCGGCGGCGCTCACCACCTGGCGAGAGGAGTTCACCCGGATGTCGCCGGCGGCGAAGATGCCGGGCGCCTCTGTCTCCATCCAGTCGCTGACGTAGATGTGGCCGCCCTCGTCCATACGCAGCAGCCCCTTCAGGTAGTCGCTGTTGGGATGGAGGCCGATGAAGACGAAGATGGCGGCCACCGGCAAGGTGGACTCTTCGCCAGTGACGACGTTACGCAGCCTGAGGCCGGTCACCGCCTCCTCGCCCAGGACCTCCGTCACCACCGTGTTCCAGACGAACTGCATCTTGGAGTTGGCGAGGGCCCTCTCCTGGAGGATCTTGCCGGCCCGCAACTGGTCGCGACGGTGGATGACGTGGACCTTGGAGGCGTAGCGGGTCACGAAGAGCCCCTCGTCCATAGCGGCGTCGCCGCCGCCGACCACCGCCACCTCCTGGTCCTTGAAGAAAGCGGCGTCGCAGGTCGCGCAGTAGGAGACCCCCCGGCCGGTCAGGCGCTCTTCGCCGGGGACGCCGAGGCGGTTGTAGTCGGCGCCGCCGGTGATAATGACGGCCTTCGCCAGGTAATCTCCCTCCGTGGTCTTCACCAGGTGCTGGCCGTCCTGTGACTCGATGCCCGTGACCTCGCCGTAACCCATCTCCATGCCGTACTTCTCGGCTTGCTGCTGCATGGCCTGGGCCAGGTCGAAGCCGTTGACGCCGTCCGGGAATCCCGGGTAGTTCTCGACGAGGGAGGTGAGGGCGATCTGGCCGCCGGTGACGTTCCTCTCGAGGACGACGGTCTTGCGGCGGGCGCGGGCGGCATACAGCCCCGCCGTCAGGCCCGCCGGGCCCGCCCCGATGACGACGATGTCGTACTCTTGCGTCACTAACTGCCCCACAGCAATGAACTACTGGCCACAAACTACAGGCAACAGGCAACATGCAGCAAGGCCGCCACCTCTACCCATTCATGCTGCTTGTTGCTGGTTGCTTGTCCTTTCCCTAACTGAGGGCAGCGTCCAGGCGCCGCCGCAGGTCCGACTTGGGGCGGAAGCCGATGATCTGGCCTATCGGCTCGCCTCCCTTGAAGACCAGAAGCGTCGGGATGCTGCGGATGCTGTAGCGAGAGGCGATGATGGGATTGTCGTCGGTGTTCAGCTTGACGAAGTTGACTTTGCCGTCGTACTCCTTCGCCAGCTCCTCGACGATGGGAGCGACCATGCGGCAGGGGCCACACCAGGGGGCCCAGAAGTCCACCAGCACGGGCCGCGGGGCCTTCAGCACCTCCTGCTCGAAAGTGGCGTCGGTTACTTCCTTGGGCTTCGCCACACCTTTCTCCTTTCCGGGTTCCTTTGTCAGAAAGCAGGACTGCCTTGACAGAAACGACCTCTTTTAGTACTATGCTATTATACCCCTATGGGGTATGTCAACCCTTGACGAGGAACTCTTATGGACGAACGAAGCAGTAGCGAGACCGAAACACTTCTCACCCGGCTGCGGCGCATCGAGGGGCAGATCCGGGGCATCCAGCGCATGCTGGAAGAGGGCCGCGGGTGCGAGGACGTCCTCACCCAGCTCACAGCCGCCCGCAGCGCCCTCGACCAGGTGGGGCTGCTGTTGATGGACTGGCACATCGAGCGTTGTGTCCTCGGTGGCCTGCCTCCCGACGAGCCCCGGGTACAGGCTTTGCGGGAAGCCCTCAAGACCTGGACCCGCTTCCGGCTGCTGCCCGGCGCCGCCGAAGACCTGCCCGACTGAGGTGCGCGGCGCTACTTGAAGTCGGCCTGCATGGCCTCCAGCATGCCGGAAGCCGCTGCCTCCTTCGCCGTGCGAATGGCGTTCTTGATCGCCTGCGCGTGGCTGCGGCCGTGACAGATGATGACGACGCCGTTCACCCCTAAGAGGGGCACGCCCCCGTACTCCGCGTAGTCCAGGCGCCGGCGCATGCCGCGTAGGGCGTCCACCATGAGCAGGGCTCCCAGGCGGTAGCGGAGGCGCTCGCTGACCGCCTTGCGCAGCTCGCGGAACATGAACTCCGCCATCCCCTCGCCCATCTTGACGGCCACGTTGCCCGTAAAGCCGTCAGAGACCACCACCTCCACCTCCCCATTCATGATCTCCTTCCCCTCCACGTTGCCCACGAAGTTAAGGGCCGAATGCTGGAGGCGGTCGTAGACCTCCCGAGTCAGGGCGTTGCCCTTGCCCTCCTCCTCACCGATGCTGAGGAGTCCCACGCGCGGGCGCTTGGCCCCGTAGACGCGCTCCATGTAGATGGAGCCCATGTGGGCGAACTGCACTAGGTAGGACGGCTTACAGTCTGCGGTGGCGCCCACGTCCAGCGCCAGGACTCCGTATTTGCCCGTCGGGAAGTAGGCGCTGAGGGCCGGCCTCTTGATGCCGCCCAAGCGTCCCAGCACCAGGAGGGCCGAGGCGACCACCGCTCCGGTGTTCCCGGCCGAAACGGCGGCGCTGGCCTCACCCTCCTTTACCAGGCGGAGGGCTTCATTGATGGAGGAGTGGCGCTTCTGACGCACGGCCTGGGCCGGCGGCTCGCGCATGTCCACCACCTCGCTGGCCGGCACCACCCGCACCGAGGGGGTAGAGGCGCTGTGACCCTGCCGTGCCAGCTCTGTCTCCAGAACGTCTGGGAGGCCCACCAGCGCCACCTCCACGTCCGTCTCGCGGATGGCCAGCAGGGCTCCCTTCACGGTCTCCGTGGGGGCATGGTCGCCCCCCATGGCGTCCAGCGCGATGAGCATGCGGCCTTTCCTGTCGTTAGCCAGAGGGCTTCTCCAAACGGGGGGATGAAGACTTCCGCGAAGGCGCAAGGCCTGCCACGAAGATCATTCTAGGAGCGTGGAGGTCGTAAGGGGAGAGGTCATAGGTGCCGTAGAGGTCCCTCATCTGCAAGCCGGCGCGGCCAAGCAGCAGCTCCATCTCGTGCCGGAGGACACAGCGCAGCTCGAAGGTGACCAGGCGGCGGCGCAAGGACCCCTGCGGTCCCCACTCCTCGTATATGTGGGTGACGTGCTGGACCTGACGGGCCGGGTCGGCCTGGCAACTGTGGAACTTGCTTACCAGCACATCCCGCGTGCTGTCCCGGCGGGTCCAGACCAGGGTCATGGGCTGTGCCCCCGGCTCCCACTCCTGGGGCTCGAAGGCGGGCAGGTCGATGACCAGTAGCCCGCCGGAAGCCAGGTGACGGCGGGCGCATTCCAGGGCGCGCACCTGGTTCTCCTGACTGCGCAGGTGCATGAAGCCGCCGAGGGCGCAGAAGATGAGGCCGAAGCTCTCCCCCAGGTCGAAGCCGGTCATGTCCTCTTTCAGGAGGCGCAGGTTGGTGGCCAGCCGCTGGGGCCGCAGGGCCTCCAGCTTCCGTCTGGCCGCGGCCAGCATGGCCTCCGAGCGGTCGATGCCCACCACGTGCAGGCCGGACCTGAGCAGAGGGATGGCGACGCGCCCGGTGCCGACGCCCAGCTCCAGGATCGGCAGGTCGTGGCGGCGGCCCAGGTTCTCGTAGATGCCTACGTCTTCTTCGTAGCCCGCCAGGTCCAGGTCGTAGTAGTCAGCGATGACGTCGAAAGGGTCGTCGGTCATGGCAGCAGCTCGGTCTCCCTTACGGTCATGGCCGCTCAAATTGCCACAGATTCCCACAGATGGAACACAGATTTGTACCGGCAGAAGTAGCTAGCGGCAAATCTGTGCCAATCTGTGTTTGTCTGTGGCCAGTAGTCTCGCTGTCAAAGGCTTTCACGGCGAGGCCAGGAACTCCTCCTGTATGCGCCGGCGCAGGTCCTGATCGGTGAGGACGTCGATGGCGGTCATGGCCATGGCCTTGGCGGCGTCCAGAAGGCCGCGGTGGCCGTCCTCGGAGGCGGCGCAGGCCGCGAACTCGCGGCTATGGATGCCTATCTCGGGCGGCGCCACGGCGATAGTGGGATGGATGGCGGGCACCAGGGCGCTGACGTTGCCCATGTCGGTGCTGCCTGTCCCCCGGCTGGGCTGGTCACGTGTCTCTCGGCCCAGGACCGCCAGGTTCGCCTTGTGGGCCTCGGCCAGGGGGCCGTTGGTCCGCATGGCGGCGAACTGGTTCTCCGACCAGCGGTACTCCAGGCGGGCGCCGCTGGCTCGGGCGCCGGCCTCGAAGCAAGCGATGACCTTCGCCTTCAGTTCCTCCAGGTAGGCGTCGTCCTTGGCCCGGACCATGAAGCTGGCCGCCGAGTGGTTCGGTACCACGTTGGCCGCCTGACCACCGTCGGTGATGACGCCGTGGACGCGAGCGCTGCTGCGGATGTGCTGGCGCAGGGCGCCGATGGCGTTGTAGGCCAGGATGAGGGCATCGAGGGCGTTGATGCCGGCCTCCGGCCTGGCGGCGGCGTGCGCCTCTTTCCCAAAGTACTCGACCTCCAGGGAGGCGCAGGCCAGGGCCTGCGAGTAAACGGCGTCGCGGGAGCCGGGATGGGTGAGCATAGCGGCGTCCAGGCCGTCGAAGGCGCTCTGACGGGCCATGATGACCTTGCCGCCCACGATCTCCTCCGCCGGAGTGCCTATGACGACGACGCAGCCCCCCGTCGCGTCTAGGACAGATCGCGCCCCCAGACCGGCGGCCACGGCGCTGACCGCGATGATGTTATGACCGCAGGCGTGGCCCACGCCGGGCAGGGCGTCGTACTCGGCCAGGAAGGCGATGCAGGGCTCACCCTGGCCCGCCGTGGCCCGGAAGGCCGTGGGCAGGCCGCAGATGCCCCTCTCGACCTGGAACCCCTGTTTCTCCAGGTACTCGCAGAGCCAGGCGCTGGCCCGCTTTTCCTGGAGGCCTATCTCTGGATTGTTGTGGATGCGGAGGCTCAGGTCGATGAGCTCCTGCCGGTGGGCCTCGACCTCGGCGGCGGCGCGGGCCTTGAGACGTTCACTGTCAACGGTCATAAAGCGGCCCTCCGGACCGGCTGGGCGTGGCCGCGGCATCAAGGCATCGCATTCTAGGGACGCCCTCGCCCGCCCGTCAAGCGGGCGACAGGCTTCGCAAACTTGCCGTCATTTCAAAAAGGCTCGGGTAGGAGTACGGGACATGCCGCACGAGCACGCTGCGTTGACACAGATGGGAGCCCCCCTTACAATGAGCGACGTTCCGGCCACCGGAAGGGAAGCCGGCACTTTAGTCCGAGGAGCACCTCATGCGCAAAGACCTCATGGACATCCTCGCCTGCCCTGTCTGCAAGAGCCCCTTGGAGCTGACGGCCGAGGAGGAGGAAGGCGACGAGGTCATCAAGGGCACCCTCTACTGCAAGAAGTGCGACGAGCGGTACCCTATAGAGGACAGGATCCCCAACCTTCTACCGCCGGAACTCCGAAAGTCTATGGGCTGAGACCCGCGTCCGCGAGGGGAGGCTGACACCATGGACCAATCACAGAGGACGGGATTACTGATCATGGCAGGCGCCGTCTTGGAGATGCTGCTCTTTCTGTACGGCGCCGCCCGGCGCAGCTACATGGCGGTGGCACTCCCCGTCATGGCTGCTGTGGCCGCCGTCTCCGCCCTGGCCTTCTGGGTAGGCTGGACCCTCCTCTCCACCGAGGAGGAGAGCCCCGAGCTGGAGGGCGAATCGGAGGGTACGGCCGCTTAGGGCATCCAGAGACGAAGACCAGGAGGGGTCGCCGCTGGCGACCCCTCCTCACGTCTCAGGCCTACCGGACAGGCGAGCGCGGTGCCAACCCGCGGGCGCCACCAGCGTCACCCCCTCCTCGCCAGCGACCATCAGCATCTCTCGCACCGTCTTCTTTAGTGTGGGATGTCTCGCCTCAGGAGCGATCTCCGCCAGCGGCGCCAGCACGAAGGGCCGCTCGGCCAGCCGAGGATGGGGCAGCACCAGGTCGGCCCCTTCCAGAACCCGATTGCCATAGAGCAGGATGTCCAGGTCCAGGGGCCGCGGGCCCCAGCGCGGACCGCCCGGCCGCCGCCCTACCTCGAACTCGACGCGCTGGAGGAAGCGCAGGAGCGCCTCGGGCTCCAGGCCGGTGGTGACCCGACAGGCAGCGTTGTAGAAGGGGGGCTGGCCCTCCACGCCGACGGGAACCGTCTCGTAGAGAGAGGAGACCTCCTCCACTCGGCACAGAGGCTCCATGAGGCGCAGGCCCATGCCTAGGTTGCCCTCGCGGTTTCCCAGGTTGGAGCCCAGCCCCAGGTAGACGGCCGGCCTCTCGCTCACCATTAGGGGGCCTGCCTGCCGGAAGGATGAGGGCGGAGCACGGCGTCGGCCATGCGGCAGACCTGCACCATCTCCGTCACGTCGTGGACGCGGACGATGTCGGCGCCGTGGGCGATGGCGATGGCCACGGTGGCGGCCGTGCCCATGAGCCGCTCCTCCGCTGGCACACCGTCCAGGACGGCCCCGATGGTGGACTTGCGCGAGGTGCCAACAAGGATGGGCAGTCCCAGGTCGCGGAGCTCCTCCAGGCGGCGCAACATCTCGAGGTTGTGCTCCTCTGCCCAGCCGAAGCCGAAGCCGGGGTCGATGATGAGGCGCTGGCGGGGGATGCCGGCCCCCTCGGCCAGCCCCAGGCTGACCTCCAGGCCAGCCCGGATATCGCCGATGACATCGTGAAAGTCGCGGCCGCGCTGGTTGTGCATGATCACGGCCGGCACCCCCAACTCGGCGACCAGGGGCGCCATAGCCGGGTCGTGCCGAAAACCCCAGATGTCGTTCACCAGGTGGGCACCAGCCTTCAGGGCAGCCCGTGCCACGGCTGCCTTGTAGGTATCTATGCTGATGGGCACGTCCACCTCGCGCGCCAGCCGCTCCACTACGGGTAGCACCCGGCGCATCTCCTCCTCCAACGTCACGGCCTGGAAGCCGGGGCGCGTCGATTCGCCGCCCACGTCCAGGATATCGGCTCCCTCCTGGGCAAAGCGCCGGCCCTGCGCCACCGCCGCCTCCACGTCGAGCCCCAGGCCGTCACCCGAGAAGGAGTCCGTAGTCACGTTGATGATGCCCATGACGTAGGTGCGGGAGCCCCAATCAAAGTGGCGGCTCCCGATGGTGAGAGAGGTTGTCCCACCCGCTGTTCTCGGCACGCGTCACCTTCCTTCAGAATGCCCAGCGAGAGGCATTCTAAGGCAGGTTCACGGGCCGCGACAAGGAAATGCAGCCAGTTGAGCAGAGAAAGGCTAGTTAGATTCCGGTGGGTGGATTGTGTGACCTGACTCTAGGCGGCGCGGGTCTCTGGGGTCTCGGCCTCGAGCACCTGGATAAACGCTTCTACCACCTGGGGGTCGAACTGGGTGCCGGCGCCACGCCGCAGTTCCTCGACTGCCTCCTCGCGACTCATGGCCAGGCGGTAGGGGCGGTCGTTGATCATGGCCGAGTAGGCATCGGCCACCGACAAAACGCGGGCCGTCATAGGGATACGCCGGCCCTTGAGGCCACGCGGGTAGCCGCTGCCGTCGAACCACTCATGGTGAGACGCCACGGCCGGTACTACGTCGGCCAGATGAGCGATGCCGCGCAGGATCGTCACGCTGAACTCCACGTGCTGGCGGATCTGCTTCCACTCTTCATCTTCCAAGGGGCCCGGCTTGAGGAGGACACCGTCCGGTACGGCGATCTTCCCCACGTCATGCACCCAGCCAGCCCTGCGCAGGATGTTCTGGTGTTTCTTGCTAAGGCCCAGAGCGGCCGCCGCCAGCACGCTGTACTTGGCGACGTTGCCGACGTGCTGGCGCATGGAGGGCTCTTTCTGAATGAGAGCGCTGACCAGGCCCTGCATGGCGCTGAAGGCCCTGCTATCGGCCGGCATAAGCTCCTCGACCCGGCCACGGGCGGTGCTGATGCGGCCCCCGCCCCGCTGTTTGGAGCGGTAAAGGGCGCTGTCGGCGGCGTCCACCAGTTCGTGCATGACGGTGGCATCGTTGGGGCAGCAGGCGACGCCCATGCTGAGGCGAACCGGGACGCAGCCGTTCTTCCCCTTTGCCTCCAGGTAGCGCGCAGCTAGGTTAGCCTGGATACGGTCTCCTATGCGCTCAGCCTCGGCGGTGTCGGCCTCAGGCAGAATGATCATGAACTCGTCGCCGCCGTAGCGCCCCACGATGTCCTCGGCCCGGCAACTGCCCTGGAGCACCGAGGCCAGGAGCTTCAGGGTTTCGTCGCCCACCCGGTGGCCGTAGGTGTCATTGATGAGCTTCAAGTTATCGACGTCGAGCATCAGGACGGCGACTGGACGGCGGCTCCGCTTGGCCCGAGCCAGCTCCTGCTCCAGGCGCTCGTACAAGTGACGGTGGTTGTATAGCCCCGTGAGGGGGTCGGCGATGGCCTGCTGCTGGACCTGCTCGTGGAGCCTGGCATTCTCGATTGTGACCGCCGCCTGCCTGGCGATGGCGGCCATGGTCTCTACTTCCTCGGGCGGGAAGTGCACGAAGTCACTGAAGGAGTCGACGGCCATCACCCCGATGGTCTCTTCCTTGACCACCAGGGGGTAGATGGCCAAGGACTTGATGCCAAAGCTCTCCAGCCAGTCCCGCGGAAGGAGACGCGTGGCAGGGGCATTCTCCTGAATGATAGGGGAGCGTATGCGGGTAATAGCCTCCACCAGCCGGATGCGTTGTGGTGCCGGCGGTACGCCGGCGATGGAACGAAACTTCTCCCACATTTTCTCGTCCTCGGGGCCGAGAGACATGTAGGGCAGCAACCTGCCCGTTGCCTTATCGGCCAGGAAGATGCTGCAACGCTCGCCGACGCTGAGGTCTACCACCGAGCGGCAGAGGTCGATGATCACCTTCTGGAGGCTGAGGCTGGAGCTCGCCGCGCCCACGATCTGCAGCAGTGCCTCCGCCCGCCGCCGCTCCTTTTGTTCCTTCTCAAAGAGGCGGGCGTTCTCGATGACGACCGCCGCCTGCCTGGCGATGGTGGTCAGGGTCTCCACCTCCTCTGGCGGGAAGTGCACGAAGTCCCGGAAGGAGTCTACCGCCATGACCCCCACAGTCTTCTCCCTCTGGACGAGCGGGTAAAGGGCGAGCGACTTCACATTGAACGTATCCACCCAGTAGTCTGGCAGGAGTCCCGACCCCGGCACATGCTCCTCGATGATCGGTTCCAGTGCCTGGAAGGCCTCGCGGATGCCGTGGACCTGCGATGCCTCGACGGCCGACGACCCCTTGAACTTCTCCCACAGCGAGGAATCCTCGATGCCAAGGGACATGATGGGTATGGCTCTTTCTCCCTCTTGGGAGAGAAAGAAGGAGCAGCGGTCGCCCACGCTGAGGTCCACCACCGACTGGCACAGCTTGATGAGGACCTTCTTGAGGCTCAGGCTGGAGCTCACCGCGCCCACTACTTGCAACAGCGCCTCCGCCCGCTGCCGCTGGTTTTGCTCCCGCTCGAACAGCCTGGCGTTGTCGATGATGACCGCCGCCTGCCTGGCGATGGCGGTCATGGTCTCGATCTCCTCTTCCGGAAAACGCAGGTATTTCTTGACGGAATCCACCACCATGACGCCGACCACCTGGTCCCGGACCACCATAGGGTATACGGCCACGCTCTTCATCCCGAAGTTCCGGACCACACTTTGAGGGATGAGGCGCGTCCGGTTGGCGTGGCTGATGATGATGGGCCTCTGAGTGAGGATGGTATCGCGCATCCCGGGCATGAAGGCTAGGGGAACGCGTGCCGTAGCACGAAAGCGCTGCCACATGTTCTCGTCCTTGGGGCCCAGGGACATGAAGGGCTCCAGCGTCTCGCCGGCCTCATCCAGAAGCAGGATGCTACAGCGGTCGGCCACGCTGAGGCTGGCGACGGCCTCACAGACTTGGACGAGGGCCTGTTTCAGGCTGAGGGTAGACCCGGCGGCGCGGACCAGTTCCAGAAGGGCCTGGGACCGCTGCCGCTCCCGCCGCTCACCTTCGAGGAGCGAAGCATTGGCCACAGCCGCGGCTATCTGCTGGGCGAAGACGCAAGCGACACGCACGTCGTCGTCCGTGAAACGGTGGGGGGCGAAGCTGCCAATATAGAGGCACCCGATTTCTTCTTCGCTCACCCGTAGCGGCATCATGATGACGCCGCGGATGCCGAGCCTGCTGGCTTGCGATCCTGCACAGTCGGGGTCGCGGGTCAGGTCAGTCCTGACGTAGGGCTCGTCGCCGCGGAAGACGATCCCCTTCCGGCTGGCGTCTTTGTCCAGGCGCAAGTTGGCGGAGATCTCCTCAGGGAGGCCGTGGTGGGCGCGAATGGTGGGGGTGCCGCCCTCCAGCAGGGCGATGGCGGCGGCGTCGGCTTTCAAGGCCTCGCAGACGCCGCGGGCGGCAGCAGCCAGCACCTGATCCAGGCTGGGGCCTGCCTCGACATTGGATACCTGTAGGGACGGGACTGCGTTGTCCATGGTCTCCGGCGCCCGGACTCTGGCGGCGCTCGCTGTATGGTGCGCTGCCTAATTCAGTATCGGCCAACTGGCCGATGTCAGTAGGGCATAACTCGTTCAGGAGAGATTGAAGTGGGCAGGGAAGAGGCGGTCCCGGGGCAGACCTAGCCCTCGATCGTGAGCTCTTCCTCGGAGATGCGGTCGTCCTGGATGCGGAAGGCCCTCAGGATGGGATTCTTGGGGTCGGCCAGGGAGACGATGACGTAGGTTGACTCCGGCCAGGCGGCCAGGCGCACGTCAGTGGGGGAGGGGTAGGCCTCAGTGTGGGGATGGGAGTGATAGATGCCCAGGAAGTCCCAGTCCTTGGCATCGCACTCGCGGTAGATGCGCAGGAGGTCGTGGGGGTCCACGTTGTAGCGATAGGGGCTCTTCTCGGCGTTGACGGCGCGGAACAGCTTCTCGACCCGCCCATCGCGCCCAGCGAGGACGCCGCAGCACTCGTTGGGCGCCTCCTCACGGGCCTGCGCTATGATCTCGTCGGCGTACTTGCGCTCCAGGACGAACACCGGCTCTCCCTACCCCCGGCCTCCAACGGGCGCACCTGAAGGTACGCTCCTACGAGGTCTCACTCCCAGCGCCGGGACTCGCTTTCGTCGATGCAGGTTCCAGGCCGAGACCGTACCGGAAGGAAGTGGCGGCAGGTGTCCCTACCACCAGATCATGGACTCTATCTCCTCCGGCAGGTCCTCGTACTCCTTGGTCCAGAGCTCGGTGGAGAGGTACTTCCAGCCCCCGTCGGCGAGGAGGAGAACGACGTTGCCTTCCTTCAAGCGCCGGGCCACCCGCTGGGCCGTACGCAGCACCGCCCCCGACGAGATGCCGGCGAAGATGCCCTCTTTCTGGGTGAGCTCCTTGGCGGCGGCGAAGGCCGTGCGCGAGGTGACCACGATCTTCCCGTTCAAGACCGACTCGTCGAATACCTCTGGGATGAAGCCATCCTCCAGGCTCCGCAGCCCCTGGACCAGGTCGCCAGGGTGAGGAACGGTGGCGATGACCTTCACCTCTGGCTTGCGCTCCTTCAGATAACGGCCGACGCCGGTGAGGGTGCCGCCGGTACCCAGCCCCGCCACGAAGACATCCACCTCCGGCAAGTCGCGCAGGATCTCGGGCCCGGTGGTCTCGTAGTGCGCGCGCGGATTGGCGACGTTACCGAATTGATAGGGCATGTAGTAGGCATTGGGGTCGGCACGCATCATCTCCTGCGCCCGGGCGATGGCGCCGTTCGTCCCGTTCCGCCCGTCGCTACGGACCACCTCGGCCCCGAAGGCCTTCAGGAGCTGAGCCCGCTCTTCGCTGACGTTGTCCGGCATCACCACCTCCACCCGGTAGCCCATGAGACGCCCGATGAAAGCCAGGGCGATGCCGGTGTTGCCGCTGGTGGCCTCCAGTATGACCCTGTCCGGTGTCAGCTCGCCCTTGCGCTCGGCGTCCTCCAGCATGTACTTGGCGATGCGGTCCTTCACGCTGCCGGTAGGGTTCTGCCCCTCCAGCTTGGCGAAGAAGCGCACGTCCTCGCTAGGGCTGAGGTTGGGTAGCTGCACCAGCGGCGTGTTGCCGATGGCGTCGAGAATGCTCGTGATACGCAAAGCGATCCCCGCCTAGGCGCCTCCCGCCAGAGCCGGCAGGATGGACACAACGTCGCCGTCCTGGAGGGCTGTATCGAGAGCATCCAGGTAGCGGATGTCCTCGTCGTTAAGATAGATGTTCACGAACCGGTGGAGTTGGCCGTCCTCGCCCGTAATCTGGTCCCTAAAGCCGGGGTAAGCGCCATTTAGGTTGGCGAGAAGTTCGCCGACGGTGGCGCCCTCGCTCATGACGGACTTGGCGCCCACCAGGCTCTGCAACACCGAAGTCAGATGGACCTCCACGGTCATACGCTTCCTCCTAGAGCTGTGGCCCGGCGGCCAGGCCTGCCGTGGCATGGCTGCCGCCGGGAAATCCGCAGAACTCCTCGTAGTCTATGAGCTCCCTCACCGTCGGGTGATCGCCACAGACGACGCACTCCGGGTCGCGGCGTATGCGGACGGTGCGCCACTCCATGGAAAGAGCATCGAACAGCATCAGGCGGCCGCTGAGGGACTCGCCCGCGCCCAGGACGAGCTTGATGGTCTCGATGGCCTGGATGCAACCGATGACTCCGGGCAGGGCGCCCAGGACGCCGGCGTCGGCACAGGAGGGCACCAGCCCCGGCGGCGGTGGCGTTGGGTAGAGGCAGCGGTAGCAGCCCTTGCCGGGCAGGTACACAGTAGCCTGGCCGTCGAAGAGGAGAACGCTGCCGTCCACCAGGGGCTTCTTCAGGAAGACGCAGGCGTCGTTCGTCAGGTAGCGGGCCGGGAAGTTGTCCATCCCGTTCACCACGATGTCGTACTGGGAGATGATGTCCAGG
>Ga0315279_10002439_pt1 | contig 27901 bp, 27 predicted proteins | sample YL17G06_20_MG_FD_203694 | JGI IMG/M metagenome (GOLD analysis project Ga0315279, IMG submission 203694) | Sediment microbial communities from Yellowstone Lake, YNP, Wyoming, USA - YL17G06_20 | ecosystem: Environmental > Aquatic > Freshwater > Lake > Sediment | place: USA: Wyoming | collected... | reverse complement strand
AGAATAGTCCCAACCGTCAAAGAATTGAAGCTTCTGAATCCGCAACTGATACTTCCTTCGCACTGCACCGGCTGGAGGGGAACCTACGCAATTGCTCAAGCAATACCTGACGCCTTCATTTGGGGCAGCGTCGGAAACCTCTACCAGTTTTAACCAATTCGTCCACGAGCGCGCTAGCATTGCAGACTATGATGGATTGCCTTTTCTTGACAACTGACATCGTTCGAATCAGCGAAATAACGGACATGAGAAACATAGCTGCCCAAAAGTCTCTGGAAAAGGCAGGGCTCAAAAAAGAAGGAACGATTCGAAAAGCACGATACTATAGAGGAGAATGGGCTGATTACTACACACACAGCATTCTCAGAGAAGAATGGAAAGAACCCAAGATACCGACAAAAACTGCCTTGAGGACATCATAAGACCGACCTATCTTCTGTCCAAACCGAGTTCTAGTCACCACGGTGATTTTCTCCATCGTTTAGACAATTGTTTTTCCGCTCTTCGACTATGAAACGTCTATTCAGTGCCCTTTCGACAAATGATTTATTCTTCAAATACAATTCAAGAACCTCTCTCAAAAACTCTGGTCGATATTTTTCGTTTCGGTTATTAGCCAGGTCTGAGTATCCGGTTCCTCGCTGCAAATAGTCGGAAGTCCCAACTGCATACCATCTGTCAGGTTCAAGCGGTCTGCCATCGACGGTGACTGCGCTTATCCTGCGTGGAAATTTCTCGCGTGCACTGAATCTCACTTGGATGTTGTGCGAGACTTGGATGTTGCCTAGAAACCTTCCTCTGAAGCCTGGGCCTCGACCATCTTTGAGTTGGTATTCTCTTTGAAGAGACTTTTCTAATGTGTTGCAGAGGTCAACGCCTCTGATTTCAATGTATGTGGGGTTTAACGGTGAAGGAGACAGTTCATGCAGCAATTTCTTGGTGACGGCACCCTGTTTGACTCCTTTGTTGATGACTCCGCTGTTGATGATTCCGATTTCGGTTTTTAGCATGTCTTTCAATGAATCGGCCAGCAGATTGCCGATGGCGTTTTCTTTTGTTAGGGAGTGATCAAGGGCTGTGTCAATTGAATACAGTTTCTTTGTTAGGTTCTCGTCTGCTTGCCTTGAATATTGTCTGATCAGCTTCATGATCTTGTGGTGTCTCGGATATTTTTGCGAGGAGATGAGTCTTCCGGTGAAGTTGCGAATTGTCTTGTTTTCTACGTTGAAATCTACGATCAACTCGCCCAGATATTCGCCGTAATGGCCAGCTTGACAGATTATGCTATGATTTTCAACGAAAGGTTTTTCCAGCATTGTGTGAGAATGACCGCCGATAATTATATCGATGTTCGGGAACTTTGATGCAAGTTCCCTGTCCCGCGTTATGCCAAGATGTGACAAGATGACTAGCAGATCATACGATGTTTCCTCATACTTCGCAAGAACTCTTTGTACTTCTTCCTGAGGATCTTTCACATGAATCCCGAACAGATGATAAAACACATTCATTGCCGCGGTCACACCGACGATCAAGACCCTGATGCCAGAGACCTGCAGAACCATGGCATCATCAAGAAAATCCAGTTTCTGACCCTCTAAATCGTACATGTTACACGTAACCACGGGACAATCCGAGCTTTCAGAAATGATTCTACTATTTTCGTTTCCCGCAAAACCCTCATTGTTCCCGAAAGCTCTTGCAGTGAACTCGATTTCATTGAGAAGCGCGGAACTGATTCTGCCATTGGTTCCCTCCGTTTCCAACCTGGCAAAATCTGCATTGTCGCCAGCGTCTAAGATCAACGTGTTCTTGTCGCACAATTCTTCGATCGCTGATGCAATCCTGGCAAGTTCTTCGAATCTGCTATGAATGTCGTTTATGTATAGAATTTTCAGTTTCATTCATTACCCTTTTCTCCCAAAACTAATGATGCGCCAATATATAGATGCTTAACCACGCACAGTCGTTCTGATCAGTGCTCATTCCTTGTCAGAGTTGAACGTTTTGGGAAGCACTTCTGAGCAAACGGTATGCTTCTTCTTCAATGTCAGCAATTTGTGTTAGAAGCTCAGAACACATTCCAGTTTCCTGTTTTGTGGCGGCTTTGCATAACTTGATGGTTAGGTTGCCTGATTTCGTGAATGACTGTGAAGCGTCAGTCCACTCTTTGACCTGGTATTCCTTGCCCAGATTCTCAAGTACGTCTGCTTGGGCAAATCTCATGCCGTCACTATGTTCGAAATTTCTTGGAAGTTGAGGCGGAGTTGTCGCATAAGTAACGAGGTGCTTGAAACATTCCACATTGTTCCATGCGCCTATTTCTTGAGCGAGCTTGCGTATCGCGGGAATACCAAACATCTTAACTGGAGGCTTCAACATCTGCTCAGCCTTGAAAGCGAAACCTTTCCTTGCAACTTCTAGTTGTGAGGGGATTTTCTTTGGAAGCTTGAAAACCCTGAACGTGTTCCTCTTACTCATTCCTGGCACCTTGACGTCGAGAGCCTTCTCGAATTCGGCGAAGTGCACTTCCTGAACATCTTTCCTGCCGCAATCATGCACGAAAACCACTTTTCTCTCGTCATCATACCCGACGACCAGAAAATAATGGATCGGCACGTGATGCTTGTTGTAAATCTTCGGATAATAATGCAGGTAGTACATGTCAAGTGCGCCGGTCATTGCCGGCTCGCCTCTGTCGATGGATTCTTTCAGCTTGCTGAACGTTGTCTTGTAACTCTTACCTTCGATCACCACCTGTCTAAGACCAATTATCTTCTCAAGATTCCGGAGTAAGTACTTTGGACTAGTGCTCCAGTAGACCATGCAAGGCGGCTTCGCTCTCTTGAACTTCAAGTAGGCGAAACTGGCCATGCCTCCGACAACCGACAGCAAGAAATCTGTATAGCTGCTCCCCTTCCATGCAAGCACATCTTCCAGACCGTTAACGTAACAAGTGTGATCGCAGAACTTGTGAGGTAATGATATAGTGTTTCGCATGAATCACTGTTTGAATCGGCTGTTCTTAAAGTTAACGAGCGCTGAACCGTTACGAATGGCAGAAGATGCGTAGACTTCTCCTATCTCTGAGAACTGTCGAATCTCCCCGGTCTTCAGAGATCGCCGGCCAAAAAAAAGGGGCTACCGCTCTTGACGGACTCTAACAAAACCAACATTGGACACGGGCCCGTGCAGGAGCCCGCACTTTTGCCTCAGTTCAACCTCTAGTCCGACAACCCTCAACATACGAGCAACATGGATGGCTGAAGAAATACCGGGGGCCTACCAATTATAAAGCCTACCATACCCTTTATCATTGACATACAGCACGGGCCCGCACTGCACCTAACGCCAACTTCATGCCTGACGTTTAGTCTTGTTATGAAAAAGAGCGCACTTGCGGTTTGATTGGCGCGTTCTGCTACCATTGGAGTTTCAGAATCTAATGCTGACTCTCTCAGAGGACTGGGAAAGACAAGCTCTTAAGCTGCAGTGACCCAACTAAGTGTGAAGACAAATGAAGAAAACTGAGGTCAAGACAGAAGAAGACGTATTTCGTTTCTTGAACGACAAGACAGAGTTCGAGAGAAAAGTCTTGGTCACCACGTTCAGGATTCCCAGAGGAAAGGTCAGCACGTACAAGAGAATAGCAGAAAAAATCGGCAAACCCAGATCCTGTCGCGCCGCTGCCAACGCACTGCACAAGAACCCGCTTCACCCCATTGTCCCGTGCCATCGTGTCGTCAAGTCCGACGGAGGATTCGGAGGAGAGAAAAACAGAGCTGCTGGACGAAGGAAACTAGTTGAAGACGAAGGCGTGCCGATCGAGAACGGCAAGGTCAAAATGAGACCCGAAATACTGTACTAGTGCATGCAAATGGAGCTTCGCTGACCGTTCTAAAAAATAGAACGACTGTTCTGATAGATAGTACTAAAAGCCCGTTCTTAATTCATATTGATGAATGTCTGAGGAGATGGCAGAAAAACAGTTCTTGTTCTCCTTTCTCCCTCTACCATTCTCCTCGTGAACAGAGTTCTGCCTGGTCTCCACCTTACTTTTCCATAGAAGCCAACTCGTAGGTATCTTTCTCGGCGTAAAGGAACTGCAATGGAAGCGTCACAGAATAATCGCAGGTAGTCGCAACACATCTGTGGATCGCTCACAAATGAATGCGTGCGAACACAACAGAAGTTGCCTGCTTAAAATTAGATACGGAAAAAAGAAAAGAAAATTGATTCCAAATCAAACCTATTAACCTAAAACCTAGTATCTTGGTCTTGGCGGTCTTCGTTTTGAATAGCACTCTCGGCAGTACACGGGTCTAGTTCCGTCAGGCTTGAATGGCACTTCACATTCGTTGCCACAATCAGCACAGACTGCCTTGTGCATCTCTTTCTTCTCGTACATTAGCAATTTCAACTCCTTTTTTGCTTTACGTGCAAAAATCGCTTTTCACACTGCTCTGACATCAAGGGGATGATGCTTAAAAGAATTACTGTCAACAGACCGCATAATCTCATGAGAATGCTTCGGTTTTCTACCTTGGGAACGGACAGTTTTGGGTCAAGCATCCCCCTGCAAATTCCGGTTCCAAAGACACAAACTTCCCCTTGTCAGTCTTTATCTCTCCAATGTACAATACTTGCTCCGGTTTGCTTCCGTACCTGAAGACGGTGACTCCTTTGCACTTCAGCTTCCGAGCCATGTCATAGATTTCCCGAACGTCATCAACCGTGGCTTCAGCAGGCAAGTTCACAGTCTTTGAAACAGCGTTGTCAGTGTACTTCTGGAACACCGCCTGCATCCTCACATGCCATTCCGACTGAATGCCCAAAGCCGTAACAAACAATCTCTTGATATCGTTAGGCACACCTCCAATGTTCTGAACCGAACCTGTTCGGGCTATGTCTTCAAGCAGTTTCGCACTGTAGAACCCTCTTTCTTTGGCCATCATTTCAAACAGTGGATTCGTCTCGAACAGTCTTGTCCCGCTCAACACGTTTCTTATGAAGGAGATCGCGAAGATCGGCTCGATCCCCGAGGAACATCCAGCAACAATGCTGATCGTGCCCGTGGGCGCCACAGTGGTGACCGTCGAATTTCTTAACGCGCGGTGCTTGCCTTTCCAGATGCTTCCCTCAAAGTTCGGGAAAGAACCTCTCTCCTCACCCAGCTCCTCAGATCTCTTATGTCCCTCCTCCTCAACAAACCTCATTATCTCCTCGCCCTTCTTCAAGGCCTCTTCAGAATCGTATGGAATCCCAAGCTTGATGAGCATGTCCGCAAAACCCATCACACCCAAGCCGATCTTCCTGTTCGCATGCGTAATCTTCCCGATCTCCTTCAAGGGGTACCTGTTCGCATCAATCACGTTATCCAAAAAGTGCACCGCATTCCGCACCGTAGCCCGAAGCCTTTCCCAATCAATCCTGTCCTCCTCAACAAACCTCGACAAGTTGATCGAACCCAAGTTGCAGGATTCGTAGGGAAGAAGGGGCTGTTCGCCGCAAGGATTTGTGGACTCTATTCGTCCAACCTGCGGCGTTGGGTTGTGCCTGTTCACTTCGTCGATGAATATGACTCCCGGGTCTCCGCTCATCCACGCGGAACGCGCCATCTCGTTCCAAACGTCTCTCGCCATCAGCTTGCCTGTTTTCTCCTTGTTTCGCGGGTTAACCAGCCAATACTCGCTGCCATCTTCAACGGCCCTCATGAATCCGTCAGTCACGGCGACCGATATGTTGAAGTTTGTGAGCAGTCCGGGCTGCTGCTTTGACCTTATGAACTCGAGCACGTCTGGATGATCGACTCGTAGAACCGCCATCATCGCGCCTCTACGCTTTCCACCCGCCTTGATGATCTCCGTGCCTGTGTCAAAGATTCTCATAAAACTTACCGGGCCGGAGGCTACTCCCTTTGTTGACCTTACTATGTCGCCCTTAGGTCTCAAGTGTGAAAAATCGAAGCCGACTCCTCCGCCGCTCTGCTCGATCAACGCCATGTTCTTCGCTGAGGTGAAGATACCTTCCAGAGAGTCTTCAACCGGCAGAACAAAGCACGCTGAAAGCTGACCCAATCTAGTTCCCGCATTGAATAGTGTGGGAGTGTTGGGAATGAACTCAAGCTTGGACATCATCTTCACAAAAATCTTTTCAGATTCCGCAGGCTTTCCACCATACTTCTTGTCAGACTGTGCAATTGCCTTTGCAACTCTCTGAAAAAGTTGAGCGGGAGACTCAATTATCCTCTCGGTCTCATCCCTCAAGAGATATCTCTGCCTCAAAACCTCCAAGGCGTTAACCGTCAGTTTCGGCTCTTCAATGCCCAACTTCTGCCGCAGATTCCTGATTTCCTCCTTCTTCTCTCTGTAAGCTTGATAGCCAATCGCAACCTGTCCAAAACCCTTCTCCCTCAAAACCTCAACAACAACGTCCTGCGCGTCCTCAACAGTGGGAGTCCTCTCCTTGAATCGTTCTTCCAGAACCCGAACGACCTCCCTGGTCACACTGTCGGCCTTCTCCCCGTCCGCTAGCTCGACAGCGATAAAAGCCTTGTAAACCGCATCCCTGATCTTTGCAGGATCAAAATCCGCGACAGAGCCGTCTCTCTTCGCTATTTTAGAAATGGCCATAACTATCAAATTCAGATTTGCGCAGTGGGAAATATAAAGTTTTAAACGAAACCAACCGTACAAACCGAGAAAACCGTCAAACAACGACATTAAACACTTTCACTACAAAACGCGCGCTTCAATTCGGAGTTCTGTTGATTGGCGCGCTATGACTTAGAAGATGTGGCTGTCACGCTACAGTAACAAGCATTTGTTACAACCGTAGACTATCTCAGAAGTGGTCTTGCGTTGCTTGCACGGAGAAGCTGCCCGGGAATAGATTGAGTAGAAACAGGTTGATGGTACTTTCTGGAATATTCCTCGTTGCTGCGTTCTTTTCTCCATTTTTACACATTGATCTTGGATTACAATGAAACCTTCATGGATCTTGTACATAGAGGGCCTCTGCCACTGCAGGACGACACTGACATACAAAGCTTTTTCCAAGGCGTAACGTTAAGGAACCATATACACTTCACGATTCTGGCGATAGGCGAAGTGGTTCTCGTGATTCTGTTCCTCATATCGCTGAGAGCCATCCTGAAGGCTACTGTGACCCAGCCTGCGCGTGACCATGACACTTGATCCGCGTTTCCTATGGCTCATCAACGCTTATATTCCCGAATCAGCTCAGAGCTGAGTGAATCGAAAGTAGACCCTGCGCGTGACCAGCATGGAAATAGCTGAGAAAGCTAAAGCCAAGCCCAAGATCAAGACTCGAAGAGTGAAGTTCTGTCCCAAATGCGGGTCAACCGACATCTTCTGGGCTTCAGGTCTGGCACAGCTGTGGTCCATTTGGGAGTGCAGAAACTGCGGCTACCGCGGCGCTTTCATTCTTGAAGACGGCAAACTGTCACAAATACTCCGGGAAGAGCATGCAAAGAAGACCTCCCGCTAGATCTATTGGCAGGCGTTATTCCCTAGCCGTCGCTCATTCAAGTTCGTCAATGCTTTCTAAGGCACTATTGGCACTGTATTTCATGCCTTTTTGCTTGTGTCAAGGGCGAGTGGCTCAGAATTCAATTGAAACTTCTCCCGAAAGTCATAAGAATACGGAGCAGAGAGTGTATGATTGACGATGGATTATGGTTAACAAGTGCTTTTTGTCTTTGCTTTTGTCTCTTCTGATTCTTGCCTCTTTTTGCCCCGTTCTTGTTGACGTCAGCGTGAAGGCGTCTCAGTACCCAATTATCGTTCCAGACGACTATCCGACAATACAGGAAGCCATAAACAATGCAGATTTCGGGGACGTTATCCACGTAAGGGCAGGAACCTATTACGAACACGTAGTCATAGACAAGACCGTCACACTTCTTGGCGAGAACATGGGCACATCTATGATAGATGGCAACAGAGCAGGCGTCGTAGTTGATATTTCTGGGAACAACCTAACCGTCGCTGGTTTCAGCGTAGCAAACGGCGGTTCAGGATCGTGGCCAGCATGCAACATTCTTGTTCAAGGAAATTTTACTACGATAAGAGAAAACAACATAACGAATAATGCGGACTATGGTGTATTGGTTGACTATTCCCACGGCAACAACATCGTAGGCAACACGATTGCAGATAATCGCGTCGGAGTCTATTTGTGGCATTCGATCTACGGGGATCGTGTGTATGGGAATAACCTCGTCAGCAGAAACGTCATAGCCAACGACACCATTTCTGGCATCAGTCTTCTCATGTCCGAAAACAACGCTATCACCGGAAACACTATTCTACGCAACAACGTAGGCGTTGCAGTGTCTGACTCCCACCATAATGAAATCAGCCTTAACACAATACGAGACAACAGTCTTGCGATACGTCTAGAAGGAGGAGGAGGTTCAGGAAACACGATCTACTTCAACAACTTTGTCAATAACAGAAAACAAGCAGAGATCGCATCAGAGTACTGTCAATGGGATCAAGGATATCCTTTGGGTGGAAACTATTGGAGCGACTACAACGGTACTGACCTGTACAGCGGGCCCGGTCAGAGCGCAACTGGCAGTGACGGAATAGGTGACGCTCCCCGAGTGATAGATGCGAGCAACCAAGACAACTATCCTTTGATGGGTAAGTTCTACAATTGCGACATTACCTTCCTGCCCGGCTTGACGCTAACGTTGATCTCCAACTCAACAATATCCCGCTTCAGTGCAGTGACATGGATAACAGACATCAACACTTCAAGTAGTATACGCACTGTTTGGATCAACTTCACTGATGAAACCGGATTCGGGTTCTGCAGAGTTTCCATTCCTCACGCATACATGAACGTGAGCGGCGCACCTGTCGTCATTGATTACGGCCAAACCCCAGTTCTCCACTCCAACTACACGTTATATGATAATGGCACCGACGGATGGATCTACTTTGCATACAACCATTCCGCGCGCCCGAGCGATCAGACGGGCCGTCAGCCCAGAATAATGATAATTCCAGAGTTTCCGTCGATCCTTATCCTGCCTTTGCTCATGACGGCAACACTGCCGGCAATCATAAACTGCAAAAAAAAGCGGAGAAGCGGAATTGTTCACTCAAGCTGAGGTTCGTTCGTGCCTTCTACGGCACTATTAGGACGGAGCATCTTGCTTTTTGGCTAACGTCGTCGCTCACGCTTCCCAGCAGGAACCTCTTCACAGGGTTTAGGCCTCTGCTGCCCAAAACGATCAGGTCGTGTTTTCCCTTTTCAGCAGTCTCAATTATCTTGTCTGATGGCACGCCGATCTCCAGCTTCTTCTCAATCTTTGTCTTCCCTTTTCCAACAGCGTCCAGAGCCTTGGAGAATATCCGTTCACCCAATTCCTGTGCAACTTTCGGAGATGCTCTGTGCAATCGATGTTCTTGAACATTGAGTATAGTGATCTTTGAACCGGTTTTTTCGGCAAATTTCACAGCATATTCCAATGCTTTGATCGAACGGTCTGAACCGTCGACACATACGAGCATGCTGGATAGTGAAGAAACCTCTTTTGTGATCAGTGTCGGACTCCTGGTGTGCATGATTACTTTTTTGGTTATGCTTCCAAGCGTGTAGGGATCCTTCTCGTTTTCTCCATGAACCCCTATGACGATCAGGTCGAAATCGTCCTTCGAATGCTCCAGAATGGTTTCAGCTGGATCATTATCCTTAAGCATCTCGGTCTCCACGGGCACGCTCTCCTCACCGAACAAGGTTTGAGCAGCATCAATTATCTTGGCTCCGTGTTGCTCCATGCCACCGATGATGTCATCGGCCACGTTCTTGGGAAGATCGTAGATCGCATTCAACTCCCCGTAAAAACCGAGGCGCGGCACAACATGCAAAATCGTGACAGCCGCCCCAGCCTTCTTGGCAACTCGCGCCGCCACTTCCTCAGCGACGATGCTTGAAGCAGACCCATCGACCGGAACCAAGATTCTCTTCAAAAACTCCTTGTCTGTCACCAAACTCACACCCGCCAAAATTCTGTTCAAGTATCAAAGCAGGTTGATTTATTTAACATTTTCTTGACTTGCGGACCTCCGAACGGGTCTCTCAGCCGGGCTCTGTTAACTCTTAGGCGCTCGCATGGATTCTGCAAGTCCATGTTAACCAGAGGCGCTTTTCCAAGATTGGCAAGCCGAAGTGCATGAGTGTAACGAAAGTAACTTTCACTCATCTCTCCACGATTTCCAGTGTGCGTACAACCGCATAAGTTATAAACCCAAGAAATCACGAATAAGAAGAGGGGAAGTCTGTGCTACTTTCTGATGTGGAAATCCGCGATGCTATGAAGAAGAAAAAATTAATCATTGATCCCTTCAATGAACCAAATCTGCAACCAGCAAGTTATGACCTAAGAGTCGGTAAAAGAGCCTTAGTTAGTGGTATGGAAAACGAGATAGACTTGGAGAGCAGACGCAGTTTTACCCTTAAGGCTGGTGATTTTGCATTGATGACAACATTAGAGAGCGCGCGCTATACGCAAATCAGCGAAAGACGCAAGAAGAAAACTATAAAGAGAAAGTTATCGAATAATATGAGTTGATGCATGTGGAAGATATAAAGCAAAAAAGTCGCAAGACTGAAACTTTCAAAGAAGGGGGTTCCAACCGATCGATCGCATAGGCACACACTATTTCGCTTTTGCCAGATATTTCAGGTGAAATGGTTTTCTAGTAGTTGCTGGGTTAATGTCTGCGATGAAGCTTTGACTATCGATAATTAAGTCTGAAAGCTCACTGTTGTGATTTCTCATGAACTCTGTGAAGTCTGAATAGCTCTTATGAAATGAAACAAAGATGCCATCCCATCCCATTCCTCGTCCGCCCATGGCTAAGATAACATTTGGCTGTTTCATCATCCACTCCTCCACCCTCCTCAAAACTTCTTCCCTCACTTCAGGCTTGGCATACCTCATCTTTTGTTTTACAAAGGTGAACACAACAAGTTCAAAACCAATTTTCTCCCATTTTGGTATCGCCGTGTACCCTTCAATAAAGCTCTTTTCAAGGATTGCCCTTCTTCTAGTGACAGTAGGCTGAGAAGTTCCCAGAGCTTTAGCCAATTGCCTGTCGCTCCTGCGGCTATCCTTCATCAGCTCCCACAGAAGTGCATAATCGATAGGTCTCAGTTTCTCCATAGTGAATCATTCATTATTCCTTATTGCAGTTCTTATGACTTGTGGAAGAATCTTCAATTCAATTGCCACAAGTCCACTTATCTTTAGAAAAATCTGCAGGGACGTATGGCAGGCATGCACAGGTTTGGGTTTGGTGTGTGATCGATCGATCATGACAAATGACTTAACAGTACCGTACTAACCTTCTATTGAAATAGGTTTAGAAAAAAAGCGCCGACAGTTAACAGACCTCTTAGAAAAACCTTGAAGCGCCGAAGAGTTAACAGAACCCGCTTTTCAAATGGAAACGGTCCTTAGAGTGTTCAGAGCCCCAGTGAACTCGCCACCTTCTTTATGATGGCAGCTGATTTCTGGAAATCGGCAATTTCTTCGTCGTCGAGTGGAAGTCTGATGGTCTCTTTGACGCCGCTTCGGTTGAGGATTACTGGAACACTCAGGCAGATGTCGCTTACGCCATGATAATCTTGGAGCAGGCACGATACCGTTACAATGGCGTTTTCATCTCGGATTATGCTTTCAACGATTTTGGTCAGACCCAGAGCGACTGCGTAGTTGGTTCTGCCCTTGCGTTTTATGATTTCGTACCCAGCATTTCTTACCTTCAGGAACAAGTCGTTGAAAACCTCGGCATCGTAAGGAACATTGCAGATTGGGCAGTAATCTTTGAGTCTGATTCCTGCTACGTTTGCGAGGCTCCAGACTGGTACCTCGCTGTCGCCGTGTTCGCCGATTATGTAGGCGTGAACGTTTCTCGGGTCCACTTTAAGGTATTCGCTGAGCAGATAGCGAAGCCTCGCCGTGTCCAGAATTGTGCCAGAGCCGATGACCCTGTTTTTGGGAAAGCCGGAGAGCTTGAGCGCCGCATAGGTCATGACGTCAAGCGGATTGGTCACAACAAGCAGGATACATTCTCTGTTGTGTCTCGTGATTTCGGGCACGATCTGCTTCAGGATTTCGCAGTTGCCTTCAGCCAAGTCCAAGCGTGACTGCCCAATCTTCTGACCCTTGTCCACTGCTATGACCACGATGTCCGCATCCTTGCAGTCCGGATAATCGCCAGCCCAGATTTTCGCCGGGTAAACAAAGGGCATACCATGATTCAGATCCATGACCTCTCCTTCGGCTCGCATCTTGTCAACGTCTATGATGACAACCTGTGAAGCCAAACCGCGGATGAGAAGGGAATACGCGAAGGTCGTTCCCACAAAACCCGCGCCCACAATGACGATTTTTGGACCACCAACATTTTGTTTGGACAAACCGATCCCGCCCAGAGCTTATAGGCTTACTGAAAATTATGCTTTTCTAAAACTCGTCACAGACTAAGACATGCGTGGGCCGGTCTGATTCTGCTCAGGCGCTTACCGCATTTGGAACAGCAAAAAGCGCGATCAGGTTGCAGAACGCGCAACAGTAAATCATCAATACAGTAATTTGGCAGATAGGATGCCGTGGCGCCTGTGGAGAAAACCTCCGTGCGCCTTCTGTTGCCTCGATATTTCGCACATAGGCTTCTTTTTAGCCTAATCAAAATCGCATTGACTCTTGCATGGAGTATTCTCCTCATTGGCCTAATACTCTTCGGGGCAACCATAGGTTTGATAATAGGCATCATAGTGCTCTTCCTCATCCATGATCCGCGCAAAAATCTCCTCGAAATAGGCTTCAGTTGAAGGTGAAGGCCGAAGGACAGATCTTGTTAAGAACGCATACTTCACATTTAGGTTTCTTCGCAAAACACACTCTTCTGCCCAAAGATATCAGCAGATCGGTGATTCTCATCCACTTGTCCTTTGGAACGAGTTTTATCAGGTCTTGCTCTATCTTGCCCGGGTCTTCATTCTGAGTGAGACCCAACCTCCTGGACGTTCGGCGCACGTGCGTATCAACGGCTATTCCTTCAACGACGCCGTAAGCGTTCTGCAAAACTATGTTTGCGGTTTTCCTAGCCACGCCTGGCAGCTGAAGCATTTCCTCCATCGTGTTCGGAACCTTGGAGCCGAACTTCTCAACAAGCATCTGCGCAGCGTTCTTGATGTTTTTCGCCTTGTTGTGGTAAAACCCAGTGGACTTGATTTCCTGCTCAAGTCCAGCCAAATCCGCCCTAGCGTAGTCTTTCGCGCTTCTGTACTTCTTGAACAGCGTTTTGGTAACGAGGTTTACTCTTTCATCAGTGCATTGAGCTGAGAGCATTGTGGCCGCTAAAAGTTCGAGTGTGTTCGTGTAGTTCAGAGCTATTTTCGCGCCGCGATATTCTTTTCCGAGAAGTTCAATGACCCTCAACATGTGAGCCTCTGTACCTGGTTCGGGTTTGATGTTTTTCATTTTCGTTGCCACCATCTACTTAGATTCTTCTGGTCCTAAAAAGTTTGCAGAAAGCTTTTACCTTCCAAGGCTGCACGATATTGTGGGGTGATGTTGTTGGACGTCAAGCTTTTGGTTGACGGTAAGGAGATAAGCTTGAACGAGTTCGTTTCGAAGATCTTAAGCGGGACTTTCGTGGGAGCGATAAGCTCTCTGCGAGAGATAGACGGGAACTGGAAAAAGGTCAAAATAGAAATAACAAGGTAAGCCGTAGGCTGCTCGACCGAAACTGGAAAGGATTTCTACGATGTTAGCCTTGCACATCTAGACTTATTCTCAGCGGCGCAAACATTTCTCTCTTAGCTTTGCATATGGGGCAGATGTACGGTGGTTCTTCGCGGAAGCAGACGTAGCCGCACTGCCGACAGTACCACGCCTTTCTCTTGACCTCAACAGTCTCCTTTGCAGGCGCCGTGACGGTCTCAGGGAGCTTTTCAGTCTGTTTTTCGGCTGGCACGCCTCCTGAGCCGTAGGCCCTAATCTGCAGGTAAACGGGACGGCGTTCAGGAATAGGCCCGACGCTGGTTTTGCCTTCGTACACGTCTTTTCTGACGAAAAGTGCGCAGTAGCAACATCCATATTCTGAGACGTCGATGTCTCGGTATGCACACGGGCATATGATGTCTACGTCGAGGTCAAGCTTTCCGGTGGCGAGTCTGCACGGGCATGAGGGATACCCGTAGCGTTCCTCGTTCACTTTCAATCCTTCGAAGAGGTCTTTGAGGAAATTCTGGTCAGGGTTGAGGTAGCAGCCGTTCGTTCTCGCGTCCGCCTCCGCCCGTTGACGAACCTTTTCCAAGCTGATCAAAGTTCCAATGCCTCTTTTATCTTGTCCTTGCGCAAGCCAGTGATCACGGTTTTTCCGTCAACAATTATCGTCGGATAGCTCGGTTCGGCTCCCTTGCTGACGACGTCCTCTCTGATTTTCTCGTGGTCCTCATCGCTGGCGAGGTCAACGTCAACATACTCGTATTCCACATCGTTGTCCTTCAAAAACTTCTTCGTCATCTTGCACCACGCGCAGGTGCTGATCGCGTACATGAGCACTCTGTGCCTGCTGTTTTTCCCTTCGACCTTGACTTTGTTCATTCAGTTTCACCCATTAACTTGCAATTAGCGTATTGCCGACGAGAAATATAACGATTTATCTCCAGAGAACGCGGAACTTGTGTTTCCGTCTGGCTGTTTGTGACGCGAATTAGTTTAGGGTTCTTTCAGGTTGGCGAAGGCTATCTGCACGATCTCGGACATTGCGGGGTGTATGTGCAGACCTCTGACGATCGGCACGAAGGTTTGGTCTCCGGTTGCCATTGCGTTGATGATTTCCTGGATCAGTATGGACGCGTGGGGGCCGATTATGTGTCCGCCCAAGATTTTTCCGGTGTCGTGGTCCACGATGACCTTTGCGAAACCTTTCGGTTCGCCCATCGCGACGCCCTGTGCTGTGTCCTTGTAGAAAGCTTTGGCAACCAGAATCTTGCGGCTCTGCTGCCTGGCCTCTTCCTCGTTGAGGCCTACAGACGCGACCTGTGGGTGACAGAACACAGCGTGAGGAGCCGCGGAATAGTCCATTTTGACCTTGTGATCGTGCAAAGAGTTGTGCCAAACGACTTCTGCCTCGAAGTTAGCCACGTGCTTGAACATCTGTTTGCCGATGGCGTCTCCGAAGGCGTAGATGTTTTTCTTCCGAGTTTCGAGAAACTCGTTAACCTTTATGTAGCCTCTCTTGTCCAGTTCCACGCCTGTTTTCTCAGGTTTTAAGATGTCAGAGTTTGGGACGCGACCCGCAGCAACGAGCAACGTTTCAGCCGAGAACTCTTTCAGCTGTCCGGTGGCAAGGTTTCTGGCCACGACAGTTTTCAGGCCTCTCTTTTCCTCCACTTCAACGGCTTCGCAGCCCGTGAATATGTCCATCCTCTTTCCCATTTCTTCTTTGAGCAAATCAGATATTTCCGGTTCTTCATTCGGCAGAATCCTCGGGCCTCTCTGGATAATCGTCACTTTTGTGCCTAGGCTCGAAAAGAAGTGGCCATATTCTGCGGCGATGTATCCGCCTCCGATGACAGCCATACTCTTGGGCAGTGCCTCCAAGTTCAACACTGTGTCGCTTGTGAGATAGCTCACTCCTTCTATTCCCTTGATCTTTGGAACGTCAGGTCGTGCTCCCGAGACAATGAAAACCTTTTCTGCTTTGACCAGATCGTTGCCTACCTTGAGCGTGTAGTCTGAGACGAACTCGGCCACATCTTTGAACCATGTGATGTTCGGGCTTGCCTTCACTGACTTGGCTTGCTGTTCGCTGTCTCCGTTGACTAGCTGGTGCATCCGATCCATAATCTTCTTGAAATCAATTGAGTCAACTGTTGCCTTTATTCCAAGTTCAGCGGCTTCCCTGATCATAGCCGCAACATCGGCAGGATAAATGAGCATTTTTGAAGGCACACATCCGCGGTTTAGACAGGTTCCCCCCATGGAACCCGACTCGACCAGAGCCGTTCTAAGGCCACTTGCAGCGGCGTTTGCTACCACGATCATTCCGGACCCTGAGCCAACCACAAGAACATCGAATTCTTCCATAGAACCGACCTACTCAATAATAAGAAAAGGTTCGCATAAAACTTTTTCAAACCGCCATGTCGTCAGCTTATCTTTTTCACTTTCTAGTTTGGTTGGAAGATTTCACACGGATTGAAGTTTGCTTACGATGGAACGCACCTTGCCGTATAGTGTTTATGAAGCATATGCGTCCTAGATCAAGCCTTTGAAGAATGATCTTTGATCGTCGAGGACAAAGAAAAGTGGAAAAGATGGGAAAATAAGGGACTGTTAAAGTGTTTTCAAAAACTCTTCAAGCCTTTCGTTTGCCTTGTCCCAGTTGACTATGCTCCAGAACGCTTCAACGAATTTCGCCCTGTCGTTCTTGTAGTCGATGTAGTACGCGTGTTCAAACACATCCAGAACCATGAGAATCCTGAATCCGGGGTAGACGTTGGTGTTGTGCTTTTCCACCTGCATTATTATCGGTCTTCTGGTTTGCCTGCAAAAAGTGAGCGCAGCCCAGCCCGAGCCTTCAACGCTGGTGGCAGCCTGCGAAAACTCTTTCTTGAACCTCTCAAAACTTCCAAACTCTTTCTCGATTTCTTTGCCCAAGACTCCGCCGGGTTTTCCGCCTGCCTTCTTCGGTGGTGCCAGATTGTTCCAGAACAGTGAGTGCAGTAGATTTCCGCCGATGTTGAACGACAGCTCCTTCAGAGTGGATTTCATGTCAACATCAGCGCCATCTTTTCGCGCCTTGTCCAGCTTCTGAAGTATCGAGTTTGCCCCGTTCACGTAGGCCTGGTGATGTTTGTCATGGTGTATTGTCAACTGTTCTTTCGACATGTAGGGTTGCAGATCCGCGTAGTCGTATGGCAGTTTTGGCAGAACGTAAAAATTCGTTTTTTCCATATTCTTTTCTCCTGCGGTCAGTACCTTCTCTTTCGGCAAATCTTAAACCTTTCGCACCCGAAATCTTTCCGCTGTGCCCGTTTTTTAAACAGTACTTTGCTGTGTCACTGCTCGCGGATTAACCATTCTGCAATACTGTCTTGAGCCAAAAGGAAGCAGAAGGCCTATCACTATCAAATCCAGCACAATTGATATCACTGTTGCAACGATTTGAGCTACACCTAGGATTTCAAGCGGCAAGGGGAGAAGAACAAAAATGGTTAGCAGAATAACGTTCAAAGCCAGACCTATTAAGGAGATCATGAATGCCACCATCCATCCCCATCTCTTTCCTTTGTAAACGCCGTATCCAATTGTTATTTGGCTTAATCCGCTTATGACCAGCAAAATGACGACGCCTCCAGTAAGCCACAGATCGATCGGGTTTCGGCCTAGCCCTAGCGAGAACAGACCTAAAATGGGCACAACCAGAAGCGTCAATATCCCAAACGTGACATAGAGCACGCTTGCCAGAGAGATTTCGAAAGGCCTCTGGAATCTCCATTCTGGCTGGACTTGGAGGAGCATTTCGTCCCATTTTCTCACCAGCCACGCTGAAGCAACCGCTGCCAGCGCCAACAAGACGTCGCTTACGACGCCAAACTCCAGTTCACTGAACAGGATGCCCAAACCCGAGATGAACCCGAATTCAGTCGTTGTAGACAACACGCCGCTCATGATTAGCCCTCCAATCACCTGTCCTGCCAAGCTTCCAGCGACAAAAGAAACAATACTGCTCCCCGCCTTCTCGGGAAAGTTTTGGCCACAAACACGGTAGAAAGCTAAGAACATTAAGACTGGATTGAGCAAAAACCAATACGCAGTGATCACCACTGAAAAAAGCCCATACCCCACAGAACTGGGAAGGTAAAGAGGAAAAGTTGATCGGAGGTAATAGATGATCATTCTTGCAATCGCTAAAAACAGCATCAACGCGAATGTCTTGACTTCCAGAACGTTCGGTTCAAACTTACGCTCCATAACCATCAATCAACTGTTGAGTGTTTAAGGTCTACAACACTTAAGCTTTGACACACGCAGGAAGACTGTCGGAACACCGTACCCGAAAAAAGAAAGTTGAAGCATAAGCAGGATCTAGTCGGTGGGGAAAAGAAACAAAAGAATTAATATTTTCACCCTTCTAACTTATCCGTAGGTGAGATGTCTTGCCGATAGATCCCGATTTTCAGAAGAACCGCAAAGTCGTCGGCCAACACAAAGATCACAACGTCTGGGGACCAGTCGAACCACCAAAGAAGCTGGGCGTACATGGCACAAACGTTGCTGTTGACTGGGACTCCTGCAACGGCGACGGAATCTGCATCGAAGTCTGCCCTGTAACCGTGTTTGACTGGGCAGAATCGCCCGGACACCCCAACTCTGAAAAGAAGTCTGACCCCGCAAGAGAGCCAGACTGCATCAAATGCCTCGCCTGCGAAACTCAGTGCCCAGCGCAAGCCATAAAAATTACTTAGACCACTGACAAACAGCCAAGTTCTGGGTTCACGAAGAAACTCTTTTATTCTCCTTTTTCAGCACTTTTCTGATCAGAGGAATTTCTGTGAAGATCAAGCCTGACAGGACGTTGGACTGCTTGGGCCTGTACTGTCCAGAACCGGTTTTCAAGACGAGACTAGAATTGGACGAGTTAAAGGTCGGAGAAACACTGGAAGTCTTAGCGGATGATCCTGCCGCAGAGTCAGACATAAGGAGCCTCGTGAAAAATTTGGAGCAAGAGTTAGTGAGTGTGAGCAAAGAGGGAAATACGGTTCGTATATTAATCAGAAAAGCCAAATAAGAATGTCGGAAAGTGAAGTGGATGAGCGCGAAGAAAAAAATATTGTACGTTCAAACAAGCGGAGTTGACAATCCAGAACGCGCTTATGCGCCGTTTATTTTGGCCACTACGGCTGCCACGATGAACATAGATGCGACCGTGTACTTTGTGATAAAGGGCGTCACGCTGGTCAAGAAGGGTGAGGCGGAGAAGATCAAGATGGGCAGTTTTCCATCGCTCAGAGAAGTGATGGACCAAGCCGTCAAGGCTGGCGTGAAGCTGATGGTTTGCGAGCAAAGCTGCGGCTTGCTGGGCATTCCGAGAGGAGAGTTCACAAAAGAAGCCGGCATAGTGGGCGCGGCAACACTCAACGACCTGGCCCTCAATGCAGACGCGGTTCTCTGCTTCTGAGCGAACAACCGATGTCAGCAGCCAGACGCGTTTACATGGACCACCAAGCGGGCAAGCCTGTTGACCCTCGCACAGTAGAGGCCATGCTGCCCTACACGAAGTCAGCTTATGGCAACCCATCTTCGCTGCACACTTTCGGCCAAGAAGCAATAAGAGCCTTGGAAGAGTCAAGAGCCAAAATCGCAGAACTGGTCAACGCTGAAAAGAGGGAGTCGATAATCTTTACTTCAGGAGCTACAGAAAGCAACAATCTGGCGATTAAGGGCGTAGCCAACCGCAACAAAGACCGCGGCACAAAAATAGTGACTTCAAGCATCGAACACATGTCCGTCATCAACCCGTGCAAGTTCCTAACCACAAAAGGGTTTGAAGCAGTTTTCATTCCCGTTGACAAGTGCGGCTTTCTGGATCTTGAACGACTGGAGAAGGAGTTGACCGACAAGACGGTTCTGGTTTCCATCGTCTACGCAAACAGTGAGATCGGAACAGTTGAGCCAGTAAAGGAGATCAGCAAGATAGCGCACAGCAAGAACGCCCTTTTGCACGTTGATGCCACGGTTGCGTGCGGACAAGTTCCGATAGACGTCAAGAATGAGGGCATAGACTTGCTCACAATCTCTTCAAACGACATGTACGGTCCAAGAGGCGTGGGCGCACTCTACATAAAAGAGGGAATACGCATCGAACCGTTATTTCATGGCGGAGGACAAGAACGAGGTTTAAGGTCGGGAACCGAGAACTTGGCGGGCATTGTGGGGTTTGGAAAAGCGGCCGAAATCGCGAAGAAAGAGATGCAGACTGAAGCTGAAAGGCTTGTCAAACTGAGAGACAGGTTCATCGAGGGACTGCTCAGACCGATTGCATACTCGTTTCTCAATGGACACCCGACAAGGCGGCTGCCCGACAACGTTTCAGTCAGGTACAGCTTCATAGAGGGCGAATCGATGCTGCTGAGCCTGGACATGATGGGCGTCGCGGCATCTTCAGGCTCGGCCTGCACGGCAAAAACCTTGGAGCCCTCCCATGTGTTGTTGGCGATAGGGCTCAAGCATGAAGAGGCTCACGGCTCGTTGATGTTCACGCTGGGCAGACAGAACACTGAAGCCGACGTTGAGTATGTGATAAGCTTGATGCCGGGCATCGTTAAAAGGTTAAGAGCAATATCGCCTTTAACACCGAAGGAGCTGAACACGTGATGTACAGCGAAAAAGTGATGGAACACTTCAAGAACCCGCGTAACATGGGTGAAATTCCTGACGCTGACGGTGTCGGCACCGTGGGAAATCCCGTGTGTGGCGACCTCATGACTATCTACATCAAAGTCAAAGACAACAGGTTGGAAGACATCAAGTTCAAGACGTTTGGTTGCGGTTCAGCGATTGCAACGAGCAGCATGATAACTGAGTTGGCAAAGGGGAAAACGCTGGAGGAAGGGCTGAAGATTACGCGTGCGAACGTGGCAGACTCGCTGGGCGGGTTGCCTCCGGTCAAGATGCACTGTTCCAACCTTGCGGCAGATGCGTTGCACGCCGCGATAGAGGATTATTACAAGAGGCAAAAGGGTGAAGGGGAGGCGAAGAAATGAAACCCGAATTTGTCCGATGCGAGTTCTGCCGAGTCAAGATTCCAGAGAAGATCTGCGAGCTTTCAGCTTACCGCAAAGTGATTGATGGCAGGGAGTACCTTTTCTGTTGCCAAAAATGCGCCGAACGATATCAACAAAAAAAGAAATAACACGCGCTTTCTGAAAATCCTCCAGTACAGCATGTTTTCTAGCCCGTGCTGACACGTGCAGAATGGTGGAGAAGTCGCGAATCGAACCCGAATCACACGATAGACAGCCGTGCGTCATCCCATTGGACTACTTCTCCGCTTTGCTCGTATAGCAGAAGAGTAAAGACCTGCACCTCTACGGTTCCCGACCCTCAGTCAGGCCGACTCTTGAGAACCTTGGCTTGCCCTGCTCTTCTTCGTCATGTAAACCCCAGCTGTGAGTGCTCCTAGAACGGCGCCGATTACAATGCCTGTGGATAGTTCAACGGCAAATACTAGTACTTTGAAACCCGAATAATCTTCATATGAAGACTCATCTGGGATTGAGCGATAGTCTTGTGAGTTTGCACCATGAATCACTTCGTCCACCACTCCTAGAAGATAGTGTTCCGGGACCTCCCACGAGTCTGGTTCCGGGCTGCTGTCCATTTGCGTTTTGAAGCACCATTCTCCGTCTTTGCGATACTTGTTCACGGCTCGACCGCACATCCACATGTAATTTGGCACAGACACTGCGGCCCCAGCGCAGTAAACGATTATGTCTCCAGGGCGCGTGCTGTTTTTCGGTCCGGCCTGTATCAGTGTTCCGTTTGTGCAGATCTTGACTCTTACAGTGTCTCCGTCACAGATCGCGGGGGCCATATCGTTCCCTCTGCTCGTCAAGTAGAGATATTCAGTCTTGATTGCCTCTGCTGGGGCCGTGGGAATTGCCGAAAAAAAGGGGAACAAGAAGCTTGCTATCAGCATGCTCGTTCGGAGGATTTTCCTCGTGGCATTCTATCCTCTTTTAGGCTGTTTGTTGTGAGGGTTCGATCCATTTGTGGCCGCAAACGCCGCACTGGTGGGTTGATCCTTGAGGGCTGAAGGCCCAAAGTGTGATGTTTAGTGCGTGGCAGTTTGGGCATCCTTCGCGGAGTTCCGGCATCTCTGTCGCGAAGTGTTCGTCGATGATTTGTCTGAACTGCGTGAAGATTCTTACTGCAGTCTCGACTATCTGCTTGGTTCTTGCTTCGGTTAGAAGTGGGGCTTGGATGTTTCTTTTTGCGAGACAAGCTTGAACGATCCTGTTGCGACAGAGTTGTACGACTTCGTCGATTGCTTTCTCGAACCTGACTTTTTCCTGTCCTTGAAATCTTCGAGCCAACAGTCTCAGCGGTTCTTCTTGGCCCGAATTAAGATCTGGCTTCTCGCCGTAGCAGTGCAATAGTGCACGTGAGATGTTTTCTACACTTGTGGCTGCAGCTTCTGCGACTGCTTTATGATTTATCACTGAGGCCTGGAACTTGGCTGTGTGCAGGTTGCTTTCGGCCAGTTTGATCAGACCCACTATTGACTTGCGCCAGTTCTCAATGAGGCTCCAACTGTTGACCGGCTCGTCCTCTGCCTGTCGATGTGGATGTGGTCTCGTGTTGCCTTGTCGGATGTCAGCTTCGCGAGCTGCGTCTCTCAGGATGCCTTCCACCGATTCACTAAGCCTGCTGAATGTTGGCGAGGTTCTTGGTGTGTACATTAGTGTGCTTGGAAACCCTGAGCTTGCGGGCTGAAAGCTGCCACTTGACTGTACACGGGATCTTTGCGCCGCATTTCTTTCTTCGCGTGAGGATATCTTTTTGGCCGCTAATATGAGACCCAGCATGATTCCTAACATCAGGATTGGCAAGTCCAATCTCATTCCTCCTTCGCGTATTGAACATCAACGTTCTCAGCTGACGTTCATTGTCTGTGATCGAGGAGGCGGTTGTACTGTTTCCGCTTTTCTGAAAATCGGTCTGGCGGTCCCTGGAACTCGTTTCCTCGTTTCTTCGTCTTCCTCAGCTTGACCGCGAGTTTCACGTACTTCTTCAGAAGTTGTCTCAAGAGGTACTCAAACGCGTAAGGGTCGTTTTTCTTTGCTTCTTCCAATTGCTCTTTTAGGTGTTGACACCCGTTTGCGCCTATCACTCCGAAATACCTTCTCATTTCTTCTTCGAGAAACTCCTCTAGGTTTTCGTCTCTTATATCAACGGGCCTGTACGAGCTGAAATAGCCCTCTTCGGCCATGATTCTTGAGACTATGGGGAGAACGATGTCTTGGATGATTGTTCTACTCATACTTGACACCTCAAATTCGGATTGCAGCAACACAACAGATATGCCTCATATTTAAACACTACGCAAAGCTTTTTAAGCGAAACGTCCATTCGTAACACACAACATGCCTAGCCCCAAGTCACGAGTGTTGGAAGAGATCAAAGAACTACTGAAAAGCCTTGACAACAAACTGGACAAGCTCCTGGAACGCCAGGTTTTGGAAGAGCTCGGCTTGGGTCCCCGTCAGAAAGAGTTGCTAAGGCAGCTGGTCAAGAGGGACGGGCGTCCCGAGGCTCCTTCCAGACTCGTTGAGAGTGTGCGGGCGCATTTTGACCCTGCCACGTATAGACGGATTGAAGACGGGCTTCGGCTTGGAGTTGATCGCCAAAGTTTTGTTCCGGGCACGTTCGTGTCTTTGCCTGACCATCTCAGACACACGATGCAGGCGATCACAAGTTTTGGCGAAGCCACGGCTCTACAAGTAGGTGGGAAGACTGGCAGGAGCCGGGCGGCGGAGAGTGATTATTTGAATCAGCTTGTAGATCGCGGTTTTTTGAAGAAGGGGAGGAAGGGCAGGGAGATTGTTTTTCAGGTTTTCAGTTTGCACACGCTTTGTCCGATGTGCGGTGCGCGCGTGCCGTTGAACGTGAGGTTTTGCAGTCATTGTGGGGCAGCGCTCTACAGGCAAGAACCACAGTTGTGACATTTTTCCGAACGTCATCTCACAGCACTATCCCCCTTCTTTGGCCGAGTAAGCGGGAGTTGAACCCGTGTGGGAAGCTGGGCGCTCAAGTATGACACTACTGGATCACTGCTCCATGGCGCCGGGGTAGGACTTGAACCTACAGCTCAGCGGTTAATGGCCGCCCGCTTTGCCATTTAAGCTACTCCGGCACCCGCAGAGTCGCTGAGGGCAGGCTGGGCTTGTTCTTCTTCTCTATTGATGTGCACAAAGTAAAATGAAAGGAATCGATTCCATGCCCGATAGAATTCCAGAGCGAGTTCCCGGCGTTTCTCAAAGTCAGACTTGGCTCTTATCCCATCGACGTGGGTTACGAGGTCGTCGAATCGTTGATACATAATGCGATGATTTTCCTCGGGCTTTCTGGCTCCGCCCGGAACTCTGTCAGACAGCAACGGATGGATAAATTTCTCCTCCAGAGCGGCGTACGTTTGACGTGGCGTTTCAGTTGGCGAATTCGTTCCCACGCGTCCTCGTTTAGAAAGCGAATGGCCACGTCGAAGGTTGCCCCGCCCCAAGCTTCAAGCGAGAAGAAGCCCACTTGATCCATTTTCTCGGCTGTCGGGAGCATCGTGTCGGTTCGCATTCTGGTGGCGACTAGACTCTGACGTGCATCCCGAAAGGTTGTGTCGGTGATTCTGACGGGTTTAGAAGCCAATTCAGATAGCCTCTAAGGGTTCATGCGGTTGGACGTGTGAAAAATCGGCTGAAGCTCTATTAATCTCTGATGGCAATTTTCGAGTTTTCTGATGGTTTGCTACCGTATTTCTGTCCGCCTTGAACAGCTAGCGAAGCGTCTCCCGGCTTCTTTAGAAGGAAGCAAAACACTCAGGCGGTTTGACACCGATCATTCATGTCCGCCCTTTGTTCTCTCTTTTTCATGCGCTTTTATCTATAAATGGTTCCATTTCCACGGACTGGTGGAGATATCTCCCGCAATCCTCCTTTTTTCTCTTTTTTCCATAGAGCACAGGGTCATTTTGGATTATGAGCAACCGCTATGCAAATATCTGCTCGACGTCATAATTCTTCTTAACGTGCCCTGTTCAAACCTCAATGGAACCGATATTGAGAGTGAGTGCTAAATGAAAGAGTCTTTGTTAGAGAAAGTGAGGGCTTTTGATAAGAACGGAGTAATCAAGATCGAAATAGACAGTGCGATGAGATTATTGAAGGATTTTAGAGTAAGATATCCCTTTGCCGAGAACCCTGAGTCAATAGAGACTCTTGCCCCACATGATATTTTCAGAGAGCAATCAGATGAAGTTGGAGAATTCTTCCATTGGTTAGAGTATTACCTGAAGCCAATTGGACATCTGACTCTTTACTCAAATGTATACCGCCAAATTAGAAATCAATTCGAAGATTTCAAAGAACTGCTTCATGTTACAGTCGATCCTGAGAAATCCCTAGCTCAAAAAGTAGACGCGCCATGGGATCGAATAAGAGGTTTGGGGTATGACAGACATATCGCCAAGAAGATTATTTTCTGCTTCAACTACGAAGATGGCGATGTATTGCCAATTTTCAAGACTAGCCATCTGAAGCATTTCCTCAACGAAATTGTAGATAAACCCAGCTTTCCAGCGCAATATACTAGTCTAGGTGAGACGTATGAGTTCTTAATCTCTGAACTTCTTAGAGTTAAACAGAACTTACCGGAAACCATTTCTTGGGAGCTTCCATATTTCTCTAGATTCTTGTACGATAATTACCCTCCACCTCTGATGGATAAACACCCAATCGACACAAACAGAAGAACAAAGCCAGATAGTGAGACAAGAAAGGAACAAATGCAATTTGGAGAATTTGCAGAACTGCTTAATGGACTGCAGAGAAAAGGAAAGATCTCGGCTGAGGAATATAGAAATCATGGAAAGCTCTGGAGGGAACGGCCCCAAGATAGACAATCATTGGTTGAACGACTTAGAATGCTTCTAAACAAGTAGCCATGGCACAAGATTTCGGTTTATGCGAGCGCTAGTGGGATTCGAACCCCCACGACAGTGGAGATTTCTCCCGAAGTCCGTCTTCACATGACCGTTTTCTTCTAAGCAATAGAGGGTCAGACTGGCTCATAAAGAATATTTCGAAAGCGTAGAACAGAAAAACTTGGCTCAGGAAGTTCTATTCACTAGTATCCGTCTGTAAACCTGTTCTAAGCGCGCATTGTCATTTGTTAGGATGACATGTTTGTGATGACGGGTTCTATGGTTTTCCGAGCCTATCAGAAAAGGTGAAACAGAATTTCGCGGGTTGTTGGGCGCGCGCTTTGACATCAACCAGACCTTATCGGCGATTCTTCCACAAATCATAAGAACCGTAGAAGGAGTATGAGCATTGGCGGTGAGATGGAAGTGAGGCTACAACTGCTGCTTCTTCTGGTATTGACTGTTGCGGGTGAGCTTGTTTCACGTGTCGGAGTGCTCAACGTTAAGGCTAGTGGAACGGTTTCCACAATTTACGTTCGAGCGGATGGGACCGTAGACCCTTACTACGCGCCAATTCAACGCAGAGGCACCAGCTACACAATAGTCAGTGACATGACGAGTGATGGTGATGGCATTGTGGTTCAGAAAAGTAACATCGTGATTGACGGGGACGAGCACGAAATTCACGGGAAAGGAATCGGAACGGGAATTACCATTGACAACGTAGATAACGTGACACTAAAAAACATGGATCTCCAGAAGTTCCTGGTGGGGATTCGTCTCAACGCATCTTCATTCAACACAGTTTCTGGAGTCACTCTGGCAAACAATAGTGGCGATAGTAGTGAAGGCATCCAATTGGGGCAGAACTCTGACAATAACACTGTTCTTGGCAACAGTATAACATACAATGGTTTTGGCGTGATTGTATTGGAATCTGATAACAACGTGATCTCGGGAAACGAGGTCATGAACAATCATGGCACAGGCATCATGCTCAACTCTTCGTTCAACACTGAAATAGATGCGAACAACATTGTGAACGACAGTTGCGGTATCGGTGTCTACGAGTTCTGTAATGGAACGTACATATCCGCAAACAACATCACGGAAAACACGGTATTGGGCATCAACATAGTGGGTGGTACTCAAATCATTTGTCACAACAACTTTCTGAACAACACCGAAAACGCAGAAACGCACTCTTCAACCAGCATTTGGGACGACAGCGTAGAAGGTAACTACTGGGATAGTTATGATGGACACGATTCAGATCTTGACGGAATTGGCGACACGGCATACACCGTGGGTGAAGACAACAAGGATAACTATCCGTTAACGGGACTTTTTCACCGCATCTACAGTACAATCTCTGATTGGTATTACGACGGATCCGTACATACGTTTACTTTCGACATCATCACTAACTCGACTGTAGAAGATTTCCACTTCTTTGGATGGAGGATTTGGATGGATGTCTCAAAAATGGCCGAAGATCAGAACTTCGGTTTCGTGAGAATGTGTATATCTCACCTTTCATTACGCTATATCCTTTCCCCATATGAAGCCCTCATAGATGGTAGCGAACCATACTATTCAAACTACACGCTCCGTGATAATGGGACTCACCTATGGATGTACTTCTCTTATGAATACCCAGCACATACCATAATAATCCCGGAGTTTCTGCAAGCCCTCATTCTTCCACCATTCATGATAGCAACACTACTGGCATTCATAGTCTACAAACGAAAAGACATTAAACGAATCAACTAGTACAAATGTTCTTTCACTTTCGCGCGCGCGACTGTTCTACAAAATCGAAGACTTACATTGCAACATTACAAAGCAACATCACAATAGATGAAAAAAACAAGTGGGAGGTAGGACAAACATCGCTGTCTAGAAGGCGAAGCCGTTGTTCGCTATCACCTGCTTGTACCAGTAGTAACTCTTCTTTGGGGTCCGCTTCTGGGTCTGATAGTCCGTGTGGACGAGCCCGAAACGCGGGCTGTAGCCATAATCCCACTCGAAGTTATCGATGAACGACCACACGGAATATCCTTTGACCGTTGCCCCGTCCTTGATGGCTCGATACACAGAGATGAGATGATCACGAATGAAAACTATCCGATCGTCGTCTTGGA
>Ga0315279_10002438_pt1 | contig 27917 bp, 29 predicted proteins | sample YL17G06_20_MG_FD_203694 | JGI IMG/M metagenome (GOLD analysis project Ga0315279, IMG submission 203694) | Sediment microbial communities from Yellowstone Lake, YNP, Wyoming, USA - YL17G06_20 | ecosystem: Environmental > Aquatic > Freshwater > Lake > Sediment | place: USA: Wyoming | collected... | reverse complement strand
GGGAGACCGGCAGCACCCGGTTCCCCAGGATCCGCATCGGGATCGGGCCGCTGCCGCCGGGCCGCGACGCGGCCGATTTCGTGCTTTCGCCCTTCAGCCGCTCCGAAAAGGCTCTCCTGGCCGGGGCTTTGGACAAGGCCTGGGAGGCGCTCCTCCTGGTGTTGGACGACCGCATCGACCAGGCCATGACCGCGTTCAATTAACCTGTCTGGGAGCAAAGCCCTTCCCTATGCCCTCCCATCACGGCTTTCGAAGGCTTCAAAATCCGACTTCCTCTTTTAAGATGGCGCTTGAATAATTGCCGTTTTCGTATACAATATATCTTTGTCTCCTTGTTCCTTCCAAATAAGGAAGGGGCTTAAAACCATAAGGAGGTCTTCATGAGACAATACGAAACCGGGTTCGTCCTTTCTCCAAGTCTGTCCGAGGAAGAGACCCAGGGGTTCATCTGCCAGATGGCCGAAGTCGTTTCCCAGAAGAAAGGCCGGATGGTCAAACAGGACATCTGGGGCAAGAAAAGGCTGGCCTATCCCATCAAGAGGTTCCACGAGGGGATCTACGTTTTTTTCCTCTACGAAGGACCGGGCGACGTTTCCCAGGAACTGGAGCGGCGGTTCAAACAGACCGATGCCGTGATCCGGTTCCTGACGATCCTCAAGGACCCCAAGGACAACGTCCGCAGGAAGAAAAAGGCCGCCCGCGAAGCGGCCGCCGCCGCGGCCGAGCGGACAGCCGCCGCCGGCGCCCCGCCGGCCGGCGCGAACCAGGAGGAGAAGTAACATGGCCAGAGAAGATAGGCCCGAGAGGGGTTCCTACCGGAAGTTCTTTCCGCCCAAGAAGAAGTTCTGCCGCTTCTGCCAGCGCAACATCAAGATCATCGACTACAAGTCCGTGGAGATTCTGAAGAAGTACATCCCGGACCGGGGGAAGATCTCCCCGAGGCGGATCACCGGGACCTGCGCCTTCCACCAACGGAAACTGTCCTTGGCGGTCAAGCGCGCGCGGCTGATGGCGCTGCTCCCTTACGTTGAGGATTGACCTTAGGGTCGACGATTGGAGGAAACATGCGCGTGATCCTGAAACAAGACATGGAAAAAGTGGGCCGGAAGGGCGACGTCATCAACGTATCCAACGGCTACGGCAGGAATTTCCTGTTGCCCAAGAAGCTGGCCATCAAAGTGACCCCCTCGAACCTGAAGATGATAGAGATCGAGCGGACGTCGCTGAAGAAGAAGGTCGAGCAGGAAAGGCTGTCGTTCCGGGGACTGATCGAGAAGCTGAACCAGGTGACTCTTTCCTTTGCCCGGAGGTCGGGAGAAAAGGACGTGATCTTCGGCTCGGTCTCTTCTGGCGACATCAGGGACGAGCTGGTCAAGCTGGGTTTCGACATCGACAAGAAGAAGGTCCTTCTCGACGAGCCCATCAAGAGGCTCGGGAACTTTACCGTCCCCATCAAGGTCTATCAGGACGACCGGGCCGAGGTCAAGGTCGTCGTCCTCAGGGAAGAGACTGGGGAGGAAGAGAAGGGACCGGAGTCCGGCGGGACGAAGGAATAGAAGATCTTTTAGCGGGGAGGGCGATTCCCCTCGAGGGAGGACGTCGGTGGAACTGGACCTGATGTTCTTGAAGAAAACACCGCCTCACAGCCTCGAGGCCGAGAAGACGGTTCTGGGCGGGATCCTGGTCAACAACGGGAGCCTGAATGTTGTCCTGTCCATCATCACCCCGGAGGACTTCTACAAGGAGCCGCACCGGAAGATCATCGAGCGGATTTCCGCCCTGGTCGACAAGGGCCTGACCGTTGACCTCCTCTCCCTCAGCGAGGAGATGCAAAGAGCGGGCCTGCTCGAAGAGGCCGGCGGCATGGCCTACCTGTCCTCGCTCATGGACGGCGTCCCCAAGAGCCTCAACGTCGAATATTACGCCCAGATCATCAAGGAGAAGGCCCTCCTCCGGCGCCTGATCGTCTCCTCGGCTAAGATCATCACGGCGAGCTACGAGCAAAAGGAGGAGGCCGATGATCTCCTCAACGAGGCCCAGGCCGCCATCATAGAGGTCGCCGAACAGAGGATCCGGCCCGGTCTCGTCCCAGTAAGGGCGCTCACCGTGCCCACCCTGGACATGATCAGGAGGTTCGCCGAGCGCAAAGAGGCCGTCACGGGTGTTCCCTCGGGCTTCCGCTCCCTGGACGGCCTTACCGCGGGCTTCCACCCCTCCGAACTCGTTATCATAGCCGCCCGTCCCTCCATGGGCAAGACCGCCCTGGCCCTCAACATCGCCCAGCACGCGGGGATGAGGGCGGAGCGCTCGGCCGCTTTCTTCTCGATGGAGATGGCCAAGGAGCAGCTCGTCATCCGGCTGCTCTGCGCCGAGGCCCAGCTGGACATCAAGAGGGTCCGGACGGGTTTCATCAGCGAGCGGGAGTTCGAGAAGCTGAAGCTGGCCGGGGAAGCCCTCTCGCGGGCGAACATCTATATCGACGAGACGCCCGGCGTCACGGTCATGGAGATGAAGGCCAAGTCCCGACGTCTCCGGATGGAACAGCACCTCGACATCATCTTCATCGATTACATCCAGCTCATGCGGCCGGGAGGGAGGTTCGAGAACAGGAACCAGGAGATGTCCTTCATCACGAGGTCCCTCAAGGAACTGGCCAAGGAGCTCCAGATCCCCGTCGTGGGCATCTCCCAGCTCAGCCGCTCCCCGGAGAAGGGGCGGCGCGAACCGCGTCCCCTGCTTTCTGACCTCCGGGAGTCCGGGGCCATCGAACAGGACGCCGACGTGGTGATCTTCATCTTCCGTCCGGAATATTATCATCCCGACGACGAAAGCCTGCGGGGATTGGCCGAGGTCAGTGTCGCCAAGCAGAGGAACGGCCCGACCGGGAACATCAACCTGGCTTTCATCCGCGAGTACGCCCGTTTCGCCGACATGGAGTTCACCCCTCCGGAAGGCTGATCATGAAACGGCTTCCCAAGGTCCCCCTGCTCTTGGGATCCCTCTATCAACTTGGAGAGGTCGGGCTCCTCCTGGGCAAGACCCTGCGGAACATGTTCCGGCGTCCTTTCGAAAAGGGGATCTTCGTCCAGCAGTTGGAAGAGATCGGCGCCGGATCCCTTCCCGTCGTCTCCCTGACGGCGGCGTTCGGCGGGCTGGTCTTCGCCCTCCAGACCTATCTCGGCTTCCACCGATATATCGGCGTGGGCTCTGAAGCTTACGGCGGGCCCATCATCTCCCTCGGCCTGGCCAAGGAGCTCATCCCAATCCTGGTGGGCCTGATGGTCTCGGGCCGCGTCGGGTCGGCCATGGCGGCCGAGATCGGGACGATGAGGATCACCGAACAGGTCGATGCCCTGTTCAGCCTTGGGGCCGATCCCAACCGTTACCTTGTGGTGCCGCGGGCCGCGGCCAGCGTCCTCATGCTGCCCTGCCTGACCCTCTACGGGGATATTATCGGGATAGCCTGCGGGTTCATATACAACATATACATCATGGGGGTGAACCGCGTCATCTACCTGCGGAACACGCTCATGTACATCGAGCTCTGGGATGTCATGAGCGGCCTGATCAAGGCGGCCGTCTTCGGCCTCCTGATCGCCGTCATCGGCTGCTGGCAGGGGCTGAAGGCCGAGGGGGGCGCCGAGGGGGTCGGCCGGGCGACGACCCGGACCGTGGTCATCGCCAGCATCACCATCCTCATCCTGAACTTCTTCCTGAGCAAGGCCCTGCCCTCGACCCTATAAGACCATGATCAAGATCGTCGACCTTTACAAGTCCTTCGGAACGAAGTCGGTCCTCCGCGGGGTCAACCTCGAGATCGAGACTGGGGAGACGATGGTCGTCATCGGCCAGAGCGGTTCCGGGAAGAGCGTTCTTCTCAAGCACCTGATCGGAATCCTCAAGCCCGATAAGGGTGAGATCTTTATCGACGGGCTTGAGATCACGCGCCTCCGGGAGGAAGAGCTCCAACGGATCACGCGGAAGTTCGGCATGCTCTTCCAGGCCTCGGCGCTCTTCGATTCCCTGACGGTCGGCGAGAACGTGAGCTTCGGCTTGGAGCGATACACCGACCACTCCCCTGCCGAGATCAAGAGGATCGTGGCCGAGAGCTTGAACAAGGTCGGGCTGAATGACATCGAAGGGCTCATGCCCTTCGAGCTTTCCGGCGGCATGAGGAAGAGGGTCGGGCTGGCCCGGGCCATCGCCTATCGTCCGGAGATCATCCTCTACGACGAGCCTTCGACGGGCATCGACCCCATCCGGGCCGATTCGATCAACGACCTGATCAACGACCTGAAACGCGATCTCTGCGTGACCTCGGTCGTCATCACCCACGACATGGTCAGCTCCTATAAATTGGCGGACCGCATCGCCATGCTCTATGAGGGAAGGATCATCGAGATCGGGACCCCGGCCGAGATCCAGGCTTCATCGAACCCGATCATCCAGCAGTTCATCCATGGCCAGGCCCGCGGCCCGATCACGGACCGGTGAGAAAAGAGGCAACAATGAAAAGAGAGCTTAAGATCGGCATATTCATGGCGGGGACCCTCGTCATCCTCGCGGCCTTCATCTTTATCGTCGGCGACATGGCCGAGCTTTTCAAGAAGCCCGGCTACACCCTCAACGTCATGATCGACTCCGCCCTGGGGCTCGAGAAGAGCTCTTCCGTGAAAATGGCCGGGATCAAGGTCGGCTACGTCAAGGACGTCCTCCTGAACCGGAGGCGGGCCCAGGTCGTGATGAACATCTACCCCCAGTTCAAGGTCCCCAAGGGGTCCAAGGCGACACTGTCCTCCCTCGGCCTGCTGGGAGAACGGTTCATGGACATCGTTCCGAGCGCTGAGGAAGCCACCTTCGAGCCCGGGGAGACGCTGGAAGGCCTGCCGGCCGTCAGCTTCGACCAGATCGGCACTTTGTTCCTATCTATCGGTGACGAGATCAAGCAGTTGAGCGGGTCCCTGCGGGACCTCCTGGGCAAAGACACGGGCACGGACCTCAGGGAGACGCTGAAGAACCTCTCCTCCCTGGCGGCCGAACTCAACGGCTTCGTCGCCCAGAACAAGGACGACCTCGGCCGGACCCTCCGGACCACCTCACAGGCCGTCACGGACATTGACCAGCGCTTCCGCGAGATCGCGGACAACCTCAACAGAACGGTGACCCAAATGGGTTCCCTGGTCGATGAGAACCGGGGCAATGTCAAAGAGAACATGGAGAGGATCAAAGAGCTCCTGACCAAGATCGGGGAGGCCGTCGACCGCCTGAATACGTCCCTGGAAAAGGTCCGGAAGAGCGAGGGCTCGCTGGGCAAGCTCGTCAACGAACCGGCCCTCTATGACGAGGTCGAAGGGGCGGTCGCCGACGTCCGGAAGATCGCCGGCCCCGTCTCGTCGCTCAAGGCCGTCCTGGACTTCCGCGGCGAATACTATGGAGAGAGCGTTCTCCTCAAGAGCGCCATGTCCTTCGGCCTATGGTTCGACAGGAACAAGCTCGTCCAGACCCAGATCGCCCATGACCCCTGGCGCGACCGGTTCATCTATTCTTTTCAGGGAGGCTATCGCTGGGGCGGCCTGGTCCCCCGGGCCGGCATCATCGAATCCGAGTTCGGGGCCGGGCTGGATTACTACGCCCTCAAGGACAAGCTGGCCATGGGCGTCGAAGCCTTCGATTTCAACCGCTCTCCCCGGCCCCAGTTCCGGGCCTATGGAAGATACTATCCCGGGAAGAACTTTTTCTTCGTTCTGGGGGTCGACGACTTCACGCTTGCTTCCAAGCGGGAGGTCTTCTTCGGGTTGGGAGTGGGCCTCCGATGAAGGACAAAACGGTCTTCATCTGCCAGAGCTGCGGTTCCCGTTTCCCCAAGTGGATGGGACGATGCGCCCAGTGCGGTGAGTGGAACGCCCTGGTCGAGGAGATGGAGGAGGAGTTCACCGCCGCCGAAGCCTCCTTCTCGACGTCCGAGCCCGTCCTTTACCAGGAGATCAAGGAGTTCCCGAAGCCGAGGCTCCAGATCGGGATCGAGGAGTTCAACAAGGTCCTCGGGGGCGGGGTCGTCCTCGGCTCCCTCGTCCTCCTCGGGGGCGAACCCGGCATCGGCAAGTCCACCCTCCTCCTCCAGGTCTCCCGCGACATCGCTCTTCAGGACGAGTCCGTGCTCTATGTTTCGGGCGAAGAGTCCCTCGAGCAGATCAAGATCCGGGGCGACAGACTCGGGATCAAAGACGGCAAACTCTACCTCCTGGCCGAGACCAATTTGGAACGGATCCTGGCCCAGGCCGAACGAATCAAGCCCAAGGCCCTCGTCGTGGACTCGGTCCAAGCGGTCTTCTCGTCCAAGCTGACCTCGAGCCCGGGCACGATCAGCCAGGTCCGCGAGGTCGCCAACCAGATCTTCCGTTTCGCCAAAAGGAGCCAGGTCCCCTCCTTCCTCATCGGTCACATCACCAAGGAAGGGTCCCTGGCCGGTCCCAAATCCCTTGAGCATATGGTCGACGTCGTCCTTCTCTTCGAGGGGGAGCGCGACCACAGCCACAGGATCCTCAGGGCCCTGAAGAACCGGTTCGGCCCGGTCTCGGAGTTGGCCATTTTCGAGATGGCCGGAAACGGACTCCAAGCCATCTCCAACCCATCCGCCTTTTTCCTCAAGGAGCGGCCCAAGGAGGAGCCGGGGAGCGCCGTGATCTGTACGATCAAAGGAACGAGGCCGCTCCTCGCCGAGGTCCAGGCCCTCGTCTCGTCGACACTCTTCACCGGAAACCCCAGAAGGATGACCATCGGTTTGGACCACTACCGGGCCGCCATGCTCCTGGCGCTCGTCGAAAAAAAAGCCGGCTACAGCTTCGCCGGGGAGGACATCTATATCAACGTCGCCGGCGGGATGTCCATCGAGGAGCCCGCGGCCGACCTGGGGGTCGTCCTGGCCGTCGTGTCTTCCCTCAAGAACAAGGCCATTCCCAAAGGGATGGCCGTCTTCGGCGAGATCGGTCTCAGCGGGGAGGTCCGCTCCGTGGGACAGCCTCTGGCCCGGATCAAGGAAGCCCATTCCCTCGGCTTCGAGACCGTCCTCCTCCCGGCCGGGAACCTGGCCCAGATCGACCCGAAAGACCTGCCTCCCCTGAACTGCCTGGGCGCGCAAAGCGTTAGACAGGCGCTCCAATATGTGTTCTAATAAATCCGCCTGAATTCATAAAAGGCAGACCACGGTCGGCAAAATGATGTTCGGCAGGTTCAACGAAGGATCCCGATGAGCAAAGTATCCGTCCTTATCGTCGCGGCCGGCGAGGGCCGGCGTTTCGGCGCGGCTAAACAGTTTACGCTCCTGAAAGGGGAAACCCTTCTCGACCGGTGCCTGGGGACGTTCGAGATGGACGGCGCCGTGGACGAGATCATCCTGGTCCTTCCGGACCCCGGACAGCGGGGGTCACTCAGGGGGAATTACCGGAAGATCGCATCCGTGGTCAAGGGCGGAGCGCGGCGGCAGGATTCCGTCCGGAACGGCTTCCACGAGCTCCGGGCACGCGACGAGGACATCGTCCTCGTCCACGACGGGGCCAGACCGCTCGTGGACGGAGAACTTATCAACCGCGTCATCCTGGAGGCGTCCCGGTCCGGGGCGGCCATCCCGGTCCTGGCCCTGGAGGACACGGTGAAAGAGGTGCGGGACGGGAGCGTCGCCCTCACCCACGACCGGTCCAGGCTCTTCCGGGTTCAAACGCCCCAGGGATTCCACTACGGCGTCCTGAAAAAGGCCCTCGAGGCGGCGGCCCAGGACGGCTTTTACGGGACCGACGAGGCCATGCTCGTCGAGAGGACCGGAGGCCGGGTGAACGTGGTGGACGGTGACCCCCGGAACATCAAGGTCACGACGTCCTTGGACCTCAGGATCGCGGAGGCCCTGCTTGGACCTTAGGATCGGACTCGGCTATGACCTCCACCGGTTCGGCCCGGGCCGGGGCCTGCGGCTCGGGGGTGTCGAGATCCCCTTCTCGCTTGGGCTCGTCGGGCACTCCGACGCCGACTGCCTCGTCCATGCCGTCATCGATGCCCTGCTCGGAGCGGCGGGGGAGGGCGATATCGGCCGGCTCTTCCCAGACACGGACCCCGCTTACAAGGACGCCCGGAGCACGGTGCTGCTCGCGGCCGTGATGGAGCGCCTCAAAAAGGCCGGGCTCGAGGTCGTCCACGTGGATTCCGTGATCGTGACCGAAAAGCCCGCCGTCGCGCCCTACGTTCCAGCGATGAAACATGTGCTCTGTCCTCTCCTGGGAGTCGCTCCCGACCGCCTGGGCATCAAAGGCAAGACCAACGAAGGCGTCGGCGCGATCGGCCGGGGCGAAGCCATCGCTTGCTGGGCGACGGCGCTGCTGGGGAAAAAAGCCTAGCTCGTCTATAGATTTCGATTCGGTCTATGCTCCGCTGAAACCGGTCAAAATGAGGAGGCACGATGCACCGCAGGAATCATCCGATCGTTGTCATGGCCCTAGGCGTTCTGCTCAGTCTGTTCCTTTCGGCCGAAGAGGTTAAGATCCCCAAGAATTACACCGTGGGCGGTGAGCGTCACGGCGTGAGCTTTTTCCCCCGCGTCCAGTATGCGGAGACCCAGCCGAAGGTCGCCGGAGAAATGGACTTCTCCCACTATCATACTTACGGGGAGGTTCTCGAATTCCTCCGGAAATGGGAAAAAGAATACCCCAATCTGGTTTCGTTGTATTCGGTCGGGAAGAGCTACGAGGGGCGCGACATCTGGCAGATGACCCTGACCAACAAAGGGACGGGCGCGGACACGGACAAGCCCGCCATGTTCCTGGAAGGGAACAGGCACTCCGGCGAGGTGACCGCCGCCGAATCCGCCCTTTATTTCGCCTGGCATGTCCTGGTGAATTACGGCAGGGACCCGGAAATCACCCGCCTTCTGGACACCAAGGCCCTCTACGTCAAGATCAAGAACAATCCCGACGGCTCGGAACTTTACCTCAACACCGCCCAGATGAACCGGAGCACGGTCCGGCCCCACGACAGTGACGGCGACGGGCTCCTGGATGAGGACCCCAACGAGGACCTTGACGGCGACGGCTTCTGCCTTCAGATGCGCCTGAAGGTCGAGGCCGGGAAGGGCGAATATGTCGTCGATCCCCTGGACAAGAGCGGCCGTCTGATGAAGAAGGTCGGCGCCGGGAAAGGCAATTACAACGTCATCAGCGAGGGCATCGATAACGATGGGGATGGCAAATACAACGAGGACGGCATCGGCGGGCTGGACCTCCACCGCAACTACGTCGAGAACTGGCGCCCCGAACCAGGCCTCGACTTGACGGGAAGGGGTTGGACCCAACAGGGCGCCGGGGCCTATCCCCTGTCGGAGACGGAGACGAGAGCCGTGGTCCTCTTCCTCCTCCAGCACCCGAACGTTTCGGTCGGTCAGACCATGGATACTTCTGTCCCCATGCTCCTCCGGCCGCCGTCCACGTCCAGGAGCGAGGAGTCCATGTTCCCCGAGGACCGGAAGCTTTACGAATACCTTGACAAGGAAGGGAAGAAGTTGACGGGGTATCCTTATGCCGGGGACGTCTATTGGACCTACGCCAACCTCGAACTGGGGGATGATGACGAGAACGAGGACAAAGAAATGAAGGGAGAGCCCCTCTTCGGCCACTCGCCGGATTTCGGATATTTTTATTACGGTGCGATCTGGTACGGCGACGAACTCTGGTGCGGCGGCCGGGTCAAGGACTATGACGGAGACGGCAAGATCACGGATCTCGAGTCCCTCCGTTGGAACGACGAAGAACTCGGAGGGAAATATTTCACGAACTGGCATAAGTTCGCCCACCCCCAACTCGGCGAGGTGGAGATCGGCGGTTTCAACCCCAAGTTCTTCCGGCAGAACCCGCCCCCGGAAAAACTCGAGGAGTGGGCCGCGAAGGAAGCGATCTTCAACCTCCTTTTGGCCAAGTCGCTTCCCCAAGCGAGGATCGTCTCGGCCGTGGCGAAGCCGGTGAAGAAAGAACCCGGGGTCATTGAGATCACGGCCGTTTTCACGAACGAAGGCTTTCTCCCCACGGCCCTGGAGATGGCCTCGCGCATCAAGATCGTCCGGCCTGACCTGGCGGAGATCAAGCTCTCCGGAGCGGATCTCGTCGGGAGCAAGGCCGCCCGCGAGCTCGGCGTCCTTAAATCCGGCGAGACTAAAGAAGCCCGCTGGAAGGTGAAGATCACCGATCCGTCGAAGTTCGAAGCCGAGGTCTTCATCAAGTCGACCCGGGGAGGGCTTGACAAGAAGACGGTTGGGAAGCTTCTATAAGAATCTTAGGGAACGAGTCCGTTCGAAGCGTCCCACCTAAGCCCCCAAGCCCCCAGCTGGCGCGAGCCATTCCCAAAATTGCCGATAGGATTCTTTCTTTTCAGACGATGACGCCGCCTTCCGGAGACACCCGGAATTCCGACTCACTTCCTATCGGCAATTTTGGGTTTTCCGGGGCCCTCTTTCTCCCGCGTCCAAATGAGCATATAATACTAAATCGATAGGAGAAACCCATGGCTAGGATCACATCCCGGCTCGCCCGGGTATCGGCGCCCGTTCTCGCCTTGTTTATAAGCCTTATGGCCCAACAGGTGTCGGTAAGCGGAGAATGGGAGCTCGTGGCCCAGACCCGGAACGGCGACGTGACCTGGAAGGTTGTCTTCACCCAGGAAGGGGAATCCCTGACCGTGGCCATGACCGGCCCCAGGGGCGGCGAAACCAAGGGGACGGGCACATTGAAGGAGAAGATCATCGAGTGGACCGTCAAGGTCGCGACGCCGCGAGGGGAATTGAAAATGGCCTACAAAGGGGTTGTCGAGGGTGACACGATGTCCGGAGAGGTCCGGAGAGGGAACATCGGGACCGCCGCCTGGACAGCCAAGAAGAAGGCCTCCTGATCCCCTCGTTTCCAGGACGCGATCCCGCCTCGCCCCGCTGAAACAAAACGGCCGCCGTCAGAGTTCATTACAGAGAATATCCCGCCCGGAGGGAAGATTTTAAACGTGCCTCCGTCTAAAGTGTGTACGGAGGAAAAGAAGAGTGACCCTGAATGGAAGACAGAAAGCTGGTCGAGCTGGCTCAGGAAGGCAGCGAAGAGGCCTTTTCGGAGCTGGTCAAGCTGTACCAGTCTAAGGTGTTCAGCATGGCTTTGAATTTCGCGCGAGACCGGGAAACCGCGGACGACCTGTCCCAGGAGATCTTCCTGAAGGCGTACCTGGCGCTCCCCAAATTCCGTTTCGGGTCCGAATTCGGAACCTGGCTCTACCGGGTGGCCCTGAACCATGTGAGGGATTTTCTCAGGAAGAAGGGGAAGGTCAAGGAAGTCTCCCTGGAGGAGATCGGGGAGATCCCCATCTCCGATGACGGCGTCGAAAAAAGGGAGAAGGAGCGGGAGGAGGAGAGGACAAAGAGGCTCCTCCACGCCCACGTCGAGACGCTTCCCGTCAAGTACCGGATCGTCCTGGCCCTCAGAGATATCCAGGGCTTGTCCTATGAGGAAATCTCCCGGGTCCTGAAGGTTTCGCCCGGCACGGTGGATTCCCGGCTCCATAGGGCGAGGAAAATGCTCCGGAAAAAGTTGGCCCCGCACCTGAGCCTGGAAGGAGGGTTTTATGCGCTGCAATAAAGCTGAGAAGTGGTTTCTCAAGTCCTTCGACGGTCTCCTGGAAGAGGCCCGGACGGCTGAGTTGAAGGAGCACCTTCGGACCTGCCCGGCCTGCTCCCGGATGGAATCGGAGTACCGGGCTATGTTCGGCCTCCTCCGGAGCGAAACGAAGGACGAGCCCCTCCCCTATTTCCAGGAGCGGCTGCGGCCCAAGTTGGTCCGGGAGAGAAAATCGTTTGCCCTCCTCCTCTGGGAGCACTGGTGCCTGAAAGCCATCCCGGTCTTTCTGGGTGTCGTCCTGGCCTTCGGCGTGGGCCTGATCTTTTTCGCTCCCCCCGACCAGAGCCAGATGACCCAATCCGAGCTGCTCCTCTTGAAAGACCAGGCCCCGATGCCCGACGTCCAATCCATCTTCGAAGCGCGGCAGGGCGAAGACCAGCACATGCAGCTCATCTTTGCCTCCGCCGACGAACGCGAGCCCGTGAGGAGGCCAATCCCATGAACGCCAAAGTCAAATTCTGGATCGTCTTTTCGCTCATCGCCGTCTTCGCCATCGGAGGGGCCGCCGGCTACTTCAGCGAACGTTATCTCGTCCACAAGAGGCACGAGCCGAGGCCGGGAGAAATGGACCGGCGCGGGCCCCATTTCCCGACGGTCGAGATCCTGGCCAAGGAGCTCAACCTGAGCCAGGCCCAGCAGGACCAGGTCCGGGAGATCTTCAAACGCAACGAAGACCGGCTCAAGGCCTTCGGCGAGGAGTTCCACAAGCGCCTCGGTGAGATGCGGTCCCGGATCAAGAACGAGATCGACGCCGTCCTGACCCCGGAGCAGAAGCAGAAGCTGGAGGCCATGATCAACGAATATATCGGCAAGCGGAAAGCCCAGTATGAAGAAACGCGGAGAGACCCCTCTCGGCAAACGGATAAAGGAGAAGTGAAGTGAAAAAGAAACTCGTCCTCATCATCGCCGCGATCGTCGTCGTCGCGGGAGTCCTCCTCGGACTGACCGTCTTCAAGGGCCACAAGAACGGGGCCGTGAAGTATCGGACGGAAACCCTGGCCAAGGGTGATCTCGAAGCCCTGGTGGTGACCTCCGGGACCCTCAACCCGGTCCGCCTCGTCGAGGTCGGGAGCCAGGTCTCCGGCAAGATCGACAGGCTCTATGTGGATTTCAACTCCCAGGTCAAGGCAGGCCAGGTCCTGGCCGAGCTCGACCAGTCCCTCCTTAAGGCGAAAATCGACCAGAACAACGCGAACTACCTGAGTGCCGCGGCCTCCCTTGAGCGGTCCAAGGTGACCTTGGACAATTTGAAGAAGAAATATGATAGATCCCTCAGCCTTTTTGAAAAGGACCTGATCTCCTTCGAGGAGAAGGAAGCCACCGAGGCCGCCTACCTCGGGGCCAAAGCGGACGTCCAGTCCACCGAGGCCAGGCTGGCCCAGGCCAAGTCCCAGCTCGATTCGAGCCAGGTCGACCTGTCCTACGCCACGATCCGCTCCCCCATTGACGGCATCGTCATCAACCGGCTCATCAACATCGGCCAGACCGTCGCGGCCAGCTTTACGGCCCCCAAGCTCTTCGAGATCGCCAACGACCTCGGCAAGATGCAAGTTGAGTGCGATGTGGACGAGGCGGATATCGGCAAGGTCAAGGAAAACCAGAAAGTCCGCTTCACGGTGGATTCTTTCCCCGACGACACGTTCTTCGGCACCGTCAACCAGGTTCGCTATTCCCCGACGGTCACGCAGAACGTCGTCACGTATAAGACCATCGTCGACGTCGACAACCCCGGCATGAAGCTGCGGCCGGGGATGACGGCCACGGTCTCCATCATCTCCGGCGAGGCCAAGAACGTCCTCCGGGTTTCGAACGCCGCTCTGCGGTTCACGCCGTCCCTGTCCGCCGAGGAAATGCAGAAGATCATGAAGGACGCGGCAGAGAAGATGATGGCCAGGCGCCGGCAGGAGGGCGGAGGCGGGCAGACCGGCGGTGGTTCCGAAACCGGTGCGTCCGGTCAGACCGCTCCAGCCGGTGCTCCGGGCCAGGCGGTCCGGACCGGGGAAGGCGCGCAGCGGTTCATGACGTTCAGCCAGGGGCAGGGGGGCGCGCAGGCCCAGGGGGCGCGGACGAAACAGCCCTCCCGGGTCTGGGTCCAGGATGAGAACGGCAAGCTCCAGATCGTCTTCATCAGGCCCGGCGTCACGGACAACTCCTACACGGAGGTCCTCCGCGGCGAACTCCAGGAAGGCCAGAAGGTCATCATCGGTACGAACGGCGGGCCAATCGTGGCCGCGACCCCCGGCGGGCCGGGTCAGCCCGGGCGGATGATGTTCATCGGCCGCTAGGCGCGGATGGATGAACTCGGGATAGAACAATGGCGAAAAAGATCATCGAACTTCAGAACCTGGTCAAGACCTACAAGGTCGGAGACACGGAGGTCCAGGCCCTCCGTGGCGTCTCCTACAGCGTCGAGGAGGGGGATTTCGTGGCCATCATGGGTCCTTCCGGATCGGGGAAGTCCACCCTAATGAACATCATCGGCTGCCTGGATAAACCCACGTCCGGTAAATATACCCTGGAAGGCGAAGATGTTTCCACCTTCGACAAGAACAAGCTGGCCCGCATTCGGAACCAGAAGATTGGATTCGTTTTCCAGACCTTCAACCTCCTTTCCCGGACCTCGGCCATCGAGAACGTCGAGCTTCCCCTCCTTTACTCCAACGTCCATACCAAGCAGATGCACGAGCGGGCCCTCGCGGCCCTGGAATCTGTCGGGCTTAAGAACCGGGCCCACCACAAGACCAACCAGCTTTCCGGCGGCGAGCAGCAGCGGATCGCCATAGCCCGCGCCTTGCTGAACAACCCATCGCTGATCCTGGCCGACGAGCCGACGGGGAACCTGGACACCAAGACGAGCAGCGAGATCATGGACATCTTCACCAAGCTCAACGTCGAGAAAGGGATCACCATGGTCATGGTGACCCACGAGCCGGACATCGCCGCCTACGCCCGGAAGAGGATCTACGTCCGGGACGGGCGGATCATCCGCGAGGATTAATTCCAAAAGCAAGGAGTCGTTCTAATGAACATACTGCGCACGAGCCGGATCGCTCTCCGGGCCCTGGCCCGGAATAAAATGAGGTCATTCCTGACCGCCCTGGGCATCATCATCGGCGTTGGGGCCGTCATCGCCATGGTCAGCCTCGGCGAGGGCGCCAAGAAAGGCGTCGAGGAGCGGTTCAACGCCATGGGGACGAACCTGCTGTTCGTCTCCCCCGGGAGCAGAAATTCCCACGGCGTCCACTCCGGTGGAGGCGGTTGGCAAAGCCTTAAGCCGGAGGACGCCGCCGCCATCGAAACCCAATGCGACGCCGTGAAATTTACGTCGTCGTCGACCAACACCCGGGCCCAGGTCGTCTACGGGAACAAGAACTGGAACACTTCGGTCCAGGGCACGGGGGCGCGTTACCCTGAGATCCGCAACTGGGAGATTGAAACGGGGACCTTCTTCGACGAGGCCCAGGTCAAAGCCGGGGCCAAGGTCTGTGTCCTGGGAAGCGAAGTCAAAAAGTCCCTTTTCGAGGACGAAGACGCCATCGGCAAGGTCCTTCGGGTCAAGCAGATCCCGTTCCGGGTCCTGGGAGTCCTCAAGTCCAAGGGCGAGTCGGGCGGTTGGTTCAACCGCGACGACATGATCGCCGTCCCCTACACGACCGTGATGAAGAGGCTCCAGGGCGTCGAATACATCAGCTCGATCGACATCCAGGCCATTTCCATGGCCCAGACGGTCGAGGCCAAACGACAGATTGAAGAGCTTCTCCGCATCCGGCACAAGATCGCCCCCGGGGCCGAAGACGATTTCCAGGTCCGGAACATGTCCGAGATCGCCGAAGGCGCGGCCCAATCCACCCAGATCCTGGGCATCCTGCTCGGAAGCATCGCTTCCATCTCGCTTCTCGTGGGGGGCATCGGGATCATGAACATCATGCTCGTCTCCGTGACCGAACGGATCCGGGAGATCGGCATCCGCATGGCCGTCGGGGCGCGGGAGAAGGATATCCTCCTCCAGTTCCTGACCGAGGCCGTGGTCCTCAGTGTCCTGGGCGGCGCCCTAGGGGTTGCCTTCGGCATCGGCAGCTCAAAGCTCATGAAGTTCATCCCCATCTTCGCCCAGTGGAAGACCATCGTGTCGCCGGGCGCCATTGTCCTGGCTTTCGTGTTTTCCGCTTCCGTGGGGATCTTTTTCGGCTTCTATCCGGCCCGCAAGGCGTCCAAGCTCGACCCGATCGAGGCCCTCCGGTATGAATGATCGTTGACATGAGACAAGGAGATCCAAGATGAAACTTCGCACCATAGGAACCCTGGCCCTTCTCGTGCTGGGGACCCTGACGCTCGCGTTCGGCCAGCAGAAGGAAAACCCCCTCGCCCTCTCCCTCGAGGACTGCGTCCTGAGGGCGATGAAGAACAACCTCTCGGTGGCCATCCAGATCCTGAACCCGGAGATCTCGGTCGCCTCGGTCTCGCGCGCCCAGGAAAAGTTCTATCCCAGCCTCTCGTTCAGTTTTAATAAGAGAAACACCGATACGGCGTCCTATTCCTGGCTTGACGCGGCGGAGAGCGTCATCAACAAGCTTAACGATTACTCCGTCCAGCTCAATGAAACGATCCCCGGCGGCGGCTCGCTGGGGCTGTCCCTGAACACCAACAAGAACGACTCCAACCGGAGCTTCCAAACCATCAATCCCCGTTTCGGCAGCACCTTGACCTTTAATTTTTCCCAGCCGCTCCTGAAGGACTTCGGCTGGGACATCAGCCGCAGGGAGATCCTCATCGCCCGGAACAACCTGGCCATCACCGAGAACCAGCTCGAACAGACGCTCATGGAGACCATCTACTCAGTCGAGGACGCCTACTGGAACCTTGTCTACAGCATTGATAATCTGGAGGTCAGGCGCCAGTCCCTCAAGCTGGCTCAGGACCTGCTGGACAAGAACAGGCGGTCCGTCGAGGTCGGCCAGCTGGCCCCGATCGAGGTCCTGAGCGCCCAGGCCGAAGTGGCGACCCGGGAAGCGGACATTCTCCAGGCCGAAGCCCTGGTCAAGAACAACGAGGACCGCCTGAAGATGATCCTCAACCTCTCCGCAGAGGAAGAAAAGACCTTCACTTCGATCCAACCCAAGGACAAGCCGAAGTCCCAGGAAACCAAAATGGCCTTGGACGAGGCCCTGGTGACCGCCATGGAGAACCGTCCGGAGCTCCGGGCGACCCGGATCGGCCTGAAGAACCAGGAGCTTAACGTCACCTACGCCAGGAACCAGCTCCTGCCTGGGCTCAACCTGACGGCCTCCTACTGGAGCCCCGGGGTCTCGGGCGAACAGATCGTCTACTTGAACAACAATCCCCTGACCGGGATCATCATCGGCAGGGTCCCGGGCGGTTCATCGGCCGCCATGAAGGACGCGTTCAATTTCAAGTATCAGAACTGGTCCGTGGGACTGACCCTGACCCTTCCCATGAACAACTTCCTGTCGAAGGCCATGTATACCCAGGCCAAGCTTAACATGGAGCAGTCCCTGCTCAACCTCAAGAGCCAGGAGCAGCAGATCTTCCTGGAGATCAAGAACGCCGTTCGGGCCGTCGAGACCAACTACAAACGCATCCAGGCTTATCGGGTCGCCCGGGAACTGGCCGAACAGAAACTCGCCGCCGAAGAAGAGAAGCTCAAGGTCGGATTGAGCACCAACTACATGGTCCTCCAGTACCAAAGGGACCTGTCCACCGCCCGGAGCACAGAGCTCAGGGCCATCGTGGATTACAATCTCTCCACGGCTGCGCTGGACAGGGCGCTCGGCTTGAGCCTCAAGAACAAGGACATGAAGGTCTCGGACTTCGCCAGGGCGAACTGACGCGCGCCTGCCCGGTCTCTTCCATTTCTCGCGGCTTTCAATGGCCGTGATGCACAGAAGAGGGCATGGGGAAGGGCTTTGCTTCCGGCTCCGATAAAGAATCGCCTGAGACTCGCGTTCTTCTCGGCTCCTCAGGCCCAAGACTCCAGGCGAATCTAATAAGCTGAAGGAAACCCATCCTCGGAGCCTTGGGCCGTCGGAGGCCTGCGGCTTCCCTCGTCGGACGCTCGGCTCAGGCTGATCTCCGCATGGTCGCTGCAGCCCTTCCCCATGCCCTCTCATCACGGCCACAAAGCTCCCGCTCCGCCCTTCGACGACCTCCTCCGGGCATCGCCCCTGCGCCATTGCTTTAAACCACACGAAAAGAAAAGCGGGATCCGCACGATGATCCGTTGCGTTGACTAGCGATTATTGACGTGCTATTTTGTCTGTCGAGGGCCGGGGGGAGATCGAACGCCGCAAGGAGACCGTCATTCTAAATACGAGAGGGACGTCTCGCTCCTCCCCCGCCGCCTTTCTTTTCTTGGTGACGGCGTTCCTCTGCGCCGCTTCGGCCCCGGCATTCGGGCAGGAGAAAATCCAGAAAAAGAAAAACGAAGACGCTCGATACGACGTCTCCGTAACCGCCGTCACGATCTCCGTCACGGTCCAGGACAAGGGCGGAAGGTATATCAATGACCTGACGCAGAAGGATTTCGAGGTTTATGAAAACAACGACCGGCGGACCATCACCTACTTCAACCAGGACTCCAACGCGCCGATCAGCCTGACCGTCCTCCTGGACGTCAGCGGGAGCATGGCTCTTCTGGACAAGTTCAAGGAGAGCCGGGAGGCCCTCCTTGAACTTGCCACATCGCTCCTCGGCCCCCGGGACGAGGTCTCCTTATTGATCTTTGCCGATGGCGAGGTCGAGATCGCTTCGGAATTTTCGACGGACAAGGCGCCTTTCCTTTCGGTCCTGGACAAAACAGAGGCCTACGGGCAGACCGCTTTGAACGACGCCGTCGCCGTATCGCCGGAATTTGCGAACAAGGGAAAAAACGAGAAACGGGCGCTCCTGCTCATCACGGACGGCATCGAGAACGACAGCCAAAGCACCCCGGATCAGGCTCTTGATATCGCCCGGCGGGTGGACGTGCCCATCTTCATCATCGGATACAAGATCCCGTTGAGCGACCAGTACCTGAAGGGGCAAAAACGCGCCCCCGACCTGACCGCCCGCGGGATCGTGGCCACTCTCGACAGGTTTTCGCAGGCGACGGGGGGGGAGGCCTATTTTCTGAAAGAGCCCCGTGAACTGACGCAGACGTTGAGAGGGATCTGTGCCGAACTGAGCCACCAGTACATCATCGGCTACACGTCCTACGTGAATGGCGGCAACGAGTACCGGAGGATCGGGGTCGTCACGCCCCGTAAAAAATATAAAGTGCGGACCCGTCAGGGTTATTGAAACGAAGATAAATGAGGATGGAGGCCACAGATAAGGCCCACGCAAAACGGAAGAGAACCGAACTTTCAATTTGCAGCGATTTGGATTATGATATAAATTAACAAGTTAACTAAAAATAGAATGGAGGTCAACATGAAAAAGAACCGGATCATCATCTTTCTCGCCGGGACGATCGTCCTCGCGGGCATGATCGCCTCGACCGGCTGTGCCACCAAGAAGTTCGTGGAGAGCGAGATGAACGCGATCGACCAGAAGGTCGAAGGGATCGGGACGGAGGTCGAGGCTAATCAGAAAAGGCTCAAGGAACATGACGAGCAGCTGGCTTCGATCGGCACCCTCATCACCCAGCAAGATGCCAAGCTGAACGCGGTCGACGGTAAGATTGCCGATGTCAAGAAGTTCGCCCGCGGGACGCTGCTCTTCCAGGAGACGCTCAGGAACAACGACGCCAGGTTCAAGTTCGGGGTCTACGAGCTCAACGACGAGATCAAGGCGGCTCTGGACAAGTTCGTCGAGATACTCATCAGCCAGGACAAGGGCCGGTATCTCGAGATCCAGGGGCACACGGACAACATAGGCGAGGAGGCCTTCAATCTCCTGTTGGGGAAGAAAAGGGCCGAAGCGGTCATGGATTACCTCTACAAGACGCACCACATCCCCCTGCACAGGATGGAGGTCATCAGCCTGGGGAGCTCCGTGCCCGTGGCCGACATCAAGACCCGCGACGGCAGGGCACTGAACCGGCGCGTGGAGATCCTGGTTTACGAATGAATTAAGATCTCTTCGATTCGAACCAGCCGTAGAGCGCTGGAATAACAACCAAAGTCAGGAGCGTCGAGGTCACGAGCCCGCCCACAACGACGACGGCCAGCGGCTTCTGGATCTCCGAGCCGGGCCCCTGCGCGAACAGGAGCGGGATAAGACTGAAGATCGTGATGGAGGCCGTCATCAGGACCGGCCGGAGCCGGCGCGCGCAGCCCTGGACGATGGCCTCTTGAAGGGGAAGGCCGTCGGCGTAGATCTGGTGGATGTATGAGACGAGCACGAGCCCGTTGAGGACGGCGATCCCGAACAGGGCGATGAATCCGACCGAAGCCGGCACCGATAGGTAGAGACCGGACAGATAGAGCGAGACGACCCCTCCGATGAGCGCAAAAGGCAGATTGATGATGACCAGGGCGGACAGGCGCATGGAGCCGAAGGTTACGAAGAGCAGAAAAAGGATGAGCCCGAAGGTCAGGGGGACGATGAGCATCAGCCGCTTCATGGCCCTTTGCTGGTTCTCGAACTGACCTCCCCAAGTGACATAATAGCCGGACGGGAGTTTGACCCGGGAGGCGATCTTTTGCCGGGCCTCCCGGACGAAGCCGCCGATGTCTCGGCCCGAGATGTTGCACTCGATGCCGACGCGTCGCCGGCCATATTCCCGGCTGATCTGGACCGGGCCCTCCACTTGACGTATGGCCGCCAGCCCGCCCAGGGGGACGTTGTAACCGAGGGGCGACCCGACCAGGATGTTTTCCAGGCTTGGGATGGAGTTCCTGTTCTCCTCCGGGAACCTGACCGTGACATCGAAGTATTTTTCCCCTTCGAAGATCCGGGTGGCCGGCTTGCCGCCGACGGCCGTCTCGATGATGGATTGAACGTCATCGACACTGATGCCGTGGCGGGCGATCTTCTCCCTGTCGATCTCGATTGAGACGTAGGGCTGTCCCGAGCCCTTCTCCACCACGAGGTCCCGGACGCCGTGGATCGAGGAGACGACCTTGGCGATCTCCTCGGACTTCTCCTTGAGGACGTTCAGGTCCTCGCCGAAGAGCTTGATGATGATCTGGGCCCTCGTCCCGGCCACCAGCTCGTCGATCCGGCAGGCGATGGGCTGGCTGAAGGTGAAGGCCATCCCCGGGAAAGCCGACATGGCGGCGCGCATCTTGTTCGTCAACTCTTCGCGGGTCTTCGCGGAGGTCCATTGCTTCCTGGGTTTGATGGTCCCGACATAGCCGGTCTTCTCGACGCCCCTGGCCTCGAGGGCGATTCCCGTCTGCCCCGTCCGCGAGACGATGGTCTCGAGTTCGGGGAACGTCTTGAGGACGCGTTCCACCTCGCGACTGATCTCGACGGACTTGTCGAGGGAGATCCCCGGCAGGAGCTGGATGTCCATGTCAAAGGCGCCTTCGTCCATGACCGGGATGAACTCCGTCCCGAGCTTGGGGATGAGTGTCAGGGAAAGGCCGAGGACGACGAGCGCCGCCGCCAGGACCGGAAACCGGTGCCCCAACGCCCACCTAAGGAACGGCAGGTAGGCTTTCTTAGCGATGTGAATGATCGGGCTCCTCTTTTCAGGGGCCGGTTTCAGGACGAGGAGGCAGATGACCGGGATAACGAAAATGGAAAGAACGAGCGAGGCGAGGAGGGCGATGGACACGGTCACGGCCAGCGGTGCGAACATCTTCCCCTCGATCCCCTGCAGGGTCATGATGGGAATGAAGGTCAGGGCGATGATGAGCTCGCCGAAGATGCTCGGCTTCCTCACCTCGAGGACGGCCGTGAGCACGGTGGAAAGCCTGTGCCCGGACGCGCCTGTTTCGGAGAGATGTTTTTGGACGTTCTCCACCTGGATGATGGTGGCGTCGATGATCATGCCGACGGAGATGGCCAGGCCTCCGAGCGACATCAGGTTGGCCGAAAGGCCCGCCAGCTTCATGACGATGAACGTGGCCAGGGCAGCCAGGGGAAGCGCCAGGATGACGATCAGCGAGCCCCGGAAATTCCTCAAGAAAAGGTAAAGAACGAAGATGACGAAAAGGGCGCCCACGAAAATGGCCTCGGAAACGGTGTGGACGCTCTGCCTGACGATGTCCGACCTCTTGTAGAAGGGGACGATCCTCAAGCCTTGCGGCAGGACCCGGCTGCCGTTGATGTCCGCGACTTTGTTCTCGATGAGCCGGACGACCTCGCGGCTGTTGGCGCCGCGGAGCATCATTGCTATGCCGCCGACGACCTCCTTCTCGCCGTTCATCACGGAGGCGCCCTGGCGGACGGCGGTCCCCGTCGTCACTTCGGCCACGTCCCGGATGAGCACGGGCACCCCGCCCTCGGACCTCAGGACGATCAGCCGGATGTCATCCACGCTCCGGAGCAGTCCGATGCCGCGGACCAGGTATTGCTGGGAGGCCTTCTGGATGATGTTTCCGCCGACGTTCTGGTTGTTCCTTTTTAAAGCCTCGACCACCCCGCTGAGAGGGATACCGAACTTGCGCAGCTTGTCAGGATCGACCTGGACGTGATATTGGCGGAGGTAGCCGCCGAAGGAGTTGACCTCGTTGACGCCGGGGATGGTCTTCAGGAGAGGGCTGATCGTCCAATCCTGAAGGGTCCGGAGCTCGGTCAGGCGCTCGACGTCGTCTCCCTTCCCGGCGGCGGTCCCGTCCTCGATTGTGTATTGGTAGATCTCACCCATGGCCGTGGCCACCGGCCCCATGGCGATCTCCACGCCTTCCGGGACCCGTTCCTTCGCTTCGATCAATCGCTCCAGGACCAGCTGGCGGGCGAAGTAGATGTCGACGCTGTCCTCGAAAATGGCGGTGATCACGGACAGCCCGAATTTGGAGATCGAACGGAGTTCCACGAGACCGGGCAGACCGCGCAGGCCCGTCTCCACGGGATAAGTGACGAACTTCTCAACCTCGAGCGGCGAGCGGCCGGGCGCGGAGCTCAAGATCTCGACCTGGATGTTGGTCACATCCGGGAAGGCGTCGATGGGCAGTTTTAAGAACGAATAGACCCCGACCGCCACGAGGATGATGACGCAGACGGCGATGAGGAGTTTCTGCTTCAGCGAAAAAGAGATGAGTCTTTCGATCATGTCACTCGACCTCCAGGCTCTTCTTAAGGAGCTCGGACTTGAGCAGGAAGGCCCCTTCGGCCACGAAGGTCTCGTCCGCGGCGAGCCCTCTGACGATCTCCAGACGCCCGTCGACGAGCCCGCCCGTTCCGACCTCGCGCCAGGCGAACGTGTTCTTTCCCGCGGGGACGAAGACGACCTTCTTGTTCTCCAGGTCTTGGACCGCACCTTCTGGGATGAGGACAGCCTCTCTCTTCGAAGCCGACGTCAGGACGACATCCGCGTACATCCCAGGCTTGAGCAGCCCCTCGGCGTTGGGGGTTTCCACGCGGCAGACCACGGTCCGGGTTTTCCCGTCGAGCGCGGGGTCGATCAGGGCGAGCCGGCCCTTGAACTCCCTGCCTGGGTAGGCCTGCACACGGACCGCGGCCTCGCATCCGGGCCCGATCCCGGCCAGGTCCTTCTCGAAGACATGGACGTGGACCCAGAGGAGGGAGAGGTCCGCCGTTCGGAACAGGCTTGCACCCGTTTCTACGTAATCCCCCCGCACGACGCGGCTCTCGATGATGGTTCCCGACGACGGGGCCCGCACGGGAACGAGGATTTGCGGAGTGCGCGTGTCCTCTACGGCCTTCAGGTCCTCATCGGTGAGCCCGTAAAGGAGAAGCTTATTCCGGGCTGACCCGAGAATGGCGTCGGCCTGGGCGGCCTCTTCGGACGACCCGTGTTTCAGGACGTTGTCGCGCTGGATACGGGCCTGGACGAGCTCCGCACGGGAGGCGAGGAATTCGGGGCTGTAGAGGGTCAGGAGGACCTGCCCGGCCTTCACCCGATCTCCCGGATAAGCGGTGATATCCTCTACCCGGCCGGCGATCCGGGCCGTGACGTGAAAATAGCGCTTTTGGTTGAACGCGACCTCCCCGGCCGCCCGGACCTTGAGCGGGAGGGCCTGGAGCTGGGCCGTTTGAACCTGGATGCCGGCGACCTTTATGGCGTTATCGTTCAGCGTAACCGTCGGGGATAGTGTCTCCTCCCCCTCTTCCACTCCGGGGTCCCCGGCCTGCCGGGTCTTGCAGGCGCCAATCAGGATCGAGAGGGTCAGTATGAGGATCGTGGTCGTCATCATGCGTTTATTCATCTTGAGCCTCCTCGCTCATTCGCCGTCTTCGCCCGCGGCCTCGAGGTCAGCGGCGGAAACGAGATAGAGATAAAGGGCTTTGAGGTATTCGAGCTGTGTGGTCCGATAGGTCCGGATGATATCGAGCAGGTCGAGGGCCTCCGTTTTGCCCAGCCCGTAGCTCATCAGGCTGAGCTGCAGTTCGCTTTCGACCTCGGAGAGGAGCTTCTCCTCGAAGACCTTGACCTGCTCCGCCGCGGTCGTCACGTTCGAATAGGCCTCCTCGATCCGGGCCAGGAGCCTTTTCTCGGCCGAGTCCTGGGAAAGGGCCTCGATGTCCTTTTCGGCCGCGGCTTCGATGATCTCCCCTTTCTGCTTCTTCCACCAATAAAGGGGGACCGTGACGCCGACGGCGAAACCCCAGGCGTTCGCCCTGAGGCTCGGGGAGAAGAGCCCGACAGAGAAGTCGGGCAGAAGGTTTTTTCGGGAGAGTGACAGGCCGGCGATCGCCTTCTCGAGCTTGAGTCCGGCGATCTTGAGGGAAGGCCGTGTGCTCAAGGCCTCTTTTCGGACAGCCGCCAGTTCCACGGCCGGAGGAACATAGACCAGGTCGGTCGTGAGTTCCAGGGGCTCGTCCCCTCTCCGTCCGATGAGGATGTTCAGCCGGACCTTGTCGGTCCTGAACCCGTTCCGCGCCTCCAACAGCTCGTTCTGGGCTCGAGCTTTCTCGACCTTGGCCCGGAGGATGTCGAGGTAGGGGACGGAGCCGGCCTGGTACCGGGCGGCCGCCGTCTCGATGAACCGGTCGAGCAGGGCGAGCGTCCCTTCCAGTGAGGAGATCGTTTTGGAGCTCATGACGGTCTTGTAGTAGGCCCGCTTGGCTTCGGCCCCCACGACGAGCTTGGCCCTTTCGACCTCGAGCAGGGCCATGCGTTCCCCGTATTTTCCCACCCGGCTGCGAAGCGCCCGCTTTCCGGGAAATTCGAGCGACTGTTGGATACCGAAGCTGATCTCTTTTTCGCCCGCGACCTTCGAACGATGTCCCAGACCGAGCCCCTCGTCGCTGAAGAGGACCTCCGGGTCGGGGATCGCCTCCATCTGGAGCTTCCGGCCGAGAGATGCTTCCGCCTCTTTGAGGGCGGAGAGGACCCTGGGATTGTTCTTCAGGGCGGCCGTGACGGCCTGTTCAAGCGTGAACCGGTCATCGCCGGGCGACGGGACCGCCGCGATCATGATTCCTAATATTCCTGTAACGAACATAAAACGTCTCATTTTGACCTCCGAGCCGGATGGGGACCTAAGATAAAAGGCGCGGGAGAGGATGGAGGCTCAATCTGGCGGGTGAAAGATGTTCTTGATGAACCCGGGGATGACAGCCAGTTCCCCTGACCAGGATAGGCTCGTGATCAACCTCGGGAACGGGGATACGGCCGCCGCCGAAACCGGTTCGGTGACCGTCAATGACCAGTGAAGGGGATTGCAAACGCCCTGGAGCTCTTCGTGACAGAAGAAATCATGGGAGATCGTGTTGAGGCAGAAGAGAACGAGGACGAAGCCGAGGATGGGGACCGCGGAAGCCGGGAGTCCGTTGCGTCTGCGCATGTCGATCAAGCGTCCATCTTATGCGACAAACCGTGGAATGTCAACAGAATAGCAGCGGGCTTCGGGACGAACTGGAAAGAGGATGGATAAAAAGTTAGAATGAACATATGGGCGTCCGGCGCTTGGGTCCCGTGTTCCTCCTTGTCCTTCTTGCCGCCTGTTCGGGAACTCGGAGCGACGGGCCGCGCAACATCATCATACTTTGCGCCGGAGACAGCATCACCGAGCGGGGGTATCCCCGCTTCCTCAGGGATTCACTCAGGTCCGATGGCGTCAAGGCCCGGGTCCGGAACTACGGCCGGAGCGGGAACACGTCAGCTGAGTATTTGAGCTTCCTCAAAGGCAACATCGACACGCTCCGGGGCGAACGGCCCGACATCGTCCTCGTCGAGCTCGGGACGAATGACGTCCGGGTGGATGGAGACCGGATCTCCCTGGAGGAGTTCGAGAAGAACATCCGAGAGATCCTCGGTATTTTCCGGGATTTCAAAACCAGGTCGGGTGACCGGCCCGCGATCTTCCTGGCCGCCATCCCGCCGGTGCCCGACGGCATCCCATTCCCCTTCGGCCCGGAATCAGGTCAAAGAGTGACCGCCGAGATCAATCCCGCCGTCAAGGTCCTTTGCCGGGAGACGCAAGCCGTTTTCGTCGACAATTATTCAATTTTCGCGGCCTCCCCCCGCCTCCTGCCCGGTGTCCACCCCGGCCCGGAAGGCTATCGGGCGATGGCCCGGAACTGGCAGGAAGCCATGAGGCCCTTGATCGCCCGGCTGGTCCGCTGAGAAGAAAGAATCCTATCCGCAATTTTGGAGAGAGATTTTGGCTTGCATTTTTCCGGGAATCGTGTTAGCATTATCATCAAATAAGCAATTTCTCTGAATCAGCAAAAACCGTGGAGAGAGAATTCATGAACAGGAAACTCATCCGACCCAATCTGTCTGAGATCAAGGATAAGATGAACCGGGACAAGGACGGCGACAAGCGGAAGATGCACCCGCCCACGGACACGTTTGCCGAGACTTATTACTACCTCAAGCAGATGAACAAGAAGACCCCGATGGCCGTCGTCTTCACGGACGGCGAGGTTGTCGAGGGTATTATCGAGTGGTACGATCGCAATTGCATCAAGATCAACCGCGATAACGCTCCGAACATGCTTGTTTACAAGAACCATATCAAGTACATCTACAAGGCCGGCGAGCCTAAGGAGTCCGCCGAGGGCGAAGAGAAAAAGAGAAAATGACCCTTCCCGCGATCGGGATCTCTCTCGGCGATCCCGGGGGGATCGGCCCGGAAGTCGTTCTCAAGGCGCTGGCGACCCCTTCCCTTCTTCCCGAAGCGCGCTTCGTCGTTTTCGGAGGCAGGCGCGTCTGGGATGCCGAGCGGGCGGCGTTGGGCCTCCGGCTCGAGGCCCCGATCCATGAAGGCGATACCGTTCCTCCGGCCCCCGGTCTCTTTTTCAATGACATCGGCGCGATGCCGGGGGACTTCGTCCGGGGCCGGGCGTCCGGGGAGAACGGGAAAAGCTCCTTCCTGGCGTTCGAAAAGGCCGTCGAATGGGCCGGGAAGGGAGTTCTCGATGCCTTGGTCACGGCCCCGATTTCAAAGACCGCCTGGCGCCTGGCGGGCCTGCCGTGGCGGGGGCATACGGAGTACCTTGATTCGCTCTATCCCGGGGCGATCATGACCTTCTGGTCGGAGAGATTGCGGGTCGCCCTCCTCAGCCACCATCTGCCCTTGCGGGAGGCCATAGAGCGCGTCAAAAAAGGGACGCTTCTCGGTTTCTTCCGAAACCTACATCAAAGCCTAGGCAGGACGAAATCCGGTGTCCGGGAGCTTCTGGTTGCCGGGCTGAACCCGCATGCCGGCGAAGATGGTTTCCTGGGCACGGAAGAGGAAGATGAGATCAGACCGGCGGTCGAGGAAGCCCGGCAGGAGGGACTTGCCATCAGTGGCCCGTTCCCTCCGGATACGATTTTCCTCAAGGCCATCGATTGCCCTGAGAAGATGGTCATTGCTCTCTACCACGACCAAGGGCTCATCGGCTTCAAACTGAAGGCTTTCGAGACCGGAGTGAACGCGACCCTGGGAATGCCCTTCATCCGGACATCGCCCGATCACGGAACGGCTTACGATATCGCAGGCAAGGGCGCCGCCGATCCCCGAAGCTTGATCGCGGCCATCCGGATGGCCGTCGAGCTATCTTAGCCTTTTCTTGATTTCGGCCCTGATCTCGCGGTCGGCGTCCCTCTTTTTTAGAACATCCCGTTTCTCGTATTCCCTCTTACCGCGGGCGATCTCATGGGCCGTCCGGGCCGAACCCGGTTCTTTTAGAACGATCGTTTGGGCTGCCTGGCGAGTGTCACCCGGT
>Ga0315279_10002437_pt1 | contig 27921 bp, 30 predicted proteins | sample YL17G06_20_MG_FD_203694 | JGI IMG/M metagenome (GOLD analysis project Ga0315279, IMG submission 203694) | Sediment microbial communities from Yellowstone Lake, YNP, Wyoming, USA - YL17G06_20 | ecosystem: Environmental > Aquatic > Freshwater > Lake > Sediment | place: USA: Wyoming | collected... | reverse complement strand
AGTTTCTGCTGAGGCGAACACGGTGGTTCCAGATTGAACGCTTATTTGCGTGCTTAAGGCTTCGATTACGTAATAGCCAAAGTTGGCTGGATTGGTTGTTCCTGTTCTATCGAAACGCAGCTGGGAATCGGAGCTAAACTTCCCACTAACAATCACGTCTTGTTCTGGTTGGGTGTTTGCGATGCCTCCTCCAAATTCTACGAGCAGAAACGATTTGGATAGGTTGACGGAATTGATATTGACGGTCGTGTAGGTGTTTCCAGCACTGATTGATCCGGTTCCAGACTGGACGTTCCAGCCTCTTGGGGTGACCCCAACGACTGCGCTCGTATTGTTCGTGTAGATTATGCTGGTGCCTGTTGTTCCGTTTTGCAGAACAACGGAAGGAGGAGTAATTACAGCACTAGACTGTTTCAAAAGAGAATCCCGAACCGATGCAAAAACACTCGAGTTGGAAAGAACTATCAGGAGAAACAGAGTCAATGCTACCCAAATGCCTTTATGAAGGCGACACTTCTCGATGCGACGCATTTCCATATAGGATCTTCCGTAATGAAGAGGAAGAAAGGTGGAGGGTAAACTACTGCGTCACGTCTACTGATATCTGCAGATAAGCCGTTACTGCGTTTGCTCCAGCTGCCGCCTTTGTCTCTACGTATATTATCCATTGTGTATTTGCCGGCAGCGTCATAGATGACGTCGTAGCCGGGGTGTTCCAGTCGTTGCCAGTGGCTGTGTAGTTGAAAGAAGCCTGCGCAACTCCAGCGGTGTTCTCAACAACGAAGTTGAAGAAAGTGAAGTTGCCGACTGCAGAGTTACCTGAGGCTGGCAAGATCGAGACATGGCGAAGTTTGAAAGTGTGTGGGGAAGCGTCAGTGTTGCTGATGTTGAGTGGTTGATCGTAGAACAAGGTTGCATTAGGATACGCTTTAAGGGCCAGGCTTACCCAAGTTGAGTTGGTTCCCATCTCCGATCCGGTTGCTGGCCAGTCGTTTCCTTGAACAAACGATATCGTTGCACTAGTAACCGTGACACTGGGTTGCATTATTATCGAGTAATAAACAGCGGCACTTGCAGTGGCAATAAGTACGGCCATTGCAACTAGTATTATGAATTTGACAGACTTTGTAGACATTGCTGTTCTTAGATTCAATTTGTCACCTCCCTGTGTGCACACGATGAAGTAGTGCATGTGAAATTCGCTGGAAAACAAGAATGCCGGCACATGTTGCTATGGCAGCACAGGAAGCCATCACGGTTATTTGTGCAATTGAAGGCACCAACGAAGTTTGCGTAAGGCCATATTGAGCAACAAAATATGTGCTGACCAGGATTGAAGGGAAAGTGACGGCCGCTGACCACTTTCTCGATATTTTGTAATGCCGTTTGGGCACTGCCAGGTAAACATTCGCACCTACGGTATTCGCCAATACCGCGACAAGGTAACCATAACAATACCAAAGCCGCGTGGGTTCCTCGAGTTCGGGAAGAACAAACCTACTTACTACAAGGAACAGAAGGCCAAGGGAGGCGGCTACCTGATAGATGTAAGGAAGCTTCCTCGGAAAGCGATCTTCACCAAAGTAGGTCAAAAGGCTTAGCGCTAGGAATAGGAAAACGCCTGCAAGAGCAAAGAGTTCTGGTTCTATCTGTGCCGGATATGTCATTTGTCATGACCCTCGTGCCAGAGTTCAGCTTCGGAATCAGACTCGGATATCTAATGATAAAAGACAGGACACTTGTTTAAGCTGTATGAATCCCTACTACTGAGCGGTAATGAAGGCACATGTTTCCGAGAAAACTGGGAGCGTGCGTCTCTTTCTTCTTCCAAGCATGATTCAAGAATGCGCCATCAAATGAATGGAGTAGAACATTAGATTTATTAGTCATACTGCAAATGCATTAAGGTTAAAGGCGCATGGAAAATGTCAATCAGCTCAAAGATCGGAAACAAAGGCATGTTTGCAACCTCACTTTTCTACGCGATCGTCGGGATAATCTTCCTTGTACTATTGCCTATGAATGATTTTGCACCACACGTCGGCTTGCTCGGCATATTCAGCCTAGTTACCGCCTATGGTCTGCTCCGGAAACGAGCTTGGTCATTCTGGCTTGTCATTATTCTTTTCGTTTCAGGTACGACGTTTGCATTGTTCATGATCTATGGCGCCTTGGCAAATGCATATCTGATAGCTTTAGGCATGATTGCCTATCTTATTCTAACATGGGTTTTCACAGCATACACGGCTATGAAAAGAAATGCTCTTGAGGTCTAGAGCTGCCACATTTTTGGTCCGAATAGGCGCACGACAACTTCTTCACCGGCATCTATAAACTGCACGTTTTCAGGTATTTCCACGAAACCATCAGCTTTTGCAAGGGTGGTTATCGCGCCGGAATCGCCTCCTGACACGGGTTCGGCTAGGATTCTGTGTGACTCGTCAAGTTTCAAAGCTACCATTACAAAGGTTCTTCTTCCCTTTGCAGAAAACATCCTTGCCGCAGCTATCGCTTCTGTTTCCATGTCCTCTCCAGGCTTTCTCCCCGCCATCAACTGTATCGCAGGCCGCACAAGCAGGTGGAAAACCAGCAAAGCAGACGTTGGATGGCCAGGAAGTGAGAACACCAATTTATCACTAACCACTGCTGCGGTTGTAGGCTTTCCAGGTTTGATTGCTATGCCGGAAAGAATCAAACCTGTTGTTCGAAGGGATGCCAATGCTTTCGGCATTATGTCCTTGGGCCCAACTGAGACACTGCCCGATGTTACAACCATATCCGACGAGTCCAGAGCGTGCCCTAGCGCGGTTTGAAGTTCGGCAAGATCGTCTTGAAAGACTCCCAGGTAGATCGGCTTTCCGCCGCTTTCGAGGACGGCTGTGCTTAGGCTGTATGCATTTATGTCATAGATTTTTCCAGGAGGCAGCTTTTTTCCTGGCTCGATTATCTCAGGTCCTGTTGAAAGAACCGCTACCCGTGGAATCCTGTAGACTTTGAGTTTATTTATACCCAGTGCGGCCAAAACGCCAATTTCTCTTGAACCCAGCAGTCTTTCACGTTTTAGAACAGTTTCTCCTTTTCTGATGTCGCCGCCTGTCTTCATTACATTTGCATGCTTCACGACAGCAGTAAAAACATGGACATGACCCAATTTCCTTTCAGTGTGCTCAGTCATGACAACAGCATCGGCACCTTTTGGAATAGGTGCCCCTGTGACTATCTCAGCGGCTTCATTTTTCAGAACTCTAATGCTTGGCAATTCTCCAATTGGCATCGTTCCGCAGATTTTCAGTGTGACAGGTCTGTTTTCTTCTGCGCCAAAAGTGTCTTCCGCTCTTACTGCGTATCCGTCGACGGTTGAGCGATCAAACGGCGGAATATCCATTGCTGCAACGATGTTTTCCGCTAGGACCCGATCAGCTGCTTCCAGAAGCGGAATTTCTTCAACACCCAAAGCCCCAGTTCTGACTTGGCTTTGTATGGCATTTTGAGCCTCTTCAAGCGATAACAGTCTTCTGAACATCTTCACCAATCACGCCCAGATTATCAAACATATGAACCGAGACGATATCGCCTTCTTCCAAGCCTTCCAAGTTTTCTGGAACAATAACATAACCATTAGACTTCGTCATAGTCGAGAACAAACCAGAGCCTCGAGCACTGACTGGCTCTGCGAGGAAGTCATCATTCTTCTCAAAAACTCGCACACGCACCAAATTCTTTCTTCCAAGAGTTGTCGCAATTCTCTTTGTGATTTTTGCTTTCAACACAGGTCTCGATTCCACCTGCTTGAGTCCTAACATCTTACTGACTAGCGGTCTGCCAAAAACTTCAAAACCCAACATAGCAGCCACGGGGTTGCCTGGAAGCACTATTATGGGTTTGCTTCTCACTATTGCCAGTGCAGTTGGCATGCCTGGACGCATCGCGACCCCATGAGCTATAACGCCCGGTTTCCCGAGTGCATTGACGGCTTCCGGAACAAGATCCGGCGCGCCGACGCTCGTTCCCCCAGAAGTGATTATTGCATCAGCCTTCTCGAGCCCTATCTTCAACTTTTCTGCAATCTCATCAACGTCATCTTTTGCGATGCCCAAGTCTAAGGGGGCTGCTCCTAACTCCACGCACAAGGCGGACAAAACAAGTCCATTGGATTCAAAAATCTGGTTTTCCTGCAACTTGGCACCCAACTCTGCAAGTTCATTTCCAGTTGCCAAGACGGCGATCATGGGTTTTTTGAAAACCTTCACCTCACTGACGCCTAAGGCCGCTGCCAGTGCAAGATGTTGGGGCTTGAAACGTGTTCCTGCTTCAATCGCGATTTCTCCTTTCTGTATGTCTTCCCCGCGTCTCGAAACGTTTTCCCATCGCGTTGTAGGACTCCAAACCTCAACTCTGTTTCCAACAATTTTGGTGTTCTCCAGCATCACGACGGCGTTTGCACCTTTCGGCAGAGAGTTACCCGTCCACACTTGTTTTGCTTGGCTTTTTCCTATTGCTTTGCTGTCCGTGAGCTCGAAGATTTTGGGTTTGGTTTGACTTGCCTCTACGGTTTCCTCAGCATCGACAGCATATCCGTCCACCGCTGATCTATCAGTCCTTGGCAGGTCTGTGCTAGCTATGATGTCTTCGGCTGAGACGTAGTTGAGGGCTAACTGCATGCGGAGAGTAACCTTCTTCGGCTTGAATTCTGTTGCATGAAGGAATCTCTCCAGTGCCTCATCGACTGGAACAAGCTTTTGAAATCCTTTCAAGCGAGCCAAAATGCATACCTATAAACAGCACTATTGGACAACGTAAAAAATGTATCGCACTTGTTTCGTCAGCTCTTGTCTTGTTCTTCTCGAAGCATGTCGCGCATCTTTATGGCATCCAAGTCCAAGATTGGACTTTCGCTAATAATCGTCGGCTTCATGTCAAACTCAACTATGACTTTTGCAAGCAGCCTGAAGTCTGGTCCGTAACGTGGCTCTTCTAATGTGCGATGACGTCTTTCGCCTTTATCGGTGAACTCGATTTTTGTGAAGTGACAATGCATCGTCTTGAGTGCTTCTGTTCCAAGTCGGTTTTCAACGCGTTCCACTACCTTGCGGAAATCGTCAACCTTTCGAAATCGTCCGAAATCCCTGGCGTGAAGGTGAGACCAATCGATGACGAGCTGTGTTCGTTCCACTGTTTCGCACAGTGTCAAGACTTCCTCCAAGCTTCCAAGCTGGTAGATCCTGCCCATGGTTTCTGGACCTATTTTCACATTTCTAATTCCAAGACTCTCCACCCTGTCGACAACTTCCCGCAACGCTTCGACACACATCTTCAGGGCTCGTTCATGAGGCATTCTGCCGTAGACTCCAGGATGAAAAACCACGACATGAGCACCTATCCATTCAGCAGCGGTCACACATGCCGTTAGACGTTGTTTGCTGTCCTCGACGATCGTGCTTTTCCCGCAGAAGTTTATGAAGTAAGAGCCGTGAAGGCTCAGCCAAACATCGTTCTGTCTAGCTTCTATCCCGAGTTTCTCAGCTTCTTCTTTCCTCATTTGAGGCTTCTTTCCCCAATGGACAGCTTCATATTCGAAAGCGTCAAGACCTTCTTCCCGCAGAAGCCTTGGAACATCTAGCAAAGTAGCCTTCATTAATCTGAACGTTGGAGGAACCCCAGCCGGACCGAATCTGGGGCGCAGACTCATCTAAATCCCTTAGAAACAGCTACTTCTTGTACTTGTAGACTCTTCCCAAACGCTCTCCGTAAATGAGAACCACTATCACCGAAATCCAAGCTGCAGCATTCTGCAAGACCAGATATTTGCCAGCATCGTCCAGAGAAGCCAGTGGCGTGATCAATCCGCCGAGTCCAAGTCCGAAATCTCTGACTCCTGGCGAGTTTGCAATGAGCCCATCGGTAATCGCTTTACCTATGCCGCCGATCGGTCCCAATGCTTCTCCAGCACCTTTTACCCAGTTGTCTACCGAATTAACGAAGTTGAGGAGTCCATGGTTATTCTGGTAGAGGCTTGACATGCCATCATAGATCAGCTTCGGGTACGCGAGAAGAGAAAATATCAAGGTGAAGGCGAGAAAAATCAGAAGCACGATCACGGCGCTTCTCACAGTCGGTCGTCCGAAATGCACTCGTTGCTCAAGTCGATTGACTCCTGAAAATCTGGACCGCACTCTTCTAGAGAAGTTTCTGGCGGCACGTCTAACTCTTGATATGATCCCCTTCTTCTCGACTCTCTGTCTTGGGAAGTTTTCAATCTTGCCTCTTCGGATTTCCTGTCGCTTGGTCGCCACCTTTCTTGACAGGTACAGCCAGCTGAAGGCAAGCGTCGCTATAACGCAAAGTGGAACAAGGTGGAACAATGGACTTATCGCCAATGGCACTGATATGCTCGTTCCTGGGAACTGCAAGTTCCATTGTAACAGTGATGTATCTTTGAGGCCCAAGCTTATAGCATAAAGAATGACGAGAACCTCAAAAGCCGTCGCTATTAGTAGAAACAGGATCATTGTGGTCAATCCTTTCAACCTCTTGTGGCGAACAGGTGGGCGTTTTTGATCAGGTTTGGTTGACAAATGCTTCACCGTGTGTTATGTGCAAATTTTGCATGAACTATGAGGATTCTCACTAAAAAGGATAACGATGGAGAAATCTCCACCCAACTTCTCTTTTTTCATTGTTAGATTCGGAGATTACAGGACTGCGACGAGAACACGATGCGCGGTGACTGATACACGATAGGGAAGATTGATTTTGCTGACACTTTCTTGACATCAACGTTTATGAAAGACGCGCTGACCCTGAGTTTCGATTAAGGGGAATTCATGTCCACATTTAGGACATTTTGCGCCTTTACAATGTATTGAGGATTCGCAGCCAGAACAAGCAAAGGCTCGGCCGTAGGTTACGTCAAATGCAAAACCGCACTTTGGACAACGAACTATTCGTTTCGTTCGACTGTTCACTTCAACCACTTTTTCATATCATCCAATCAATAAGATTTTAAAAGCTTTTCTAGATATGTTTAAAGAGTCGAAGCGGAAATCTTAACTTCCAAAACGACAGATTGGTTTGGTCTGCTTGGAGTTGATTGCTGACGTCGGGTAAAGCTGAACGAATGGACCTTTACAAGGAACGGAATACGCAGATCTTGCTAAGCAAGTTTCTGAGTGGCGAGATCAGCGAACTTCAACCGGTCTATGATTCAAAACTTGGATATCGCTACCTGACAGTTGAAACAATCGTTGGAGACCATGTAAGCGCCGAAATATTCCTCAAGAAACTCCACGACGCCGGAATGCTTGAAAGAAAGCTCTTCGACAAAATTGTAATTTGCCCAAAATGCAATTCCGCAAGCGTCTCGATCCACTACTGTTGTCCCTACTGCAAGTCATTCGACATCCAGAAAAGCTCACTGATCGAGCATGTCAAGTGTGGCTATATGGATGTTGAAGAAAACTTCCGTAAAGGTGGGAAACTAATCTGCCCCAAATGTCACGAAGAACTGAAGAAGCTTGACGCTGATTATAGAAGGGCAGGAATATGGTGTGTATGCAAGGATTGTGGCAAGAGTTTCGATATTCCCGTAACTGGACTCTTTTGCCGAGATTGCCATTTCAACTTCACTTTTGAAGATGCGATCATCAGAGATGTCTATTCTTATCGTCTGAAGGAAGAAGCCAAACAGGAAGCAGGTCTAGGCTGGGTTCTCGTTGCACCAATAAAGGAGTTTCTCGTAGAAATTGGACTGGAAGTTGAGGGACCAGCTTTTCTCAAAGGCAAATCAGGAGCCAACCACATGTTTGACGTGGTTGCCAAGACCAAGGATACGACCAGAAAAGTGACAGTGATCGACCTGGCAACATCAACTGAAGGTGTAGTGTCTGAGCAACCGGTTATCGCTCTTTTCGCCAAGATCTTCGACGTCTCACCAAACCACGCCTATCTGGTCGCAATTCCAAGGATGAATGACAACGCAAAGAAGATGGCTGAACTGTACAACATTCAGGTGGTCGAAGCTAGGGATCAGAAGGAAGCAATAAAATCTCTGGCAACAATGATAAAGAGATAGGCAAAATCAACCGACATTCTTGTAGTATGCGTCTGGTGACAGATCAAAACACTGCCTAGCGCTGGTAGATGCCGTAATTTCAAGCTCGTCAGTCCATACCCAGTACGTCCCATTCCAATACCCAGTATTGATGTCGCTACCGTCGTCAACACACGCAAGGAGTATCTTTCCATACTTGTCTCGTCTCAGAATATGCCACTGTTGGTCGGTTGTTGGAAAAACCGAGGTGGGAACCTGAGTGGCAGCGCTCCATGTTGTGCCGTTGAAGAGTTTGTATGTTATTGGGTCGATGTTAAGATCTCCCCATACCAGAACAATGTGTCCTTCATGCCCAGGTGTCGTCTCAAATTCAGCATCTGCGCATCTTCCCGCACTGGGTTCCAACGAATTATCCTGCATCGCATCGAGAATCCAGCTCGTTCCATTCCATCTTACGGTGTTCAATTGAGCGGCTGAGTCGACACTCACAAGTACTAACCCGTCACTGTGAGGGTCGGTCTTGAGTGAGAACCAGTTACACGTTGCGGCGATGTTTACTCCAGCAGACTTGGGCTCCCATCCAGTTCCATTCCATGTTCTGCTGTAGAAAAATGTTCCTGAGCCCCATGCAAACATCGCTTTTCCTGAAGTCTGTGAATATTCAACAGCAACACATTCTCGAGTGGCAATTGAAGCTGCACTTTCAAGCACAAGTCCATTGCTCCAAGCTGCTCCATTCCACGTCATGCCATAAACGCCCCGATTTGCGTCTAGCGTCGTCATCGCCACTTCATCACTGTTGGGTTTCGAAGCTAGCTTGATCCAATAAACCACTCCTGCAGTGTTGATGTCTATCTGTTGTGGTTGCGACCATGAGGAAGCATTCCAGATTCTGAACTGCGGTTTGGTTCCTGTGGGCGACGGATTGTAGACGATTATCCCTCTGCCAGATCTCTGCTCGTAGGCAATGTCGAAAGGGCAATAAGTGGGGAGAGATGTTCCAATGCTTGCTGCTCTCAGGGATTCACTCCAAGCCATGTTCTGACCATTCCATATGCTAACATCCAAATACCCTGCCGAAGAGAGGACGCCTAGAATTTTTCCATCTCTCGTAGGGCAGGACTTCAAGACAACCCATTGAATGGTTGAGCTTGCTGGCGCACTGTTTTCCTGGGCACTCCAGGAAATCCCGTTCCACACTCTGTATCGTGGTATGGAGAGCGTGCTCTCTCCATAAACGATTAATGCGCCGTTGCTGGCAATGAATTTGACTGGATACGCAGCCATGTTTCCTTTTTCGGTTACGACCTTGATGACATATGATTTGCTTATGTCCAAGGGGAAGCTTGAGGTGTAAGTGATAGTTTCGCCCAAGTCTATGTACGCGTTCAGATTTACACGTTGATGTGTCATGGAATCTGAAATCCAAAGTGCCGTTATGTGGACCAGTGCAGACCCGGTGTTTTTGATTGTGACTTGAATTTGACCTGAAGAGACGAGGGCAACATTGACTATTTCTATTTTCTCTTGTCCCCTCTCCCAATCAAGTTGGCTCATTTGGTAGCTCCAGAGCACTACATTTGCGACGATGATTACTACCAGAACTAGGCTTAATACAACGACTATCACATTGCTTACGCCGCGTTTTTCATGTTTGAACTGCTTAAGGCGCTTTGTAATAGTCAGCAATATGAGTCCCTCTGGTTGTGGCAATATCCACGTAGTACAAGGCGCCAGAAACCCAGCTTTCAGATATGTTAAGCCACCGATTTTCACCTATTTCCAAATTGAAAGGTTTCGTGAAAGGTTGGGACGTATGGTTTACGTAGACCGTTGAGATGTGAATAGTAACTTTTCCAACATTTCGCAGGTAAACGTTGATGCTGTTCGTTGAATTGTTGAACCACGCATCTTCCACGATTACTCGTTCACTCATCCCGTCTCGTAGGTTTGTCGTAATGACGTACGTCGCCGTGGTGGCAATTGCCATAGCAGCGACAGCAACAACGGTGAGGAGGAGACTGCTCAAGACAGGGGTTATCGCCCGTTTATCCCTGAAAATCTTGGGTATTCTTGGCATTTTCTTCCCTCACAAGAAAAACTTCAAGGCCATGTACCCGCAGAGCATCATGATCAGGCAATGCTTTAACCCAGCGGTGATCGTTCCTTCTCCCATTTTTCCTGCCACAAGTCCTCCGAAGAAGGCTTGGATTGTAGTCATGTGGAAAAACATGCGTCTTATATCTTCAGGGGCCATTAACGCCGTTCCGAGCGAAGGTAATTGCTCTATACTTACGAAGAACGATTTGAAAAGCAACACAATAGTGAAGAGGAAGACGAAGAACGCCACATAGACTATGGCGATGTAGGGTCTCGTTTGGGCGCGGCGTTCCCTGTCAAGCAACAGTGTCGTCTGTATGAATTTTCCCATAGGATCAAATACCTTCTCGACGCGTCCTCCTGAACGACTTGCTTCGATTATCATGGGCACGGTTCTTTGCACCAACACCGTGTTGACACGTTTTCCTAAGGCCAAAAGGGCTTCTTCAAAACTCATTCCCCATGAAATCTGTGCAGTCATTTTCCTCAACTCCGCGGTAAGCGGGCCATAGTTTCTTCTGGCAGCCTCTTCTAGGGCTTGAGGGAGCGTCATGCCGGTCTCTTGAGCTTGAACTAGGCTCCTGAACAGGTCTGGCAAATGCTCGTCTATACCTCTTCTCCACCTGTAGTCAACATAAGTGAGGATCGTAAGAGGGAAGATGGCGGCAATAATAGCGAAGAACACAAGTTCATCAAATGTCAACGTTCCCCAGAACACGAACACGTCCAAAAAGATTATCGCCAAGGCTAGTGCTACTGAGACGACACACGTGATTCTCCTTAGTTTTCTCTCTATTTTCGGCATTTTCATCACCATTTTGGTGAAGACGCATCAAGGATTATCAGGAACACTGTGGCGCCTAGCGGTATTCCGACGTATGTGAGTAAACTCAAGAGCAAGTCTGGGCTGAATATTCCCAGTCCGCCACCGCCGAGCATTGCCATTATTGTGAGCATTATCACTAGCATCAGTGGTCCTGTTAGGAGCACGGCTACATAGAACTCTGAAAGCATAGACAAAGTGTCAGAGAATTTCTTGAGGCTTATCCTTTTCAGCTTCATATACTGCGTCGATTTCTCGCGCAGATAAACTGAAAGGTTACCGCCAGAATGAATTGTTGAGATGAAACCTTCCAGCATTTCACGGTATCGTTCAGAAGGTGTTCGCTTTGATGCTTCCTCGAGAGCAGAGATTATGTCTGAACCGAACAAGTTTACGTCTCTTACAATGTCCTTGGCCTGCGCCGATGTTACCAGGGGCACTGAGAGATTGGACATTGAGTTGAAAATCCTTTCAGGGGAAACGCCTGCATTCGTAAGGATCGCCATGTATCCAGTTGTGAAGGGCATTTCATCTTCTAACTGCCTTTTCACAGCGTCTGCCAGATAGATTGGGTAACCATAGAATACAATGGTTGTGATCGCACCCGCAAACAAGCTCCCACCCAACCCAAACAGAAAGGCTGGTAACAAGGGCACGCTGAGCGCAAAGAATGCAAAACATGGAACGATGACCAAGATGGCAAGGGAGACAAGTATCGAACAGAAGACTGCTAGACTGACGTAAGCTTTGAAGTTGACCTTCATTCCTGACCTCTGCAAATGCACGTCAAGGTCTTCGAAAATTGGAAAAAGACGTTTTATCTTCTCTCCAATCAGCTCAAAAGCCGCTGCCTTTATTCTCTCTGGGAAATAGGACACGTTTTTCATCTTAGGCCAACTCTGGCTTTTTGGAATACGCGCTCTGGACTGGCGTTGTATTCCCTAATCACGTTTGCAACTTCGGTATGACGTCGTATGCCTTCATGCGCCATCCAATCTAGAACCGTCTGTCTTCGGTATAGCTCGCGTTTGACGTCTTCTTCGCCGATGCCAAACTTATTCATGTGTCTCTCAAGAAGGACGCTTTTGTTCACAGACGAGAATTTATCGAATTTTGGATTCCATGTGCCGATTTCTTCAGTCTTAATCTTGCCTTTTTCCGCGTCGAATTCCAGAATCTCTGTTGTTGTGCTTACTCTTCTGGCTGGTCTTCCGTCGATTTCTGTTCTGTTCATTACCATTATGACGTTGGTCATGGCAATGAGTGGTTTCGGTATGTTCATCGGCTCGGATTCCAGACGATTCATTGCAGCTTCAACTGATTCCGCATGTATTGTGCACATTCCAAGGTGTCCGGTTGCCATGGCTTGAAAAAGCGTATACGCTTCTTCTCCGCGCACTTCTCCGACTATGATGTAATCTGGTCTCTGCCTGACAGCGGCTTTGAGCAGATCAAACAGTGTTATGCTGCCATTTCTCTTATCCTCATGTCCAAAGCCAAGCCTTACGACTGACGGAATCCAGTTTTCATGTGGGAGGTTAAGCTCTTGAGTGTCTTCTACACTTACTATCTTCATTTCAGGTTTGATAAACATTGACAGACAGTTGAGCATGGTGGTTTTTCCAGAGGCTACACCGCCAGCCACAAGGACTGAGGCTCTGTTCTCTATGACATACCACAAATATGCAGCCATCTCTGAAGAGATTGTTTTCAACGTTATCAGGTCTGAAATTGTCAACGGATCCACTCTGAAACGTCTGATTGTGAACGTCGAGCCTCTTTTTGTTACTTCGCTCCCGTACGTCAGCTGGACACGACTACCATCTGGAAGTGAAGCGTCTAGAATTGGCGAAGCTATAGAAATGTTCTTTCCAGACAGGTATGCCATGCGAATTATGAAGGAGTCTAGCTCTGATTCTTCCTTGAATATGATGTTTGTGGGGATTGATTCATACATTCTGTGCCAAACATAAATTGGAATGTTCACGCCATCTGCGGAAATGTCTTCGATAAGGTGATCCTTCATTAACGGATCGATTCTCCCGTACCCTATGAAGTCTCTAATAACGTAGTAGGAGAGTTTGTCAATAGCTTCTGGCGCGATTTTCATTCGATACTTCTTTATCATTTCCTTCGTTTTCTTTCTCAGATAGTCTTGAGCTTTCTCTCTGGTTTCTATCTCCTTCAGATTCACATCAATTTCTTCCATCAGAAAATGCTTCAGATCTTTCAGCTGTTTCTCTTCATCTTTTTGAAGCGTTGGTTCAATAATTTCGTATCGTGTCTTCTGGTTTTCTGGATCCTTCACTATCGCTGCATAAATGTATGGTTCTTGTATCGGGTAGGCTTCTCTGAAAACAGTTGGTTTTTTTGCTTCTGCCTCTATAATGACGCCTGCCGGTGTTTCCTCTAGTATGTTTGAAGGTTTTTCTTCTTCTGTCGTAGTGTTCACTGTCCTCTTCTGGATAGTGTTTTCTGATGGTTTCAAGTATATATGATATATTGAGTCTTAATAAGTTATATGCATGCCTAATCCTTAGCCCACTTAACTCATCTAAACCTTAATAAAAGGAAAGTGCACGTATAATCTAAGGGGCAACAAAATGAGCCCAATAACGAAAGATGCCGAACGAGCACCAAAACCCAGACTTCCAAAGAGAAGGGTGCTGAAAAAAGCGAAGAAATCAAAACGGTCCCACAGCGGCGGAAAGAAAACCAAATCAAAACACAGAGGTAAAAGCCGAGGCGTCATGTCCTGTCCAAAATGCGGATCAACAAATCTTTTTTGGGCCTCTGGACTGCCGCATCTCTGGTCCGTTTGGGAATGCAGAAGCTGCGGACATCGCGGCGCCTTCATTGTCAGAGGTGGCAAAGTGGCAGAGAAAGTACGAGAAGACTACACAAAGACAACAGTCAAGCACTGAGGCTTATCCATTTCAACCGTTTCATTCTGCGAGAGTCCGTTTACACAGAGGGCGAGAATAAAAAGTATCGTGGTCTTAGAACGCCTTGGTCAAAATATCATACATTGAAGGGATTCTGACATTGAAACGAACGTAGACTGCTGCCGCCAATATGAGGATCGTTAAGGCTATTAGGATGAGATCGCCCTTGTGCATTCTGAGGACGTAAAGGTTAGTGCGGTTTTTGGTGGCTCCCCACGCACGGGATTCCATTGCCTCAGCCAACTCTAGGCTTCTGCGGATCGCGCTTACAATTAACGGTATGAGAATGGGAATGTAGTTTCTGATCCTTTTGAGAAAGTTTCCGCGCTCAAGCTCCAATCCTCTTGCTTTCTGAGCGTCCATGATTGTTTGTGCCTCCTCAGCTAGAACCGGCACGAAACGTACGGCCGTTGTAAAAGCAAAGACGAACTCGTAAGGTACGTGTGTTTGCTCCAATGCCAGTCCTAAATGGTCTGGTGAGGTTGTCAAAAAGAAGACTGAGAATGATTCAACAAGTACTACGAAACGCAAAGTTAGAGCTATGGCTCTTTCAAGATCACTCGGGACTATTTTGTAGTTTGCGCCAATGAAAGAGAAAGCAAAGTTCGTCAAAAAAATTATGGTCGCTAGGAATGCTGCTCCACGCATTGAACGTTGCCACTCACGTCTGACACGCGCTAGAAGAACGAGTGGAATTTGAATTAAAAAGAGGGCAATTAGTGGTATGAGTTCCCAAAAGATGATTGCCGCCGCGAAAATGGCGCAGACATAGATGAATTTTATCCTCGGGTCTAGGCTGTGAATCGGTGAGTAGACTTTTCGAAACTTGAGTCCGCTGAAGACACTCATCTTCTGCTTTTCTCCGCTATGCCTAGAAGGATTCTTTGTGCCTCGTAAACGTCAATCACGTTTCTTGGGAGCGCCAAGTCAGGCAGATTCAGGAAGATTTGGGCTATCTGCGGCGGGACGATAGATGCTTTTTCGCATGTCACAGGATCTGTTAGTATCTTTTCAGCTTCTCCGTCGGCGATGACTACTCCATCACGCATCAGGAGGACTCTTGGATTGCATTCAGCAACAAATTCGACGTCATGGGAAACTATTACAATTGTTTTCTTCTGAGTCTTCATCTGAAGGATGAACTGTCTCAGCTTCTCTTTCTGTTCATAATCCTGTCCGATTGTAGGTTCATCCAGTATCAATATCTTGGGGTCCCATGCCAAGATCGAGGCGAGGGCAACACGTTTTCTTTCGCCCCCGCTCAGCATGAACGGAGAGGTTTTTCGGTATTGAGCCAAGCCGAGGAGGTTGAGAGCCCAAGTTATCCTTTTTTCAATGACGTCTTCCTTGAACCCGAAGTTTTTCAATGCAAATGCGATTTCTTCCTCAACCGTTTCACTGAAGAGCTGGTGGTCTGGGTTTTGGAAGACAAAGCCCACGTTTCTAGCCAACTTTGCTACGCTTGTTTTCGTTGTGTCTTGTTTGTCAACGAGCACTTTTCCTTGGCTTGGTTTTAGGAGACCGTTGAAATGTTTTACGAGCGTTGTCTTGCCAGCGCCGTTTTGTCCCATAATGGCAACAAATTCGCCGTCTTCAATTCGTAAAGACACTCCTTTCAATGCTTCTACACCGTTTGGATATGTGAAATGGATGTCGCTGACTTCGATCATCTTTGGTCCAATGCCTCCTTGAGTATGTCTGCCATTTCTTCTGAAGACAATGGAAGCGTGCCGCTTAGTTTCATTCCACTTGCTTGAAGTATTTGATAGAGGCGTGTTGCTTTGGGAATGCCAACTCCGATTAGGCGTGTTTCTTCAGAACGCAGAATTTCTCTTGGATCACCGTCCAAAGCGACCTTTCCTTCATTCATTATGACTATGTGGTTCGCGTATCGAGCCGTCAGATCTAGTCTGTGTTCAACAAGCACGACTGTTATGTCTAGGTTCTCGTTCAGTTGATGGATGACTTCAAATATTTTCCTTGCACTTAGCGGGTCAAGGAACGAGGTTGGCTCGTCCAGTACTATTACTTCAGGCTGCATCGCTAAGACCGAAGCAATTGCAACACGTTGTTGTTGTCCACCTGAAAGTTCGTAGGGGGCCCTTTCCCTCAGGTCGTAGATTCCTGTCAGCTGGAGCGCCCAGTCAACTTTTTCGCGCATCTCTTCTCTTGGGACTCCGAGGTTTTCAAGTCCAAAAGCCACGTCTTTTTCGACAGACAAGGCGAAAAGCTGGTTTTCTGGGTTCTGAAAGACAAGTCCTACGTGTTTTGCCAGTTCATAGATCGGGTGTTCAGCAATTTTCAGTCCGGCCACGTTGATTTCTCCTTTCATTTCGCCCTGATAAAAATGAGGGATCAGACCGTTGAAGCATCGGCAGAGCGTTGTTTTTCCGCAGCCACTTGGGCCGGTTATTAGCGTGAATTCGCCTTTATTTATCTTCAAGGAAACATCTGCAATTGACTGTCTGGATGCGCCGGGATACGTGTATGTGAGTCCCTTTGTTTCGATAACTGCCATACAACGTGTGCCTGCCTAGGTTGATGCGGTTCTGGCTTCATTTAAGAGTAGCTACTTAATTATGGCTAGCCAGTTTTTCCTTCAGAAGCGATATGCACCTTTTGAGTCCAATTTCGATGTCTCCCTCCCCGTTGACACCAGCAGCTGTGGCATGTCCTCCACCCATGCCGTGAAGATATTCGCCTAAAGGTTTCGCTATGTCTCTTCCGAGATGAATTTTGGTATGCTTAAAGAATTCGAGAGAGCTGCGCAGGCTTATCTCGATCTTGTCGTTCTTAGCTCCCGCGACAACTGCGACATGGGCGCCCAATTCGACAAGTGCACGAGCGGCCGAAGCTTCGTAGGCACTGACATGTGACAGCGCTATTATCCATTGGCCGACTTTGAAGAGTCTGGTTCTGCGTGAGGCTTTGAGTCTTGCTACGCGCTCAGAGAAGTCCATTGGCAACGAAAGCATGGCCAGTGTTTCTTGGGCGTTCACGCCTGCATCGATGAGTTCAGCAATGTTCTTTAGTGTGGTTGAGCTCGCCAAGACGAAATGACGTGTATCGAATGATATGCCAAGGAACAGGGCTTTGGCCTCGGTTTCATCAGGCTTTACATTCATTTGCCTGTAGAAATTGTAGACAATTTCGCATGTTGAGGATGATTCCTCGTTTGTTATGCAGATCTTTGCCAGATGCTCTGTTTCTGGGTGGCTTGCGTGATGGTCAATAACGACTATTGGTACTTTTGAGTTTCGCACTTTTTCAGCTAGGTTGTCTAGCTGTTGAATTGTGTTGGTGTCAAGTAGCACTATTACATCGGCTTTTTCTATGCTGGGTTGAGTTCCAATTTCAATTGGCAAGTACTGGAGGAGATGCTTGGAAAGTCGGCTTATTCCTTGAGCGGCTCCGATCTCGACTTCTGTTTCAGGGCGTGTTTTCTTCAAGAGTCCTGCGAAGGCGTAGGCTGAACAGACTGCGTCTGGGTCGGCGTTGTGATGGCAAAGCAGAACGATGTATCTTGCTTCGAGTGTTTCTAGGAGGTTGATTATTTCTGTGAATGACACGCTAGTTCCCTCAAATATTTTTCGGCTGCAGCAAATCCTTCTCTAACGGCGTCATCGCAGAGTTTCTGCACGTCAAAGTTCTTCAGGGACGCCGAGAGTGTGGCATCAACGTCTACTGTAAGCTGCATGGGCCTGGTGCCTTCCACTTCGGCGCTTATGTTCAGGGTTTCTACTTTTTTCGAAGGAACTTTTGACAGAACGTGTTTTCTGGCTGCTTCTTCTGCTATTGAGCATAGTTGTTCGATTTGTTCATTGGTTAACTCTGGCAGACCCAGGTCTTCCACGGTTTCACCGGGACCTTTTCGCGGTTAGGTGGGTGGAGAAACCGGATTCAAATCTTGCTGGAGTTTGGTTTGAATGTCTTTTAGTTGAGCTCGTACGCGTTCTTCTTGTTTTCCTAGAACTGTCACTCGTGTGTTGAGAAGTTCTTTTCGTTCGTTCAGTTCTGTTGTTACTTTGGTTTTTTCAGATTTGATTAATAGTGAGCCTGTTGCCTTGTATATTACTGCGTCATCTGTTAGTTTTTGCAGTTCTTCCAAGGCTTGGTTGATTTCCATTTGTTCCAGTTCGACTTGTTGCTTCTGTCCCAAGACTGATTGGAGCGTTTGTTGGAGCTGTTGAAGTCTTAAGAGGCGCTCTTGAACTTGGGGCGGAAGCCCTGAGATTTCGTCACTCACCTTTTATCCATCCGTCTGCACAACGATAAGCCAAGCTATTAATTAACATTTTCTTATGAACCTCAGGGACATCTGCCATGAAGTGTAGGCCTACGGTATGGACTGTTCAACATGGTTTTTGGTTGAAAATCAGTCAAAAACGACCTACCCTCCTCCCCCTAGGTTTTCAGCACACACAATACTGCAGTGTGGTCCGTTAAGGGCATTGGGACGGCATCCCTGATGGCGGTTGCAGCTTTCTCATGTTGAAATTTCACTGGCACATCTGGATTTGCGGTGTTGTCGACACTTGCGCCCGCTATGGTGCCTCCAACACTTCGAGAACTTTCAATATGGAGTTTATCCATCTCAGATAGGCGTTCAAAGATGCTCGCAGGGCAACGGTGTCATTGGCTTCGGCCGTCAAAACTAGGAGCTTATCGTCTTTTTTCAGGGTGATTCGTGCGCGATGAGATGAAGGCGTGCTCGTTTCAGGCTTCAGAGAGGTAAGGACCATCTCTAGTTGCCGAGCTGAGGGAAATTTCAACTTCACAGTTGCCTTTGCCTTCACTATTACGACTCCAAATCATGCTGAAGCCAATAAAGCCGAGTGTTCAAACTTGCCAAAAAAAAGGAAGTTGATTAGGCGGTTTCTTCTTCCTCTTCCGCCGCCTCTTCTTTAACTGCTTCGTCGACGGGTGGTCCTTTGGCTGAGCGTTTGGCTATTACTCCGAGCTTTGTAACCGGCGTATAAGCTCCGCCTGTGTATTTGAAGCCGCATTTCCTGCACTTCCAAACGCCAACGCTTTCTCTTTTGACTCTTGGGAAGCCACATTGCGGGCATCTGTGGGGTTTCCTCATTTCTGTCATTACTTTGAGGTAACGTTTTCTGACGGTAGAGCCGTAGCGAGGTCCTAGACCTCTTGCCAGCCCAACTTTTTTGGTTCTTCCCATTGTCGTTTTCACCAGTTCAGTTTCTTTCGCAGTTCCTTGGCTTTGTTCTTGGCTATTTTTGCTGCTTCTACCACTTGTTGGGGTTCGAAGTATCCGCTGCCGCCTTTCTGTATTGCGCATATGTTTTCGTCATCGTCGATTGCAAATGAGATTCTTGCGTCCATGACCTGTTCCTCTTCGAAAATCGGGTCGACGACAAGCTTGTTCCCAATTTTGGCGGTGGTAATCGTTATTGGGTGTTTTCTTATTGGGAGCTGTTCGTAGCCTGGTTTGATTTTGACTTCGCCTTCCTTGATTTCGTAGTTGGACATTTTTGTGTTGAGCAATGCGGTCATGGCAGCTAATGCTGAGGCGTCTATCAAGTTGCCGTCATGGTTCAAAACGTAGACGTCGACGAAGACTACGAAGACCTTTTTTCCTGGTTCGATGACCAGTTTCGCAGTGTCGATGCATTTTGATTCTCTGATTCCTCTGTCAACGATCCTTGCCAGTTCTATTGATTCTTCGTTAGGCGGTCCTGCTTCAAAGGCTGGTGAAGCTATTGGTGTGAGTTCTGCGTTGACGGTCATAACGCCTTCGTTGGGGGTGTCTGGGAACGGTTCGCCCATCTCTATTTTTATGCCAACCACTACCTCTGTCTTTCCAAGCAGTACTCTTGCCGAGCCTTCGGCTTTTTCGATTATGCCTTGTTCGATTTTCATTTCACGGTAGTCTGTCAGGTCTCTGCCGTCAAGGCGTTTCTCTTCATCGATTAACTGTGCGATCTGTTTCTGTTTCACACGCGTGACTATCGATGCCATTATTCTTCAGCCTCCTCCTTGATTTCTTCGCTTACATTCACGTACTTCGTCTTTAATGCCTCCTTCTGCATGGCGTAGATCTTTTTGCATCCCTCTAGTGCCAAGTTAACAGCACTTTCGAACTCCTCATGTGTCAGTATTCCGTCCATCTGCAGCAGCGTTATAGCGTTTAGGTTGGGCATTAACGCCACTGGAACGTCTGCTGCGCCCATTTTGTCTTCAGTGTCCATCAGGTCAAGAACTATTGTATCATCTACTTTGCCTGCTGCACATGCCACGACTAGGTCGCGCATTGGAATGCCTGAATCTGCCAGTGCTAAAGCTGCGGCTGTTATGCTTGCACATCTTGTTCCTCCGTCAGCCTGAAGCACTTCAATGAAAACGTCGACCATTGTGCGTGGGTAGTATTCCGTGAAGACTGCGGGTTCAAGAGACTCTTTGATCACTTTTGAAAGTTCAATTTCTCTTCTTGATGGTGCAGGGGACTTGCGTTCCTGGACAGAGAAAGGTGCCATGTGATATCGGCATTTCAAAAATGTTCTGTCTTGAAGGGACAGGTGTTTCGGGTGCACTTCTCTTGGGCCGTATACGGCTGCCAGAATCTTGTTTTTTCCATGTTCAACGTATGCTGAACCGTCGGCGTTTGGTATGACGCCTACTTCCAGTTTTACTTGTCGGAGTTCGTCTGGTTTTCTTCCGTCCAGTCTAAGGCCTTTTTTGTCGATTAACTTTTCAGGTTTATCGTTCATTTCTTGTTTTCCTCCTTTTTCGTTTTTTCTTCTTTAAGCATCTGGGTTATGCGGTCTGTCAGGCCGCTGGTGTGGGACTCCTGTTCTATCTTGATAATGGCTTTCATCGCCAGCTGTTCATCTTCCATAGTCTTTCCTGTTATCAAAACTACTCCGTTAAGTCCTAGGATGATGTTGCATCCTGTTTCTTGTTTTATCATTGATATCATTGAACCTTTTCTTCCAATCACGCGCGGAATCTTTGTCGGTGTGATCTTGATTATTTGTCCACGGGTGATCTTGCCTAATCCTGGTTCTGCAACAGTCAGCTGTGGGTCATGTGTCCTGTCGTAGGAGACTACTTTTGCAACCACCAGGTCTCCTGCGTCGAGAACCTGAGGCAAATCGTCTTTTTGCGGTTTGAAGGGTCTGCTAAGGACGTCTGATGCTCTTAGAAGGGCTATGTATGGTGAGTTTATGTCGACTGTCCATCCGTTGAATCCGACTTCTGTGATTGTTCCTATGACTATGTCTCCGGTTCTTGGCATGTAGAAGGCTTTCAGGGCTACTACATCAATCTTCTTTGTTTCGTATTCTACTATTCCGACGCGTGCTGCGTAGATTTTGCCGTTCTCTGAATATGTGTTTTCTCCAGCGATGTATTCGCCTTCAGCGATTAAGTCTCCAGGAGTCACGAGTTGTCTTTTTTCTAAAAGTATTGGCATTTTCTTACACCTTTTTGTTCATAAAAGACTTGTATCAAACTATCTTCGCTTCCCCAGTTCCCTTGGTTATTTCGCCTAGTTTTTCTAGGAACGGGGCGTAGGATCCTGCAGGCATTTCCAGAATGCCGTACCACGAACCGTCTGGACGCCATTCTTCGCGTTTGATTGTCCCGAAGCCTTTGATAGATCCGTAAGCTTTTGCCGAGTATGTTGCCGGTATTGAAACGCTTAGGGATACTTGTTCCATCTTCAGTGGAAGAATGATTCGCAAAGCTTTGATTATTTCTTTTGCTTGCTCTTCAACGGGTTTGAATGGGTCTAGTGAATAGCGTATTTGTTCCATTGCGTTTTCTATTCGTGTTGGCGGGTGTGGAAGGTTTGTTTTGGGGTCGACACTTTGTCTTGCTATGAAGTCGACAATTTGTTTTCTCTTGTCTTCAATCATCTTTCTTCGCTGTTCTGTCGTCAGCTGGAGTGTTCCTTTGGTCAGTATGGTTTCTGCGATTTTCAGCGAGTCTATTGTTCCGAAGGCTTTGCGCAGATTTTCTTCTGAGGCTTTTGTGCCTTTGTTAGCGTCTGAAAAAATGGTTTCAGCTGCCAGAACCTCGGTTATCGCTGCGGTTTTTCCCATGCGGTAATCTAATGCTTTTTGTGGTTTGACAAGAACTTCAAAATGTTCGTTGTCTTTTGTCATTCGCGCAACGGTGTACTTATCACTCATCGAGATGTCACTTGCCCACGCCTAGATCCTTCATGATGGCCTCGATTTTCTCGTCGCTTAGAATCTCCATTTTCTTTGTGTCTGCTGGGATAACTGCTACTTTGATTCTTGGAGGTAGTTGTCTTGCTTCCAAGGCTTTCACTAGGCATTTGACGACAAGTTTTGTGGCGTCTTTGAATGCCATTTCTTCTTTGAGCTCTTCCTTGAGTATGTTGAACACCGTTTCTCTTCCAGCGCCTTCTGCTCTGGCTTTGTATCCCCTGTAAGTTCCGCTTGGGTGGGTTCCGAACACGCGGCTTCCTGTCTTATCAACTCCAGCGAAAATCATAGAAACTCCGAAGGGTCTTACACCTGCGTGCTGCGTGTAAAGCTGTTTGATGTCACATATTCTCTTCGTCACAACTTCTGTGTCTATCGGTTCGTCATAGGTTAATTTGTTCGATTGGGCGTGAACTCTTGCTTGGTCTATGAGTATGCGTGCATCTGAGCTTAAGCCTACTATAGCTGCGGCGACATGGTCGTCTATTTTGAAGATTTTCCACGAGTACTCTGATTCCTCAAGGGGGTCTATGGTTTCTTCTGCTCCCAGAACAACTCCCCCTGAGGATCGTATGGCTAGAATTGTGGCTCCGCGGTTAACCAATTCCATTGCATATTCAACTTGAAAAAGCCGGCCGTCTGGTGAAAAAACAGTTATTGCACGGTCGTATGCACCTGGTGCTGCAAACACGGACATTCATTCATTCCTCACAGTGTATCCTAATCTTTTGCAGTCTTTCATATGACAACTTGACTAAAAACCTTTCCTATGCAGGATTGAACCTTGTGTGATCAATTCTCCATCGTTGACAAAATGCGCACGCGTGACATTACGTGTGAGTTCGGTACTATTCTTTCCAGTCTAGAAGCCTCTTTTCTCCCTCAATCTTCTTTATGTCCGTTAAGTCCTGCGTGACTTCCATGGTTCCCAGGTATTTTCCCTTCTTGTCTCTGACTGCAAAGTATCTGATTTGCACCAGTCGGCCACCAACTGTGATCCAGAATTCAGCCGAATCCTTTTTGTCTGCTTTGAAAGCCTCTACAATTTTGTTTACTATGTGAACGCTTTTTTGTGGATGACACAACTGCACTTTTCTACCGATGACGGACTTTGTGCGGACAAAGATTCTTTTCTCGGCTTTGTTGAAGTATTTCACACTGTCGTTCCTGTCGACAAAAGATATGTCAATAGGAAGCACGTCAAGAATGCTTTCAATCTCTTCTTTTGAAAGAGTTCCGTTCTCAAACTCTAATGTTTCCCCGCCCGCTTGTACCCTCGCTTTTTGTTCTTCAATTTCCATTTTCACGGTGACCGCGGGCGGTGTAAAGCAGCAGTAACCGATTTCGTCGAATTCTTTCCTAGCCTCTACCCACTCTTCTATTGGAGCCACCTGCAGAATCGAAGGAAACAGTATGTTGTTTTCCTTGTAGAAGTGTGTCGGAAGCACACTGCACAACGGTTTGGCTGTCTCGCTTAGTCGTTTCTTGAACTCCTCGAAAGTCATGGTATTCCATTTTTCGACCAGATTGATGAACTTCTTCTTGATCTCCCTAATTTTGTCGTGTTCCATCCACATTATTGCCGGAGGTTCTGTGATTCTATGCTTCTCTGCTATGGGGAACAGAACGTTTTCCTCTCGTAGGTAATGCTTCTCTGAATCCTGAAATTCCTTTGCTATGTTTTGAAGTTCAGTTAATACGTCTCCGACATAGACGGAGTCACATGCTTCTTCGATCATGCCTATGAACTCTTCCAGTTTTTCGGCACGTTCAAGCATGATCCTGTGTTCCTCAATGAGAATGCTAATCGGATGCCCAGGGGGAAGATGTAGCTCCTGCTCCTGCAATTGCTCTGCGAAAACCGCCATGTGAACGTCGCACAGTTTCTGCAGTTCTTCCCGCGGCATTCCTTCTTTGACAAGTTCCTGTTCAACTTTGACGATGTCTTCGGAGCTCACGCCTTTGAGGGCCTCTTTGAACTTTTCCTTGACCTCTTCTGGCGGTGCTCCGCTTGGCAATTGTTTGATGATTTCCTTCAACAGTTTCTTTTTTGCTTCATCCACTTCGCTCATGTTCTTTCCCTCTTTTTGCAGATGCTAGTCTCAGTCATTACAGGTATTAAAATGATAACAGGTGTTTGGCTTCTAGCGTCCTTCCTTAATCTTCCTAGCAAGTGTTTTTCCAAGCTCGATTATCTTGTCAGTATCGTTTTCCGTTGGTGGACCGTTGATCTCCATGGCTCCGACGATTTCCATTTTTGTGGGTCCCAATGTTTCCTGAATGTGTTTTATCGCTCCGCCGCTCCAACCGTAGGAGCTGAGAATAACTGCAAACTTTGCTGGTGGCCGGAGGGCCTTTGCCAAGTATGCTGCATACATTGCCAGTGGATGTGCGCCTGCCAGCACGGTGGGCGTGCCCAGAACGATGGCACGCGAGTCAACAAGGTCTTTTGCAATGTCGCCTATGTCTGCCACGGCTAGGTTGTGTTTGGAGACCTCTATTCCTTCAGTGAGTAACGCGTCTTCCATTGTCTTGACCATCTTGTCTGTGCTGTTCCACATCGTTGCGTAGATGATGACTGTTTTCTGTCTAGTTTCTCCATTCACCCACTTCCTATATGCGCTGAGAATACGCTCTGGGTTTCTGTGGATCGGTCCGTGGCTTGGCGCGATCAGTTTGATTTCTAAGCCTTTGATTTTTTCCATGCCTTTCTGCGCGTTGAAGCTGTATGGCATCATGATTTCGCCGAAATAGCGCTGTGCAAGGACAAGCAGATCCTCTATCTCGTCATCGTACAATCCTTGCGCGACGTGTGAACCGAAGAAGTCGCATGGAAACAGAATTTTGTCTTCTGACAGGTAAGTGAACATCGTTTCGGGCCAGTGAAGCATCGGCGCCTCAATGAATTTCAGTGTCTTGCCGCCGAGATCAAGTGTTTCTCCGTCTGTCACGATTTTTATTCGGCTTTCAGGCACTTTGAAGAAAGTCTGCGCCATCTTTGCCCCGCGGCTTGTTGCAACTAGTTTGGTTTTGCTGTTGATTGCCATTATGTGCGGAATTGACCCCGCATGGTCAGGCTCGGCGTGGTTCATTATCACGTAGTCAACGTCTGCAGGATTAGCGACTTTGCTGATCTTTTCTTCCCATTCCTTTTCAAACCCTGGGTTTGCGGTGTCGATCAGGGCCTTCTTCTCAGATCCAACTATCAGGTATGAGTTGTAGGTTGTTCCTCTCGGGAGTGGAATCAGCGCGTCGAAGAGTCTTCTGTTCCAATCTCTTATGCCTACCCAGTAGACATCTTTGGAGATTTCGGCAATGTTTCTCCAATTCATTTTTTCACCTTCAATTTTGATATGACAATTGTAATAAAGTATATTTATGCCTTTCTACACATAGTATTCGGAAGCATCATAAATGTCTGTTCCATGTGAAGTCGCTGTAAAGTGTGTTCTGCCTGTAGTCCGTGCCATGATTGCAAGAGAACTTGTGTATACTCACGGGCTCAAACAAGTGGATGCGGCCAAGCTTCTGGGTGTCAGTCAACCTGCAATAAGCTTGTATTCTAGAAGCATCCGGGGAAAGGCGATTGACTTGGAGAATGATGGTGAGATTAGGCTTCTCGTGGCACATATGACGAAATCGTTGGCTAAAGGTCCCGTTTCGCATCGCGATTTGATATTGATGTACTGCGGAATTTGTAAGGCGATAAGAGCGAAAGGTCTGCTGTGCAAACTGCACAAGGCGTTTGATCCGTCGGTTGAAATCGAAAAATGTGAACTCTGTCTGGCTGGCGAGTCTGTCAAGTGCGCGTAGCGATGCTGACGCAGTATTTGGTGGCGTTTGGGGGAGTCTCTAAAGCTGATTTAAGCCTGCGCCCTAGCGAGCATGGTTTTTCCGGATTTCTATCGGTAGTTCTGTTGTTTCCTTGCAGGTTTCGAACACCATGCATGTAAGGGTCTTTTCTATTCCTCTGACCCGTCTCAGTTTGTCAATTACGATTTTTCCCACTGTGTCAACGTCTTTCCCTTTGAGTTTTATGAGCAGATCCCAGTCGCCTGTGATTATGTGCACCTCTTGGACTTCTGGGAATTTCGCGATTTCAGTGGCGATGTCTCTTTGCGAAAGTTGTTTTTCATTGTCTTTGAATTCGTAGGAAACTGAAGCCAATACAAAAGCGGTTGCACTGCGGTCAAGTTTGCGTGAGTCGAGAACTGCCCTGTATTCTTTTATTATCCCCAAGTCTTCCATACGTTTTGTCTTTGCAAAAACTGTTGTTATGGGCGACCCTACCTTCTTGGCGATCTCTCTTGCGGTCAGTTTGCAGTCTTCCTGAATGAGCTTAAGGATGGCAAGATCCTTTTCGTCGAGTTTTGCTTGCATGATTGTAATTATTACACGTCATAGGTATAAAAGGCTGACTTTTTTGGAAGAATTATAGTCTTTTTTATAAAAAATTTATTATCAAGACTGCCATTCTAGCAGAGGTAAATCTCGGTAGTGAGTGGTGAGGGAGAGAAGTGTATGAGCGACAAAAACAAGTGTGTTCAAAGGAGTTTGACTGTTCGCAAACTCGGATCGGTTGAGCTGCCCAAACCTTTGGAAGAGGCAGCTGAAAGCGAAATGGAGAGAAAACGAGTCATCGGTAGAGTCATGACTCATGTGTTGAAATACCTGAGCGCAGAGTTCACAGGTAATGATTTTGAATGGCTATTGCCGGTGGTTTTTTCGCAGTCGACTGACCCGCTGTGGCCCGATCAGAATGCGTCGATTGAAAAGAGGGTGGAAGTCGAGATCTATGGGAAAGCCGTTAGGCCTACAGCAAGCATGATCGTTCATAAGCTTGTGGCTTGTTCTCTTGTCTATCCTAGGCTGTTCATACTTTCTCCGAACGTTAGAATAGAGAAGGAAGAAAGGGCTGCCACTGGCGTTCATGTCTACGAGTTCACTCAACTCGATTTTGAAGTCAGAAACGCTGGTTCTGAAGACATCAGACGTCTTGTTGAAGAAGCAGTCTGTGGGTTGATAGCGAGTGTGAACAAGGAAATGAGTGAGGAATCGTTCTATTTGAGAAATGGTCGCAGTTTGCCTGCTCCCAGTATGCCCTTCAAGGTTTATGATCGGGAGGAACTTGAGCAAGAGTACGGAGGACAATGGGAATCTCCGGCAGTATCGGAAAGCTCTCGTCCTTTTTGGGTGACGAATTTACCTAGGGAGTTCTATGATTTCGAAGATTTTGAAACAGGTAAGTGGGACAACTATGATTTATTCTTGCCAAGGTATGGAGAAGTATTGTCCGGTGCTAGACGGGAGTTTGAATATAGCAAGATAGTCGCAAAAATGGAGAAGGGCAGCGTCAGAACGGAGAATTACGGTGTACTGCTCAGATTGGCAAAGGAAGGGCGATTGAAACCGTCTGCAGGCGCCGGGATCGGCCTGGAGAGGCTTGTCAGCTGGTTGGTTCAGGCCAAGCACGTTGGAGAAGTCCAACTGTTCCCTAGAATACCTGGAACAATCTACGAGTTGTAAGGACGTATTCGCCAAATATGGAGAAGGCGGTGAAGGCACAGGAAGCTACTGAATTGGGATACTACTTGTGAAAACAATGCTTTCATTTTCATACCAACAAGTCTCCGAATGAGGCCAGATTGGAGTGAAACTTCACCGCCATTCCGAGCGTGAATATCCATGCGGTTACGAAGGAAAGTGGGATATTCTGCAGGTTGCAATCCTTGGTTTTAGAAAAGTTCGATCCAGATTCCGTCAGGGTCTTCTATGTAAGCCCATCGGCCGCCATCTGCTTTCATCTCCAAG